>Ga0181516_10000156_pt1 | contig 73100 bp, 50 predicted proteins | sample PEATcosm2014_Bin_25_FD_121104 | JGI IMG/M metagenome (GOLD analysis project Ga0181516, IMG submission 121104) | Peatland microbial communities from MTU Mesocosm Facility, Houghton, MI, USA - PEATcosm2014_Bin01_10_metaG | ecosystem: Environmental > Terrestrial > Soil > Wetlands > Peat | place...
AAAGTCTCGTACTGCTGTCTTCACTGCCGCAGCACAGGCAACTCGAGGGAGAACATACTCCCGGAATTCTCAAAGTTCTACTGCCACCCCGGCAGAGCCGGGGGATCTCCCATTTGGATTAGACGAAGGTCAACTCCAGCAGTTGGCTGGTTTTCAAGGATATTTAAATCCCATTGCGCGGACAGCGCCGGTAATCTCCGAATGACCTTCAGGCTTCGACAGTTCGCTTGAGCTGGCCGCAGGCGGCGTAGATGTCGCGGCCTCGGGGCTTGCGCAGGTAGGCGGGAATGCCGTGCCCTGCCAGCGTAGCGCGGAAGAGCTCGACGGCTTCGGGCTGCGGCGTGGCGTAGGCGATGCCGGGGCCGGGATTCCAGGCGATCAGGTTGACCTTGGCGGGCAGGCCGGAGCGGCGGACGAGGCGGGCGACTTCTTCGGCGTGTTCGGGCCGGTCGGTGACTCCGCCCAGAAGAACGTATTCAAAGGTGATGCGCTCGCGGGGGCGAAGCTGGACCTGGCGCACCGCGTCCATGACCGCCTCGATGGGCCACTTGCGGTTGATGGGCATGATTTCGGCGCGAGTCCGGTCGTTGGGCGCGTTGAGGCTGATGGCCAGCTTGGGGCGGAACTCCGTTCTTTCAGCTGCAAAGCGTTCAATACCAGGAACAATGCCGGAGGTGGAGACGGTCATTCGCCGCGGGCTCAGGCCAACTTCCTGAACCAGCAGCCGCACCGCTCCCATGAAGCTGTCGTAGTTGAGGAATGGTTCGCCCATGCCCATGAAGACCAGATTCACGCGGTCACGGCCTACCTCGACTCCGTGGCGCTCGAAGACCGCGACCACCTGCCCGGCGATTTCGCCTGCGCTCAGATTGCGCTGGAAGCCGAGTTTGGCGGTCAGGCAGAACTGGCAGTTGACGGCGCAGCCCACCTGGCTGGAGACGCAGATTGTGGCGCGGTGCACTTCTGGCCGTTCATCTGTCTGGTTTCCCATCCTTTCCGCTGGAGAGCGCGGAAAGGATAGGGCACCCAAAGTTGGTGAGGTGGATTGATCGGTCCCGTCGCCGGATTCGCCGTCATCGCCTTCGGGCATCCAGACGGTTTCGACGGTCTGAGCGGCCTGCTCTTCCCCTTGGCCCTCGACCAGATAGCGCTCGGTCCCATCCACTGACCGGAAGACCTGCGCAATCCGGGGCCGGCCAACCTGCCATCCCGCGGCGCCCAGCTTTTGGCGCAGCGGTTTGGGCAGCGTCGTGAATTCGCCCAGGTCTGCAAGGCGCTGACGATAAAGGGCCCCGGACAACTGCCGTCCGCGCCATGCGGGCTCGCCCGTCGCCACCATCAGCGCGGCCAACGCTTGAGCATCCAGGCCGAAGAGCGGCTTTCGAATTACGACGGATGAGGGTGGGCCGCCGCCCGTCGGACCGGAGGCGTCTAGACGAACGAGTTGGCTGGAATTCCCGGTCACGGCTGGTATCCTCATGAACAAGTCTGAGACATTTGCGAAGCTTTACCAAGAAATGCAGCAAGTTAGCCCCCGCTTCGCGGGGATAGCGAGTTAGCAAGTTGGCGATTTGCGATGGCCATTGCTATTCATCGCGCCGTAACTCGCCGACGCGAGTCAAGATGCTCAGGATAGAGCATTTCGACTCCTGATGCAGCCCCGGCCGGCCCCGCACAAACAAAAACCTGGCCTTGTTCAGTTTTGGTTGCAGTTGCTTCACCGCAGGCCAAAGTGCCGGAGGCTCTAAATTGCCCTACAATCGATCATGAACAGATGATGACGAATCCTGAGCGAAATCTTCGCCGCACCGTATTGCCGAACGGCCTGATCGTGCTGACCGAACGCATGGATCACCTGCGCTCAGTGGCCATGGGCGTATGGATCAAGTCCGGCTCGCGGTGCGAGCCAGCCGAGACCAACGGCATCTCCCATTTCGTTGAACACATGCTCTTCAAGGGGACCCGCTCCCGCACCGCCCAGCACATTGCGCGGGAGATGGACTCGATCGGCGGCAATCTGGACGCCTTTACCGGCAAGGAGACCATCTGCTTCAACGTCAAGTCGCTGGCCGACCACGTGCCGATTGCGCTGGATGTTCTGACCGACCTGGTGCTTAACCCCATCTTCGCCGCAGCCGACATCGAGCGCGAGCGCGGCGTGATTCTTGAAGAGATCAAGATGGATGAGGACAACCCGGACTTGCTGGTCCACGAATTGTTCACACAGAGCTTCTGGAAGGGCCATCCGCTGGGTTGGCCCATCCTGGGCACCAAGGCGACGGTTACGGGGCTCGACCAGGAAAAGCTTTTTGCCTATCATGGCGACCGCTTTCATGGCGGCAACATTGTGTTTTCAGCAGCCGGCAACCTGGACCACGACCAGTTTGCCGAAGACGTGGCCGCGAAGTTTTCGGGCTTGGCCGGCGGCGAGACGCTGCATGAACTGTCGGCGCCGGAAGCCAGCGCCCGGGTTGTGCTGCGCAACAAAAAATCTTTGGAGCAGGTGCAGATCTGCCTTGGCGTCCCTGCTCCGCCCATCACGGACGATAACCGCTACGCGACGCTGATTCTGAATACGGTTTTGGGCGGCGGCATGAGTTCGCGGCTCTTTCAGACCATCCGCGAAGAGCGGGGCATGGCCTATTCCATCTACTCCGACTTGAGCCCTTATCGCGACACCGGGACTCTTCTGGTGTACGCGGGCACCTCCGCAAGCAAGGCTCTGGAGGTAGTGGACCTTATTCTGGCCGAATTCCGTAATCTGAAGGAGACGGCGCTCAACCACGAAGAGCTGACCCGCGCCAAAGATCAACTCAAGGGCAACATTCTGATGGGCCTGGAGAGCTCGAACTCGCGCATGGCCAACCTGGCGCGCCAGGAGATGTACTTCCACAATTTCTTCACGGTGGACGAGGTGATTGCCCGCATTGACGAGGTGGAAGCTGCGCAGGTGCAAGCCATGGCCCAGCGGCTCTTCGACCCTGATCGCATCGCAGTGACTTTGCTTGGGCGGCTGGATGGGGTGAAGCTGAATCGGGCGAGGCTGGTGTGTTGAAGGGCAGGGGTCAGGGGTCAGAGATCAGAGATCAGCTTTCAAGATCCCGCGACTAACGCGGCCATATCCCCGACGCAAACATTGTGTAAACGACCCTGATCGCGTCGCGTTCCTGGTCTCTGACCCCTGATCTCTGACCCCTGAACCCTGTTTCGAGCGTCCGATTTCCCTTCCGCGTCCATACGTTGTAGCATTTTCTCGGACAGACCTGTCATCTTCAACCTGCTCCACGAGGCACTGAAACTCCATGAATCGCAAGTTTTCGTTCTATTGTGGCCGCCGCGGCGGACAGGACTCAAGCTTGACCGGCTGCCGTGAGCGGTCCAACGGCTTTACGCTGATGGAGCTGCTGATCGTGATGGCGATCATCGCCATCCTGATGCTGATTGCCATTCCCACCGTGGGCAGCTTGAAGAAGCGGGCCAACGACCTCTCGGCGGTCAATTCCGTCCAAACCATTAACAAGGTTGAGGGTATGTACGAGTCTACCTACACAGCAAACGGCTATGCCTGCACACTGGGTGCCTTGGGCGGCGACCCAAGCGCCGGCGCTCCCACGCCGGCAGCCGCACAGCTGATTCAAGGCGACCTTAGCTCGGGATTCAAGTCCGGCTATGTTTTCATCGTCGCCTGCAAGGACAAGGTGACGGTAAACGGTGTGGACCGGTACACCAGCTACACGGTTACGGCCGTTCCGCAGACCGTGGGGAAGACCGGGGATCGCGGCTTCTGCAGCGACCAGTTCGGGACCATCAAATACGACCCGGCCGGCGGTACCAACTGCACACAGCCCCTGCAATGAGAGCAGGTTTACTCTTGCGATGCGGCGGACCAATCCTGACCGCCGCCTTGTTTTCCGCTTGCCTCTACGCTCAGCAGAATTCGCCTTCCACGCACGACATCGCCCAGCGCATTGACCGGCACTACAACCAGTTACACTCGCTCAAGGCTGGCTTTACCGAGAGCTACGAGGGCCTCGGCATCAAGCGTACCGAGAGCGGCACACTGCTGCTGCTGAAGCCCGGCCGCATGAAGTGGGATTACAGCTCACCGGCCGGCAAGCTCTTCCTTCTTGACGGCAAATACGCCTGGTTCTACTCCTCCGGCGACTCGCAGGTCCAGCGCATTCCGGCCAAGGAACTCGACGACCTGCGTTCCCCACTGCGTTTTCTGCTGGGCCACACCGAGCTCGAAAAGGAAATGAACAACCTGACGCTGGCAACCGGTCCCAACGGACATCTCATTCTCAGCGGCCAGCCCAGAGGCCAGGAAAAACGAGTCGCGCGCCTCTCCCTCACCGTGACAGCCGAAGGAACCATTGACGGCATCGAAATCGAAGAGGCCGATGGCGCGCTCACCCGTTTCACCTTCACGGGCGAAATAACGAACGCTCCAGTTGCCCCGGAAGCTTTCCGCTTTACTCCGCCCGCCGGTGTGCCAGTGGTGGATGCGCTGCCGCCGGTGTGAGGCGAGGGAATGGGGACTAGGGACTAAGGGGCTAGGGACTGCTATTCGTACCGCAGCGCCTCGATGGGGTCAAGATTGGCCGCACGGATGGCGGGAATCATGCCGCTCACAAGGCCAGTGACGACAAGAATCACTGTGGCCACAATGACCGATGTTGGCGAGATGAGCAGGTAAATGTCCGCCTTCTCAGCATTGCTGGCGAGCGCGCTGTAGAACGGGATGCGGCCGACCATCGCGGATACCAGATAAGCCAGCGTAATGCCAGCCATGCCTCCCACGGCGGTGATAGCCAAGGCCTCAGCCAGGAATTGAATGAGAATGTGGTGTCTGCGCGCGCCCAGCGCCTTTTCAATGCCGATCTCGCGGGTGCGTTGCTGCACGGCCACCAGCATGATGTTCATGAGGCCGATGCCGGCGATGCCCAGCGTGAGAGCGCCCACCAACGACAACAGTACTTGCAGGGCAATCGAGAGAATGCGGAACTGATGCAACTGGGTCATCAGGTTGGCCACAAACATCGCGTTATGGTCCGACGGCCGGAAGTGATGCGCGGCGGCCATGGTCTCGCGCAGGGATTTCTCGATGAGTTCATTGTCGCCGCTATAGCTGAACCACACGCCGTCTATATATTTCGTGTCTTTCAAATCGCTCATGGTGTTAAAAGGCACATAGATGATTCGGTTGCTGTTGTCATTCCCCTCCTGCATCTTGGGGCTGAGCACCCCCACAATGGTGAACATGACACCATTGAGCCGGATGGTCTGGCCCAGCGCCCAAGCGCCTGAGAAGAGCTTGGTCTTGGCCTCTGACGCGATCACGCAGACGTGAGCGCGCTGCTGATCCTCGGCCCCGCTGAAGAAGCGGCCCTGATCGGCATCCAGCTTGATGATGTCCTGATAGGCAGGGCGGACGCCTGCAGCTGTCCAAGTGTAAGTGTGCAGATCATTCTGCACCGTCACGTCCTTCCAGGCTATGGGCGAAATATGCGATATCTCGGGAACGCTGGCGGCTACCCGGTCCACATCGTCCACTGTAAAGCGGACGCGCGTTCCCGCCTTGTCGCCTCCGGCTTGCTGACTGGTGCGGCCAGGAAAGAAGCCGATTGTGGAGGTGCCCCACTCGGCGAAGATGACCTCGAAGGCGCGGCTGAAGCCAGCGCCGTAGGCCAGCAGCAGCACCACCGTGGCAATGCCCCAAGCCATCCCGACCATCGTGATGGCAGTGCGGCGCCGGTTATAGACCATCGCCTCCCAGGCCTGGCCGAGAATGTCTTTGAGCATACAACCTCCGTTGCGAGGGACTAGGGACTAAGGGACTAGGGACTAGCCTAGCCATCACTCTCGCCGCAACGCCTCAATGGGATCCATCTGGGCAGCTTTGCTGGCCGGATAGAGCCCCGCGATCACGCCGCTTAACACAAGAGACCCCAGAGCCAAGGCGGCCGACCACGGCACCAGGCGCGGCGGGTCGAATCCAGGAATCTTGCCTGTGAGCACCTGTTGCAACAGCCACATGAAAACTGCTGAAACCAAAATCCCGATCAGTCCGCTAATCCCGGTCAGGAGCAGCCCCTCCCAGAAGAACTGCGCCAGAATGCTTCGCTTGGTTGCGCCAATCGCTTTCAAGAGTCCGATCTCACGGGTTCGCTCGGAGACCGAAACCAGCATGATGTTGATAATGCCGACCGCGCCAAGGCCCAGAGTCACGATGCCAACCCCGCCCAGAAAGATGTCCATGGCATTGAAGATCGCCCCAACCATCTTTGCATTCTTGATGGTGTCCCACTCGTCGAAGGCGTCCTTCAGCGATGGGTCGAATCCGTGCCGCTCGCCGACTAACCGGTGCACCGCGGCCACGGCGGCCACCGAATCGGCGTTGATGGCCGGCTGGTACTGAATCGAACTCAGCGCGTCGCGGGCAATGTTATCGCCTTTGAGAGGAAACAACTCCAGCATGGTTGTTACCGGAACGTAGATCTTCTGGTCGTCGTAGTCGTTATTGCCTCCGCGGGTGATCTTGGCCACCTGCCCGACAACTGTGAAGTCGGCCCCGTTGATGGTGATGTTCTCTCCCAGCACGGGGCGGCCGGGAAACAGCAAACTTGCGGTCTTCGATCCCAGAACGGCGACACGGCGATATTGGCGCAGATCCTCATCGTCCAGGAAGCGGCCCGCCGCCATGGGAATGAAGCGCACCACTGTATAGTTGGGCTCAGTCCCCAACACATGGCCAGATGTGTTGCTCCACTGGCTGACTTCGTAAAGATCCGATCGGGTCAGTTCGTCGGTCACGGCGCGCAGTTCGGGCAGATGGCGCATCGCGGCCTCGTCCCCCAGCGTCAACTGATAGGGGCGCATTCCGGTATGCTGGTTTGCCAAAGCGGGGATTGTGCCGTTGAACATCATCACCAGGTCGTTGCCGAGAGTGGCCAATTGCCTGTGCTGGCCGCTGCGGAAACCCTCGCCAAGCCCCACAAGCACCAGGAGAGAGCCAACGCCCCATGCAATCCCGAACATGGTCAGGAAGCTGCGCAGTTTGTTGGCCATGATGGCGCGGAAGACCTGCCCGAGTGTGGTGTAAAAGCTTTGCATGACGTTTGGACGCCCCAGGAGGGCGATTGGAGAATGATACGCGGCAGCGCGGCCTTCGGTTCCCTATTGCCGGAATCTCCTGTATAGGATAGTGCAAGGAGGATGCGATGGAATCGATCTCCAACTCGCCGGAGGCCATGGCTCATGCTTTTGTCAACGCCATCAACCGCCATGACCCGGAAGCTCTTTTTGCGCTGATGACACCTCGCCATTGCATGATCGACGCGCTCGGCAACCGGATGGAAGGCCGGGAGAATCTGCGCCCCGCCTGGGCGGGGTACTTTCGCATGGTTCCGGACTACGAGGTGGCCATCGAAGAGACCTTCTCCAGTGGGCCAGCCGCCGTGATGCTGGGCGTGGCGCGAGGAACTTACACGCACGATGGCCAACTACGTTCCGAAAATCGTTGGCAGACACCGCTGGCCGTACGCGCCTGTGTGAAAGATGGATTATTGGAAGAGTGGCGCATCTACGCCGACAATGAACCGATGCGCCGACTGATGGCTAGCGGCGGCTAATATACCGTTCAGTCCTCGAAAGTCAATTGTCCGGCCCAGCCTTTGGCAATCGTCTCGTTCATTTCTTCGATTGTCACTGGCTTGCCCGTCCAGTGCAGACAACCCTTCATGTCCATGAGCGAGCCCGTTTTCGGCTTGAGTATAAATTCGCCGTTCTCGCCTTCGATGAATCTGACGCGGTCACCAGGTTTGATTCCCGGCTTTTTACGCACTTCGAGCGGAATTGTGATTTGCCCTTGAGATGTGACAGTTGCGGTAGCCATCGGGGATCTCTCAGTCCCGATGGTAGCCCATTTCCTTGCTCGCAGTAAGGCGAATGTCAGTTCCGGCTCAGTTGAGCTGGAACCAGGTCAAGCGGTTCGGTGAGCGTGAATACCATGGCTGTGCCGGATTCGAGCGTGGCTTGCGGGTGATTGACGAGCAGATGGACCGTGATAGCGCCGGCTCCGATCAGTCCGCCGGCCGCAGCGCCGGCCGGGCCGCCGAGGATCGCGCCGGTCACGACTCCGGCTCCCACCGCTCCGCCGTATTCGATGCCGTCGCGCTTCAGGCGTGAGCCGGGCGTGATAGCGCCTTCGCCCCCGACGCGCGTCCTTGAACCTGGGGTTCCAGTCGTCTCGGCGTGCAACTGGAAGCGGGTACCATCCCGCAAGATCACTGTCTCCGGCTGCAAGCGCATGGAGCCGTGGCCGCCTACATGACCGCTCGATACCTGTGTCACGCGGCCGTCAATCTCCGATCCGGCAGGGATGACCACCTGGCCGCCCTGCAACACGTCGGTGGCAACCCTGGTGCGGAAGGCATCGCCCTTCTGGCTGGACACTGTCGAAAGCCGCTCCATCAGCCGCACTCGAATGTTGGTTCCCTCCCCTATCTCCCCAGGGCGAAGCGCTCTTGGATGCACAATGTCGCCGTCCGGGTCGCTGGCGCGTTCCGCCATGGCCGGGTCGGAGGGCGAGTAGGGCGCGACATGAACGATTCCGCCATCAGGGTCTGGGTCTGGAGAGTTAACGGTCGGGTCTGTGTAAGCAGGTTGTGGCTGGGTGGGCGCAACCGCGGCCGGCTGAGCCACCATCGGCTGCCCCGCCGGGGGCTTGGCCTCCGGGGTGCTGCTGGTGGTGATCTGGTCATCCGGAGGGGGGTTCGAAGTTCCCTGGTAGGGACTGGAATCCTGCGCTCCCGCTGCGGCAGCGGCGGCGACAAACAAGGCGCACACAAGAATCGACCGTTTCATCAAATACTGCTCTTCTCGGGTCTTCATGTCCTGAGTCTCCTTTTTTGCGGGCGGAAAATTCCCCTCGATAATAAAAACCCCGCCGCGCCCGGGGAGTTGCGTGCGCCTCGCCCACATGCGAATCAGAGGCCAACTCACCCAATGTTAGGCTAAAACGGCCAAGGCAAGCGCTGTGGGCCTTTCCGCCGCGCGGGTTCCTTCAGCGGCACGAATCAAGAAAGGCACCCATCAGCCGCGGTTGCAACGGTTTGGCCCGTGTGACCGCGGTTACACCGAAGTGCGCATCCCGGTTTGCTAGAATCCATAGGGTAGATAAGCACTATTGAGCGCTGGACGGAGAGGGGATTCACTACGTGCACGAGCTTCTGGAATCGATTCAAAGCGCAGCCGGAGAAACTCTTGCCGTGGATCGCCGTCCCAAACTGAATGACCGGCTGCAGCACCGCATTGCGAGGACCGATATGACTGAGATTGTTGCTATTCGCGCGCGCGAAGTACTGGATTCGCGCGGCAACCCGACCGTGGAAGCGGACGTAATTCTGGAAAGCGGCGCTTTGGGCCGCGCCATAGTGCCTTCGGGCGCATCCACCGGCGAGCACGAGGCCGTGGAGCTGCGCGACGGCGACAAGAGCCACTTCATGGGCAAGGGCGTACTGCAGGCCGTGGCCAATGTGGAAACCGTAATTGGGCCCGAACTGGAAGGCATGGATGCAGCCAACCAACGGCTGCTCGACCAGACCATGATCGCGCTGGACGGCACGCCGAACAAAGCCAAGCTGGGCGCCAATGCCATTCTCGCCGTCTCGATGGCAGCGAGCCGCGCCGTGGCTCAGACGCTGGAGATTCCGCTCTATCGTTACTTGGGCGGCGTGAACGCCAGTGTGCTGCCGACGCCTATGCTGAACGTACTCAACGGCGGCGCCCACGCCGACAGCAACGTGGACTTTCAGGAGTTCATGATCATGCCGGTCGGCGCGGAGCGTTTTTCCGAAGCGCTGCGCTGGGCCACTGAAACCTTCCATACGCTCAAGGGCGTGCTCAAGAAGAAGGGCTATAACACTGCGGTTGGCGACGAGGGCGGTTTCGCTCCTTCGCTCAAGTCAAACACTGAGGCTGTCGAGTTGATCCTAGAAGCGATTGAGGCAGCCGGTTACAAGCCCGGCGAGCAGATCGCCATTGCTCTCGATCCTGCGTCGAGCGAGTTCTACGACAAGGAAAAGCAGAAGTATGTCTTCAAGAAGAGCGACAAGCGCGAGTTGTCGAGCGAGGAGATGGTGAGCTTCTGGGACAACTGGAGCCGCCAGTATCCTATCGTCTCGCTCGAAGACGGCCTGGCCGAGGACGACTGGGCTGGGTGGCGTCTGCTGACTGAAAAGCTCGGCAGCCGGATTCAGTTGGTTGGCGACGATCTTTTTGTCACCAACGTCAAGCGGTTGCAGCGCGGCATCGACGAGGGCGTGGCCAACTCCATTCTCATCAAGGTCAACCAGATTGGCACCCTGACCGAGACGCTGGAGGCTATTGAACTGGGCCGCCGCTACGGCTATACCTCAGTAATGTCGCACCGCTCGGGCGAGACCGAAGACACCTTCATTGCCGACCTGGCCGTAGCCACCGGCGTGGGGCAGATCAAGACCGGCTCGGTCAGCCGCACCGACCGTATCGCCAAGTACAACCAGTTGCTCCGCATTGAAGAAGAATTGGGCTCCGGCGCAACCTTCCTCGGGCTGGAAAGCCTCAACTACAACGACTAACCACCTGCGGTGGGGCTGTCGGATGCGCCGCAGACGAGTGGAGGGGGCTTCGGCTCCCTCCCTTTGTTTTGTTGCCTTGTATAGGTCGAATCACTACAAATCTGTCATCCTGAGCGGAGCAGGTCGCGCTTTTGCGACCTGCGCAGTCGAAGGACCTGCGGTTGCCTTTGCACTTGTACTTGCATTTGCCTTTGGTCTTGCACGTTTCACCTCAAGCACCCGCGGCTCAACTCCCTTGCGAACTGTCGGATCGGCCGCGTACCAACCCTCACTCAAATCGTTCCATGTAGGATTGCTCTTCTCGATCAGAGCGATCTTCTTGGCGCGAATCCACCCCTTCAACTGCTTTTCCCGCGCAATCGCGTTTTCCGGACTCATGAATCGCTCAAACCAAACTAACCGGTTGCAGTTATAAGTTGCGGAGAATCCTTCACGAGTCTTTTGTTTGTGCTCGAAGACTCGCTTCAGCAGATCGCCGGTCATGCCGATGTAAATGGTATGGCTCCTGCTGGCCACGATGTACGCGCAATAGACCCTTTCGTCCATGGCGAGAACTTATCGCAAATTGTTGACAATGGCAATCAGTTGAAGGGATTGCTTCATCCATGAGAGCCGAAAGGCAACCGCAGGTCCTTCGACTCCGTTTGGCGCAAAGAACGCGCCAAACTACGCTCAGGATGACAGATTAGCGGGGTCAGGATGACAGATTTGTGGGGTAGTGTGGGGGAGTACTCGTGACCCGAACCACACGCTGTTACCCCGCCGCAGGTTATCCTGATACCAGCACTTCGATTCTTCCGAGGAGTCTTCTTCTTGTCCATATACAAGCGTCCCCTCGTTCTAACCATCCTTGACGGATGGGGATACCGCGCCGAAACCTCGAACAACGCCATTGCGCTGGCCAAAAAGCCCACCTACGACAAGCTGCTGCGCGAGTTTCCCAACTCGCTGATCCAGGCCAGCGACCACTTCGTCGGCTTGCCCGACGGGCAGATGGGCAACAGCGAAGTGGGCCACCTGAACATCGGCGCAGGGCGCATTGTGCAGATGGACATTACCCGCATCGACGCCGCGATCGCCTCGGGCGAGTTCGTGAAGAATCCGGCTATCGTGCGCGCCATGAAGCGGGCGCAAGAGGGCGGGCGGCAACTGCATCTCTTCGGCCTGGTCTCGGACGGCGGCGTTCACTCGCAACTTACTCACCTCTATGCGCTGCTCAGGACGGCACGCGAATACGGCCTCGAACGGGTCTTCGTGCATTGCTTTATGGACGGGCGCGACACTCCTCCCTGCTCAGGCTCGGGCTACATTGCGCAGCTTGAACAGAAGATGCGCGAGTACGGCGTGGGTAAGATAGCTTCCGTTCACGGCCGTTACTATGCGATGGACCGCGACAAGCGCTGGGAGCGCGAGCGCAAGGCATTCGATGCGATGGTCCCCGGCAAAGCCGAGGGCGGCGCGTATGCGAACCCGGTGGCGCGAATGACAGAGTGCTACAACAATGGAACGACCGACGAGTTCATCATTCCCTTTGTGGTGGTGGATGGCGCGGGCAAGCCAGTGGCGCAGATTCGCGACGAGGACGTCTGCATCAACTTCAACTTCCGCAGTGACCGCGCCCGCGAGATTACTCGCGTGCTGGCTCGCGAAAGCGGCCTGAACAAGCAGGGCGGCCGCGACCTGGACGGCTGGGAGGCGCTCGATCAGACCATTCCCCGCACTGAGATCCCGAAAAATCTTTATTACCTGTGCATGACGCAGTTCGATAAGCTCTACGATCTGCCGCTCATCATGCCGCCGGAGTCGCTGGACAACATTCTGGCCAATGTTCTGGCCAAGCACCAGCTGCGCAACCTGCGCGTCGCCGAGACGGAGAAGTTTGCCCATGTAACGTACTTCTTCAACGGCGGCATAGAGACACCATTTCCAGGTGAGGATCGGGTTCTGATTCCCTCATTGAAAGTGGCCACCTATGACCTGGCCCCCGAGATGAAGGCCGAGGCCATCGGCGACGCCATCGTGAAGGCCATCAACGACACAGCGTTCGACCTGGTGGTGGCAAACTTCGCCAACGCCGATATGGTGGGCCACTCCGGCAAGCTGGAGCCCACGATCAAGGCGATCGAAGCCATCGATGCTCAATTGGGCCGCGTCTACAAGGCCATCAAGGAGCGGAACGGCAGTTGGTTGATTACCGCGGACCACGGCAACGCCGAGCAGATGGTGGACCTGGTGACCGGCGCTCCGCACACGGCGCACACCACAAATCCGGTGCCGATCATCTATGTGGCCGAAGAGGCCGGACACTGCCGCCTGCGTCCCGATGGCTCGCTTCGCGACATCTCGCCCACGCTGCTGGCCATTCTTGACCTGGAAGAGCCCAAACAGATGACCGGTGGCGACTTGCGGGTGCCGCTGGCGAAGTAACTCGATCCGCAGGAAAAGAAAAGGCGAGGCCATTGCGGCTTCGCCTTTTTGCTTTCCATGTGATTTCGCCAAAAGGAAGAGGGGTTTGGAGAAGCTCCCCAGCTCCTCTTAGCGCGGGCGAAGCGATTTGATGGACTCGGGAAGCCGTTCTTCGATGAGCTTGGCTCGCTCGGCAGCGATTCCGCCCAGGTAGGTCGGCACGGGGGTGGTCGTGAGCACTAGCAGGAAGGCAATCACCGAGAAACAGAGCCCCGCAATGCCCGCCGAGACAAGCATGTGGTAGGTGTCAGCGACATCCAGACCGAAGACATTGAAGGCCATGTGTTCCAACGGCTTGATGTGCCTGAGGACTGCCAGCGCGAAGAGGAAGAAGAACACCGCCAGCGAAGTCAACACCGCGAGTGTCACATCCAGGCCACGGTGGAAACTCTGCCGCGCGCGGCAGTGCGGACATTCGGCAAAATGCTGCTCGTAGTCCTTGCGCATCTCAGGAAAAATCCCTGAGATGTCATATCGCCAGCTTGCCAGGATGGCGCCTACGACTCTGTCAGTACATTGGGTTGTTGCCATAAGCTCAAAGACTCACTTTGCAAAGGATATGCTTGACCGCTATGGTCTTGCGCGGTTCAGTTGGCAACGAAAGCTCCAAACGATTGGACGCTCTACCTGCCGAATCAGCTCAGTGTCGCTCCGGTCCGCTCTGCCTTGCCATGGCGAAAACCCCGAGGCGTCTTTGTTGCCGATCTACCTGGTACAGAGTGATGCCCGTCTCTTACCATTGTAACCGAATTAACTTAGAAATAAACAGACGAAAGCGGCTCATGCTGCGCCGCCAGCAACAGCCGGTTAGCCAGCAGGCTGGCCCGGCCGTTCAAGGCGCGCTCGGCAGAGACCCTGGCCAAATCTGGAAGATTATTGCTTTCAGATAGATGCGCCAGAATTACGTAGGCCGCCTGGCCGTCGTACCCATTCTCAAGAAACTCCGCAGCGGCCTCGTTCGAGAGGTGGCCCACGCGCGATAGAACTCTTTGCTTCACCGACCAGGGGTAGGGACCGTCGCGCAGCATCTCCAGATCGTGGTTGGATTCGAGCAGTAGCAGATCCAAGCCCTTGAGCTGTGCCTTGACATTGGGCGGAATGTACCCCAGGTCGGTGGCGACGGCCATCCGTACTCCCTCGGAGCGGAAAACAAAGCCGACCGGGTCGACGGCATCGTGAGGAATGGTGAAGGGACTCACCGCAATGTCGCCGATCTCGAAGGGCTGGCCAGCCTGGAAAAACTCGACCGCCGGAAGCCAGGTAGGATCTTTCTGGCGGCTGGGAGTTGTGCTCGAGGAATCGGCCTCGGCGGCCTCCGGCTGAGCGTGGACTGCAACCGCCTCCTGGCTTCCCGGCGAATCGGGCCCCACGTCGGCCAGATCGGAGGCAGCATCGTCCTGATCGCCTTCGGCGTCGAATTGAGCGGTCTCGGCTTCCGCTTGCCGCTCCGCCGCCTGCTTCCGGCACTGTTCCAGCCACTGGGCATAGGTCATCTGTCGCCGGGGAGTCAGCCAGCGCATCCAGGCGCGGTGCGTGCCCTCGGTAAAGTACACCGGGATGCCCAGCTTGCGCGCCGTGACCGCAACCCCGTTAATGTGGTCCTGATGCTCGTGGGTGATGACAATGGCGTCCAATGTCTCCGGCTCTTCGCCGGCCAGACGCATCCGCCGGAACAGCTCGCGGCAGCTCAGTCCCGCATCCACAAGGATGCGCGTGCGGCCCCCAGTGACAACTGTGCAGTTGCCCTTTGATCCCGACGCGAGCACCGTGAAGCGCACCATGAAATCAGCATACAGCGAATGACCTATACTGTTGACTTGGAGTGAGCTCATGCGGGATACCATACTCGTGACAGGCGGGGCGGGGTTTATCGGCTCGAATTTCATCTTGAGCTGGATCGCGAGCATGGGTTCGCGCGTTGTCAATCTGGATTTGCTGACTTACGCGGGGAATCCGGCCAACCTGTCATCGCTGGATGGCGACCCGCGTTATCTGCTGGCGCACGGCGACATTTGCGATGCCGAGCTAGTCAGCTCCTTGATTGCCGAGCACCAGCCTCGGGCAATCGTTCACTTTGCCGCGGAAAGCCATGTGGATCGTTCCATTGCTTCTCCGGGAGCGTTTATACGGACGAATGTACAGGGCACGTTTGTTCTTCTTGACCAGGCAAAAAGTTATTGGTCTGGCCTGAGCAAGGCCGATCAATCCGCGTTCCGATTCCTGCACGTCTCCACAGACGAAGTTTATGGTTCGCTGGGGGCACAAGATCCGGCCTTTTCAGAGACCACTGCCTATGCGCCGAATAGTCCCTATGCGGCGTCAAAGGCAGCTTCAGACCACTTGGCGCGGGCGTATTTCCACACCTGGGGCCTTCCGGTGCTTACCACTAACTGCTCCAACAATTATGGGCCATTTCAATTTCCGGAGAAGCTCATTCCACTTGTAATTCTGAACGCGTTAGAGGGTAAATCGCTGCCTGTTTACGGCGATGGAAAGAACGTGCGGGACTGGCTCTTTGTGGAAGACCACTGCGCGGCGATACGCGCGGTTTTGCAAGATGGGCGAGTCGGGGAGACTTATAACATCGGCGGTAACAGTGAGCGCAAGAATATCGATGTGGTCAACACCATCTGCGATCTTGTGGATGAGATGCGCCCCCTCTTGCCGAGCGGCCCTCGGCGGAATCTCATAACTTTCGTGCAGGATCGTCCCGGCCATGACCGGCGCTATGCCATCGATGCCTCAAAGCTTTCGAGCGAGCTGGGCTGGCAGCCGGCTGAGCGGTTTGAGGGCGGGCTGCGCAAGACTGTTCGCTGGTATCTCGACCATTCCTCGTGGGTTGAGAATGTGCGGACCGGCGCGTACCTGGAATGGATCGCACAGAACTACACGGAGCGGCTCACGATATGAAGGGAATCATTCTTGCGGGGGGATCGGGCACGCGTCTATATCCCGTGACTCATGTAGTTTCCAAGCAGCTTCTGCCGGTCTATAACAAGCCGATGATCTACTATCCGCTCAGCACGCTACTGCTGGCCGGTTTGCGCGATATTCTGATCATTTCTACTCCTCAGGATACAGGCCGCTTTGCCGAGCTGTTGGGCGACGGACATAACTGGGGCATCCAGATAAGCTATGCCATCCAGCCCAGCCCCGATGGATTGGCACAAGCCTTCCTGATCGGCCGGGAGTTTATAGGGGACGAAACCTGCGCCTTGATTCTGGGAGATAACATCTTCTATGGCCAGGGATTTTCACGCCAGCTTCAGGCGGCGGCTGAGCTCAAACAGGGAGCGACGGTGTTTGCGTATCCGGTCGAAGATCCACAGCGCTATGGCGTTGTGGAATTCGATAGCTCGGGCCGCGCGATCAGCCTGGAAGAGAAACCCGAGAACCCCAAGTCGCGCTATGCGGTAACTGGGCTGTATTTCTACGATAACAATGTGGTGAGCATCGCTTCTTCACTCAAGCCCTCAGCTCGCGGCGAACTGGAGATTACGGACTTGAACCGGTGCTACCTTGAGGCCGGAACCCTGAATGTGCAGATCATGAGCCGGGGCATGGCCTGGCTTGATACGGGCACGCATGATTCCCTGCTGGAGGCCGCACTTTTCGTTCATACCATCGAACGGCGGCAGGGCCTTAACATTGCTTGCCCGGAAGAGATTGCCTACCGCCAGGGCTTCATCACGGCCGAGCAATTGGAGGCTCTGGCAAAGCCTGTGAGCAAGAGCGGATATGGACAATACTTGCTGGCCCTGCTCAGGGAGCCCCATTTCGCAGGGAAGGCCATGCAGCTATGAAGATCGAAGAGACAGCCTTGCCCGGCGTCCTGATTCTGACTCCGGCGATTTACCGGGACAGCCGCGGCGCATTCTGGGAGACCTATAATCGGCGCGCCATGGCGGAGGCAGGCTTGCCCGAGTTATGGCCGCAGGATAACTTCTCGCTCTCGAAGAAGAACGTTCTGCGCGGCATCCACTATCAAATTGTCCAGCCGCAGGGGAAACTGGTCCGTGTAACTCATGGCGCAGTGCTCGACGTGGCCGTGGATTTGAGGCGCAGCTCGCCTACATTCTCAAAGCATGTGGCTGTTGAATTGACTGGCGAAAACGGCGCGATGCTGTGGATTCCCGAGGGCTTCGGCCATGGGTTTCTGGTGCTTTCGGAGATTGCCGGCTTTGCCTACAAGGTGACGGACTACTACTCTCCAGTGGGCGAACGAACCATCCTGTGGAACGATCCGGAGTTGGCGATTCCCTGGCCGATTGCCGCGGAAGACGCAATCGTCTCCGACAAGGATCGTAAGGGCGCAGCGCTGCGGGATGCGGAGATCTTTCCGTAATCCTCCAAGGGGAGCCGGCTTATTCAGTGATGAAAACCGGCCCCGTCCAGCGTCGGCTTGAAGCCGGGCTGCGTGACGAACCAGTCCAGGTGGCGCTTGATATCGTTGACCAGCATCCCGGCCAGATCGTGCGTGAAACCGTTGCGCACCACGACGCGCTGGAGGATGACATTTTGCCGGATGGCGGGCATTTTGTAGGTCGGCACCTGCCAGCCGCGATCGCGCAACCTATCTGACAAGTCGTAGAGCGACCAGTTGGTTTGCTCCTTCAGCGTCCAGGCGACGACCGGCAGGTCGCGGCCGGTGGAAAGCAACTGGAAGGGGCCGAGCGCAGCGATCTGGCCCGCGAGTTCGACGGCTACCTCCTGGCAAGCTTCGTGGATCGCGCGATACCCCGACCTGCCAAGGCGGATGAGGTTGTAATACTGGGCCACGATCTGGCTGGCGGGGCGCGAGAAGTTGATGGCCAGCGTGGGCATGGCGCCTCCCAGGTAATCGACGTTGAAGATCAGGTCAGGATCGAGATCCGCAAGCTCACGCCAGACGATCCAACCCACGCCCGGATACACCAGGCCGTATTTGTGGCCCGAGGTGTTGATTGATTTGACGCGTGGCAAGCGAAAGTCCCAGAGCAGGTCAGGCTGAAGGAACGGCGCGACGAAGCCGCCGCTGGCGCCATCGACGTGAATGGGAATATCGAGTCCGGTTTTTTTCTCGATTTGATCTAGAGCCGTGCTTAGGGCAACAACATTCTCATAGTCGCCGGTAAAGGTGCTGCCGAGGATGCTGACGACGCCGATAGTGTTTTCGTCGCAGGCAGTCGCGGCGCGTTCCGGGTCGGTGACTACCTCGCTGCCTTCGAGCGGGACCTCTCTCGGCTCCACGTCCCAATAGCGGGCAAACTTGTGCCAGCAGACCTGGGTGTTCGAGCCCATCACCAGATTCGGCTTGTCGGTCGGTTTGCCCAGCTTCTGCATCCGTTTGCGCCAGCGCCATTTGAGGGCAAGGCCGCCCAACATGCAGGCTTCGCTCGATCCAATCGTCGAAGTCCCGATGGTGCTCTCGGGATGGGGCGCGTGCCACAACTCGGCCAGCATGTGCACGCACCGCATCTCCAGCTCGGCCGTCTGGGGATACTCGTCTTTGTCGATCATGTTCTTGTCGAAGGTCTCGGACATGAGGCGGTGCGCCTCGGGCTCCATCCACGTGCTGCAAAAGGTGGCGAGGTTGAAGCGCGAACTGCCGTCGAGGATCAACTCGTCGTGGATCAGGCTATAGGCGGTGCTGGGCGACATGCCCTCATCGGGGATGGAGTGGCGCGGGGTGGGGCCGAGCAGCGAGTGGCGCGCATACATGGGGCGCACAAGGTCGGGATCGTAGTGTTTGCGCGGGCGGTCCTGGATTGCGGCGTCTTTTTCCATTGGGGGGGCGTTCTCCTCCGAAGTCCTCATGGTAAACGGGGGAAATGCGATTCGCATATCAATAGTCGGCGAATCGCTTTGGGAAACGAGGCCCCCCCGCAGATCTAGCCATTGCTTGACTTTTGTTCGTTTATAAACGAGAATAGTGCTGTGTACGAGATTCGCCATTACCTGACGCGGAACGAGAATGACGTCTTCATGGAATGGCGCCGGCAACTCCGCGACGGAAAAGCAAAGATCGCCATTGACCGGCGAATCAACCGGATTGAACTGGGTAATATTGGCGATCACAAGTTTTGCAGGGATGGAGTCTGGGAGCTGCGCATCGACGTTGGGCAAGGCTACCGGGTTTATTATGCCGTCGCCGGGGCTTAGGTAGTATTGCTGCTTTGCGGGGGCGACAAGCGAACCCAGGATGCGGACATCGACCGAGCCTGTGAGTATTGGCTGGACTGGCAGGGGAGAAACGAGCAATGAAAGACAGAACCCACGACGAAGCCATGGCGGAGTTGTTCAAGCAAGACCCTGCCTATGCGGTTGAATTGCTAAACGCCATTCTCGAAGACGGAGAACAGGGTGAACTGCTCATCGCCTTGCGCCAAATGACCAAAGCCTTTGGCGGCGTGCAAGACGTGGCGGAAAAGGCGAACCTGAATCCAACCCAGCTCTACCGCACATTATCCGAACAGGGTAATCCTGAGCTGCGCAGCCTGTCCGCCATTCTCAAAGCCATGGGCTTGCGGCTGGCTGTTGAGCGGGTGCAGGCTGCGGATTTGGAGCCTAGCAGCCAAGCTGTTTAGATTTGCTGATGCGCGTCAGTAACTCTTGATTTGAGATCGCCTGAAGGCGCAGAAGATGAGGTATGAAATTGTCCACGGTCCTTATCATCGCTGCGGTGGTCCTTGCCACTTTCATTCTTCTTGTTATGAAGGATGAGACGCTTCATAGAAAACACGAAAAGGAGCGGCGTCTACTTGAAGTCAACCTCCTGAGAATTGGGCCGGACAAGACCTGGCTCCAACAGCATCCTGACCGGGCGATTGAATCTTTAGGGTATGTTGCATATCTCATTTGGTTCTTGCATTGCGAGCGGAAGTATCGGGACTATCAAGGCAGTGGAGAAAACAAATATCCCCCGGACTGGGAATGGCGGCGAAGGTTCGTTTTCCTGCGCGATTCGGAGAGGTGTCAAGGGTGCGGGATTGGGGCAGAACGAGGAACTCCGCTCGACTGTCACCATCTAAAGCAGATCTCACAATTTGCTTTTGGGGAACTCGGCACCCACGCCCTTACTAACCTCGTAACGCTGTGTCCTGTGTGCCATGCAGGTCAGCACCCGGACAACCTCCACCTTGGGGAGCGCGCGAGGCAAATATCGTCACGCAGATTGGACCACCTTTCGCAAGAAGGGCGACAATGGATGAAGAAATCGTCTCCGAACCGGCGAACAGCGAAGCCTTTACTGGCCGCGGGTGATATGGAGATTTTCATTTCTCGTTCAGATATTTTGAATTCCCAAATGTCATCCACTGGAGCCAAGGATGACGATGTGCAAGATGCAGCATTTGCGCATGAGTCGGCTAGCGAGGTTGCGGATTTCGATGGGGAGGCACAAGAGAGGCGCTGGCCGAGTCTCTCACCTGAGCAGCAAGAGGCGACTATTCGAGAGTTTCTGAGGCTCCAGGGGGAGAGAAGCTCCGCCAGCCGGCGCCCGCTCCCGGAGGAGCAAGTGGCGAATCAGTTGTCGGAGCCGGAGCCATTGCCCCGCATAGCAGAGCCAGATCATCTGAGAGGAGCGCTGGAGGCCTGGGATCGGGCAGGCAAGGCGCTGAAGGACGACCCGAAGCTGCAGGTACCGTACTAGGATCGTCGGGAAATCAAAATTCAATTTCATGGTTGGCTGAAGAGATCCATTCAGTAATTCCCATTTCTGGTCTGCCAAATCAGAAGAAATGGAAATGCGGGACGCACCTCTCACTCTCGGCTCGGCGCCTTGAGCCCCAACTCCCGCATGGCGATCTGCAAGTCGGCCCAGGCCTCTTTTTTCTGGCGCGGGTCGCGGAGCAAGTACGCCGGGTGATAGGTAACGATCAGTTGCATGCCGCGGAAGGCGTGGACGCGGCCGCGCAGGCCGGCAAGCGGCTGGCGCTGGCCCAGCAGATAGGTGGCCGCCGTGGCTCCCAGCGCTACCAGCACCTGGGGGCGCACCACATCGATCTGGCGGAAGAGAAATGGCGAGCAGGTGTTGGCCTCGTCGGGCTCGGGGGTGCGGTTCCCCGGCGGGCGGCACTTGACCACATTGGCGATGTAGACCTCTTCGCGCTTGAGGCCCATGGCCACGATCATGTTGTTGAGCAGTTGGCCGGCCTTGCCGACGAAGGGTAATCCCTGCGCGTCCTCGTCGGCGCCCGGGCCTTCGCCGACAAACATCAGCCGGGCGGCGGGAGAGCCATCGCCAAAAACGAGCTTGTTGCGGCCGGAGTGGAGGGCGCAACGGGTACAGTCGCCGATCTCATCGCGGATAAGCTGGAGGTCGGCGGCGCGGTCGGCGGCAGGAACGGCTTCGCTGACCTGAGGGGGCGTGGGAAAAGCTCTTCGTGCGGGAATCGGTTGATCCTCCTGGGTAGAGACGGGCTGGGAAGCGGGTTGCGCTCCCACCTTTTCCACAGAGAGAAGCGGAAAGGATGGGGCACCCGACTGAGTTGCAGGCTCGGGGATTGTCTCCCAGGTCTCAGAAGCGAGACCTGGGGCACCCAGATTCGGGTCCACCCGGCGGCGGTAGAACTCAGTGAGGCCCAGATCGCGGTAAAAGCGGACGCGCTCGACCAATGCTTCGCGGGTTGCGGGGTCAAACGGTCGCGCCAATTCTCTTACTCCACGATCAGTTGCCGTCGATCCGAGACAGGCGGAGCCGTTTGGCTCAGTAGCTGATCTTGCCTCGATTTCGCGTCTTCGTGCTCATCGAATTCTAGAACCAGCGACCGTGGCCGGCGGAGGGCCAGAATCTCGTCGAGTATACGATCGGCTAGCTTGCGTTTGGGCATCTCCGGCAGCTCGATCGAGGTGCTCATCGTGAGAAAGGTGGCCGCGTTCATGTCCGCGTCGATGCCAACTCCATCGCCTGAAACATCGTTGACCACAATCGCGTCAGCGCCCTTGCGCAGCAGCTTGGCGCGACCGTTTTCCATGCTGTTCTCAGTCTCCGCGGCAAAGCCCACAATGAGCTGGCCGGGGCGGCGGCGGCGCACGACCTCGGCCAGAATATCTTCTGTCGGCGCGAGTTCCAGGGTCATTGGGCCGGTGCGCTTGAGTTTTTGTTCGGAGACATTGACGGGCTTGTAGTCGGCCACGGCAGCGGCCTTTATGACAAGTGTGGCCTCGTCCATGCGCGAAAGCACTGAATGCCGCATCTGGTCGGCGGTGACTACCTTGACCAGTTCGCAGTGCGGCGGTGGATGCAACGCCGACGGACCGCTGACTAGAATCACCTTCGCGCCGCGGCTTTGCGCGGCCTCGGCCAGCGCATAGCCCATCTTGCCGCTGGAGCGGTTGCCCAGAAAGCGGACCGGGTCCAGCGCTTCGCGCGTGCCCGCAGCAGTTACCAGCACGATCTCGCCTGCGAGATCGTGGCGGCGGCCCAGAGCGCCGAGCACCGCATCGGCAATCATCTCAGGCTCGGCCATGCGCCCCGCACCGACCATGCCACAGGCGAGTTCGCCCGTGCCTGGCTCCACGACGCGCACACCGCGCTGGCGAAGAACATCAAGGTTGGCTTGCGTGGCCGGATGCTCCCACATATTCACGTTCATCGCGGGAGCCACCAGAACCGGCGCGGCGGTGGCGAGATATAACGTTGAGAGGAAATCGTCGGCGATGCCATGAGCGAATTTTGCGAGAATGTTCGCAGTAGCCGGGGCGACCACGAGTGCGTCGGCCCATTGCGCCTCGCCGATGTGCTCTATGCCGTTCTGCTCGCTGGAAGATTCGTAGGAGCCGTCGCTTGTTCCCGTGCCGTCCCACAGGCTGGTAACAACCTTGTGGCCGGTGAGCGCGGCAAAGGTGAGCGGCTGGACGAACTTGCAAGCCGCCTCGGTCATGACCACGTGTACTTCAAGAGCCTGGCGCTGCAAGGCGCGCACCAGTTCCGCCGCTTTGTACGCGGCAATTCCGCCGGAGACGCCCACGGTTACTCTCATGATTCGATTGTAGCCGGTTTCGATTGCGGAGGGCACGGTACGACATGGCGAAGGCTGAGAACGATTGCGGGGCCGCGAGGCGGGCTGAACATTCCCCATCACGCGTGAAATCGCGGCTCCGAATCGAGAGGTCCAATCTTCTCCCTCAAAAAAGTCAAGTGGTTTCCATTCATGCGCAGGACAATTCAAGCGTTTACGGGCAGGTTTAACCGCGGTGAATGGCTGGGGCACGATTCGCGGCAATCCGGCTTAGCCGGATGACGACCACCACAACACCATGATTCGCCCGAGAGTGGACCCGTACGACAGAATGGAATGATTTGGCTCGTCACGGGAAACTCGAATTCCTGTGCCTCAACTCTTGCGTTGTTCTTTGTCACAGTTCTGCGCAAAGCCGTCGCCAAAAAACATTTCTCACGAAGATGCTGCAAATTTCAACCTCAAATGAACACCCTGAATGTATGCCTGTCCACAGCGATTGAGTTTTGTGAGCAATGCCCTCTCTGATCGTTTGGGATGCAGTGAGTGGACCGGCCGTAAGTTCTGCGATAATTGCAGAGAAATGCATCTGCTACTATTTCCGAAGTCACTTCTCCCCGCTTTGAATTCGGTCATTCCGTGCTTGCTTTCTAATGCGGGCCAACGCATGAATGCGTTCGTGCGCGGACCGGACAAAGGCTTCAGGCGGCTCGGAATGGCAGCCACACTCTCACTGCTCGCATTCAGCAATAGCCATGCTCAGGCGCCTGCGACTCACCCACCGATTCCCAGGTTTGAGGATATCGCGCCCCAAGCAGGCCTAACTGTTCCGCACATTTCATCCTCAGAGAAGCAATCCATTATTGAATCGATGAGCGGCGGTGTTGGATTTATTGATTGCGACAACGACGGCAAACTCGACATCGTAACTGTCAATGGCTCCAACGTAAGCCGGTATCTCCGTGGCGGAGACCCGATGGTGACCTTGTACCACCAGGATGCCAACCTGAAGTTCAGTGACATAACCGAGGCCGCCGGACTGACTCGTAAGGGCTGGGGCATGGGCGTCGCCGTAGCGGACTTTGACAACGATGGCTGGCAGGATCTGTATGTCACCGGTTTCGGCGGCAACGTGCTTTACCGAAATCTAGGCAATTGCAAATTTGAGGATGTAACGGACAAGGCAGGAGTAGCGGCAGGCAACTTTAGTGCCGGCGCCGCTTGGGGAGACTACGACAAGGACGGCAATGTTGATCTTTTTGTGGCGCGTTACGTGGACCTGGATATCCACCATCTGCCCGAATTTGGCAGCAAAGTGGATTCTTGCACAATCCTGCAGGTCAAAGTGCAATGCGGGCCGATGGGTCTGCCTGCGGAGACAAATCTCCTGTTTCGTAACCGGGGCAATGGCACATTTGAGGAGGTATCGAAAAAGGCCGGAGTGGACAATCCGCTTAGCTCCTATGGAATGCAGCCAATATGGCTGGACTATGACAATGACGGGTGGCCAGATCTATATGTAGCCAACGATATCGGCACCAACTACCTCTACCACAATAAGCATGATGGGACCTTTGAGGATGTCAGCCTGATCTCAGGAACGGCGGTCGATGAGTTTGGCAAATCGCAGGGGTCGATGGGTGTCGATGCGGCTGATTTTGACCATGATGGCAAACTCGACATCTTTGTAACTACCTACGCGTTCCAACCCGATTCCTTGTACTCGAACCAAGGAGCATCGGGCTTTGTCGATATCAGTTCGCCGGCGCATTTGGCACAAGCGACCTATCCTTATGTAGGCTGGGGAACAGGTTTTTTCGACGTTACCAACGATGGCTGGCCCGATCTGCTGGTCGCCAACGGCCATGTCTACCCTCAGATAGATTCTGTCGCCGGGGCGGGGCGCTATCGCGAGCCCGTGCAGTTGTTTCGCAATCTGGGCAACGGCGCCTTTGAAGACATCACAGCGACTTCCGGATTGGATAAGCTACCGTTGTTTTCCCGTCGAGGCGTTGCATTTGGCGATGTGAATAACGACGGAAAAGTCGATGTGCTCATTCTGAACGTAGACGGACCGCCGACCCTGCTCATCAACCGCACGGAGAATGCAGGCCACGCGGTTCTGTTTCACCTGATTGGGACCAAGAGCAACAAATCAGCCATCGGAGCGCGTGTCACGGTGAGCGCTGGCGACTTGGCGCAGTTCAACGAGATTCGCGGCGGCTCCAGCTATCTTTCTCAAAATGATCTACGCTTGCACTTCGGACTGGCGGCCCACACGATCATAGATTCGGTTCAGGTCGATTGGCCAAGCGGCAAACAAGAGACTTACAAACAACTGCCTGCGGACTTCATTTATACCATCGTAGAAGGAAGCGGCATTCGCGAAAGAACCCCGTTCGCCAACGACCAAGGCACGGGAAAGCCGGCCAAGCCTTTCACCGAGCGATAAAGATGAATGCCCAGGACGGCGTGATGGAAGCTACTTGCTGGGCGAGGGAAGCTTAGCGGTCTGTTTGATGCCCTGACCTTCGACAAGGGTGTAGATAGCGTCGGCGCGAACATCCTTCAACTCTTCTTTAAGACCGCTGGGCCACACGATCTGAACACGCTTCATGACCGATTCGCGGCCCAGGCCGAAGTGCAAGCGTTGGTCGTTGCACGAGAGGTAGCTGCCTCCTCCTCGCACTTCGTCCATTTGCTCCGACAATGATGTAGACACGATAACTCGCGCACCAATAGCGGCTCTGTTGCTCTTCGTTCCAACCAGACGGAATAGAACGCGGTGATTTGAATTTCTCGTCTCATTTAGAAACAGGGATGGGGGTCCGTCGGCGTTGTAGACCACCACATCGATATTTCCATCGTTGTTGACGTCTCCGAATGCGGTGCCCCGGCGCGACTGCAACGGTCCCCGATTCAACCCCGAAAGAGCGGAAACATCAGTAAAGGTGCGATTTCCGTTGTCGCGAAATAGCTGAAGAGGCTCGCGGTACTTTAGTTCGTGCGGAAGCGAATCGACCAGCGAGGTGACGTTACCGTTGGCTACAAAGATGTCGGGCCAGCCATCGTTATCAAAGTCAGCGAAACCGCCTCCCCAACGCACGGGAAAATAAGGATTGCGGCCTAGGTGCGACTCCCAAGTTATATCCGTAAACCCCTGGGACATGCGATTCCAGTAAAGACTCATGGGCTGGTACCCGTAGCGTGTAATGAGCAAGTCAAGGTTTCCGTCGTGATCGATGTCGGCAAAGTCGGCTGCCATGTTACCCATCGGCTTACCGTCAGCGCTAAGTGCAGTTCCGGACAGCAACCCCACGTCTTCAAACGTACCATTGTGCTTGTTTCGATAAAGGAAATTTGGGCCCATGTCGTTGGTCACGAAGAGGTCGGGCCAGCCATCGTTGTCATAATCGCCCCACACGACGCCCATCCCCAGGCGCTTATCGGGGTTGCTGACACCTGCTTTTTCCGACGAGTCGTCAAAAGTGCCGTCGCCACGATTGCGGAAAAGAAGATCGGTTTGCCCCTCCGATATTGGGACTTCCATTTGTAGACCGCGATAGTTGAATGCGCTTGAGCCCGGCTGTGGCAAGTGATGAATGTCTGTATTGACATAGCGAGAAACAAATAGATCCAGAAGGCCATCGCGATCGTAGTCGGCCCAGGCCGCACCCACACTGAATCCGCCGCCTGTGAGATGTGCCCGTTCGGTGACATCTTCAAACTTGCAGCCTCCCAGGTTGCGATAGAGAACATTGTGCCCGTACCCTGTCACGTAGATGTCAGGAAGACCGTCATTGTCGAAATCTCCGATGGCGACCCCCATTCCCCAGCCTCTCGTGGTGAGCCCGGCCGATTTCGTAATGTCTGAGAATTTGAGGTTGCCGTCCTGGTGGTAAAGTGTGACCATCAAGTCGCCGCCCGCCAGGAATTGATCCACAGTGGAGCCGTTCACCGTAAGAATGTCAAGCTTGCCATCATTGTCGCAATCGAACAGAGCAACGCCGCCGCCCATCATCTCAAGAAGGTAGCGCTTGTCGGGCGAAGCGTGAGACACGGTTGTGAGCCCTGCATCATGGGAGATATCGCGAAACCGAATTGACCCGGAGTTTGACCCTTGTGGAAATGCACTATTCGCCATTGCCGCCAGAAACGCGAATGCGCAAATCCGCACAAATGTCCGCGCCAGTCCGGCACAAACCATAGAGAGCCTTGACGTGCGCCAGTTCAGCCGAGCAACTGGGATTGTCTGGAGAATATGCATACGCTCAGTTTTGGCTGGATGGCTTAGCCGCGGATTCGCGTGAATGATGAATTGCATCGGCTTGCTGCATTTCGTGAGCAGCGTCGTCGGGACGTGAGTTATCACGGTAAGCCGCGGCCAGTGCACTATGAATCAACTCGCTTCCCGGGCTAAGTTTGGCTGCCTTCTCCAGAGTCGGCATTGCGGCCTTGGAGTCTCCTCGGTCGAGCTGCAGCTTGCCGAGGTGATAGTAAACATCGGGATCATTCGATCCTTTCTGAACCATCTCCAGCAGAAGCGCCTGTGCTTCGTTCGCCTGCTGCAGTTGGATAAATACCAGTGCCAAATTGATTTTAGCTTCTGTATCTGAAGAATCAAGGCGGAACGCAGTCTGCAATTCCGGGACTGCCTCCTTGTAATTCTTTTGTCGCGCCAAAGCCTCTCCAAGGGCGCGATGAAACGATCCTCTAGTCGGATCGTTTGCCACCAGCATCCGAAGTTGCGAGATGCCCGAAGCGTATTCACCTGTCTCAATAAGCGATTCAGCATAAGCATAACTAACGGCCGGGGCAGCGCCGGCCCGCGAAGCAATAGGCTCCAATACCTGGATTGTCTGGCGGTAATCATGGGTAATAAACAGACTTATTCCGAGCGCGGAACGCATCCATGTATCGTCTGGATGCACCTGCACGTAGCGATTGAGAGGCGCGATCGCTTTGGTGTACTCGTTGCCCAAGTATGCCGCTCTACCCCAGTTATAGTCGAGACCTTCAAGTGTGGGGTTCCATTCCGCTGCTTTTTCAAAAGAATCAGTTGCAGCCGCAAAATCGTTGCTGGTGGCTGCAATCGCGCCCATGTTGTTGTAGCTATCCGCTATGGCGGGTCCTAACTGTTTCTCCTCGTCTTCCGCATCGTTCGCCTGCGAATCAAGTTGGTCAAGACTCTTGGCGCTTCTCCATCGGATATCTTCGCCCGCGTCGTTACCCGACATTGCATGTGCCCGGCCCTGATTGTGAGGAGCACTCAGCGATAAAAGCTCCTGGGATATCTGCATCTCACGCTTGCCATCTTCGGCGCGGTTAGTTTGCAACAGAACGCGCGCAAGCAGATAATGCGCCCTCTGCACCTGGTAATGGTTGTGGGAGACGTCAGAGGTCAATGCGATGCACTTGCGCAAGGCTGTTTCCGCATCGGCGCTGCGCCCAGTCTCTACATAGAGCTGGCCCAGCGACATGAAAACGTCGGCATCGTTGGGGTTCAATGCAGCTGCCCGTACGAGTTCGCCTTCGGCGTCCTGAAGCCGATGCTGACTAAGAGCAACATACCCAAGCTGCGCGTGGGAAAGAAAGTCGTTGGGATTAACCTCCAATTCCTTCTGAAACTCCGCCACGGCCTGGGGAAAGTCGATCTCTCCCATACTTAAAAGATAGGAGGCTCCCAGCGAATAGTGCGCGCCAGGAAACTTCGCATCCTCCTGTATCGTTTTCTGAAACTCCCCGATGGCCTCTTCGGGGAATCCGGCCTCTCCGTAAGCGAGACCAAATTGCATATGAAGCGCGGCCTTATCTCCAAGCGACGCCTCCATCTCGCGAAAGATGTTAGCTGCGCGCTTCTTATCCTTGAGGGCCAAGTATGCGGATGCCAAGGCATAGCCGTTCGTGAAATCAGGCTCGATGGCTATTGCCTTCTCCAATTCTTTCGTGGCCTGCTCGTTCTCTCCGGCTTGCAGAAGAGCTCGTCCCAAGATCCGATGTGCGCGGACATCCCCTGGTTCGGCGGCAACGGCCTTTTCAGCCAGAAGTTTTGCGTGCGGCAAGTCTCTCGACGCCAATGCCTCTTCGGCGGAATCAAGCTGTAAGGCATGATTGTTTGGCGCGAGAAGCAGCGCTTCATGAAAGAGTGCGGAGGACTTGCCGTAGTCGCCGATACCAGCGCGAACCGTCGCGAGACGATCCAGGGCGATTGCAATGAAGGCCTGATACTCGAGCGCGGCCTGGGCAAAGTCGTGGTTTGCCTGAAAAGCCTGTGCTGCATCGTAGTGCGAACGTAGGGCGGAGGCGGGCGAGGGACCACCAATTGCCTCTTGGGCTAGAACAGCCGAACCGGCCATGAGCAACGCGATCAATCCCGCAATAACCGATGAAGTGAGGAGAGACTCCGGCACCCGCAGGAATACATTTGTCCCGCTTTCCTTTCGTATGGACTTAAGGCGCGCCCCGACGTTTGCTTCCAGTGTCATCCAGAGAAGTATAGCGGATTTGCGTATGCACTTTGCGTGGGCATCCGCCCGCTGCATGGAGGATAAGTACCACCGGCATCCGGAAAAAAGACGCGGCGGGATAAGGAAGGTCGGAACCCACCGCGCAAAGCGATTCAAGCTTTTGGATTGGGAAACCAGAGAGAAAGACGGAAAGCGAAAAACGTGAGGGCGCCTCGACTGAGACGCCCTCGTTTCAGTACGGGTTAGAAGTTATACTTCAGCGCCAGTTCAATGATGCGCCTGGTGTCGCCGCCAGTCTTGCTGTCGGTGACGCCGTAAGTGGAGGTGCTGGGAGCCAATGTGGTTGCCTTTGAGGTGTAATCCGCGTTGAAAGGAAGCGCCAATTGGTTACCGCTGCTGAATGTAGCCAGTGGATGATTGATCCAGTTGAACGCCGATCCGCGCAGAGTTACGGTGTGGTTTTCGGTAATGTGAAACGTCTTGGCCATGGCTAGATCGGCGTCTGTATACGATGGTCCGGAGATATACGGGAAATCGCGCGCGCCATAGGCCCCGATTGTCGGAGCCGCAAAGCAACTGCTGTTGGCGTGCTGGTGGGATGCCAACCCAGATCCTGGGTTGCAGGTTACCTTGGGTTGGATTGAGATGCCAGCAGTGGTGCCATAGTAGGTTGGAACGCCATAGCCGGTGGATACGCCTGCCGGCAAGGGATTGGAGGAGCTGATCGGCTTACCATTGATCGTGGTATAGGTGAGCGACAAATTGAGGTCAGGGCTATCCTGCGCCTGAAGATTGCCGCCACCTTGCCAGGTGGTAATCCCGGAGATCATCCAATCGTTGATGACACCTGCGATGACTTTGTTATCGCCGTGATACAAGCTCCTGACGTTGTAGGAGTAGGACGAGCTAAACACGTTGGGTCGATCGATCTGCTCCACGCCATAGTTGCCACGGACGGAGTACGGGTCAATCTTGAGGTCGGTGCCGAGGGCCTTCGACCGGGTGTAGTTGACGTTGAAGGTGAGATGGTCCGACCGCTTGACCCAGCTCAACTGGAAGCCGTTGTAGTTGGAATAGCCGGTATGGGTGACCAAATTGATGGCGTTGGTTCCATAGGCATAGCCGTACGGCATGTAATCCGCCGGACTGTTATTGGGCGACCCTGGCCCGTTGATATTCTCCGGGTTGGGAGAGATTACCCCAGTTTTCGGGTCCGCCTTGAACAAAGCGCCGAGAGGCATTTTGTTCTGGTTGATGAGGTCGCCGCCGGAAAGCACTGCCGAGCTTCCACCGCCCAGGAGGACGTTGGACGACTGGCTCCCCACATAAGCAACTTCCACCAGAGACTTCCACGGCACCTGCTGGTCGATCGTGAAGTTGTAGGTGTACGTCGTCGGGTTAGAACGGTCATCCGCGCTCACCGCATAGACTGTTCCCGCGCAGCAACTCCCGGTTGTGGCTGCCGGCGGCGGAAGCAATCCCTTGGCTCCGGTGCCGACTTGATTCAACAGTACGGTCGTGCTGCCGGGAAGGTTGTACCCTTGGACGCCCTGCGCATCGGACAAGCCGCCGCTATAATCGCCCCACTGATCGCCCCAGCGGTATGTGCCCCAGCCGCCGCGAACGACTGTCTTGCCATTGCCTAGGACGTCATACGAAAGTCCAAAGCGGGGAGAGAGAAGGAGGAACGGAGTCACGAAGCCGCTCTTCGGCACTCCAGGGTTGGTGGCGTGGGAGGAGAGACCTGGGAACTGCTTTCCGACCGAGAAATCCGAGAGAACATTGTTCGGAGAAAACACTGGAACGCCGGAGTTTCCCCGGTCATACCAGCGCCCCATGTGGTCGAAGCGAACGCCATACTCCAGATTGAAGCGTCTCGTAATTCTGAATGAGTCGTCGCCATAGAAAGAAATGGTCTTGTAGGCCATATCTCCGCGTGGATTGGCGCTGTTTTCGGAATATCCCGTGGCATTTCCCAGGACAAAGTTTGCGGTCTGGTTCAGGGGCGATCCGATCTCTTGTCCCGTCACGATGTTGTTTGCCGGGCCGCCGCCAAAGCTGTACACGCCGTTCGGAGTATTGAAGTTGCCTTGGTCGTTGTTGATCATCTCGTAGAAGACACCAGCCTTGACGGTATGGCGGCCCAGCAGCTTGATCACATTGTCATAAGCCGCGGGAGCTTCCTTGAGCAGCGGATAATCGCTGCCCGCGAAGATGTCCTGCTGCGAGAAGTCAGGGAACGAGAGTGTAACGTTGTTGTCGGTCGGGCTGTTATACGACGGAATCCAGAGATCGCCGTTGCCGAAAACTGTTCCTCCGGGGTATCCAACAGTGGACCTGTAGACCGCCGAGGGATCGGGAACAGAGATCGGATTGTTGCCGTACCCGACAGAACCGACCAGTTCGTTGGTGAGGGTATCGCTGAATACGTGGGTGAAATGGCCAGATAGAATCTTTGACGTTTCGATGGCTTGCATCGGCGCACCTGGAAACGAAATGGCGTTGGTGGGTGTCCAGTAGATGTGCGCACCGTTTCCTTGTGCAAGCTGGGTGTCATGCCCGTATTGGTAGGAGACATACAGCTTGCTTCTGTCGCTGAAGTTGTAGTCGACACGCGCGCGCCACATGTAGCCATCGTGCACACCCGGAAGGGCCGAGTAATAGTTTGCATAACCATTGGCCGCCGACGGAGTCGCATTCGGAGCCGGCCAGATTTTGGCGAGAGCTGCGGCATACTGAGCCGGAGCATAGCCGCCAGCGGCGGTAAACTTGGCGGGGATGTGGCCTGCCGGCACACCAGGTGTTATACCAATGATCGTGCCATCCGGAAGGTAGGTTCCCGTCAGATCGTTACAGTAGCTATCGTTGTTTGTCGGGCCGATGCCACCAGGATACGCCGCCGAGCATAGCGCGACATTCGCAGTAGTTGCCGAGAAGTTGCCACCCATCATGTCCGAGGTGGGTATGTGCGATTCAAGGAAGCTGGCATTGCCGGTGTTCTGGATGATTTTTTCATATCCGAACCAGCCCAGCAGTTTTTTGTGCGTATAGGGAATGGGCCCGCCCATGTCGCCGCCGGGATAATAATACTTTGCGGTTCCCGCCGGGCTCTTCTGGTTGTTGGCAAGCCAGGAGTTTGAGTTCAAAGCGTCGTTGCGCGCGTAGAAGTAAGCCGAGCCGTGATATTTGGTGGCGCCGGACTTGCTGATGCTGCTCACAATCACCGGACCGTGGGAGACGTCCGCGCCGAAGCTCGACGCCTGATAGCTGACTTCCTGCGTCCAATCCGGATCGATTGTTGCGATCGACCAACAATTACATCCCGGATCGTTGATGTTGACTCCGTCGAGCAGGTCAGCGGTACCGCCGCGGTTGGGAGCGCCGTTGGTGGCCAGCCCAACGCCGATGGGGCTGCCCTCAACGCCAATGTTTGCGAAGTCGAAGCCCAGGCCGTTGCCCAGGTTATTGGGAGCCGATGTGACACCCGGTAACACCTTCAACAGCTCCAGGGTGTTGCGGCTTTCGAGGGCAAGATTGTCAATGTCTTGCGTGCTCAGTACCGCGCCAACCTGCCCATTCTCCGTTTGCAGAATCTGACCTTCGCCAGCTGCCACGGTGACCGTTATAGTAGTGCTTCCGACGGTGAGCACCGCCGTGGGCGCGATGGCCTCAAGTCCCGCAGTGAGGACGATCCCTGTCTGATTCGTGGTCTCAAAGCCCTTCGCCTGGATGCTGAGGGTGTAGGTGCCGGGGAGCAGCACGGGAAAAGTGTAGCTTCCCGTCTTACCGGTCGTGGTATCTGTCCTGTCCGCCGTCGCTTCATTGACCGCCGAAACACTTGCGCCCGAAATAGCCGCTCCTGTTGGGTCTGTAACCGTTCCGGAGATGGACGCAGTCGTTTGAGCCTGAATGGCCGGGATCGCCAGCAGGAATAACGCAAATGCGAAGATTGCCCAGACGCATTTTTTGAGGGTGAAACGCGCCGGAACCGCCGTCTGCGATTCTGACACGTTACGATACGGCCCAGGCTGCGATGCCCCGGTCCAATTCACGTGTTTGAGGTGCTGCATATTTGTGCCTCCTAAGTTCAATCGATTCTGTGTGAACCTTCGCTTTGATTTCAGGATCGCGCGATTCCAAAGACAAGATGAAAGCGTTTCCCTGGATCGCTCAAACCTTTTACTCCTGTGCGTGCAGAGCAACTGTCGATCTTACCGTATCAGACCTCTCGCGCCGAAGGGATTCATTAAAGCGATTTACCATTCGTCGCAAGACCTGCCTCAGTCATGAATTGGCGGATGCAATTTTCGGGTCGCTTTCGTCACTCGGCTTGATGACCGCAAAACTCTAAGGGAGTCCTGGAACAGGGTGAAAGGTTAATCTTGTACAAAGATGTTCTGCAACTTGCAATTTCGCGTACACTATTGAGTACATTGCGGATACGTCGAAAGAAGTACAGTTTTTGTAACGTCGTTGCAAAGCCTCGCGAGGGGTTGTATCATCCACTACTGCCGAGGAAATCATCGCACCGAGGAGCATCATGCAGCAGAATTCCGATCGAGTTCCCGTTGAAATGGAACGCGAACGCATCGAGCTCGAGACGGTGGCAGAAGCCCTTGGCCGATCCTCCCGGCTGGCCAATCTGCTGCGCTACATCGGAGAAAAATACTTTGGAGGCCAGAGCGATCAGCTCAGCGAATACAACATCGCCACAGAGGTCTTTGGACGGTCCAAGACCGCCTTCGACTCCGGTGAGGACGCCATCGCACGTGTTGAGGCCCACCGGCTGCGAAAGCGGCTGAAGGAGTACTACGAAGGGGCCGGCAAAGACCACGCAATACAACTGTCAATTCCCCCTGGAACGTATGTTCCGGTCTTTGCACGCCCCGCAATAGAAGTTCATCCATCGCCCGCCGGTGATTTGACAAAGGCGCCCGAGGACCAAAATCTTGCCAACACCGGATCAGAAACGGCGAATGCCGCCGATGCCGATCAACATCAAATTGGGGCGTCCGCACTTCGGTCCAAGCCGTTCTTACAAGTCAAGCCTCGCACGTGGCTGTATCTTCTGCTGGCTGCCGCGCTGATTCCCGGCGCTTTGGGTATCTACAAATTCTTTGGGCGCCGTGCAGCGGCAACCACCGCCGCTTCGGGGAATTCGGCTGCGGCAGCAGTACAAGTCGGCCCGTCCACCTCGGCATCTGTGCCTCTTCGCCTGTTGGCGGGCTACAGCGGGGAGCCTCAAACAGATAGCGCTGGAGTCGTTTGGCAGGCCGACAAATACGTTCATGGAGGAGGGCCGTGGCGCCGTCCCGAGGCTTTCGTTGCCAGGACGAGCGACCCTCTGCTCTTTCGACAGTGGCGGACCGGGGATTTCGAGTACGACATACCACTTCAACCTGGCGTTTACGAACTGCACCTCTATTTCGTCACCTCCGATCGCGCCAGCGACAGCCTCTCCACTTTCCGAGTGATCATCAACGGCGCCTTGGTTTTGAGTGGCTTCGATGTCAATTCGGACGCCCTCGGGGACAATATCGCCGACGAGCGCGTCTTCCGGGATATTTCTCCCGACAAAGACGGGATGCTCCACATCGTCTTTGCGAGCGAACGCGGGGCCCCGCAGCTCAACGCTCTCGAAGTACTGCCGGGAACTCCGCACAAACTGCTTCCCATCCGGATCGTTACACAGGCGACATCGTTTACGGATCACAATGGGCAGGTCTGGCATCCGGACACCTACTATATGAACGGCCGGGGCCGGCTGTCGGAGCAGCAGATTACGGGGTCACCGGAACCGGACTTGTTTGCGGCCGAACGATACGGACATTTCACATACGCCATCCCGGTGGATACGCGAGACCGGTATACCCTGACACTGCATTTTGCGGAATTGTATTTTGGGCAGCAGGGATCCGCCGGCGGGATCGGGAGCCGTGTCTTTCGGGTGATGTGCAATGGCGTTGTACTTCTGGACGACTTCGACATTTTCAAGGAAGTCGGCAGCCTACACGCGATTACCAAGACCTTCTATCACTTGAAGCCGACCGCGCAAGGGAAGTTGAATCTTACGTTTGAACCTATAGCTAATAACGCTACCGTTTCGGGCATCGAAGTACTCGACGAATCCGAGTGATGCGAGGGATTGTATTGACCTTCAGCAATTGCCTCGTACCTTTCTCACCACAAAAAGCTGATTGAAGCGAGGCGCGTCTCCAATTGGTGATGGTCGTCACATTGCAGCGTCTCGTTTTCGTCCTAAGCTTCAAGATGCCGTAATTTCAATTGCTTCGCCGTCGAGCGTTCCAGGCTACTCGGCTCGTATCTCCTGCAAGATCGCCGGAGTTGCGCTGGAACCCGCCATGGTCAAGGTACGAACGACCGCGAACTGACTTTGGCTGCACTTGGGGATCTACAGCCGAGTCTTGCCGAAGCACAGAGGATCGGTCTGTGGCGCTTCATCGATCGGGAACGATCGCCCGCATCTTTCGTGGCCAGCTTGCTCGACAGCTCGCTGCGATGATGGCGGTTGTTCTTGCCCTTCTGTTGCGGGTGGCGCTGGCGGAACATTCCATCACGCTACCGACCTATGTCACCTTTTATCCGGTCGTATTTCTAGCCGCATTGTTGGGTGGTATGTGGGCGGGTATTCTGGCCACAACGCTGTCCGCGTTGATGGCAGACTATTTTCTGCTTGAGCCTGTAGGGCAGTTCACGGTCCACTCAACCTCCGACATTGTTAGCCTGGCTATCTTCTGCGTCTCTGGGGTTACAGTCTCCGTTGTCGCAGGGCTATACCATCGCAGCCTCGAAAGAAGGGCAGCTCTCAAAATTGAAGGAGCAGTTCTCAACGAGCGCGAAAAGGTGGCGGAAGCGAGAGACCTGGCTGAGAGCGTCCGCGCGGAGCGTCTGCGGTTCCTTGACGTACTTGAATCGCTGGGTGCGATGGACACTTCGACGGTCTCGTCCGGGTCGGCCCCGATTGGCCGGGAACCCGATGCTACCGGTAGCGAATCCAGGGTTCCAACTCTGGATCAGAAGAGATTCAGAGCTTCGCTTCGCTTGACCGTAGCGGTTCCACTCCTGGCCGCACTGATTTTTGCAGGTGCGGCGCTTTGGGCAGCCTATGACTTGAACACCTCGATGCAATGGGTTGATCACACGGATCAGGTGATCGGTCAATCGCGGCGCGTGCTCAAGCTGCTGGTCGACATGGAAACCGGCGAACGAGGCTATCTAGTTACTGGCAACGATGTGTTTCTCCAGCCGTATCGGGAAACCTCGAAGGTGCTCGATTCCGAATACCAAAAGCTGTACCTTATGGTTGCAGATAACCCATCGCAACAGACCCGGCTGGAAAGACTGCACGACAGTCTTCATCATTGGCAAGGCTACGCCGAGCAGATGATTGCCTTACGCCGCGCGGGAGGCGCGTACTCCGAGCTCGGTATCAATCTGGCCGGGAAGGCGGAGGTGGATGAGATCCGCGACGAGATCGCCGGATTTCAGGGTGTCGAAGAGCATCTCCGCGATCAGCGAAATCGCGCGGCGCATCGCGATTGGCGTTTGGTTGCGACCATCTGCATTCTCCTGGGCTTGGGTGTGGGAACGGGGCTCGGGGTTTTCACGCTGCGCCGCATGGAAATCATTGCAGCGAGTTTCGAGGAATCACGCCGCGCGCTGGCGGAAAGCGAGCGGCGCTGGGCTACAACGCTGGCAAGCATAGGCGATGCTGTGATGGCCGCCGACAGCCAGGGTCGGATCACATTCCTCAACCCGGTCGCCGCTGCCCTCACCGGTTGGCATCCTGAGGATGCCCTAGGCCAGCCAATCCAGAACGTCTTCAATATCGTCAACGAACAGACGCGAGCGCCCGCAGAGGATATCGTAAGCCTCGTGCTGAAGGATGGGCGCGTTTTCGAATTGGCCAACCACACGGCACTATTGGCAAAGGATGGCCGGGAAATTCCCATCGCGGACAGCGCAGCGCCGATCCTCAAAGGAGATGGCTCCATTGCCGGCGTAGTTCTGTGCTTCCGGGATGTCACTGAGCAAAGGCGGGCCGATGAGGCGCTTCGAGAGAGTCAGGCGAAGCTCGAGACGGCGCTAGCCAGCATGACGGACTCGGTAATCATTACCGATGCCGAGGGGCGTTTCGTCGAGTTCAACGACGCCTTCGCCAAGTTTTACAGGTTCAAGAGCAAGGACGAGTGCGCCCGGAGCTTTGCCGAATTTGCAAGATTGTTCGATGTATTCATGGCGGACGGAGAACCGGCGCCGCTGGAGATGTACGCGATTCAGCGGGCGCTGCGTGGCGAGACGGCGACGAACGCCGAATACACCCTGCGGCGCAAAGACACGGGCGAAACCTGGATCGGCAGCCTTTCCTTCAGCCCGATTCGCGGCAAGGACGGGGAGATCATCGGGTCCGTTGTTACCTCACGCGAGATCACAGAGGCCAAGCGGGTGGAGGAAGAGCGCCAGATTGCGATCGACTTCCTCGGGATGGTGAACCAGAGCCAGGGAGCCCGGGATTTGATTCAAAGGGCTACGTCTTTCTTTCGGGAACGTTCCGGCTGCGAGGCGGTCGGCATTCGTCTGCGTGAGGGGGATAACTATCCTTACTTTGAAGCCTGCGGATTTTCAAAGGAGTTTGTCCGTCTGGAGAGCCAGCTTTGTGCTCGGGCGGCCTCCGGCAAAATTCTGAAGGACGGCGCCGGCAAATCCGTTCTCGAGTGCCTTTGCGGAAACGTCATCCGCGGACGCTTTGAACCCTCAAAGCCGTTCTACACGGCGCTTGGGAGTTTTTGGAGCAACAGCACCACGGATCTGATTGCCAGCTCCACGAAGGGCGATTTACCCGCCAGTATCCGCAATCGGTGCAATCGAGAGGGATACGAGTCGGTGGCCCTCTTCCCAATCTATGCCGGCGAAGAGCGGTTTGGGCTGCTGCAATTGAATGACCGCCGCAAGGGGCGATTCTCGGCGCAGGACATTGCCCTGTGGGAAAGCTTGGCGGGACACCTGGCTACCGCGGTTTCCAAATTCCGCGCCGAAGAGGCGCTACTGGAAAGTGAAAAGCGTTACCGCAACTTGTTCAACGCAATGAACGAGGGCTTTTGCATCGTAGAAGTTCTTTTTGACGCGGATGAGAAGCCTCAGGATTACCGCTTCCTGGAGGTGAATGCTGCCTTTGAAAAGCAAACCGGTTTGCATGATGCAGTTGGAAAGCGCATGCGCGAGCTGGCGCCGGATCATGAGGCGCATTGGTTTGAGATTTACGGGAGGATCGCGTTAACTGGCGAACCGGCGCATTTTGTGAACGAGGCCAGAGCCCTGAATCGCTATTACGATGTTCATGCCTACCGCGTGGGAGAACCGGAGATGCGGCGGGTGGCGATCGTCTTCAACGATTTCAGCGACTACAAAAGAGCCGAGGAAGAGCTCAAGAAACTCAACCGGACGCTGAATGCGCGGAGTAACAGCAACCAGGCGATTCTGCATGCCACCGATGAGCGGGAATTCCTGGAAGAAGTTTGCCACATTATCACCAGAGATTGCGGCCATGCGATGGTTTGGGTGGGTATGGCCGAGTACGACGAAGACAGAACTGTGCGGCCGGTCGCCTATTCAGGATTTGAACAGGAGTACCTGCGGACGCTGAGGATCACATGGGACGAGAGCGAACGCGGCCACGGCCCGACAGGTACGGCAATCCGCACCGGCCAGCCGTCGATGTGCAGGAATATGCTTACCGATCCCGCGTTTGCCCCCTGGCGCGAAGATGCCGTCAAACGTGGCTACGCTTCTTCACTGGTGATTCCTCTGATTGAGCAAGAAGAAACGTGGGGAGCAATCACCATTTATTCTCGGGCGCCGGACGCGTTTTCAGAGGGCGAAGTCGACCTGCTGACAGAGCTGGCGGGGGACGTAGAGTTTGGCATTCAAATGCTGCGCTTGCGAGCCGCCCGTGCGCGAGCCGAGGAGGCCTTGCGTGAGAGCAAGGAACTGCTGGGGCTCTTTGTCGAACATGCGCCGGCGGCGCTGGCAATGTTTGACGATCAAATGAGGTATCTGCACGCGAGCCGCCGCTGGAAGGCCAACTATGGCCTCGGCGATCGCGACCTCAGCGGAGTGTCGCATTACGATGTGTTTCCAGAGATTCCCGAACGCTGGAAGGAGGCGCACCGCCGCGGATTGGCCGGTGAAATCATGAGCGGAGAAGCCGACTTGTTCGAAAGGGCCGACGGGTCCAAGCAGTGGGTAAGATGGGAAGTTCGGCCGTGGCGTGACGCTAAAGGCAAGGTTGGCGGAATCGTGATCTTCAGCGAAGATGTCACCGAGCGAAAAAAGACCGAAGAGGCGCTTCTGCGCAGCGAAAAGGTAGCGTTTCAACGGCAGCAACTGCGGGCGCTGGCTGAACGCCTTCAGCAGGTGCGCGAAGAAGAGCGCAAGATGGTCGCCCGCGATCTGCACGATCAGATCGGGCAGATATTGACAGCAATCAAAATGGACATGACGTGGGCAGTGCGGCACCTGCCAGTCTCGGAAGACGAAGTGCATGATCGGCTGAAGGCATCGGTTGAGTTGATCAACGAGGGCGTCAAGTCGGTGCGGCGGATATGCAGCGGTTTGCGTCCTGGAATCCTGGATGACCTTGGCCTGGCCGCCGCCATTGAATGGCAGGGGAACGAGTTTGCTTCTCGTACCGGAATTCCCTGCCAGGTCTCCGTTCCACCATCTGAATTGCGCCTGGACGGTGACCGGGCCACAGCGATCTTCAGGATTTTTCAAGAGTGCCTGACCAACGTTGCCCGGCACGCCGAAGCGCAGTCGGTGCGCGCGTCCTTGCGCGAGCAGGGCGAAGATCTCGTGCTGATGGTAGAGGACGACGGAAAAGGCTTCCTTGAATCCGAGGTCGCGGGCTCTCTTGGAGTCTTGGGAATGAAAGAACGAGCGCAGGTGTGCGGCGGTAGCGTGCGGGTATCGAGTTCTCCCGGCAACGGGACGACGGTCACTGTTCGCGTTCCCTTGCGTGCTGCAAGCGCAGAACTGGAAGATCATGCATATTCTGATAGCCGATGACCACGCGGTCGTGCGCCGCGGCCTGAGAGACATTTTGGCCGAAGCGCTTCCCGGCGTACGCTTTTCCGAAGCTGGCAGCGGGGATGAGGTGCTCAGTCACCTGGCCGGGGGCAATGTCGGCTTACTTGTACTCGATATCAATATGCCTGGCCGCAGTGGACTCGATGTGCTGCGGGATGTGAAGCAAACCTACCCGCGATTGCACGTGATCATCCTGAGTATGCAGCCGGAGGATCAATATGCTGTTCGTTGTTTGAGGGCTGGGGCAGCAGCCTATATCAACAAAGACAGTGCGACGGAAGAGCTGGCGCAGGCGACTAAGAAGATTCTGGGCGGCGGCCGCTACGTGAGTCCCCGCCTTGCAGAGCAACTGGTTGCCCAGCTTGATGAGTCTAGCGACAAGCCCTTGCATGAGCTGCTCTCGGATCGGGAACATGAGGTGATGCGAATGATCGCCTCCGGCGTATCGCTGACGGAAATTGCCGGACGGCTTCACGTCAGCGTGAAGACGGTAAGCACATATCGGAGCCGCGTTCTGGAAAAGATGCATATGACCAGCAATGCCGAGCTGACCCGCTATGCCTTGACGCACCAGCTAATCGAATAGACCGAGCCGTTCTTGTAGGAAAATTCCTACAAAATAACCAGTTTATGCTGACTTTACATTCTATTTAGGTCCTGTATTCTTTCCTTCAATAGCACACCAACTCCAGGTATCCGCGGCCTTACGAGAATACCGGCGATATGAGTGCCATTGCTTGTCGATGTCGAGGCAAGACATCTGGAGATACGCATGCCCGAGCATCGATTCGAGGCCTTCAAGGCCGTTTGTTCAAGACGCTTCCCTTTTCCTGCGCTGGCGACGATGCGGCAACCTTGGGGTTGCCGCATTGGCGTTTTGGTCGAGTCGAATGCAAGCCTGGCAATACAGCAAATGCGTACGCAATCATGCATATTCTCATAGCAGATGACCACGCCGATATGCGCCGCGGCCTGAGAGAGATTTTGGCCGACGCGCTTCCCGAAGCACGCTTCTCCGAAGTAGACAACGGCGATGAAGTGCTCAATCGACTGGCTCATGCTGACTATTCCGTACTGTTACTCGATATCAATATGCCCGGCCGCAGCGGGCTTGACGTGCTGCGGGACGTGAAACGCATCTACCCGCAATTGCCCGTAATCATGGTGAGCGTTCAGCCGCCAGACCAGTACGCGCTACGCTGCTCGCAGGCAGGCGCGGACGCCTATGTCAATAAGGACAACGCCCCTGAGGAATTGGCGCAGGCGACAAAGAATGTCCTGGACGGTAGCCGCTATGTTGGTCCGCGCCTTGCGAAGAGCCTTGCTGGCCAGCTCGGTTAACCCATCGGCCAAATCGGCCAATCGCCGTAGGAATAACCCTACATGGAATCCGCGGAAAGACTTACAAGAAAACCAGCTTTCGCCGATTCTTTAGCTCGCTTGCTCCCCGTATTCTCCATTCATCAACACCATTGCGACTGAAGGTAATGCATTGTCCACCGGCATCCGGAGGTGCATTCCGAGAAAGAGGAATCGCATGATGCGCACGAGATACGGTAAGAACACACAAGCCAGGATCCTCGTCGTGGACGACGATAAGATGGTTGCTCTGACGCTGAGCGCCATTCTGCAAGAGCAGGGATACGAGGTCGCCACAGCCTTCAACGGCAAAGAAGCGATTGTGAAAGCGGCAACATTCTTCCCCGATTTACTGCTGTCCGACGTGAATATGGGAGCAATGAATGGCGTTGAAGCAGCTACACGGATCACGGCAAAGCTGCCCGATTGCAGGGTGCTCTTTCTCTCGGGCCACGCCTCAATGTCCGATGTTTTGGACTCGGCTCCAAGGCGCCTGGTATTCAGCTTCATGTCAAAGCCGGTGCATACGCTTGAGTTGCTCAATGCGATCGCCTATCAGTTGTCGGCTATAAATACGTCCGACGACCCGGCCGTGAGGGCCGTGGAAGACGACGCCGTTCAGCGTTATGCCATGGGTCTTTTACCGATCAAGGCAGGATTCATTCTGAAAGATGTTGAAAGTAAGGCAAGGCACTCTGCCACCACGCAAGTCAATCCCGACGTCGTACTTTTCGACATGAGGATTCCTGAAACGGCCGGTATTGCGGGCCGGTTGCAGTGATGTTCTCTCACGCGCGTTAAAGCACCAGAGAGAGCGCGGAACCCAAAGCACTGGTGAACCAGGTTGGTTCTTGCTTTCCGAGACATTGCTCAATTCATCAATCACGTGTAGTTCGAACCGAATGTAAGGGGGCATCATGGGGACAGCAAGTGGGATCGCAGCACGACAAGCCCCGGCGGGGCCATTTCCAACAGCATCCAGCATCGCAGAGCGCATCAGTCTAATTGCGGCTTCCCCGCTTTTCACCGGACTGCCACGGCATGCGTACGAGGAGATTGCAATGCTGGCGCGGCCAAGGGCTTTTGCCCGCGACGAAATGCTCTTCATGCAAGGGCAACCGGTGCGCAGCCTGGCGCTGATTCGTTCCGGCTGCGTAAAGATTATGCAGCTCGCTCCTAACGGCAATGAGGTCATTCTCTGGATGTACGGAACCGGCGATATTGCAGGTACGTTACCAGGCCCAACATCCAGCCAGCACAATTGCTCAGCCCGCGCCATGGAGCAAACCACGGCTCTGGTCTGGGATAACACAACTCTTCAAGACTTGATGGTGCAATTTCCACAGATCAGAAACAACATGAGCTTGATTCTTGTCTCGCGGTTGAGCGAGTTGGAAGAGCGTTTTCGCGAGGTGGCAACGGAGAAGGTTGCCAAGCGCATTGCCCTGGCTCTGCAGAGGCTTCTCAGGAATGTGGGAAAGAAAGTGCATGGTGGAGTGGAGGTTTCGCTCTCGCGCGAAGAGCTTGCGCAGATGACAGGCACCACTCTGTTCACCACGAGCCGGGTACTTGCCAAGTGGGGCGAGATGGGCTTCATTCTGCCGCGCCGGGAGTCAGTACTCGTGCGCGACACTCACCGGCTTGGACGGGCAGGAGACGATGACTTTGAGAAGGGGATTCACCTTACTGTTGGCAAACGCGGCCCCGCTCGTCTGGTGAACTCACCAGTGGAATGTGCATTTAGCAGCGGCACGCTTTGTTGATCCTGGCAGCGTCTCTGGGCACACCGCCCGTATGCTCCAATGCAATACTCGCAAACTTGGCAAAAGAGCTGAACCGCAGCGTCAGAGAGCCGAAATCAAGATGCTTGACGCGCTTCGCTTCGCTCATCCACCTCAAGACTGGAGATGAACCTTCGGAGGAAGGACAATGTTAGTGAGTCAGATAGCCAGAGAAAACGAAGTCACAGTCAAGAACCTTCAGACAGCGTTTGAGAGCGAATTGAATGCGTATGCCAAGTACGTGGCATACGCCGCTAAAGCGGAATCCGATGGGCTGAATGGAGTTGCCAGCCTGCTTCGCGCCACTGCGCGTTCCGAGCAAATCCACGCCAATAACCATGCCCGCGTGATCCGGCAACTGGGCGGCGATCCCGATGCGCAGATCCAAACGGTGGAAGTAAAGACCACTTTGGAAAATCTGAAGACGGCACTGGGCGACGAAACCTATGAGATCGACTCGATGTATCCGCGCTTTCTGGAGGAGAACCGTATCCCCGACAACTCCGCGGGGCGCACATTCAAATGGGCGCTTGAAGCAGAAAAGACGCACGCACGTCTGTTAAGCGGAGCAATCGAACGGATGGAAGACGGCAGTGCGACCTCATCGACTGACGCTGCTCTCGACTTTTACGTTCGCCCTGTCTGCGGCTACATTTCAACGACTCCCGATCCAGAACGCTGCTGGGCCTGCAATCACACTTGCAGAACATTCGAGATTGTCCGCTAAGGCTCTTCCCTCCACATCGAGTGAGTTAAGCTCTCATATTCGTCCGTCCAAGATTCTCCTTGAAGTGTGCTTGGCGGCACATCACGAAGTTTCTTGGATGGACTTTCGCAAATGAAAAACTGCTACTGCCACCCAGGCAGAGCCGCAAGAATTCTTGTTTGATTGGAATGCGAGCTTGAATGCCCAGACGCTATAGACAAAGGTTGCCTCTCTCAAACCTAAGTAGTTGATAAATATAAATGTATTGTCACATCGTGAAATCTATTTGACTCAGAACCTTGCTTTGCTTGAATATAAGGCGAAGATAAGGCGAATACGCCTTGGGTTCTGCCATGCCGTCCGCTGCTGCTCTTCGGATCGAAATCGAGCACGTCCTCGAACGCCGCTTTCCGGCGGCGCTTACACCTGTTCCACGAACGATACGCGAGACGGCGACAACCGGAATTCCAGAGGTGGATGCACTGCTAGACGGCGGGTTGCCGGTGGGGGAAATCAGCGAAGTGACCGGGCCAAAGTCGTCGGGGCGGACGAGTCTGGCGCTTTCGTTTCTTGCTCAACAGACGCAGGATGGCCGAGTCTGCGCCTGGGTGGATACCGGGGACACCTTCGATCCCGAGTCGGCGGCGGCCAACGGAGTGAGCCTGCGGCAGTTGCTCTGGGTACGATGCCACAGTGCGACGGGGCCAGCGAAGGGCAAACCCTCTACACGAGGATTGACCCAGCTCGATCAGGCATTGCGTGCAACCGACCTCTTGCTTCAGGCAGGCGGATTTGCGGCTATCGTGCTGGATCTCGGCGACACGGCAACGGATGATGCGAGCCGGATTCCGCTGGCGACATGGTTCCGGTTTCGCCAGGCGGCGGATCGCGCGCGCTGCTGCCTGGTTGTGCTTGGACAGACAGCGTACGCGCAATCGAGCGCGGAGGTCGTTGTCGAGTGCGCGTCCTTGCGACCGCACATTGCCGGCGAAACTGTGCTCAACGGCTTTACGTTTGAGGTACGGCGCGGGCGGCAGCGATTTACTCCGGCTTCACCAGCAGCACGAAAGCCGCCTGCCTCGACCTGGTCGGCTACCAGCGCATGGGAAGCGGAGGTGCGAGCATGAGCCCCCAAGCCCCAATCAAGACACTTTATGCCTGTGTCCGTGCGGCAGAGTTTCCCGCACAGGCTTTGTTGCGATTGCAACCCGTGTTGCAGTCGGAGCCGGTTGTCGTTCTCGAAGGCCGAGCACCGTTGGAGGCTGTCTGCTCTCTCAATCGGCTTGCGTATCAGCAAGGCGCAGTCCTGGGGATGACACGGCTTGAGTCCGAAAGCATTGCTGGGTTGCGGCTGTTGGCGCGCTCAGTGGAAGTCGAGGCCGCAGCGCGTACCGTGTTGCTGGAATGCGTGGCACAGTTCTCCCCACGCATTGAGGAGGCAAGCGAAGGCACGGTTTGCGCATTTGTGCTCGACATCGCTGGTACAGAGCTTCTCTTCGGTCCAGCAGAGGCGCTGGCCCAAAGGCTCCGCGCCGCTGTGCTTGCGGCGGGATTTCGCGCTTCGATTGCCGTGAGCGCCAACTTCCACACAGCTCGATTGAAGGCCGCTGCCACACGAGGCATTACGGTCATTCCCGAAGGGCAGGAGGCAAACGCTCTTGCAAAGCTTCCTCTTGCCACGCTGAGTCTTGCAGATGAACACGCCGAGACTTTTGCAATCTGGGGCATTCGCATACTGGGTGAGTTGGCCACGCTGCCCGAGGTTGATCTCATTACGCGGCTTGGGCCGCAAGCCAGGAGTTGGCGCGATCTTGCCCGCGGCGCTGCGGCGCACACATTTCAGCCCATCGAAGCCGAGTTCGCACTAAAGGAATTATTTGAGTTCGAGACACCTGTCGAAGAGATGGACTCACTACTCTTCATCGGCGCGCGCATGATTGATTGCCTTGTCGAGCGAGCAGCAACGCGCGCGCTGTCTCTGGCTTCTCTGACGGTTGAAATCTCGCTCGAAGGAGGGCGGGAGCACAAGCGCATAATACGACCGGCATTGCCTTCGGTTGATCGCAAGTTCCTGCTCAAGCTGCTGCAACTGGAGATCGCAGCACACCCCCCGCAGGCCGCTGTGCTCTCGCTGACTCTCACAGCAGAGGCAGGACAATCGAGCAAGGTGCAACTCGGACTCTTTGCGCCGCAGATGCCCGAGCCATCGCGGCTGGACGTAACGATCGCACGTCTGAAGGCCATTGCCGGCGAGGATCGCGTCGGCTCGCCTGTACTCGAAGACTCGCATCGGTCTGGCAGCTTTCGCATGGAAGGGTTCGCTGCTACCGGCGTATCTCTTGCGTCAAAAGCCAACCGGCCCCGAATGGCATTGCGGCGAATGCGGCCGCCAATGCCCGTGCGCGTCAAGCTGCAAGCAACAAAGCCCGCAGCCTTCCGTGATCCCGAACGCAACTTCGAGATCGCCGCAGCCTATGGCCCATGGCGCAGCGCCAGTTGCTGGTGGTCGTCCGTTGGCTGGGACGAGGAAGAGTGGGACGTGCTTGTGGAAACCGGCGACGGCACTGCGGTCGCCTGCCTACTGATACAGGACCGCAGCAAGAACCAGTGGCGGCTGGAAGCCTACTATGACTGATGGCTCAGAATACGTCGAGCTGCACGCCGCCAGTGCCTTCAGCTTTCTTGCAGGAGCCTCGCAACCCGACGCACTCGCCGAACAGGCGGCTCAACTCGATATGCCCGCAATCGCTCTCGCCGACCGCAACGGTCTCTATGGCGTCGCACGCTTCCACACGGGAGCGAAGAATTTCGGAGTCAAAGCGCAAATCGGTGCGGAGATTGCAATCCGCTCGCTCGGCAATAAACTCACGCCAGCCTCCTGGCTCCCGCATCAATGTCCAGATGAACCGCCGCGCATCTTATTGCTCTGCGCATCGCAAACCGGCTATCAGAACCTCTGCCAGCTCATCACGCGCTTCAAGATGCGCGAGACAACAAAGGCCGAGGGCGCGGCCACACTTGACGACCTACAAGAGTTCTCCTCAGGATTGATCTGCCTCACCGGAGGCGATGAAGGCCCAGTTGCAGCGGCACTGGCGCATGGCGGGCATGACGAGGCACACAAACTCATTGATCTGCTCGCTGCAATCTACGGTCAGAGCAATCTCTATCTCGAACTTCAGCGCCATCAGCTACGCGACGAAGAGTGCCGCAATCAATCGCTGCTGCGTCTTGCATCCTCACTCAGACTTCCAGTGATCGCGACCAACGGCGTTCGATACGCAACCGAAAAAGACCGCGAGCTTCTCGATGTCTTCACGACAATCCGCCATCATACGTCGCTCGATCAGGCGGGCCGCCTGCTCACCGCGAATGCTTCGCGTTCTTTGCGCTCAGCGCACGAGATGACCGCGCTCTTTAGGGACATCCCCGAAGCGATCGCCAACACCCGCATAGTGAGTGACCGGCTCGACTTCACGCTCAACAATCTCGGCTATGAGTTCCCACAGTATCCGGTGCCCAAGGGTGAAACGATGGATAGCTTCCTCGAAAAGCGCGTGGAAGAAGGAGTCCGCAAACGCTATGGCGCCGAGACCAAGCGATCTCTGCTTGACAAGGCCCGCGCACAGGTTCAGCACGAACTCAAACTGATCGCGAAGCTCGGCTTTGCCGGATACTTCCTTATTGTCTGGGACCTCATTCTCTACTGCCAGCGGCACGGCATTCTGGTACAGGGGCGCGGCTCTGCGGCCAACTCCGCCGTCTGCTATGCGCTTGAAATCACCGCCGTCGATCCCGTTGGCATGGAGTTGCTGTTCGAGAGATTTCTCAATGAGAACCGCGGGGAGTGGCCGGACATTGACCTTGACTTGCCCTCTGGCGATCAACGCGAACAGGTTATTCAGTACGTCTATGAGCGTTACGGCCAACTGGGTGCGGCGATGACCGCCAATGTCATCAGCTATCGCGGCCGTTCGGCGGCACGCGAAGTAGGCAAGGCGCTTGGCTTTGAAGAAGACCAGCTCGCACGCTTGGCAAGCCTCGTCGGTCACTGGGAGTGGCGCGGCGAAAACGACACCATGGCTCATCACTTCGCCCAGGCGGGATTCGATGTCCGCCATCCTCGCATCGCTCATTATCTTGATCTCTGCATGCGTATGCACAACTTGCCGCGCCATCTCGGTCAGCACTCAGGCGGCATGGTCATCTGCGCTGGAATGCTCAATCGTGTCGTCCCCATCGAGCGCGCGTCGATGCCGGGCCGAACCGTCATTCAGTGGGATAAGGAAGACTGCGCCGATCTCGGTCTCATCAAGGTGGACCTGCTCGGCCTTGGCATGATGGCTGTGCTTAAGGATTCCATTGAATTGATTCCACGCCACTACGGCAAAGAAGTAGACCTCGCTGCACTGCCCGAAGATCCTCTCGTCTACGAGACACTTTGCAAAGTGGACACAGTGGGCATGTTTCAAGTTGAAAGCCGCGCGCAGATGGCTTCGATTCCGCACAACGCCCCTGTGCGCTTTTACGATCTGGTAGTGCAAGTCGCGATCATCCGACCCGGCCCAATAGTTGGCAAGATGATGCACCCATACATGCGCCGCCGCCAGGGCAAGGAGGAGGTCACTTATCCGCATCCATCGCTGGAACCGGTTCTGAAACGCACGCTCGGCGTGCCGCTCTTTCAGGAACAGCTTCTACGCATGGCCATGACAGTTGCCAGCTTTAGCGGCGCCGAGGCAGAAGAATTGCGCCGCGCCGTGGGAATGCGCCGGTCGATGCAGAGGATGAAAGACCTCGAAGGCAGGCTGCGGGCCGGGATGACACGCAACGGCATCGGCCCAGCCGCGCAGGACAACATCGTACAAGGCATCTCCTCTTTCGCCATGTATGGCTTCCCGGAATCGCACGCCGCGAGCTTCGCGCTGATTGCCTATGCCTCGGCATTCCTCAAGGTTCACTACCTCGCAGCATTTACTTGCGGCCTGCTCAACAATCAGCCGATGGGCTTCTACTCGCCCGCCGTGCTAATTAAGGATGCGCAACGTCATGGCCTGCGCGTGCGCCCCATCGATGTGCAGCGTTCCGAGTGGCTTTGTACGCTTGAAGCAGAATCTAACGGCTCGCTCTCGCTACGCATCGGTTTCAACTATGCCAAAGGGCTCCGGCAATCGTCCGCAATTGAGATTCTAGCCGCACGGAATCTTGAGGGGCCATTTGCTTCCGTCGATGACCTGGCCCGGCGAGTGTCAGCTCTCAACCGCAAGGAGCTTGTTGCGCTTGCCCGCATCGGCGCGCTCAACTCGCTTGGTGAAGTCGAGCATCGACGAGACGCACTTTGGCAAGTCGAAGAAGCCGGCCGTCCAGTTGGTCCCCTGTTGAGAGGTTTGCCGCGAGGCACCGACAGCGCACTCACTGGCACACACACGCTAACGCCCTTGCAGCAGATGACCACCGACGAGCGCATTGCCGCCGACTATGCCGGCACGGGCCTCACAACTGGCCCTCACCCCATGGCCGACCACCGTGAGGCTTTGCGGCGCGAAGGCATACTGTCGGCTGAAGAACTCGCGCAGTGTCGCAGCAATCATCTTGTGCGGATCGCCGGCTGCGTGATCGCCCGCCAGCGTCCTGGCACCGCCAAGGGGTTCGTCTTTCTCTCTCTCGAAGATGAAACCGGGATAGCCAACGTCATCCTCACGCCCGACGTTTTTGAACGCGACCGCATCGTCGTCACACGTATGCGATTCCTTTTGATCGAAGGCCAGCTACAGAATCAAGACGGCGTGGTTCATGTCAAAGCGCAAAGGATTACACCGCTCGACATCACGAGTGCAGACATTCGCTCACACGACTTCCATTAGGTGTTTCCACTTTGCTGCGCACAACAAACCCTGCGGTATTTCGAACTTTCCATTCCCCGTAGTGTTGTCACGCTACTCTTAATTCTTTCTTCCGCACTTTCGGTGCATGGTCAGGCTGCGCTCTTCGAAATCTCAAGTTAATACCGGCGCGTTCGGGAGTTCGAACCCCGCTCCTCTGTACTTCTCTCGTTGTTATTGTCTTTACAGACATGAGACGCTACTGCAACGAGCAGCTCCGGCCGTTACCACAACTGCCTTTGCTGCTAGTAGCTGTTGAGGACCACCCGAATGAGCAATCACCCGATCACTCGTAAGCATCCGAAATCGGGCCACAACGGAGATTGGAATTTGCATTGGTGTGTATGGGCGTTTTGCAATCTGCTCCTCCAGCCAAGTCGGCGGGCTCGAAAAGCATCATCGGCTTCATACCGCGACAAACAGATTCTCGGCGAATTGCCATTCAACGTCTATCCATTGCTCAACACAATCGAAACCGGTGTGCCGGGCCATCTCGAAGGGCTCGTTCCTCCCGTACTTGTGACAACTCTCCGTCCAAATGGTCTCATCGCACAGGAATGAGAACCCGAGGTCTCCGATGATGACTGTCTGGTTTTCAAGGGAGCGGAGATGCATCTCTATTCGTCGCGCCTGGGCGTTGTAGAGTGCGACGTGTTCGAATCGAGACAAGTCGAAATCCCCTTCTAGTTCCCGATTGATACGGGCCAGCAGGTTGCGATTGAAGGCCTCGGTCACACCGAGCGAGTCATCGTAGGCGGGAATAAGTTGAGCCAACGGCTTTTCAAGATCCGCGCCGAGCAGTAGTGAATCGCCAGGCTGAATCGTCTGGCGAATCCTCCGAAGAAACTCTTGGGCAGGCCCGCGATCGAAGTTACCGATCGAGCTGCCCAGGAACAGCACCACAACCGCGTCCCCGGGCTTGCGGCGAGCCACCGCCCGGCTCAAGCCATCGAGGTACTCTGTCTCGAATCCAAGAATGCTGACGTGGACCAGATCATCGAGTTCGCGCTCGCAGCTCACCAGAGCCTCTGATGATATCTCGATCGGGCAGTAAGTCATCGACTTATGGTGCGCGAGAGCCTCAAGGATCTGGCGCGTTTTTCGGCCGCTGCCGCTGCCAAGTTCAACAACCATGCCATGCGCTGTGAGATGCTCTGCGATATCCGCCGAATGACGCCGCAGAATGCGCTCTTCCGCACGCGTCAGCCCGTACTCAGGCAGCTTGGTGATGGCCTCAAATAAGGCGGAGCCGATGTCGTCGTAAAGATACTTCGACGGTAACTCCTTTTGCCCGGCTCGTCCTAAGCCATCGCGCACGTCTTCAGCGAACGAGTTGACGTTCTCAGTTGCGCAATCACGGATCAACATGCATTCTCCCTTCAGTTACTAACGCAGCGGAAAGAGGTGTACACGTACGGATAGTGCGGCTGGAACCAGTTACGGAAAGATCGCCGCAACATACAGGCCGCAGTCCGCGGTGAGGCGCCCTTTACAACGTAATGGTTGTTATCGAAGAAGTCCGCCGAGTATCCGCGATAGAAGGGAAAAGGCTCAAAGCCTGAGTGAGGCGCAAATGGCGTGGCTGTCCATTCCCAGCCATTGCCAAGTGCATCTTCCAATCCGAAAGCGCTCCGTCCGCCGGGATAACTGCCCACTGCAACTGGATCCCAACGCTGGAAGTCAAAGTTGCCGCGAGTTGCGTCAGGAGGCGCATCACCCCATGGATACGGTCGATTCGTGTCTTCGCCTTCAGGGCCATCCGGCATCCCGTAAGCGGCGCGATGGAACTGGGATTCAGTAGGAAGGGACATGCCGACAAAACGCGCATAGGCCGCGGCTTCCGCGTGGCTGACGTACACGGGCCATTCGAGCGGCAACGGTAGCTCTTCAAACATGGCCCAATAAAACCACTCCTCATGGCGATGGAACCACAAACGTGGATGGCCAATGTTCTGCTCCTTAATCCAGGCCCAGTCCGAATCGCCCCAGAAGCGCGGAGCATCGTATCCGCCTTCGCGCACAAACCTCAGGAATTCCCCGTTGGTGACCTTGTGTGAACTAATCGCGAAGGCCGGCACATGCACGGAATGTTCTTCAAACTCGTTGTCCCAGCCAAACGATTCTCCACCGCGCGGAATTCCCAGCGTCGCAGTTCCTGCCGGGATTTCGATCATCCGCGTTGCAATCGGCAGTCTGGACCGAAGGGAGCCGATGGGGCGATAGTCGCGCGGCACAATCTTGTGCTCCGTACTCAATTGATGCAGCATATACGCCAGGGTCTCCGCGTGCATCAATCGATGTTCGATGGCTACGTTGAGGATGACTTCCGGGGAGTATTGCCAATCATCCGGCGAGGTCTGCGAATGGCTGCCGAGGATATTATCGATTCCTTCGCGCACATGAATGCAATACGAGTCGATCTCCGCGAGGCGAGGCCAGTCGGAGGGCTTGTCGTCCGGAAGGCCGCCCCCAATCGGATCGATGCCGAAAGCAAAGAGGCGATCGAATTCCTTGTGAGCAGGTCCGAGGCCCAGCGCATGGCCCGCGATCAGATTCCAGTCGAACGCCTCCAGGTGACCGATGTAAAAGACAATTCGGTGCCTTTCAGGAATGGGCCGGTTATACAACGCGTCCGCGCGCACAATCCGAAACAAGTCGTCGGTAAGCGACCGCGATTCGGCCAGGCGCGCCAAGAGCTGTTCCCGCTTGTCAAGTAGGATTGCCGAGGCATTCATTTTGGTGATCATTTCCTTTCGGCTCGGAGGCTGGCTTCACGGAAGCCGCTCAATCATGACCTCGTCGACGTAACACCATCCCCAGTCTTCGCCTGGTTCAAGCGATCGCATGATGGGATGCTTTGTTTTTCGGAAGTGCTTGGTCGCGTGGCGGTTCTTCGATGAATCGCAGCAGCCGACGTGACCGCAAATCTCACATAGGCGCAAATGGACCCACGAATCGCCCATCAACAAACACTCCTCGCATCCATCGGTCTTAGGCGAGGGCTTTTGAATCTGGTCCAGATGTGAACAAGCTTGCTGCATCCTCTTCCTCCTCTGGTGTGCCGATGGCTGTGCTCTTCGGCTGAGTCAACGGCAAGAAGACCTGGAAGCGCGTGTCGCCCGGATGCGAGGTAACGCGGATCTCGCCATGATGATTCCGGATAATGCGGCAAACAGTATCGAGTCCCAGACCCGTTCCCTCGCCGACACCTTTTGTGGTGAAAAACGGTTCGAAGATGTGAGGCAAAACTTCGCGCGGAATTCCGGGGCCGTTGTCGCCAATCTCCACGAGCAAGCGGTCGAGCTCCCTGGCAGTCCGCACGCGCAATTCGCCTTTTCCGTGCATTGCCTCGATGGCGTTAGCCATAAGGTTTGTCCAAATCTGGTTGAGCTCACCGCCATAGGCGCAGATTCGCGGCAGACTCTCGTCATATTCGCGAACCACTGCGATTCCGCCCTTGAGTTTGTGGTTGAGAATCGTAAGTGTATTCTCAAGCCCCTGATGAAGATCGACTTCCTTCATCGCAGCCTGGTCCATATACGAGTACTCTTTGATCGCCTGAACCAAATACGATATGCGTTTGGTGCTGATGTCAATCTCGTCGATCAGCTTGGCGATAGTGAGCAGCGACGCGATGCGAATGAGGGCATCCGACAATACCTGGTCCCCAACCTGGCCCGCGAGGCATTCCAACTTGGAGACATCCACGCCTGCGTCTACGATGGCCGGGGCAATCTTCCAGGCATCCGGCACGCGACGCAGTTCAAGCCAGGCGGTGATCAGCTCCTCGCGATCGCTCTGGGCGAGGGGATCCTCGGAGATGTTGCGGGCGTGCTTGGCCTCCCTCTCGAAGCGTGTAATCATCTCTCGCTGTTCGGTGGACAAGGCATGGCGCGCCAGCCGGATACTCGCGTCTCGCACGGTCTCAAGCGCCTCGCGGAGGTTTGCGGTTGCTCGCTGTGCTGCAGCGGCGGGGTTGTTCAATTCATGCGCCAAACCCGCGGACAGCTTGCCAAGCGCCACGAGTTTGTCTCGCTGTGTTTCAATCCGCGTCGTCTCGCGGATGCGGTCGGCCATAATGGAAACCAATCGCTGGCCGAGCAGGGGCATGCGCTGAAGCATTTCAGGGAAGAGGCTTCTGTGGAGACCGGCAATACGAGTGGGAAGCACAGCCCGGCTGGTGCCGCCATAATGCGTCAGCCGCGAGTACGGCAGCAAGCCAGTAACCTGCCCGGCAAATCCTCTGAAGAACATCTCATCCGCGCCGCTTCCCCGCTGTATCCGCATCTCTCCTTCGAGGATCACGATGAGATAGTCCAGAGGCTCACCCTCCCGGCCCATGATCTCTCCCGGTTGGAAGCGCCTTTCCTGAAGGTGGTCCGCCAGCCAAGCAAGTTGCTCCTGAGGCAAGTCAGCAAAGATCTCAATCTTACGCAAGTCTTCGACTGAAATCGTGCCCGTTGTACTCGTAAGGTCCTGCGCCAAGTCACACCTCGCTGAGATATTGATGGGTGAACTGCACTGCAATCGAGCCCTCGCCCACGCCCGACGCTACCCGTTTTACAGAGCCGTGGCGAACGTCGCCCGCGGCGAAGACGCCGGGCACGCTGGATTCCACCCAGTAAGGGTTACGCTCCAACTGCCATCCCTTTGGCCGTTTTCCGTCGCGTAACAAGTCGGCGCCAGTCAGAATGAATCCGCGCTCGTCCCGCTCCACCACGCCGGAGAGCCATTCCGTGTTTGGCTCAGCACCAATGAAAACCGAGAGCAGGTTTGTGGGCACCTTTGAAGTGTCACCGGTCTCAGCACAGTGAATGGAAACCGCTTCGAGGTGGGTATCTCCGTGAACTTCCACCACCTGACAGTGGGTTTCCACCTTGATGTTTGGGGTTTTCTTGATCTGGTCGATCAGGTACTGCGACATGGTTGCGGAGAGGGATGGGCCGCGCACCAGCATGACCACCTGTCGAGCATATTTTGAAAAGTACATTGCGGCCTGCCCAGCCGAGTTCGCACCTCCGACAATATAAACATCCTCACCTTGGCACTCCTGCGCCTCAGTCGTGGCCGAACCATAATAGACGCCGCAGCCTTGCAACCGATCAGCGCCGGGGACGTTCAGTTTCCGGTAAGCAACTCCCGTGGCGACCAGCAGCGCCTTGCAGCCAATATCGGATCCAGCCGCCAGCTTAACGATCTTCGAGGAACCTTCTACACTGACACCGGTCACCTGCTGGGGACTCAGAATCTCCACTCCGAAGCGCCGGGCCTGAGCCACGCCGCGCCGCGCCAGGTCGCCACCGCTTAAACCAGAGGGAAAGCCGAGGTAGTTCTCGATGCGGGAACTCATCCCTGCCTGACCGCCCGGCGCATCCATTTCGATCAGTACCGTGCTGAGGCCCTCTGACGCGCCATAGACCGCCGCCGCCAGGCCTGCGGGACCACCGCCGACAATCACCAAATCGTAAAACGCCACTTCGGGTCGAATGCGCAGCCCAAGCTTTTCGGCCAACTGCCCCACGCTCGGGTCTGACAAGGAAGTGCCATCGGGGAAGAGCACTTTCGGCAGGCTGGAGACTTCCGCTCCGGCTGCTTCCACCAGGCGGCGCACCTCGGCAACCTGCCCCGCTGTCTCCACATCGATCCATTGGTAAGGCGTCTGGTTGCGCGTCAGGAAGTCTCGAATCGCATAGGAGCGGGGAGACCAGCGCGTTCCGAGAACTCGTACCCCCCCCATGGGAGGCCGGTATGAACCCATCCAATCATCCAATAGGTCATCGAGCACAGGGTAGAGGTGATCCTCTGGAGGGTCCCATGGCTTTAGCAGGTAGTGGTGGATCCGGGCGTCGTTGATGGCGCGAATCGCCGCATCGGTGTCGGCGTAGGCGGTCAGCAGGACGCGCTTGGCGTCGGGGAAAACCTCCATTGCCTGACCCAGGAATTCGACGCCGGTCATCTGCGGCATCCGCTGATCCACCAGAAGCAACGCCACTGAATCATCCCGGCGCTTGAGCCCGCGCAGCGCCTCCAGTGCCGCCGCGCCGGAGTCCGCGCGCAACACACGATAGCGCTCCGCATAACGGCGGCGCAGGTCGCGCTCGACCGCGCGCAATACCTCTGGGTCGTCATCGACCGTCAGCAACACCGGCTTCGCCATCGCGCTTCCTTTACAGTCCCTTGTGCAGGTTACAAAGTAGCAATACGGGCGATCTTCTTTCCCCTTGCATTGGCGGTTTGTTAGATGAACCTCAGCCCTCGCCGGTTTCAGTCTTATTGCCCGGTTCGAGCCCGTCTTGCCGCTGGATCGGCAACTGCGATTTGTCGTCGTCCCAAAGCTGAATGCTTGAACCGTCCAGGAAAGACACAAACTGGCCATTGTTTGCCGGCGTCGACGACGACTGCGTACCCGGTCCTTGCTGCCAATTTGTGCATTGACTGGGCAGACCTCCTGTTCTCTGATCTCTGTGTTTCAATAGAAAGGATGGCGATTCCACGGAGATCGACGGTGCGCGGACGATGGTTGGCGGCTACGCGCAAGGCGCGCGAGTATGCCATGGTGGTTCGCGCGCTCGCGCATACCGGCCACCCGGTTTTGGCGCAGATTGTGCCGGCGCGCTTCTGCAATCTATCGTGCGGTTATTGCAACGAGTACGACAAGGTTTCGGAGCCTGTACCCCTTGAAGAAATGTTTCGAAGGGTAGATGCGCTGGGACGCCTGGGCACCGCCATGATCGGGATCTCCGGCGGCGAGCCGCTCACCCACCCTCAGTTGGACGACATCGTCCGGCGGATCCGGCGCACTGGCGCGATCGCCGGCATGATCACCAACGGTTATTTGCTCAATGTGGAGCGGATTGAACGGCTTAACCGGGCCGGCCTGGACCACATGCAAATCTCCATCGATAATCTCGAGCCGGACGAAGTGTCGAAGAAGAGCCTGAAGGTGCTGGATAAAAAGCTGGTGATGCTGTCGCAATACGCCGAGTTCCATGTGAATATCAACTCCGTGGTGGGCGGCGGATTCAAGGATCCCAACGATGCCCTGGTGATCGGCAAGCGCGCTCTGGAATTGGGCTTTGAATCCACCATTGGAATCATCCACGACGGCAGCGGGCAACTGAAGCCGCTCAAGGACGACGAGGCCAAAGTCTACTTCGAGATGAGCGACAGGAAGAAGACGAACTACGCTCAGTTCGACAAATTTCAGGAAGCGATTGCTCAGGGCCGGCCGAACGACTGGCGCTGCCGCGCCGGTTCGCGCTACTTGTATATTTGCGAGGATGGGCTGGTGCATTACTGTTCGCAGCAGCGAGGTTACCCCGGCGTCCCCATCGCCGATTACACAACATTCGACGTAAAGCGCGAGTTCTTAACCGCCAAGACCTGCGCCCCCAACTGCACCATCGGCTGCGTGCATAGGATCAGCCATATCGACCACTGGCGCGCGCCGCAAACGAAGACTGTCTCCCCTGGTGGACGGGGGGCTGAATCGCAGGTGCTGGTCAATATACAGACCGGCGACTGACCCGTTCAGCAGACGGTAATAGGCACTAAAGCTACAATCGCAACTCTCACAAAGTAAGCCACTTTTCCATCTCTCCGAGCACTATCGATTACTTTTGTAATATAACCCACAAACCAGAGGTCATACCTCTTACCCCCGTCCTATCCTCCAAGAAAACGTTTAACTACATTATCCACAATAATTTACTCTTTCTTGTTGACAAATGTTGATTCGTAACATTAAAGTGCGCGGCTGGAGTGGTCTGACCTATTTAGGTCGCTCTAAAAACAAAAGTTGTAGAAAAGGATGGGCCAATGAGCAACACCCGTACAATCTATTTCCACGCGACAGCGGCAGCCGTTCTGCTTTTCGCAGCATCTTCCGGCGCGCAAACCGTGGCAACTGGCGACAGCCGCAGCGTAAGCCAACCCAGCTTCCCAGCCGTGTGCGAGACCCTCACCGCACAATTCACCACTTCGCAACGCTCGTCGCCGCCAAGCTCCGACGACACCAGCCGCGTACAAGCGGCGCTGACCGCGTGCAAGGGCACAGGCAAGAGCGTCGTGCTCGCCGCCTCGGGATCGAACAACGCCTTCTACACAGCCGAAATCACAGTGAACGGCGAAGGCCTGGTCGTGAACTCAGGCGTCACCCTCGAGGGTAGTAACGCGTATTCGAGCCAGTCGGAGCTCGTTTATGTCGAGGGCAGCAACTCCTTTATCGGTGGACCGGGCGCAATCGATGGCCGCGGTGACATCATCAGCGGCACGCCGCGTCTGGTGCAGACCAGCAGCGCCAATAACTTCATCATCTACGATGTGACCCTGCAGCAGGCTGCCCACCCCAACCTTTACATCCAGGGCGGCAGCGGGGCGACGGTATGGAGTGTCACGATTCGGACACCCGCAACGCGCGCCAATGCCGACGGTATCGACATCGATAGCATCACCAACGTCACCGTCAACAACTCCACGGTCGAAGCCGGCGACGACGGCGTCGCGGTAAAGACAAACGAATCCGCCGCGTCTAACATCACGGTTGAGAATTCCCAGTTCTACGGTACGCACGGCCTGTCAATTGGCAGCCAGACCTTCGACGGCGTCACCAATGTGCTGTTCAAGAACAACTATGTGTACGGCAAGGACCTGCTCGGGAACGTCTCGGCCAACGCCAACGGCCTCAACGTCAAGACAGATTCAGAGTGCGGCGGCACTGTAAAGGAAGTGACGTTCCAGAACAACTGCCTCTATGGGGTGAAGCATCTGATTATCGTCAACGCCTATTACGGAAGCTGCAGCGGCACGTCGGGCACGCCAAAGTTCCAGGACATCCTGATCAATGGCGTCTTATCCGAGGCCTCGATCTCCGGCGCTTACGAAACATTCTACGGCTACAACAGCAGCAACCTGGCTCAGGTCTATCTCGCCAATGTCGACCTCGATGTTACCAAACAGTCGAGCGACGAGTATGCGACGGTATATCTGGACAACTCCAACATCACGCCGTCCGGCACGGATGTTACGGACTCAACATTCTCGATCAGCGGCAGCGTGCCGAGCTGCAGCTTTAATTCCAGCCTCTAATCTCGCGATACAGGCGGGCAAACAAAATCTGTATAGCACTCGATGTGGTGGCGTGAAACTGCCACATGGATGAAACCAGCAAGGAAACAGCACGGCGCATCCCAACCGGGATGCGCCGTGCTGACTTGCAGGTCGGAATGAAATAGCTTCCTAACCACCTGGAGTAGAAAGGAATTGGAACGAACAGCGTCTCGGAACCCGCAGAGAATGATTGTTTCGGCGGGTTAGCATGGCCGAGGCGAAGGCGAATCCCCGCGCACGGCGCCAACCATCTTTGTCGCTAGCGGTGTCCGCCACAAATACAGTCATTTTTCAGTGGTCACGAAATGGACATTTTATCTACCAAAACCATTCCTCAGTGGCTAAAGCCACACTCATTTCAGGCTGCTTACGGCACGGCTGAAGCCGTGCCCTTTCAAAACGAATAAACGACCATCTGCGTGGCGGATATCACTAGCGTAAAAGGCGGTGAAGTTTTGGTCAGCATGCACTAATTGCAGAGCTGCTTTGCAATCTGATTTATTGCACGAATTGCGGTGACAACGTTTCCATTTTGTGAGACAAGTGATACTTATCAAGTTAGCTTCGCGCACGGCAAGACTAAATAACTTCAAGATGACAATATTTTATTTTTTCGTTGACAATTCTTGATTCATTTAAATAGACTCCGCGGCTGGAGTGGTCTAACCATCTTCGGTTCACTCTAAATCCTGTAGTTCCCCAAGGAGTATTCCCCATGAGCAACACACGCGTCACTTATTTCCACGCTACAGCCGCCGCGATTTTGTTTCTAGCTGCAACATCCGGCGCGCAGACCGTGGCAACCGGCGACAGCCGCAGCGTAGGCCAACCCAGCTTCCCATCCGTTTGCGACACACTCACAGCCCAATTCAACACCTCGCAGCGCTCGTCGCCGCCAAGCTCGGACGACACCAGCCGCGTGCAGGCGGCGCTTACCGCTTGCGCCGGAACAGGCAAGAGTGTTGTCCTCGCTTCATCAGGTTCTGACAACGCCTTCTACACCGGCCTGCTGACAGTGAACGGCGAAGGCCTGGTCGTCAACTCCGGCGTAACCCTGGAAGCAAGCAACAGCTACACCAGCCAATCGGAGTTGATTCTTGTCGAGGGCAGCAACTCGTTCATCGGCGGTCCTGGCACAATCGACGGCCGCGGCGACATTGTCAGCGGAACCCCGAGGTTGGTACAGACCAAAGACACGACCAATTTCATCATCTACGACGTTAATCTGAATCAGGCCAGGCACCCAAGCCTTTATATGGAGGGCGGCAACGGCGCCACGGTCTGGAGTGTCACCTTCCGCACGCCAGCAACCCGCACCAATGCTGACGGCATCGACATCGACAGCATCACCAACGTCACTGTCAACAACTGCTCCGTTGAAGCTGGCGACGATGGCATCGCAGTCAAGACAAACTCGGGAGCGGCCTCCAACATCACAGTGGAGAACTCGCAGTTCTTTGGCACCCACGGCCTCTCGATCGGCAGCCAGACCTTCAAGGGCGTGACCAATGTGCTCTTCAAAAACAACTATGTGTATGGCAAGGATCTGTCGGGCAACACCTCGGGCAGCAACAATGGCGCCCGCGTCAAGTCGGATTCAACCTGCGGCGGCCTCACCAAGCAGGTGAGCTATATCAACACCTGCCTCTACAATGTTGAGCACCTGATCATCGTCGACGCCCACTACGGCAGTTGCAGCGGCACCTCCGGCACTCCGCAGTTCGAGGACATTCTGGTCAACGGCATGACATCCAAGAGTTCGTTGAGCGGATCGTCAACGTTCTACGGATATAACTCCAGCAATCTGGCCCAGGTCTATGTGGCCAATACCAGCCTGGACACCGCCAAGCAATCAAGCGACGAATATGCGACGGTTTATCTGGACAACACGACGGAAGCACCCTCGGGCACGGACGTAACGACTCACACCTTCTCGATCAGCGGAAGCGCACCGACATGCAACTTCAATACCAGCGACTAGTTGCCCCTATACACGGGCAACATAAATGCTGGATAGCATTTGATGCGGACAACGGCAACCCACCCGCATGGCTGAAATCGTAAGAGCACAAGACGGCGCACCCAACCGGGATGCGCCGTCTTGCATTGCAGGAATGGTTTACCTCGAAGCCGATCCGCTCAAAAGCACTCGATGTGATCGCAGGCGTTCATCAGGGGAACCTGGAGCGTGGAGTCGTGCTCGGGGCCGGTGTAGATAGTAATGGTTGCGGATTTGTAATCATCGGGCTTGGCGGTCATGATGTTGGGCACGAAGGTCTGCGGGTTGCGGTCGTAGAGCGGAAACCAGGTGCTTTGGATCTCGACCAGAACCGTGTGGCCTGCTTTGAAGACGTGGTCTACATCGTGGAGGCTGAATCTGTATTCATGGACAGAGTTGGGGCGCATCGCAGTGGGCTTCTCGAATGACTCAAGATAGCGGCCGCGGAAGATCTCTTCGTTAGTCATTAACTGGTAGCCACGCATCTTGGGGTCGGAGACGGTCGTGTCGTCAGGGTACTGATCGATCAGCTTCACGACAAGGTCGTTGTCGGAGCCGGTCGTCGATGCGTAGATGTCGGCGATGACTTCGCCGGTAACTATGAGGTCCTTTTTGAGGACGGGCAACTTCCATACTGCGACGTCCTTGCGATCGGTAACGAAGCGCTGGTCTTCGGTCATCCAGTTGAACCACTGAGAGCCCTCGCTATAGGTGGGCTGGATGGGGCGATGCCGGTAGGGGACGGGGTTGGCGGGGTCGCTGACGTAGCTGGCTTTGCCCGGGATGGTTGAGTCGCTCCAACTAAGCAAGCCATCGCCCTGAAGGTGCAGACTCGTGGGCGCGGATTCTTTAGGAGGGAAGTGGGAGTAGCGCTTCCACGTGTTCGAGCCGGTCTGGAAGCTGGCCGTGTTTTCAAGGTCGAAGCCGGACGGGGAATGGACCAGCGGATTGGTCGAGGGCTCGCACTTGAGGTAGTGCGCAAAGAACTTTGCTTCGATCTGGGCGCGGTATTCCTTGCCGATCGGCTGGGCGTAGTCGAGATTGCCGAGATGGCGCGAGGATGAATTCCACGAGCCGTGCCGCCAGGGGCCGAGTACGAGGAAGTTCTGGTGTTTCGTGTCGTGAGGTTCGAGCGATTCGTATTCGATCTGCGGACCGAACATGTCTTCCTGGTCGTAGTAGCCGCCAACGGTGAGAGTCGGCACGGCGACGCTGGTCAGCGAGTGCTCGACGCCTCGCGAGGACCAAACCGCGTCATAAGCGGGATGTTCCAGGAAGAGCTTCCAGGTAGGAAGCATCTTAGAGCCCGATTTCTTCGCGTCTTCAGCAAAAGAGCCCCGCTCAAGAAAGTAGTCGAAGCCGTCGCGGGGTTTGCCATCCTTGTCTTTGCCGTAACTGACGTCGGTGTCTTCCTTACTGGATTCCAGGCCCAGGACATAATCGTAGCCGTAGCTCTGCCGGAAGGCGCCGTTGTGAAAGAAGTCGTCGCCCATCCAGACATCAATCATCGGCGCCTGGGGAGAGATGGCTTTGACCGCCGGGTGCGGGTCAATGCCGGCCATCATTGCCAGAAAACCTGGATAGCTGGTGCCGATGAAGCCTGCGCAGCCGTTGTTTCCGGCGACGTTGGCAAGCAGCCAGGCCACGGTGTCGTACGTGTCGGTGCTTTCGTCGATTGCCTTTGGGTCGCGATGGTCAGCAAGCGGCCTGCTCATGACGAATTCGCCCTCGCTTTTGTATCGGCCGCGAATGTCTTCGGCAACGTAGATATAGCCCTCGCGCGCCAGCTCGGGACGGCTGGCCGAGAATGAGGCGCGATTGTTTCCATCCACACCGTAGGGAGTGCGTTGAATGAGAAACGGAAGCGGGCCGGCGATGTCGGTTGGCTTTAGAACGACAGCGTGCAGCTTGACGCCATCTCGCATCGGGATCATGACTTCGGAGCGTTGATAGTCGTGGAAGAGGTGATGAACGGGCGCCCCGGTGCGGCGAAGAACGGAGCCGTCCGGGTCGCTGGACACTGCAAGGGTTTCGCCCTGCCCCGCCGCGTTGAGCGTGAAGCGAAAAGTTGTCTTCGAATCGGAAAGACCGAATTCGAGGGCGGAAAGCGGCTTGAGCTCGGCGGGAACGTTGCGCTCCGTTTCAAAGACGAGTTTGCCGCTCTGCGCGTAAAAGCTGAGAGGGGTATCCGGCTCGACGGGGTTCGTGTATTCGCCGGATAAGGCCTCGAGTTGCGCGGCCGTTGGTGCGGCAGTCTCGGCTTGCACAGCGGCCTGAGACCACGCAAGAGTCGGCGCGGCGGGCCGCAGCGTTAGGCTAAGAACCGTGAGTGCGAGACCAAAACGGGAACAGAGCAAGCGAAAGACCTCCTCGATGCGGAATACTTACCTACCCCAATGGAACGGACCGGAGAAGAACAAGAGCAATCGCAGTGCCTTCCACTCGCTGCGTTCGCTCAGAGAAGATAGTTCTTCACGAATTCGATGATTGGTGTCCGATTCATCCGTGCGCGTGGCCGTGCTCCTGGCCGCAGCCGCTGGCCAGTTCTTCAATAGGGACGACGCAGCCTTCGAGTTCGCCGCAGCCAATGTGCTCGAATTGTATGGTCGTGTGGCTGATGTGGAATCGTTCGCGCAGCACTTGGTTGAGCTTGACGAGAATGCATGCGCTCTCAGATGGGGGGATGTCGGCGATGGTCACGTGGCAGGCCAGGGCGCGGGACTGCGAGCCAAGGCTCCAGACGTGCAGGTCGTGGACGTTGATAACGCCCTCGACAGCTTCCATACCGGAGCGAATTGCGGGTAGCGAGACGCCGCGCGGTGTGCCTTCGAGCAGGATGTTGAGGGTTTCGCGCACGATGCCGACGCTGGACCAGAGGATGAGAGCAGCAATGAGCAGCGAGAGAACCGGGTCGATCCAGTTCTGGCCGGTCAGCAGGATGCCTGCGCCGCCGGCGATTACCGCAGCGGTGGAGAGCGTGTCGCCGGCCATGTGAAGAAAGGCCGAGCGCAGGTTGACGTCGCGGGCCACGCCCCAGAGCAGGACGGCAATAACGCCGTTCATCAGCACGCCTGCGGCGGCCACAATCATCATCAGCCGGGGCTGAACGATGACGGGAGCCGAAAGACGGTGAACGGCCTCGATGGCGATCCAAATCGCGATGACGATCAGTGTGGCTGCATTGATGAAAGCGGCCAGCACTCCTGCGCGCTGATACCCAAACGTTTTGGATTGGCTGGCCGGGCGCGTCTGAAAGTAGACGGCGGCAAAGCTGAGCAGCAGGGCTAGAAAGTCCGAGACGTTGTGGCCGGCCTCTGACAGCAGTGCGAGCGAATGGGCGCGCAGCCCGGCTACAAAGGTGACCACGACATAAGCGAGCGTGGCCACCAGTGAGAAGCGCAATACGGATTTTGTTCGGCTGGCGCCCGGCGAAGATGGCGTCGCGTGGAGATGCATAGGTGCAGTGTAACCGGGGGGGGGTATGAGTTGCCAACTGCGCTGAGAGGCCGTCAAGGGAACCTCTGACGCGGACTAAAACGTGTAGTGCGCCGAGAGCCGCACCGTCGTGGGCGCGCCCAGGTGGATAAATGTATCTCCGTAGTTGGCCCCGGTATCTTTCCAGTAGCGCTTGTCGGTAATGTTATCCGCATAGATCCGCAGAGTTACACGGCCCTGCTCACCTCCTGGCGTGTAGCGCGCGCCCATGTTGAAGAGGTTATAACTAGGCACGCTCACCAGATCGTCGCGGGTGGCTTCCTTGCGGTCGGTGTATCCCCAGCCAGGCATCAGGTGCAATCCGTGCGCGTGAAGCAGCAAGAGATCGGCAAACAGAGCCGTGCGTAGGTGAGGCACATTGAGCACCTGCTTGTTGTCGTACGCAGGCGTGCCGGTCTCATCGGAGAGCGCGCGAATTGCCGCTGCGGACGCCGTCAATCGCAACCACGAAGTAGCCTTGCCTTCCGCATTCACTTCAATGCCGTCGTGTGTCTCGCGGCCTTCCGACACGAAGCTCAGATCTCCTGCGTCATCGATAACCTTGGGATAGAAGAACGGCGCGCGCATGTGGAAGAATGCGGTGGTCAGCAAGATTCGCTGGCCTGGCTCGTACTTCGCGCCGATCTCTGCCTGACGCGTTAAGAACGGAGAAAGGTAATATCCACCGGCCCAAAACGGCGCCTGCGGTCCCAGTGAAAGAAGCACTCCATAGTTGCCGTAAAGGGTCAGATGATCCACTGGATTGAAGGTAATTCCATATTGCGGCAGCCAGATTGTTCTGTCGGTGAAGTCTACCGCTCCGGACGCAGTTGTGCCGGAATCATTGTGGTCGCGCACCGAATCGAAACGGCCCCCGGCAAGTAGTTGAATGCGTCCAGGCAAGTGAATCCTGTCCTGCATCACGCCCGCCGATTGATGATTGTCCTCGGCTAGCGCTCGCGGTCCCGCTTGATCTGGCGTACCCGTAATCGGGTCGGTCTCCATGGGAAACGGCACGATCGACTGGTAGATGTTTTCTGAACCAACGTAGGTGTAAACAGCTCCATTCTGTATGTTGTCAGGCGCATTCGCCGGCGGCGCTCCGGGCAGTTGCACGCTGCGCAGGAACAGCTCGCCTCCGCCCGTCAAATCGTGAGTAACGGGTCCGGTCTTGATGTGCCCAGTTATCAGCGCCTCGGCCTGCGCATCGATGCGTAACTCGCCTGGGTCGCGGTAGTCGTAGATGTCATACGTCCCGTCGGGAGCAAAGAACCAGGGCGGCGTGGAGCTTCCAGGAACACACTCGGCTTCGTTGTAGCATCCATACGCATACACCACGTTGTCGTCGATCAGCGAGTGGCTGTAACTCGCTGCTGCAAAGGCCCGCCAGGCGTGGGGCAGATCGTAATCCACGCGCGCGCCGGTGTTGAAGGTATCAAAGGTGTTCGGCTTGGCCCATGACTGCTCGCCGAGCATTGTCGAAGGATGAACCTGGCTGAGATCTGGCACGACCGTGCCGCCGAGCAACTGATAACCGCAGACCGAGCGCTCTACCTTGTGCTGATATTCAAAGTCGCCCTTCAGAATCGCTTTCGGACTTATCTTCCAATCCGCCGAGCCCGCGCCCATCGCGCGCCATCCGTTTGCATCGTTGACATAACTCTCGATCTTTTCTCCGGCAAGATTCACGCGCGCGCCCACCTGCTTGCGGCTGCCGAACAGGTGTCCAAGATCTGCTGCGCCGTAAGTGCTTCCGCGATGATCCGTCGCCAGATCCACGGCTTCCACTAACGCCGGCTGCTTGGTGACATAGTTGATAAGTCCGCCGCCCGAGGCCACGCCGCTCTCCACGCCCGCGATGCCCTTGAGAAATTCGACGCGCTCCTTGTTTTCGAGCGGCACGTCCTGCTCGCCGGCGACCGTCATGCCATTGATCTGGAGTCCCGTGGCCAGGTCGATCGGAAAGCCGCGAATCTCAAAGTCGCCATAATAGCCAACCGGCGCATAATCTTCTCCAATCGACGCGTCGTTCTTCACCACATCGGAGAGCAGACGGGCGCCCTGATCGGTCAGCAAGTCGCGCGTCACCACCGTTGCGGATAGCGGCGTCTCCTCGAGCGTCGCGCCGTCCAGCGTGCCGACCGTGACGGCCTCGGGAAGATAATCGTCCTTCACTTCGCCGTGGACCACGACCGTGGTGGTGACACGCTGCACCTGCTGTGCGGGCTTCGGCGGGGCGGGCGTCTGCGCTGGGCCGGCCGGCGCAGGGCTCTGGGAGAATGCGCACAACGAACCGCCCAGCGCGGCGATCAGAGTCAACGCCTTCAAGAGCCCGCCATGGCCCGCGACCCGCGCTCGTGTGTTGACGACGCGAAAGCCGAAAGCACTCCGCTCGCTCGGTACGAACCCGAAGCTTGCGGAAGGTTGAGAGGTTTTGCGGGCGATGACGGCAGTTGCGGTTTCGAGCATGGTTTCCCCTTGTTTCCAAACTGGATGAAACAAGAGAACTCACGCTGAAATTCGAGGAAGAAGGCCGTTTGGCTTCGAAAACTTCCCACGCCGGTATTATCCGGATCGGGTTCGAGGGTATCTCTCAGCCCCACTTCGTGGAGCACCCCTGTTTCAATAATCAGATTGAAACACTTTTGGCGCTGAAATTGCAAATACGCAGCGACGTCATCCGCTCAAACCGTATCCGGCAGATTCGCTGGAATCTCTATCGAAACCAGCGTGCCGCGCCCAGGATTACTGACCACCGTGAATCGCGCTTCGTTGCCGTAAAGCACCTCCAGCCTCTCCTGCACGTTCTTCATCCCGATGCCTGCGCCGGTGCGGCGCAGCGCAGAAGGGGGCTTGTTGCCCATGCCCACGCCGTCGTCGGCCACCTCAATCAGCACCCGGTCGCCGTCGAGGTGGCTGCGCAAGGTCACTGTGCCTCCCTTGAGGCGCGGCTCCAGACCGTGCTTGATGCTGTTTTCAATCAGCGGTTGCAGCAGGATGCTGGGCACCATAATTCCCAAGGTCCGCGGGTCGATCTCTTTTTCCACCCTCAGCTTGTCGGCGCCGAAGCGCACCACCTCGATGTCCAGGTAGTCGTCGGTAAAGCTCAGCTCGTCGCTCAGCGGAACGTAGGTATCGTGGTCCTTGAGCAGCGCGCGCAGAATGTTGGCCAGCTTCACCGTCATCTCCCGCGCCATCTCCGGCTTCACGCGCACCAGCGAAGCGATCGAGTTCAGCGTGTTGAACAGAAAGTGCGGATTGATCTGCCGCTGCAAGGCGTCGAGACGGGCTTCGAGCAGCAGCCGCTTCTGCTCTTCGAGCTTGCGTTCGATGCGCAGCGCGTTCCACACCTTAAGCGCAATCCCCACATCGATAGGCGCGCTCAGCCACACCAGCGCCTGCACCCACCACTGGCTGGCGACGAGCGCAAACAGCCGGTGCGGATCGGCGTGGGCAATCCAATCCCGGCATACCTCCGCCGCCACAATGAGAAACAACATCAGGAACTGGCGGTCGATGCGCGGCTGGCGCAGGTTGCGGCGCACCCAGCGGTAGAGGCTCAGGTCAATAAACGGCGTGAAAGACCAGATCTCCTCCTTCTCGACAAAACGGCCCAGCAGGCCGGCCCCCAGGCCCAGGGCTGCGTTGAAGGGCAGAGCCAGATACTCATGGTGATAGACCGCGGGCACCGCAAGCACCACTCCCCCCAGCACCGCCCAACCCGGCCCCACCAGCAGGCCCAGCAGGATCACCGTCTCGAACGAAATGTCAGCGGCCAGAAAGTTGGGCACCGCCAGCCGCACCCAAACGCCAAGCGTGAGCGGCACCAGAAAAAACGCCAGCAGTGCCAGGGTTTGCCGTCGACTGCGCCGCTCGGCAAAGAACAGCCGCCTGAAACTGCCGGCCCTCGCCAGGATGCTGGCCACCGAGGCAACCACGCCCAGCTTGACCAGCAGCGTAATCAGAATCAGCTTATCTGTCACCCAATCAATGTATCGCACGACAGAGATCAGGGATCAGAGATCAGGGAACAGGAAACTGGGCGGAGGGCGAGATCGGGCGACCTTGATCCGGCGAAACCCCCTTTAGCCGCAAAAGTAACAGCACGGCGAGGGTGGGGCACCCAGACGGCTTGATCTCTGACCCCTGACCCCTGACCTCTGTAGAATGGAACCATGGGACTTCAAAGCGTAAAGAAGGTCGCCGAGGCGGATTTCCCCACCCGCTGGGGAGCCTTCCGCATCCTGGGCTTCGAGGGCTTGATGGCGGCGCCGCGCCCTTGCGACGAGGCCGCTAGCGGTGCTGCCAAAGGCGAAGTCGAGGGTTTGGTCGCCCTGGTCATGGGAGACATCCACTCCGCGCCGCCGGTGGTCCGCATCCACTCCCAGTGCCTTACGGGCGACGTTTTTGGCTCACTGCGCTGCGACTGCCGTCTGCAGCTCGAACTCGCCCTGGGCAATATTGCCGAAGCCGGCGCGGGCATTCTGCTCTACGAGCAGCAGGAGGGCCGCGGCATCGGCCTGATGGCCAAGCTCAAGGCCTACGAACTACAGGACCAGGGCATGGATACCGTCGAGGCCAACGTCGAACTGGGTTACGCCGCCGACTGCCGCGGCTACGAGCTGCCCGCCGAAGTCCTCAAGCTGCTGGGCGTCTCCCAGGTTCGCCTCATTACAAACAACCCGGAGAAGGTAGCCGCCCTGGAATCCGCCGGCATCGCCGTCGTCGAGCGCGTCTCCGCCGAGGTCGAGCCCCAGGAATCCTTCGAGCGCTACGTGCGCACCAAGCAGGAGAAGATGGGCCACATTGTTGAGTCGTCCTTGTAGCCCGCGATTGTCTTTCGGACTCGGCGCTCAATCGCCATCGTCAAGTCAGCCACCGTTTGCCACGGCAGACGCCTGATTCAAAAAGGCCGGCCTGCGGCTGCAAAGCCGGCCCAAGAGGGTTAAAGTGTAACTGGTGAGATCGCTCATCCCTGGGTCCGGGAACCGCAAGGCGGTCGCCCCTCTTCGATTGAAGTACCACTCCTGGACCTCTCAGCTAGAAGCGTCATGCAAGGTGGGGTAGAGAATTGCCCGAGTCCATCGATTGGTCAGTGAAGACACAGCCGCCGCGGCGTCATCGCCGCATCATCTTTTTTCTTCTCGCCGTGGTTGCCGTAATCGTCTTCGGAAGCCGGACCGCGCTCTCCTACTGGGTTGACCAGCTATGGTTCCGATCACTCGGTTACGGAGATGTCTTCTGGAAAACGAGAACCCTTGAGTGGGGGATCTTTGCCGCTTTTGCGGCTCTCACATTTCTCATCCTCTATGGGGCTTTTTCAGCTCTCAGGCTGGCGCACGGCGCCGATCTGCCGAGCGATCACACCATCTTCATCCAGGGAAATGCGGTGACACTGCCCGTCGCTTCTGCCATGCGCGTCATCGCCGCCGGCCTTTCAGCCGTGATTGCGCTGGCGACCGGTGGCGCGATGCAGGCGCAGTGGCCCGTTCTGGCCCTCTATTGGTATGCGCCGCGGACCGCCGGGAATGTTGCCGACCCGATCTTCGGCCTCCCGCTGAACTTCTATCTCTTTACCCTGCCCGCCTGGCACGTTATTGTCGACTGGCTGCTTACGCTCTCAGTGCTGATGTGTGTCTTTGCCGTCGTGTTTTTGCTCATCTCTGGCGGATCCCGCGCTATCGGCAGAGGCATCGGTAGTGGGTTTCAGTTGCCCTGGCGCGGCTTCTCGATTGCCGCCGGGATCTTCCTGTTCATCCTGGCGATGCACGTGTACGTCGGCCGATTCGACCTCTTGTTCGAGCACCACACGATCTTTGAAGGAGTCACCTACACCGACGCGCACGTCACGCTCACTGGACTGCTCTTCGTGACTGCTGCTCTCGTTCTCGGATCGGTTATTGCAATCGTCGGCGGCATCGTCAGGCCGCGAGGGCGCTGGCTCGTTGCTGCCGTCGTTCCAGCCGCGGTCTGCTATGTTGCGGTTGGCGTAGTCGGCTGGTATGTCACGAGCTTCCTGGTCAAGCCCAATGAACTGGTTCGCGAGCAGCCATACATCGCCAACAACATCGAGATGACGCGAAAGGCATACGGTCTCGACCGGTTCTCGCAGCGCGAGTTTCCTGCCGAGACGACCGTCGGCGCGACCGACCCAGCCAACAATCAGCCCACGCTCCAGAACATCCGCCTGTGGGACGTGCAAGCGCTGAAGGATACGCTGCGCCAAATCCAGGAGATCCGAACCTACTACGACTTTCCCAGCGTTGACATCGATCGTTACGAGATCGACGGCTCCATGCGCGAGGTGATGCTGGCCACCCGCGAGCTGAACGTGGCCAAGCTGCCCGAGAGTAGCCAGAACTGGATCAACGACAAGCTCATCTACACCCATGGCTACGGGATCACCATGAATCCCGTGAATGGATTCACGCCGGAAGGCTTGCCCACGCTGCTGCTGAGCAACATGCCCGTCCAGAGCACGGTGCATGGCCTCAACGTGACGCGCCCCGAGATCTATTTCGGCGAGATGACCAACACCGACGTCTACGTAAAGACGCGTCAGCAGGAGTTCAACTACCCCGAGGGAGATAGCAACAACCTCGCCTCGTACGAGGGCAACGGCGGCATCGCCGTGGGAGGCTTCCTGCGCCGCATTCTGCTCGCATTCGACCGCGGCGACCTCGCCAAGCTGCCGTTCAGCGACGATGTCAACGCGGAGAGCCGCTTGCTGATGCGCCGCAACGTGCGCGATCGCGTTGCGACTCTGGCGCCGTTCCTCACATTCGATCGGGATCCCTACATTGTCGTTGGCGACGATGGCCGCCTCTCCTGGGTCATGGATGCGTACACATCCTCGGACAGCTATCCCTACTCGGCGCATCGTGTGCTGGCCGATCAATCCATCAACTACATGCGCAACAGCGTCAAGGCGGTCATCGACGCCTATGACGGAACCACGACGTTCTATGTCTTCGACAGCGAAGATCCGATTCTGGCAGCTTATCGCGGCATCTTCCCTTCCCTGTTCAAGGACGCCTCGGCGATGCCGGCCTGGCTGCACAAGCACGTCCGCTATCCGGAGCTGCTGCTGAGCGTGCAGGCGGAGGTATACGGCCTGTACCACATGACCAATCCGGAGGTCTTTTACAACCGCGAAGATCTGTGGACCGTCGCCACCGAAACCGGCATGGGCGAGAGCGGCGAACAAACCATGCAGGCGATGCATCCGAATTTCGTCCTCATGAACCTGCCCGGGGAGGCAGGCCAGGAGTTCGTCGAGATTCTGCCCTTCACGCCCGCCAATCGCAATAACCTGATCGGCTGGATCGCCGGGCGCAGCGACGGCGCGCATTACGGCACATCGGTGGTCTACGACTTTCCTAAATCGAAACTGGTGGACGGGCCGCAGCAGATCGAGTCGCGCATCGATCAGAATGCGCAGCTCTCGGGACAATTGACCCTCTGGAATCAGCAGGGCTCGCACGTGCGCCGCGGCAGCCTGCTGGTCATTCCCTGCGGGCGCGCGCTGTTGTACGCGGAGCCGATCTACCTGCAAGCCGAACGCAGCCCAATGCCTGAGTTGCGCCTGGTCGTGCTCGCCCTGCAAGACCGGCTCGCCTACGCGCCAACCTTCGAGGCCGCGCTGGCGTCGCTCTTTGGCTCCGAGACCTCGTCGCTCACCTCGCCTGAAGTGACATCTGCCGCGCCCAAGGCCACGCCTGTAGCCGCGGGAGCGCCCAAGCCCGCCGAGGACCTCAACACGCTCATCCCCGAAGCCGGAAAGGACTTCTCGGATTACCAGCGCCTCACGTCGGAAGGCAAGCTGGGCGAAGCCGGACAGAAGCTGGACGATTTGAAGCGCGTCCTCGACAAGCTGAACGCGCATCCAAGATAGTCCCGCCGAACGCTCCGCGCCTGCCTTCGCTGCTGCCTCAGACGGTACAGCACCGTTGGGCGCTCTCTGGGTGACGCTTACTTGTTGTTGCGGCTAGGGTGGGATCTTCAGTGACCCCATCCCAGCCGCCACTTGCGAGAGACAAGATACGGGCAGCACTTGTGGAGCGGCCTAAAATAGTCGATCCTGAAAAAGTGATACTCATGCGTATTGGAGTCGAGCATTGCGGGCTTGCGGGCCTTTCAAGGTGAGCAGCCCGTTCCATACGTTCATCAGGCCTAACAGAAAAATGGGCAAA
>Ga0181516_10000157_pt1 | contig 73012 bp, 69 predicted proteins | sample PEATcosm2014_Bin_25_FD_121104 | JGI IMG/M metagenome (GOLD analysis project Ga0181516, IMG submission 121104) | Peatland microbial communities from MTU Mesocosm Facility, Houghton, MI, USA - PEATcosm2014_Bin01_10_metaG | ecosystem: Environmental > Terrestrial > Soil > Wetlands > Peat | place...
GATCACCACGTCCGTCGCACCAGCGACTTACTTCAAACGACCCTATCGAAACTGCCCCGGCAGAAGATCATGCCACAGGCCACCCTTGTCGCGCCGGGGCAGTCCCGATAGGGACCTAACGTTATTCGGGCATTGGGCGGCGAGCGCCGCCCAATGCCCGACCCCTCTTCAGGCTGCTTTTACGTCCGTAGCCGACCGCACCCGGAACCGCTTCATCTGAATCGAAAGCGTCCGCTCGATCTTGCGCAGATCGCCCCGCTCCGCCGGCCCGGCAAAGGTTGAAGCCACGCCATGGGCCGAAGCCCGCCCCGTCCGCCCAACCCGGTGGACAAAGTCCTCCGCCATCTTGGGCATGTCGAAGTTGATCACGTGCGCCACGTTGGCAACATCAATGCCGCGGGCGGCCACGTCAGTCGCAACCAGCACGCGATGATGTCCCTCAGAGAAGCTGCGCAATGCAGCGTTCCGCTGCGCCTGTGAGCGGTCGCCGTGAATCTGCGTCGCCGACCACCCCGAACGGGTTAGCCGCCGCGCCACGCGGTCCGCTCCATGCTTGGTGCGCACGAAGACCAGGAAGCTGCCTGTCTCCGCGCCCAGCAAGTGTTCGAGCAACTCCTGCTTCTTGTCCGGCTCCACTTCAAAGGTGCGCAACTCCACATTCTCAGCGGGCTTGAGCACCGAACCGATCTCAATTCGCGCAGGATTATTGAGGTACTTGCGCGCCACTTCCTTCACTGGCCCTTCGAGTGTAGCCGAGTAGCAAAGCGTCTGCCGCACGGCCGGCAGTGTGGCTGCAATCCGCGCTATCGCCGGCTGAAAACCCATATCGAGCATCCGGTCCACTTCGTCCAGCACCAGAATCTTCACCGTATCGAGCCGCACCAGCCTGCGCTTGATGTAGTCCTCAAGCCGTCCGGGGGTCGCTACTATCAGCCGCGCGCCGCGGCGAATGGCATCCAGTTGAGACCGTTCTGCCAGACCGCCGACCACCAGGGCCGCGGTCTGCGCCGAACTGGTGCGAACCGTGAGAAATGCCTTTTCCACCTGCATCGCCAGCTCGCGCGTCGGCAGCAGAATCAGCGCCTGCGCGCCCTTGGCTTCACATTTCTGCATCATCTCAACGATTGGAATAAGGTAGCCGAGCGTCTTGCCCGTCCCGGTCTGCGCGGTGGCCAGCACGTCGCGGCCCTCGAGCGCCGGAGGAATGCAGCCGATCTGCACCGGAGTGGGTATTTCAAATTTGTTTGCGTTAAGCCGCGCCATCAGCGGGGCCGAAAGAGAAAACTGCGAAAACTGAGTCGTCAAAATTGTCAAAATTCCTATAGGCTCCGCGAGCCGCCAGTCTTTCTGGGGCCTGCAATCGGAACCGGACATGAGGCGCGCACACGAATCCTCTTCGGACGCGAACCTGCTTATCGATATGCGTAAGGGAGAACCAACTACGTCCCTGGGACTGGCCGCGAAGCATTCAAATAGAGAACGCCCGAGGCCCGGAGCTGCCACACGCTACTTGTGTGCCAATCGGCTCATTGCCGGCCGGCTACCCGCTCCCAAACAATCAACAGTTGATTGCACTCCCCGGTTCCGTTCGCGCCAATCCAATTCAAGGATATTAAGGCGCTCTAACGATTGCCGGACCTTCTTGCGAGTCCAAGGCAGAGTCACCGGGCGGGAGACTCATGGGTATACGCTGTAGGGGCTTGGGGGAAATCTGTGCCAGGCAGACTTGCCTTCTGAAGGCAAACCGCCGCTCACGGCCAAATCACTGAGCGCAACTACATTGTAGCACGGTTTCGCTTTTCCCTCGCCGTTCGTTGCCTGCTCAGTCTCTGTCTACCATCCGCGCCATCCGCGCATCCGGGAAGCCCAGCCGTCGCTTTATCGCCAGTATCTCCGCAATCTTGCAGTCCGGAATGGATTGGAGCGGCTTGCCGATCTGCTGCGCAATCAGGTAGGTCTTGCAGTAGGTCTCAAACGTCTCCACAAGCCATTCCGCGTGGGTCACGGTGTCGGACCAGCAGACAATGCCGTGGTTCGAAAGCAGGATGGTGTTGTGGTCCTGAACAAACGGAAGCACAGTCTCCGCAAAAGCCTTTGTGCCCGGTGTCTCATAGGGAGCCACCGCCGCCGGGCCGATCGAGGTCTCGTACTCCGAGATCATCCCGATAGGTGGCGCGGTCCCGGTCATCGCAAAGGCCGTCGCATGGGGCGGATGGCAGTGCACAATAGCACGGGCGCGTGGGTTGGCTTTGTAAATCTCCAGGTGCAGCAGCAATTCGCTGGTGCGCAACCGGTCCCCGGCTAGAATGTTGCCGTCCATATCCGAGAAGCAGATGTCGGCCGGCTCCAGATCCCGCTTGCTCATCATCGTCGGCGTGCACAGCAAGTATTTTGCGCCTATCCGGACACTGATATTGCCGCCATTCCCGTCGACGTACTGCCGCTCCCACAGCTTCCTGCCCACGAGAATAATCTCCTCCCGCAAGGCCTCCGCCTCGAAGGAGCTTGCGGCCTCGAGAGATGAGCAATCCTCGGAATTCTGGGCACGCGGAGCCTCCATACCGGTCGGCTCCAGTTCCCTCACCTGCCCCAATGGCGAAACCGCCGCCTGCTCCATGGTTGCCCTCTCGTGTGGACTGCTTGACAGAGTTTCCTCAAGCGCAAGCGATTCTCTCAAAGTATATATAGTGCCGATCGCGTGCCCGCACCGGTGACTTCGGTCACGATTGACACGAATGTCCGGCCATTAGAGCTAACCGTGCAGACCACGCGAACACACTGCGCAAGCAACCAATCGGCGGCTATTTCGTTTGCGCAACCTCAGCATGTCCTGTCTCAGGAAGATCGATCGTGTAAACCCGCTGGCTCGCCGTCAGCACCAGAAGGGCCTTCTTGTCAGAAATAAACCGCGCCGCCCGCGGCAGGTGGTCCACGGTCACTCGTTTCAGTTCCTTGCCGTTGGTCGCATCGTACAGAATGATCTCCTGCGCGCGATTGGTGGCCGCAATCAGGCCCAGTTTGCCATCCCCAGCAATCGCCGTTCCGTAGAAGGCTCCCAGCCGCTTACCATCCGAGATGCGATAGATGGTGCTGTTGTTGTCGTTGCCATGCACCACCAGGTAGTCGCCATAGAGTGACGCTGAACGGCTGTCCGCGGTGAAATCCTCTCTACTGTATTGTGGTGCTGCTATCTGCCTCCGCACTTCCCCTGTATGACCGTCGAGCACCTCGACCAGCGTCCCCACCGGAAGCCACTCTCCTTTCTTGTCGGACGCTCGGATGAACTTGTCGCCTGTGTGCGCCGTCTCATCCGCAGCCGTCTGCCAGCCCAGGTCCATTATCAGCAGCAATGCATCGCCGTCCGTGGAGCGAACGATTGGCATTGCATGCGGAAAGCGTTTTGTCCACAGCTGTGTCCCGGTCGTCAGATCGGAAACAATCATCTCCACATTCTGGGTGTAGCCGTCAATAGCGCTCAACTCTCGAACTTTCACCAGCACATTGCCCTTTTGCGTGGCATTGATGTCGTACTTGGCACCCTCGGTTACCTTGCCGGTTTTCAAATCGATATGCGAGTTTTGACCCGGCTTCATGTGCGACTCTTCGTATTGGGCGAACATCTGCCCCTGGTCGCCGAAGCGGATCGCTCGGAACGGTCTCATCAAAGCAACCTGTTTCTGCGCGTTCAGGTCCCAGATTGCGCTGCGCGAGCGATTGGAGAAGGCGAGATAGCGCCCGTCCGGGCTGAACTCGGCAGCAGACAACTCAGGCATCGGACTCGTGGGAAGATCGACTGACTCCATCTTTTGACTGCCCACTTCACCCACCGTCACGCCGCCGGTCGCGGTCTCGCTGGCGATCGTCTGGTCAAACAGATCGAGAGCATCCAGCTTGAACGCTGCACTGGCCTTACCCGTGGAAGGATCCACAAGTACCGAAGCGCTGTCGCGCAGCGGCCCGACCAGCACATGATTCCCGTGCGCAACCGTATCCATCCACTGGTACCCAAGCTGGAAGTCATGAATCGGAAACCCGTCGGGAAAAGTCGTCTCGCACATTTTGAAGGTAGTGTGATCGTTGTAATTCTTGGCGCCGATGTCGCAATCGAAAACTACCTTATTCGAGTCCACAAACGCAATTTTTCCCTGCACCATACCAGAAAGCTCTCTGCCGATGCCTAATTGTTTGCGGGCCACCAGATCGTACGCCATCGCCTTGATCCCGGCAGCTACAATCATCATTTGGCCATCCTGGCTGTAGGCCACTGTCCCCACTTCAGGCGCCAAGACGTAGCGCGCGATCACCGTCCAGGGATGAACGTCAAGAAGCGCCACATAGAAGTCTTTGTTGTCGTAGAGCAGCTTGCCGGTCTCCACATCCATCAGCTTCAGCCACACCCCGCGCTGGGTCGTCGACAGGCACACAAAGGTCTTACCGTCTGGAGAAAGGCTGGTCTGCGGGCACCCCTTGTAATCCACCAGCTCAAAATAGCTGTCGCGCTTTCCCGATGCCACATCCCACCGCTCCACGCGCATGGTCTGATAGTGGAACACAACCTGGGTTGAGTCTGGTGTAAAATGCGAATTCTCGGCTCCCGGCGCGTAGATCGAGAACAGCAGCCTCAGCGGCGATCTGCCCAGCACATGAATGCTGGTTTCATCCTGTGCCAACACATATTGTCCATTCGGACTGAAGCGAACCTGATCGAGCGCCGGCCGCATCGGCGGATCCATCTTGAAAGATTTCAGGCCGGGTGTGGGATCGATGAGCCAGTTCACCGGAGCCGACCGAATCTCCTGCTGGAACTCCGTGAACTCCGGACTCGCTCCCGGAGCCAGATTCTTGCACTCCGCCGGCAGCTCATTGGTCAAAGATCGCGCTATTCGTACACGTCGGCTCACCAGGCTCGTAATATCGAGCATGTCAAAAAGAAGATTGCCCGTATGCCCTTTGTTGGCGCTGATCCGGTCAAGATTCTCAGAGAACGCGCGCGGCGCATATCCGGCGCGCACCATCGCATACATCCCTACCCGGTCGGCCAGCAATTCATCCTTGTCCAACTGGTCATCGCTCAGGTCTTCGTTTGGCTTGCGATGCACATTGAGCAGTTGTTGCATCTTGTCGTTGACGTCATCCTGGCTGCCCAGCGAAGTAACATTCATGCGTACCTTGAACAGGCGCGTATATTCATTGGCAACCTGGTGCGTATAAACATGGCTAATTTCGTGCGCCAGAACACCCGCGATTTCATCCTCGTTGCGAGCGTCGGTGATCAGCTTGCGACTCAGATATACGTACCCGCCGATGAATGAGAACGCATTCGCATCCTCCGCCTCATAAACTCGGAAGTGATACTGGATAGGCGTAGGCGGCAACTGGGCAAGCAGCTTCTTGCCGATGCGCGTCAGCTCCCCCGAATCGCTCTCCGGCAGCAGAGTATAGTCCGGCTCCAGTTGGTTGGCTTCGGCTTCGCCTAGCCATTGTTCCTGCTGGTCGTTGAAGATATTCGGCCTGTTGAACGCGAACGGCGGCTCCGGCAACGAACAGCCGGAACCGCCTGCAGCCTGCTGGCCCCAGGAAATCTGCGCAAGAAACAACAGGGCGCAGATCAAGAAACGAGCTGAAAATCGCCCCATGGCAAGCCGTCCATCGCAAAAGAAAAGTTAAGCCATGTTAGCAGAGGCGGTAAAAACATGCAGTGACGCCCTGGCCGGGCTCATTCCGCAGGCAAGAGCCTCTGCAGCAACTCCTCAATCATCTGTTCTTTAATCTCCAGGCAAACAACAGCACGACCAAGAACTGCCCCACCGCCATCCCTGCAAAGAACACAAACGGCGTCGCGCGCTTTCTCGACTCGTTTCGCTTGATCCCGTGCACCCAAAACTGAGTCCGGCCGATCGCTCAGCCTTCCGTGCGCGCCTCTCCCGGCATCACCGCCAAAACTCTGCAGCGGTGCTTGCCTTCGGCGCTCAAGGCCAGCGCCATCTCGCTTTCCAAATAAACGCAATCGCCCGCCTCCAGCACCTCGCTCATGCCGCCTGCGTCCAACTGCAGCCGTCCTTCCAGCACGTACACCAGCCCGCTCGTCTCGCGGAACGGCTCCGTGCCGGACGATGCCCCGCCAGCCGGAAACTCGATCATTTGCGCAACCAGCTTCGGTCTTTCACCCCTCGAGTTCAACGGGGTAAACCTCACTGCCTCCGGGCCGCGCCCGTCGCTTTCCAGGTGGGCCTTGCGCGTGATCGAGAGCGTATGATGCGCCGGCTCGGCAAAAAAGTGACTCATGCCAACGCCGTATACGCGGCTGATGGTTGCCAGAGTGGGCAGGGTTGGTATCATCCGGTCCGTCTCCAGCTTGGAGAGCAGCGCCGTTGAAAGGCCCGTCTCGGCTGCCAGCCGGGACAGCGTGAGCCGCTTTTGCGTGCGCAGCGAGCGCAGCTTCAGCCCGATGCAATACGGTTCCAGAGACCACTGGGCATACGAGACACTCTTAGCCATCTAAAGCTCCCTTCGGGGCCTTTTTGTTGGCCCTCCTTCAGTTTGCCCGCCATCGGTCTTCCGTTTTCTGACGAATTTCTGAAGTTTTTCATGCCAAGCCTGGTGCTACCATCAGGCTGCCGTTTTATCCTCTGTTTATTGTGTACATTGCGAGCGATCGGCGAGAGTCGGAGCAGATCGAGCACGGTTCCGTCTCTAAACCTTCTTGCCATTTTGTGTGTCCTGAACGATTCTTTTTGGAGAAACCGCAACTTAACCGCGGGAATGCTGTCTCAATAGTTGTAAGCCGGCTGGGAAGAGAAACCCAAAACCGGCAGGTGCTGAGAACGTTGAATCCCTGGTCCAGATCGAAAAGGACGGGGACAGCACAAGGAGAAGGTCATGAAAAGATTTAGCCTCGTTCTGTTCGCTTTGCTTCTGGCTCTGCCGTTCGCGGCAACGGCAAGTGCCCAAGTGGCTGTGGGTGTCGGAGTCGGCCCCGCGGTCGTTGACGCCCCCGATGCCTATGGTCCTCCAGTCTGCGAATGGGGCTACTACGCTTATTACCCCTATGCTTGCGCCCCTTATGGCTACTACGGCCCGCAGTGGTTTTACGGCGGCGTCTTCCTCGGCGTCGGCCCCTGGTACGGCTGGGGTTGGGGCCACGGGTGGGGACATGGCTGGGGCCGCGGCGGATACGGATATCGTAGCGGCTATGGATATGGCGGACGTGGCGGATATGTGGGTCGCGGTGGATACGCTGGCGGCTACCGTGGCGGATATGCCGGCGGAGCACGCGGCTATGTAGGTGGCGGAGCCGTCAGAGGAGCTGCACCGGCGGCCCGTGGCGGATTCGGTGGCGGCGCACGCGGTGGGTTTAGCGGCGGCGGCGGTCATGCAGGTGGCGGCTTTGGTGGCGGCCACGGCGGTGGCGGCGGCGGCCATGGCGGCGGCGGACACCGGTAATTCACGAGGCTTTCCTCAGCGAGGCCCGTTTGCTTCGGCAGGCGGGCCTCGCTTTTTGTTTGCTACATATCAGCTTTTTTTTGATTTGACCGATTCCTGCAACGTGGCGGGTTTTTCTCCTGCCAATACAGCCAGCCGGTCGGCGATCCGCTCCGCAGCGGCGGGATGCGCCTGGGTTCGCGCCGCATCGGTCATGCTAGCCAGTTGCTTGGGCGAGGTCAACAACCCCGTGAGCGTATTCAGCAACTTGCCCGGAATATCCAGATCCCGCTCAACCAGGAATACAGCAGCCCCCGCATCTACCATGGCCTCGGCATTGCGCTTCTGGTGATCATCGGCCGCGGCCGCAAACGGCACCAGCAGGCTGGGCTTGCCGGCGGCAGCCAGTTCGGCCACAGTGGATGCGCCGCTGCGCGCCATCACCAGGTGCGCCTGGGCAAAGCGCGCCGGCATGTCGTCAAAAAACGACCGCACCTGCCAACGCTTGGGGTCGGCGCCGCTTGCCTCATAAGCTGCCTGGGTCGATTCGGCATGGCGCACCCCGCTCTGGTGCAGGACCGTAAGGCCGGGGATTGCATCCAGCAAAGCCAAGATGATTTGTGGCAAGTGAGCATTGAAGATGCGCGCGCCCTGCGATCCGCCAAAGACAAGCAGGTGTGGCGCCGCACCCAAATGCGGCTGCAGGTTGAAGAAGTCAGGGCGCACTGGAATGCCCGTGACCTCGCAGTTGTTGAACCACTTCACCGCGGAGGGAAAGTTGACGGCGGCGGCCTGCACCTTCATGCCTACCAGCCGGTTGGCCAGCCCCGGCATGGCGTTGGGCTCAAAGGCCATGGTGGGCACCTTGAGCCTGAGTGCTGCGGCCATGGCCGGCCCCGAGGCGTAGCCGCCCACGCCAAACACGACGCTCGGCTTGAACTCGCGTATCAATCCCTTGCAGTCGGTGATGCTGCGCGGCAAGCTCAACAGCGTGCGCAGCCGTGTCAGCAGCGATACGTTCTTGAGCGGGCCCACATCGATGAGGCGCAGGTTGAAGCCGGCCTCGGGCACCAGGCGAATCTCCATGCCCCGCGCCGTGCCGACAAAGAGCACCTCGGCCGCATAACGATCAACCAGCTCGTGGGCCACCGCCAGCGCCGGAATGATGTGGCCCCCGGTGCCGCCACCGGCGATGAGAACTCGGAGTCCCGACAAAACTATGCCTTTCGTCACGGAAGGTAGATCTCTGCACACCGCCAGCTCAACGGTGCTCTAATTCTCGCAGAACGAGCCGTTGCCGCATGCGGCGCCCTGGCCGAAGCAGGGAGCGCCCACGCCGCAGGGCGCCGGTGTATCGGCGCGGTGGTGGCTGGCGCCTTTCGTGATTGCGCCTGCGCCTCCGCTGATAAGCCTCTTCACTCTTCCACCGCACTGCGGGCAGATCTCGATGACCGCGTCAGACATCTTCTGCCGCTTCTCGAAGCGGCACGCGCATGCGTCGCACAAGTATTCATAAGCGGGCATTGGTAATCCTCTTTCGCACGTAGTGAATTGTATTCATTGTAAGGGAGTGAGGCTCAAGTGCCACCAGCCAAGGTTGAAGAGCAACCGCCGGTGCGTTGACTCCGCTCCGCTTCGCTCATGATCGCAGATTTGCGACCATGCAGGGTATTATTCCCCCAAACAATTCTCAATCCGCCTTCTTGGTAATGTTCAGCAGCACCCCGATGCTGGCCAGCGTGAAGAAGACAGAGGTGCCGCCAGAAGAGATCAGCGGCAGCGGAATCCCTTTGGTGGGTACGAGCGACAGCACCACGCTGATATTGAAAAAGGCCTGCAATAGAATAGTCGTCGTGATGCCGAAAGCAGCCAGCCGCGCAAAGGAATCCTGAGAGCGAAACGCCGTACGCAAGCCCCGGAAGCCCAGCACCGCAAAAAGGAGCACGATCGAGATTGCGCCGATGAACCCAAGCTCCTCGGCGATATTGGCGAAGATGAAATCGGTGGACGCCTCGGGCAGGAAGAAAAGCTTTTGCATGCCTTCCATGTAGCCACGGCCGGTCAGTCCCCCCGTACCCACGGCGATCAGCGATTGGTTGATATGGAACCCCGCACCCTGAAGATCGGCATCCGGATTGAGGAAGGCCAACACGCGCGCCCGCCGCCATGGAACCATGAAGAGCAAGGCGATCAGTCCAGGCAGCGTCGCGAGTACGCCGCCGAGCAGGTACTTCCACTCCATCCCGGCCAGCACCAGCATCATGCCCGTCACTCCAAGCAGAACCAGCGCCGTGCCCAGGTCGGGCTGCTTGACGATGAGGAGGACGAAGACCACCGGCATGATGATCGCGCGCAGAAGAGTGTTTTTCCAGTCCCGCATGGCGTCTAGCCGGGTATGCAGAAACCAGGCCAGAAACAGCACCATCACCGGCTTGGCGATCTCCGATGGCTGAAAGGTGAAGTGGCCGCCAAAGCGTATCCAGCGATGCACGTTATGCGAACCGGGAATAAAAAAGACAAGCACCAGCAGCAGCGTGGTTACGCACAGCGCGGGATAGATGAACCGCGGCGACTTGTAGACGCTGTAGTCCACATGCATCAAGGCCAGCATGACCAATACACCGGCGAGCGCCCAGCCAGCCTGTCTCCCAACGTCGGCAAACTCGGAGTGAAAGCGCTCCTGCGCCACCACAGCCGAGGCGGAAAAGACCATAGCCAGCCCCACCACGGTAAGCAGCAGCGTGGTGAAGAACAGCCATTTGTCGACTCCTACGCGCGCTGCCATGATTTCAATCCCCGCCGCTCGCCAACAAGTTCCTTGAAGACGCGGCCCCGGTGTTCGTAGTTTTCAAACTGGTCGAAGCTGGAGCAGGCCGGCGCCAGCAGCACTATATCTCCGGGCCGCGCTGCCGAGGTCGCCGCGCTCACTGCGTTATCCAGCGTCTCGCAGGACTGAATCGAGACAATTCCGCGCAACTGCGATTCGATCTTGGCTGCCGCCGAACCGATCGTATACACAGCGCGCACCCGCGCACGCAGCAGTTGCGCAAGCTGGGTGTAATCGGACCCTTTGTCCTTGCCGCCAAGGATGAGGTGAATGCCAGAATCGAAGGCGGCGATGGCTTTGGCTGTCGCATCCACGTTGGTGGCCTTCGAGTCGTTATAAAACTCGACGCCGTTGATCGCGGCTACAAACTCCAGCCGGTGCTCGACCGCCTGGAAGTTCTCGATGGCATGGCGAATCGCCTTCGCCGAAGCTCCAGCCAGGCGCGCCGCCACCACCGCGGCCAGCACATTCTCCACGTTGTGTGTGCCTTTCAACGGAATTCCGCTCAGCGGCATTACATTCTCCGTCGCCGCATCCTTGGCCGGACGATAGACCACGGACCCCTGTTCCAACCAGGCTCCCTGCGCTACCGGATGCTCGACGGAAAACCAATAGACCTTTGCGGCTGATCGAGACGATGCTTCGGCGGCGCGGGCATTATCGGCATTGAGCACCACGAAGTCGTGTTCGTGCTGCGCGGCAAAGATACGCTCCTTGGCCCGCGCGTAGTTCTCGAAGCTGCCATGCCGGTCCAGGTGGTCCGGCGTAATGTTCAGAATCACGGCGATGCTGGGGTGGAACTGATCGGTGCTTTCAAGCTGAAAGCTGGAGACTTCGAGCACCGACCAGGTTTCGTCTGTACTTTCCTCGATCATCCCCACTACCGGCACGCCAATGTTGCCCCCCACCAGGGTTGGAATGCCCGCCTCTTTCAGAATGTCACCCAGCAGAGCGGTCGTGGTGGTCTTCCCGTTGGACCCGGTAATAGCCACAATCCTGCCCTTGAGGAAGCGCGCCGCCAGTTCCAGTTCGCCAATCACCGGCAACCCGAAGCTCCTCACCTGCGCCAGTTCCGGAGTATTCAGCGGCACGCCGGGGCTCACCACGATCAGATCCTGGCGCCGAAAGGTAAGCAAGCCGTGGCCGCCAGCCTCCACCATGATGCCCTCTTCGAGCAGCGCCGGAATGTCCTTTGCCAGCGCCTCGGCGCTGCGCACGTCTGACACAGTCACGTAAGCGCCGCAATGGCGAAGAAACAACGCCGCCGCCAGACCGGACTTTCCCAGTCCCACAACCAGAACCTTCTTGCCCTTGAGTTCCATCATGTGAACGATTCCTTGGGTCGCAGCGACCCTTCTATTGTGCACCGCGCGATGCCACCCGCGGACCTTGTCTAACGGAGTTTCAGGGTAGTGAGTGCAAACAATGCAAACACCAGTGCGCCGATCCAGAAGCGGGCAATGATCTTGGACTCGTGCCAGCCCAACTGCTCGAAATGATGATGAAGCGGGGCCATCTTGAAGATACGCTTCTTGTTGCGCAGCTTGTAACTGCCCACCTGAAGGATCACCGAAACCGCTTCCAGAATGAAGATGCCGCCAATGAACGGAAGCAGCAATTCCTGGCGAATGATGATGGCAACCGTGCCGATGGCTCCGCCCAGAGCCAGCGAACCCACATCTCCCATGAAGATCTCCGCAGGATGAGCGTTGTACCAGAGAAAACCGATGGAAGCGCCCACCATCGACCCGCAAAAGACGGTTAGCTCGCCCACCATCGGCATGCGCTGCAGCTCCAGGTAGTCGGCAAACACTACGTGGCCGCTGACATACGTGAGCACCGCCAGCGCGCCTGCGGCGATGATCGTGCAGCCAATGGCCAGGCCGTCAAGCCCGTCGGTAAGATTCACCGCGTTGGATGAACCCATCAGCACGAAGATCACAAAAGCGATGAAGGGCAAAAAGGCAATCAACCCCAGATGCGGCAGCGTGCTGGGCCACCAATGCCAAAGCAGATCGGGGCGCCACTGCTTGATGAATGGGACCGTTAACTGCGTCGAGAACATCTTGAACTGATTCAGGACAACCAGCGAAACCGCCACAACTGCCCCGGCCAGCCCCTGGCCCAGCAGTTTGGCCCGCGCCGTCAGGCCCAGGCTGCGCCGCTTCACAACCTTGATGTAGTCGTCGGCAAAGCCAATGGCCCCAAACGCAAGAGTCGAGAAGACCGTGATCCAGACAAACGGATTCGAGGGATCGGACCATAATACCGTAGGCAGCAGAATCGCAATCACGATCAGCACGCCGCCCATGGTCGGCGTGCCCGACTTCTTCAGGTGCGACTGCGGCCCGTCTTCGCGAATGTATTGGCCGATCTGGAATTCGCGCAGTTTCTGGATCACCCAGGGGCCGATGAACAGCGCGATCAGCAACGCCGTAAGCGAAGCAAAGGCAGTGCGGAACGTGAGATAACGGAAGATCCGGAACGGATGAAAGAACGGAAACAGCTTTTCGTAGAGCAGCCAGTAAAGCAAGTGGCCTCCAGAGCCGGAATGAGGCGGGTTTCAAGTTGATTTTACAGGGCCGGCGGCGCCGGGCTGTGGAAGAGCGCGGGTTCAACGGGACTCTGGATTGCGTTGCACTGCCTCGATCGCCCGCTCCAGATGCACTCCGCGCGAGCCTTTCACCAGCACCTGGTCGCCCGGCTGCAACGTCTGCTCGAGCCACCGGCCGGCAGCTTCGGCGTCGGGCAAAAACAGCGATGCGACCCCGCCCCTGCATGAGGCGGCAGCCAGATGCTCGGCGTTGCCGCCAACACCGGCAACCAGATCGAGTCCGGCTTCTGCGGCGGCCTGTCCACAAGCTGCGTGCAGCGTTGGCCCCTGCTCGCCCAGTTCGAGCATCTCGCCTGCCACCAGGATGCGGCGGCCTGCCGGACGACCGGCCAGCGTGCGAATCATCGATCGCAGCGCCTCGGGATTCGAGTTATAGCTGTCATTCAAAATGGTTGCGCCGCCAATCTCGATCACCTGGCCCCGCTTATCCCCGGCGGTGAGCCTCGCGAGCGCATCAACCGCCGCATCCAGTTCGACGCCCGCTTCCAAAGCAACGGCGAGTCCTGCCAGCGCATTGGATCCGTTGTGCGTCCCCAGCAGTTTCAGGGTAAGTTCGGTCTCAAGCTCCCCGGCTCGAACTCGCAAATGCAGCCCCTCCGGGTCTTCCTTCGCTTCAAGAAGCCGGGGATCGGCGCAGGGGCCGGCTCCAAAGTAAACCGCCCGGCCGGGAAAGTCGCGGCCAAACTGCGATACGTACGGATCGTCACAGTTAAGAAACGCCACCCCGCTGGCCGGTAGAGCGGTCACCAGTTCCAACTTGGAGCGAGCGATCCCGGCCTGCCCATCGGCAAAGTTCTCTATATGGGCTGTTCCCACGTTGGTCACGACACCCCAGTCGGGTGCTGCGATGCGCGCCAGCACGGCGATCTCGCCCGCGTGGTTCATGCCCATCTCAACCACCGCGATCTCGTGCTCTGGCTTGAGCCGCAACAATTCGAGCGGCAAGCCAAATCCATTGTTCAGATTGCCCTGGGACTTGTGTACGTTGAACTTAGCGCCCAGCGCCGCTGCCACAGCCTCCTTGGTAGTGGTCTTTCCCGCCGAGCCGGTCACGGCCACGACGCGCCGGCCCCACAGGCGGCGCACATGCGTCGCCAGCGCCTGCAACGCAACCAGCGGGTCTTCGGCGATCAGCAGCGGCATAGCCAGCACCGCGTCCGGCAGGGTAGCCACCCGCGCGCGCGAAACTACCGCGGCAACTGCCCCGCGCCGCACGGCCGCTTCCACAAAATCGTGCCCGTCGTGCCGCTCGCCGCGTACCGCAAAGAACAGCTCGCCGGCGCCCACCGTGCGCGAGTCGATCGAGTAGCCGCCCACCACCATCGTGCCGGCGTTGGCGGTGCTGGCCGGGGCCTCAAGCACCGCGCCCGCGCCGATTGCCGCTTCTGCAAGGGTGAGCTTCATTGCTCCTTACCATATCCCATTTCGGAGCCCAATTCAGCCAGCGCTGCAAGCGCAACCTCCGCGTCGTCGAAGGGAATCGTATGGCCAGCCAGAATCTGCTCCTTCTCGTGCCCCTTGCCAGCGAGCAAAACCACATCGCCAGCCGTGGCCGCTTTGAGCGCCGCGTAAATTGCCACCGCTCGATCCGGCTCAATCATGTAGCGAACGCCGCTTGCCTTCAATCCCGGCTCGACCTCGGCCAGAATCGCCATCGGTTCCTCCGAGCGGGGATTGTCGCTGGTGGCCACCACTAAGTCGCTGCTCGCACCTGCCGCAAGGCCCATCTTTGGCCGCTTGGTGCGGTCGCGGTCGCCGCCGCAGCCAAACAGCGTAATCACGCGCCCGCCGGACTGCGCGGTCATCTGTCGCGCGAGTGCAATCAGATTGCGCAGCGCATCGTCGGTGTGGGCATAGTCCACAATCACCGTGAAGGGTTGGCCCGCATCCACGGGCTGGAAGCGCCCCGGAACCGGTTTCAGCCGCGGAACGGATTCAACAAGCTCGGCAAACGAAACGCCGCGCGCGTGAGCAGCGGTCAGCGCCGCCAGCAGGTTGAGGATGTTCACCTCGCCGGCCAGCCGCGACGCCACTTTGGCCGAGCCTGCGGGCGTTTCCAGCTCCAGAACCGCTCCGCCAGGAGTAAGCCGATAGCTTGCCGCGCGCCAGTCGCCCTGGCCGATTCCATACGTCCGCACCTCCGCGCCTGCCCTGGTGGCCGCCGTGGCCAGCCTCTCGCTGCGCGGATCGTGCGCGTTGATCGCAGCCACACGCGGCGCCGGATAGACCGTGCCGTCGAAGAGCAGTCGCTTGGCAGCGAAGTACTTCTCCATGGTCTGGTGATAATCGAGATGGTCCTGGGTCAGGTTGGTAAAGACAGCCACGTCGAAGTTCACTCCCGTTGCGCGACCCTGGTCGAGCGCGTGGCTCGATACTTCGGTCACCAGCTCCGTGGCTCCGCGTCCCGCGCCCTCGGCCATCAACTCAAACAAGTCTCGTGATTCGGGCGTGGTGTGAAGGGAAGGCCGCACTTCGCCGGCCACATGATATTCAATCGTCCCCACCAGCACGGTCTTGCGGGCGGCCGCGTTCAGCAGCGCCTCCATGAGGAAGGCCGTGGTGGTCTTGCCGTTGGTCCCGGTGATTCCCGTAGCCTTGAGCTTGCGTTCAGGGTGGCCGAAGAACGCCGCCGAAGCCTCTGCGAGCGCCCGCCGCCCGTGCTCCACCTCCAGCACAGGCAGGCCGGCCTGAAAGACCAGCAGATGGTCGAACTTCGGCGACGAGTCGGTGATGATGCCCAGCGCGCCCGCTGCGATGGCCTTCTCCGCGTAGCGATTGCCGTCGGTCGAGCCGCCCCTCATCGCCACAAACACAGAGCCCGGCCGCACTTTGCGCGAGTCGTACTCGACGCCGGTGATTAGCTGATCGGAGTCTCCGCCGGCTCCAACCGCCGTCACTTCTGCTGCTAGTTCTTTCCAATTCATCACGTGGTCCATTGTAGATTGCTCGACGCAGTCGATTTTTCAAGGGTTAAATGGAACGCGCTCTGACTGGCAATTCGCGCGTCTAAACTTCGCGGGATTGTGCCGGCCGATCACCCGCTGCCCTTCGCCGAATTGGTCTATAGTCTTCTTGCATGGGAAAGATGCTCGATTACGTCGAGAAGTGGAAACTGCTTGATCCGCAGCCGCTGGCGATCACAGCAACAAGCAGTTTATATACCGTAATTTGGAATGAGCAGCCAGCCGTGCTCAAACTCCTGACACCGGTTGGTATGAACGACGAAAAGAATGGAGCGCTTGCATTACAGTGCTTCAACGGTAATGCGGCGGTCCGCCTCCTGCTCTTCGACGAACAGGCCATGCTGCTTGAATATGCCGACGGCGCAGACCTTTCTTCGCTGGTGCTGAAAGGCGAAGACGAAAAGGCAACCGGCATCGCCGCCGATGTGCTCAATAATCTTCATCGCGCCTATGCCGGAGCCGCGCCGCAAGAACTGACAAGCCTGAAAACTCGGTTCAGATCGTTGTTTAAAAAGGCAAAACAGGAACATAAAGAGGGAATCACTTCTATCTATACGAAAGCAGCGAATGTTACTGAGAAGTTATTGGCAGCGGAGCGGGATTTCGCACCTCTTCATGGCGATATGCATCATGGAAATGTGCTCTTCAGTTCGAAGCGAGGATGGCTTGCGATCGATCCTCAGGGACTCTATGGCGAGCGCGCGTATGATGCAGCCAACCTGCTTCGCAATCCTACAGGCGTCGGCATGGACGATTTCGTCGCCGATCCGGATCGCCTGGCAAGGACGGCCGAGTTATTGGCGCAAGCTCTCAAACTGGATATCGGTCGGCTTCTTGCCTTCGCCTTCGCCCATGCCTGCCTGAGCGCCTGTTGGTCATTGGAAGTTGGCGAGGCGACAAGCTTCTCACTGAAAGTCGCGAAGATTGCTGAATCGCTCTATAACATCTCAAAGAACCTGAAATCCTTGTAGAGGGAGAAACCGATGGCTGAATCGCAGTTTGTGTATGTGACTTTTATCCGCACCACACCTGAGAAGCTTTGGCGTGCGCTCACCGAGCCCGAATTCACGCGCCAGTTCTGGTTCGCTACAACTCAGGAGTGCGAATGGACTCCGGGCGCATCGTGGAAGCTTTCGTTCCCCGACGGACGCTTGGCCGACTCCGGCGAAGTGGTGGAGATTGAGCCGCACAAGAGGCTCGTCTTGAAGTGGCGGCATGAACTGATGCCCGAGCTGACTGTAGAGGGCTATTCGCGCATGACTTACGAGCTTGAGCCGGCTGGAGAGACCGTCAAGCTCACCGTCACGCATGTCATGGATAAGAGTGACTCGAAGTTCATTAAAGCCGTTTCGGGCGGATGGCCGATCATCCTTTCCAGCTTGAAGAGCCTCCTCGAGACGGGCGAATCCTTCGAATCGACTCGCTGTTCACCCAAGGGAATGTAGTCGATCTATTGGCGCAAGCAACGGGAACAGCTCACCGGCCGCAGCGGACCACAATCTGCGTTCCGGGAGCGACCATCGTGCCCGCGGCGGGCGCCTGTTCCCGAACCGTGCCGCTTCCCGACACTTGCACCTCCAGCCCCGCGGCGGAAGCCACCTCTATAACCTTGCGCACCGGCAGCCCAATCAGCGATGGAACGCGAAGGCGTTTAGAGTCGATCACCACAGTTGTCATCTGCTGCCCGGACGCGTTTGCATCCTGTCTTGCGGATGGAAGCGCGACGGGTTGCGGCGCTGAAGCGGAAGCCGCCCCCGATGGACCGCCCGCTCCAGCCTTCGCGTCGACACTCGGATTCGGAACCGTATTCTTGGCCTGACCTGCGGACGTGGCCGGCTGGCTCGCCCCCGCGCGCAGCGGATCGTCACTGGGCAGATCGTTGGCCGCCGCATATAAGGCGTCGATGTCGCCAGTGCTCGCTGCGGCATCGTCTTCGGCCACTGGCTTGTCGGACTTGGAAGAGGCTTTAGGCGCACGCACATCGATGTCGTGTGGAACTGCCAGATACTCAAGCACTTGTTGCGCCACCTCGGCAAACACCGGCGCTGAGACACTGGCGCCGTAGTAACTGCCCTTGGGATTGTCCATGACGACAGCCACGGCAATCACCGGATTGTTCACCGGCGCGATCCCCGCAAACGAGGCGACGTGCATCGTCTTCGAGTAAGTATGCGTGGCCGGATCGATCTTTTGCGCAGTGCCGGTCTTGCCGCCCGAGGAATAGCCGTTGAGCTGCGCCTGCTTGCCAGTGCCGTAGAGCACCACGCCCTCCATCATCTTGCGCATCTGGGCCGCTGTCAGCGTGGAGAGCACCCGATGCGCTCCCGAGGGCAACGGATTAGGCAGATCGCCTCCCGGCTTGAAAGGCGACGCCTGAGGTACGGCGGGAACTTGGTTGTTGACACTGTGGTCCACCTGGCCTGGCAACAACACGTGCGGCGGCAGGTAGACCCCACCGTTGGCGATGGTCGAGACCATGGAGACCAGTTGCAGCGGCGTCACGGCCACTTCCTGTCCGATGGCAATTGACCCGATCGACGACGAGCCCCACTTGCTTACCGGTCGCAGCAGGCCGCGCGTCTCGCCGGGCAGCTCCGTGCCGGGGCGCGAGCCGAATCCGAAGTTACGGATGAATTCATAAAACTTGTCTGGACCTACCTTGAGCGCCAGCTTCACCGCGGCCACATCGCTCGAGTGCTCAAGCGCTTCATGGACCGTAATTACTCCATAATGGTCCGACTTATCGTCGTGAATCACACGCCCAGCCAGTGTGATCTGCCCGCCCTGGCAGTCGATCATGTCGTCCGGCTTGGCCACCTGCGACTCCAGCGCCGCCGAATACGTGACCAGCTTGAAGGTCGATCCCGGCTCGTATACGTCGCTTACCGCATGATTGCGCAACAATTCCGGCGTAGTGTGGCGAAACTTGTTCGGATTGAAAGTGGGTCGGATGGCCAGCGCCAGAATCTGCCCTGTATGAACGTCCTGCACCACCACCGTTCCGTTGGCCGCCTGGGTCCGGTCCATCGCATGGTCCAGCGCTCGCTCGGCAAGAAACTGGATGTTCTCGTCGATGGTCAACACCAGGTTCTGCCCCGGCTCGGGCTCGTGCTCGCTCGATCCCAATCTCCGGGCGTGCGCATCTACCGCCGTGAACATGCGGCCCGGGACGCCATGCAGTTGCCCGTCGTACTTCTGCTCCAGTCCGCCTAGGCCGTTGTCGTCCACGCCCACATAACCCAGTACCTGGGCCGCAATCTCATTGTCCGGATAGAACCGCTCGAACTCTTTCTGAAAGTAGATCCCCTTGATCCCCTGCGACCCAATAAGTTCCCGCACGCGGGCTGCTACTTCGGGAGTCACGCGCCGCGCCACCCATGCAAAGCTGTTCCCCTTGTCGAGCCGCGCGGCAATTTGCTCCTCAGTGGTCTGCGCATCTTCAGGATCGGTGTGAACCAGCGCGGCCAGGGCGTGCGCGGTAGTTTGGTTGTCTTCAATCTCTGTAGGCACAGCGTAGATTGAATCCACCTGTGCGGTCATGGCCAGTTCGCGCAGATTGCGGTCGTAGAGCACGCCGCGGCGCGGCGCTACCTCAAAGGTGCGCTGCTGCTGTTTCTGGGCACGCTCTACATATTCCTGATGGCGAACCACCTGGAGCCAGAACAACTTGCCGGCAATGGCCAGCAGCCACACGAAAAAGAAAAGGCAGATGAGCCAGAAACGCGCCCGCTTAAGTGGGATGACGCGCGCCGCATTGGTGCGGTTCCGGTTGGCTCCAAAAACTGCCTGCATGGGAGATTGCTCCGCTTCCAGTAGCTAAATGCCAAAGGCTTGTGGCTACCCTTCAGCTTACTGCGGGGCGGGAGTAGGAGGAGTCACCTGCGCCATCGAGGGAGCCCCGGCGTCGGGACGGCCATTGGGATGAACCACTTGCCCTGGCTGCGGCTCAGCGAGTCCAAGCTGTCGGGCCATGGAATCGATGCGCCCAGGCTGAGTCAGCTGTGCTTCGGCCAGCCGCAACTGGCGGTTTTCCTCGCGGAGTTGATCCAGCGCCTGCTTCTCGGATTCCACCCGGTACCCGCCCTCGATGGCATAGAAATGCTGCAAGCCGTAGATCATCACCAGAGTAAAGAGAACGGCAACTGCCGCGGAAAACAGGCGCATCTCGCGCACCCGCACCGGGTCCGCGGCCTTCACCAGGCGCGAATTGTCGAAGTGCTTGGGAAAATAGAACTCCGGCGTGCGTGCACCCCGGCGGCGCAATGCCTGCCGGACCATAAGCTCGGCGTTCCGCTCGGCGACCCGTGCGCCCCAGCTACGGCCCGCTTCGAAATAAGTTGTTGTGCATGCCGCCATGGTGTGTCTCCTGAGTTGCAAGGGATCGGGGTTCCGGAAACTTCGCCTTCTGAGAGAACCAATCCCTGTTGTTCAAACCGCTGTCGATCTAACTTCCCATTCCCGGTCGCCTGACTCTTGTTTCCTGGTGCTTGCCTGCCGATCCCTGACCCCTGATCTCTGACCCCTGCTTTTCCGCCGCCCTCAGCTTCGCGCTCCGCGAACGCGGGTTGCGTTCCATCTCTTCTTCGCCGGCCGTAACCGGCTTCTTGGTTAAAATCTCCCAGATGCCCTTCTGCGCGCCTTCCCGCAGACTGTCTTTGGCAATGCGATCTTCCAGCGAGTGAAAGCTGATGACAGCCAGTCTTGCAGAGGGCTTAAGCAACTTCGGTGCGGCCTCAAGAAATGCCCGAATCTCGTCCAGTTCGCGATTCACATAAATACGAAGCGCTTGAAAGGTCCTGGTCGCCGGATGAATGCGCTCGTGTTTCGTTGCCCCTTTCATTGTCGGGACGGCTGAAGCTACAATCCGTGCAAGTTGCCCCGTGGTTGTAACCGGCCGTCCCCGCACAATGGCTCTGGCAATTCTCCGCGACCTCCTTTCCTCTCCGTACTCGTAAATGAGGTCGGCAAGCTCTCGCTCATTCGCCTCATTCACCACTTGTGCGGCGGTCGGTCCGCTGCGCGTATCCATCCGCGAGTCCAGCGGCCCATCCGCCTGAAAACTAAATCCCCTGCGCGCCTCATCGAACTGCAGGCTGCTCACCCCGAAATCAGCCAGCAAGCCGTCCACTGAAGCTGCCTTCACGTACTCGGCAATCGTGCTGAATGCCTGGCCCACCAGCGTGACTTGCGGCGCCTCGGCGCCCATCTCCTCGCAAACCCTGTCCAGCCGTGCCTTTGCGAGTTCGAGAGCCTCAGTATCCCGGTCAAACCCGATCAGGTGTCCCTCTGGGCCAAGCCGCCGGACTATCCCTTCGGCATGACCCGCCAATCCCAGCGTGCAGTCCACATACGTTCCCCCTGCGCGCACCCGGAGAAAATCGATCGCTTCTTGAAAAAGAACCGGCACATGGCGTTCATTCGACTTCGTCATGCGCTCCCCCTGAGGGGTTTAGCGGTCACTGCGCCGCTTGAGTTTGTCAGCCAGCCTTTGGTTCTTCTCGCCGGTCATCTTCTTCTCCGGCAGATCCCGCTCTACCTTCTCGCGGTTTGAAACTTCCAGGTGGGTCAACTTGCCGATCACCATCACTTCGGCATCCAGCTTGGCCTCACCCCGCAAAATCTGAGGCAACAGAACCCGAGCCTGGTTATCCGCCTCAACCTGATGCCCGTAGTAGCTCGTGACGTCCAGGTAGGCTGACACATCTTCATCCATCGTGCCGAGTTCGGCCATTTCCGCTTCCCGCTTTTCCCACTCCGGCAGCGGCCAAATCTCCGCGCGTTCTCCGGTCGACGAGGTGATGTAGAACTGGCTGACATTTGCGGCATCCAGCAACTGCTTGAAAGCAGCCGGAAGCTTCAGTCTCCCTTTCTCGTCGACCTTCGCCGGATGATTTCCGCGGAACATCGTTGCGCCTCTTTGCCATTCCCGGCCGATTCCAACCCGGTGCCGCGACTGGCTCCCTGCTCCAAATTGCCCTTTTTTCCGTTAGCGGAGCTGGTTCCCCGGCCCCTCAAACCCAATTCCTGTGCCGGGAAGTCAAAAACTCGGGTAGACTTGCTTTGAAAGCTAGCGGAGATGAACCATAAAACTCCACTTCACTCCAAATTTGACCACCGTGAATCGATAGTACATCCGTTCCTGGCCGCCGCCAAGAGGAAAGTCGTTGAAAACTCTGGATGAAAGTAGGCGAATGTGGAAAAATCGCCTAATAGATTAGCGCTCTTCTATTACCACAATATATGGTGTTTACTTCTTCGATTCCCGCACTAGACGGGACCGCAAGGGTATGATAGGAGAACAAAAGGCGAATATCGGGCTTTGCCATCAATCGCCGCAAGTCTAAGGGTTGCGCCCTGAGGCACTACTCCTTTTCGTATCCTCGCCTCTCCCTGCCGCGCTCAATCACAACCTTCAACAAATAAAAGACAACCAGAGCGTTAACGACCAGCAGGCTGGACCGGAACCAGGTCACTCTGCGCAACACCTCGAAGACCTCCCAAGGCAGAAACGACGCCGTTATCGCCAGTGTCAAGTACTCGGCCCAGACTTTCTCGAGAAAAAGGCCGGTTCCTTCAATCAGATCGAGCCCGGCATAGATGAAAACCACCGCGCCGATGCGGCGCAGCAGCCGGTCGTCGATAATCGACGCTCTCTCCAAAATAAAGTCGACAAAGCGCGACTCGGTATTGAAGCGCAGGTGTTCGGCCAGCTTGGCAAGCAGATCCCCGACGTCCTTGTGAAGCAAGCGCAGAGCGCCCACACCGATCGCGATGAACAGCAGAGCCTGGCTCAGCTTGAATGCCGCGATGAGAATGAGCCATCGATTGCGGTGCCTGGGCTTCGATAAAGTATGCGATGGGGTTTCGGTCATGATCTTCGGGGAACCTGGGCGAATCGCTGACTCATTCTGAATTGTCTGCTCCCTCTTACGTTAACCGATACACGGCGGTTCTGCTAACCTTCCGCTGGTAGACCGATCCCGATTGAAGACTTGCATCCTGTCATCGGCCAAAAGCCGAGTTCTGTTTCGATCGTTGCAAGGCGCGGCTAAGGGCGCGCTTATTTAAAGCAAAGCCTCCAGCAGCGCCTCCGCGTTGGTCACCGGCGGCAGGCAGGTTCGCCCGCGACAGACGATTGCCCATGCTGCCGTTCCAGCCGGTGCTGGAACCTGAAGCAGCGTCTCCGCCAACCCCTCGGGTACGCCCCCCGGCACAATCTGGTGCGGATCGATTCGCATCACGGTCTTGTTCACGGCGAAGCGCGCGACGGCTGATGCCTCCAAGCGAATGGCCTCAGGGCCCGAACCCACAACAACCACCTGAACGGGATCGAGCAGAAGCCGCTCCAGCGCCAGCCCATAGCTGCCCGCAAAGAGGCCGAAGTGCTCCACGATCCCGGCGAAGGAGCCGAGTGTATCTTCAGCAATCTCGCGATACTCAACGCGCCCGCTCAGCGCCTCAAGGCGTAGCAGCGCCGAGGCTGCGGTAGGGTTGCCGGCCGGGGTGGGCGAATCTTGCAGCGGCTTGCGTCTTGCGGCCAGAGCGCCTAGCGGCGTTACCCCGTCCTCGGGCTCGGCCGCATCGTAGAAGGCTCCCGTCGTCCGGTCGAAAAACCGGGCAATCATCGCATCCGCCAACTTAACCGCCGCTTGGTAGTAGTTCATTTCTCCACTTGCAATCCACGCGTCGACGCAGGCGTGAACGGTGAAAGCGTAGTCGTCGAGCGTGGCGGGAATCTTGCCGGCCGGTGCCTGCCCATCTCCATAGGCGATCACGTGGCTGAGCGCTTGATCGCCATCCCAGGCCTCGTCCAGGAGCCGGTTCAGCGTCCGCAGCGCAAACTCCTGCGCCGAGTCCATGCGCTGCACCCGCGCCGTCTCCAGGTAAGCTGTCACGGCCATCGCATTCCAGCCGGTGTAGAGCGTTCGGTCGATGAACGGCGTGGGCCGCAGACCGCGAGCCGCAAGCAGTTTGCGCCGGGATGAGTCCAAGAGCAGGCGTAGTTCATCCACGTTCCGGCTAGTATCGGCGGCCAACTCTTCCAGCGTCTGCTTCACATGCAATACATTCTTCGCGGGGTTGTGGTGCATGTCGCCCAGTTCGCCGATGTCCCAGTAGGTCTTGGCGAACTCCAGCTCGGCCGCGTCGAGCACGGCGCGCGCCTCGTCCAGAGTCCATGTAAAGTAGTCGCCGTCATCGTCGAGGTCGATATCGGCATCCTGCGAGGCATAGAAGCCGCCGCGCTCGCGATCCGTCATAGTGGCGTCAAGCCAGGCCACAATCTCCCGCGCCGTTTGCAGAAAGTCCTCGCGGACCAAGCTCTGATAACCATGCACGTAATTTCGAAGCAGTTCGGTGTTGTCGTAGAGCATCTTTTCGAAATGCGGAACCACCCAGCGCTCGTCCACGCTGTAGCGATGAAACCCTCCGGCCAACTGGTCGTACACGCCGCCGCGCGCCATCTTTTCCAGCGTGGTGGTGAAGGCTTCTTGAGCCTGCACGTTGCCGCGGTTCATGGCGAGTTCCAGCAGCAGGTCCAGCGCCGAGGGGTGGGGAAACTTGGGCTGTGAGCCAAAGCCGCCATTACGGGAATCGAACTGCTTCAGAATCGAGCCGGCAATCTTGTCTACCACGGCCAGCGTGAGCTCTCCTCCCCGGCCGGAGAAGCTTTCGTTGTATTCGATGGCGGCCATCACACTGCCGGCGGTCTCGAGCGCCTCATCGCGCCGCTCCTTCCACACCTGGGCCAGGGCCAGCAGCACCCGCGCGAAACCCGGCCGGCCGTAGCGGTCGTCGGGCGGAATATAAGTGCCGCCAAAGTAGGGCCGTCCGTCGGGAGTGAGAAACGCCGTCAGCGGCCAGCCGCCCTGCTGGGTAATGGCCGAAACCGCCGCCTGATAGCGGGCGTCCACGTCGGGCCGCTCATCGCGATCCACCTTCACGGCCACAAAATGCTTGTTGATGAGCGCGGCTATCTCCGGGTTCTCGTAGGATTCCCGGTCCATAACGTGGCACCAATGGCACCATACCGCGCCAATATCCAGCAGGATGGGTTTGTCTTCAGCCCGCGCGCGCGCAAAAGCCGCCTCGCCCCACGGATTCCAGTGAACGGGCTGATGCCGCGCCGAACGCAGGTACGATGAGGCTGAATGTTCCAGCAGGTTAGTAGCCGCGGGCGTTGGGGAAGCGTCCTTCTGCATGGGCTGAGAATACATGGGCAAAGCCCAAGGCTGCCAGCGCGCCCTAATGGTGTCTGCCACACAGATGGTCGTTTATGTGTTTTGAAAGGGCACGACATGCAGGGTCCCCCATCGACAGATCTTCGTCGATAGGGGAATTTCAGTCGTCTGCAAAAAGCCAGGAATGTGCGGGGCGTTAGCCCCTGAAGCTCATGCCAGCAGTTGCTTCGCCACCTTGATGTATAACTCCACCGCCTCAAGCAATTCCTTCTTAGCCAGCTTTTCAAAAGGCGTGTGGGCAACATGGATTGACCCCGGCCCCAGCAGCAGCGGTTCACCCCAGTTGCTCAACTGCGGAATGTCGGTGGAGAACTTGGCGACCATCGTGGGCAGGCCTTCAACGGCGCGCATCCGGATAAAGGGCGTATCGAGCGTGAACTCGACTTCGGCGAGATCTCCCGCAACTTCAACCAATTGAGCGCGCACCGGGCCCGAGTCGGTCACAGTGCGGACCAGCACCTGGGCCTCGGCCTTGTCGGCGATGACGTTGGGCGCGTGGCCGCCGTGAATCTGCCCGATGTTCAGCGTGCTGGGCCCAATGCCCTCCAGCTCCGGCAGCGGCAGCGCCAGCAGTTTGGCCATCACCTCAACCAGCTTGTGAACGGCGCTCTCGCCGAGTTCGGGATAAGCCGAGTGGGCCATCTTGCCCGTGGCCTTGAAAGCCGCGCGCAGAGCGCCCTTCGATGCCAGGGCAAGGCGATTGTCCGTCGGCTCGCCGTTGATGAGGAAGCGGCTGCCCTTGGGCGCCTCGTTTGCGGCCCTGGCGCCTGCCGAATCGCGTTCTTCGCCTGAAACGAACAATAATCCAATCCGAAATCCCGCGGCCCGAAGCGCCTCGGCGGCGGCCACCTGGGCGGCAATGATGCCCTTGGCGTCGGAGACGCCGCGGCCATACATGAAATCCGCGTCCTCGATGAAAGGAATGTAGGGCGGTACGGTATCCATGTGGGTGGAAAACACCAGATCGGGGGTTTCGCCCAATTTACAGGCATAAACGTTCCAGCGTGGACCGCCGTCCGGGTTCTCGTTCGGCTGGGCCACCGGAGTCTTCTCGACTGCCCAGCCGCGCTGCGTCAGGAAGTCGGCAAGAAAGTCGCCTACCGCGCCCTCGTTGTAGGTGGTGGACTCGATTTCGCACAACTGGCGGGTAAACGCGACGGGGTCCAGAGAGTCAATGGAATCGATGGGTGCAACTGCTGGATCAGTAGGAATTCGATCAATCATGATATTGCCAGAATATCCTACAAGGTGTTTGCTCCCATCGCCTTCAGGCGAATTGCCTCTATTCAAAGCTGGACACTTCTCGGGAACTCCCGGCGGTAACCACGAGCGGTGACGATTGCGCATGAAGAAACGCTCACTTCTGCGCGTAGAATGGTGTGTGGCATGACCACTGCAGCCGCACCCGCCCGTAACAGCCCGTTTCAGGCAGCCGCAATGCTGCGTGGCGCCAGTTTGAGATGCGCGTCACTTCGAACTATTGCCCTGACCGGTCCCGCTGGCCACCTCGAGGCGCTTGTCAACGAAGGCGTCCCCGATGCGCCGTTTGCAGCCGTGATCTGCCATCCCCATCCGCTGGGCGGAGGCACCATTCACAACAAAGTGGTCTTCCACGCCATGAAGACTCTCAACGATGAGGATTGGGGGCTGGGCTGGCCAGTGCTGCGCTTCAACTTTCGCGGGACCGGCTTGAGCCAGGGCACGCACGATGGCGAGGCCGAAAGCGGAGATGTGCGGGCCGCTATCGAATGGCTTAGGAACGAATATGGGCGTCCGCTGGTGGTGATTGGCTTCAGCTTTGGCACGGCGATGGCGCTTGCGGCCTGTTGCGGCCCCTTTGAAACAAGCGCCGATGTTCGCGCCATTGCCGCCCTTGGGCTTCCGATTCAGGTCAATGGTCACGACTACAGCTATTCTTTCCTGCACGACTGCACAATTCCCAAGCTTTTTCTCAGTGGAGACCGAGACCAATTCGCGCCAGCCGCTGCGTTGGCGCGGGTGACCGCCTCTGCCGCCGAACCCAAACAACTGGTGCTCCTCCCCGGCGCCGATCACTTTTTTGCGGGTCAACTGGAGCCAATGCAGCAAGCGCTCTCCGGTTGGCTCAAGGAGCAACTGGCATGACACCGGTCGGCGAAACCGCACTGGACACTCTGCACTCCACGGTCACGGAGATTTTCACGGGCGCTGTGGCCGCATGCAATATCGCTTCGGCCTTCGACCGGCGGATTCGCTTTGAGGGCAACACGCTGCATCGCCTGCTGCCGGACGGCAGCGGCCCGGCGACGATCAACCTCGCCGCCTACAAGCGCATTTTCGTAATTGCGCTGGGCAAAGCCGCAGGCCCCATGCTCGAAACCCTGCTGCAACGGATGAAACGCCGCCAGGGCTTGCGGGGCATTTGTTGCACCAACCAGTTGCCCAAATCCCGCAACTGGCGCTTTCGCTACTTCGAGGGCGGCCACCCGACGCCCAACGAGGATTCCTTTGACGCAGCCCGCGCTACATTGGCGTTGCTCAAGAAAGCCCGCAAAGACACGCTGATTTTCTTTCTTATCTCCGGCGGCGGATCGGCCATGTTCGACTTGCCCCTGGACCCAAAGATTACGCTCGATGAGACCATAGCGTTCCATCAGCTTCTGGTTGCCTCGGGCGCGCCCATCAGCGAGGTCAATACCCTCCGCAAGCACTTTTCCGCGGTGAAGGGCGGGCGGCTGGCAATGGCCGCGCCAGAGGCCGCCAAGGTTTCTCTGCTGCTGCCCGACGTGCCCCTTCGCTCTCTGGATGCGCTCTCCTCCGGCCCCACCTCGCCCGATCACTCGACCGTAGCCGAGGTGCGAGCGCTTCTGGCCAAGTACGATCTCGGGCCCAGGCTGCCCGCCTCTATCAGAGCCTTTTTTGAGCGCGAAGACCTGCCCGAGTCGCCCGGAAACAAGGGATGGCGTCCTCCGTTTTTTTCGCGAATGCCATGGACTGGGCCGGTTCCCGTCCGCCGCGTCACATCCGCGGCCTCCATGTCCGGCGAGGATGAGCCATTCCGCGATTCGGTTTTCGAGGTCCTGCTCTCCAGCCACGATTTGATTGAGAACGCTCGCGCCCTGGCCGAGAAGGCTGGATATTTCACGGTGGTGGACAACAGTTGCGACGACTGGGATTATGCCAACGCCGCCCGCTACCTCCTCGAACGCTTCCACGCCCTGCGTGCCGTCCATCCGCGTCTGTGCCTGATCTCAGTCGGCGAGGTAACAGTGACCATGGACCGAGCCCCCGGCGCCGGCGGCCGCAATCAGCAGTTCGTGATGGCCTGCGCGCTTGACCTGGAACACCATCAGGGCGAACGGCTCACTGTGCTCAGTGCGGGTTCCGATGGGATCGACGGCAACACCCGGTCCGCCGGGGCCATCGCCGACCCCACGACCGTTACCCGCGCGCATTTATTTGGATTTCACCTGAAGTCGTCGTTGGCCGCCTTCAACGCCTGCCCTATGTTCACTGCTCTTGGCGACACTGTGGTCACCGGCCCGACCGGGCAAAACCTCCGCGATCTACGCCTCCTGGTTGCAGAAAAGCCCTAGCGCTTAGGCCGCGCGCCGCGGAATTGCTCATTCATCTGGCCCCATTTGGGTTGCCAAGGCAACTCCCGCCCTGGCCGCAAGAACAAAGACAAGGCGATGGACGGGCACCTGGCTTTCGTAGCAGTCGTTAAAGAACGGACCAATGATCTCCGCAAGAATACCCCGAATGCTATAACATGGCTTTCACACTCATTTTGTCTGGAAGAGGAACGGTTCGTGGTTCGAGAGAGTTCCCGCAAGACAGCTCCGAAGACGCCCGACATCCGCACTGTCGCGGCCCTTGCGAAGGTTTCCATCGCCACAGTCTCCCGAACCATCAATGGGTCTTCGGCGGTAAGCGAACGCCTGTCGAAGCGAGTCTGGCGCGCCATCGAGCAGTTGAATTACTTTCCCAACACCCATGCCCGCAGCCTGGTTTCTGGCCGCAGCCGCATCTTCGGCATCATTGTTGAGAACATCACCAATCCCTTCTTTCCGGAGCTGATTCAGAGCTTTGAGGAGGTCGCGGTCGCCCACGGGTACGAGATTCTAGTCAGCTCCTCGAACAGCAACCTCGCCACTCTCACTACCTGCGTCCGGCGTATGCTGGAGCGCAAAGTGGAGGGCGTAGCGGTGCTCACCTTCGGCGAGGAGGAGCCCGTCCTGGATCAGTTGGCGCACCACGACGTGCCCATCGTCCTCGCCGAGTTCCGCCTGGGAGACCCCAAAGTCAGCACAATTCTGATGGACTACAACACAGGCATTCGTGCCGCGGTAAATCACCTGGTCGGGCTGGGCCACACTAAGATCGCTTTTCTCGCCGGGCCGCACAATCTCCATTCTGCGATTACGCGCGAGAACGACTTCCGCACGGCAATGGAAGCCGCCGGTCTGCCCACTCAGAAGAAGTGGATCATCGAGTGCGACCACACTGCCAAGGGCGGCGTGGCCGGTTTTGGACAATTGCAAGCCTTGCCGGCGCGCCCCACCGCCATTGTTTGCTCCAACGACATGACCGCCATCGGCGTGCTCCGCGCAGCCTACATGGACGGCCTTCGCGTGCCTCAGGATCTGTCGGTTATCGGCCTGGACGATATTGACTTCGCTGAATTCACCCTCCCCCCGCTCACCACCATCCGCCTCTCGCGCAGCGATCTGGCGCGCGCCGCCTTCGAGGCCCTCCGCCAGCAGGCCGAGGATCCGGGCAACCCCAAGATGCAACGCGAGTTTCTAGTCTCCACCAGCCTCATAGTTCGCGCATCGACGGCCGCGCCGCCAACAGCCGCGCGATAGCGCTCTGAGCCCTTATGTAAGGCCAGCGCCGGCCGCCTTTCGGCCTCCCTTGGTCTTTGAGTTTGTCGAAGCCGGCTTTCGGTCTGTGGAAGCGCGGATCACGAGTTGAGGCTGGAGGATAAAGGTCTTGTTGAGCGGCCGCGTCTTGGACTCCAGGAGCGACAGGGTCAGGCGGCCGGCACGCTCACCGATCTCTTCAGTCTGCTGGTCGATGCTCGACAATGGGACGTGGAGTTCCGTGTCGTAATGAAGATTCCCGCAACCGATCACTGCGATATCCTCCGGAACCCGCAAACCCGCGTCTAGAACTGCATGAATCGCTCCAATTGCCATCGGATCGTTGTAACAGAACACTCCATCCGGACGAGGGCTCAGGGCAAGAAGCTGACTCATCAGATCGGCTCCACTCTCCCTGCTGTCGACATCCACCCTCCGCTGCATGGAAATGTAGCCGGGCAAAGACCGCAATTTGTATCTTGCCAGAGTGTCGAGATACCCCTTGAGACGCCCCATCCCCGGACTGTTGTCGGGCCCGCGCAGATGAGCGATCCTCTTGCAGCCAATTTGAATGAGGTGCTCCGTGGCAAGAGAGCCAACTGCCTCGTCGTCAATGCCGACAAAGTTTGAATCGAACCCGGAAAAACAGCGGTCGATCAGAATCAGCGGCGTTCCCTGTTTCTGGATGCGCTCGAAGATAGCTGGATTTGTACAGGAAGAAGCGATGACGAGTGCATCCAGCCTGCGGCCGAGAAGCCTGTCGATCTCATGCTCCTCCAGCTTGGGATCCTCCTCCGACGTCGAGATCGTAAGGCAATAGCCCTTCTTCAGGAGCACCCCTGAGAGCGACTTCGCTATCTGGGCGAAGAACGGGTGCAGCAGGTCGGGCACAATAAGACCGACAAGATAAGTCCTTCCGGTAACCAGCCCGCGCGCGGCAAGATTCGGCGTGTAATTGAGTTCTTTGATGCGGTCCAGAACCCGCTTCCGCGTCTTTTCCCCTATGTCCTCATGGTTCCGAAGCACCTTCGACACCGTGACCACGGAAACACCTAGATCGCGGGCTATATCTTTCATGGTCGTTGGCATAGCGCCAATATAACAAAACGCCGGGCTCGAGATTACCGCGCCAAGCCTCCAGAGTTCAGATTAACCTTGCACTTCAAGAAACCTTATGCACATGGGCGCGGCCGCCGCATAGCTCTGGCCCTTTTCGGCCAGCACCCCTGTCTCGCGGTTGCGCGCAAAGACACTCACCTGGTTCGAGTCCTGATTGGCCACCAGCATCCAGTGCTCCAGGGGATCCAGCGCGAAATTGCGCGGCGTCTTCCCCCCGCAGTTGGAGCGGCCGATCGGGGTCAATCCGCCGGTGTCGGGGTTTGCCCGGAAGCTATAAAGAAAATCGTTGTCGCGGTTGGCAAAGTAGACGAATCTACCATCTCTGGAGATCACGGTATCGCAGGCGCGCGTGGGGCCGTGATACCCCTCGGGCAGCAGATCTATGCGAGTAATAAGGGAAAGGCTGCCGTCCGCCTTGCTCCACTCCAATACATCCACCGTCGAATCAAGCTCGTTGACGGAGTAAGCTGCGTGGCCGTTGGGATGGAAGTGCAGCGTACGCGGACCGGCGCCGGGCCGCGCTTGATAAGTTCCGGCTGGCGCAAGCATGGCCGTTGACGCGTTGAGGCTGTAAATGTGGATCGCATCGCCGCCCAGGTCGTTGATGTAGGTAAACCGATTGTCGGGCGAGAACGAAACGAAGTGGGCGTGCGCGCTCTTCTGGCGATCGGCGTTAGGACCGGACCCGGTGTAATGCTCGGTCCAGACGGCGGGGCTCATCCGCCCCTCGGCGATAAGAAAACTGGCCGCGCTGCCGCCGCTGTAGTCGCAGGAGATCAGTACGCGCCCTGTGTGGTCCAAGCCAACATAGCAGGTGCCCACGCCGGCTGAATTCTGAGTGGAGAGCGCAAGCAGCGTCCCGTCTTTATTGACGCCAAAGCTAGCCACCGCGCCGGTGGGCTTGCCATTGAACGAATCCACCTCAGAGGAAGCGTAAAGATACTTGCGGTCGGGTGAGAGCACGATCCAAGTCACGTTGGTGAGCTTGGCTGCGACTCCTGCTGGCGTCAACTCGGCGGTCGCCGAGTCCCAGTCATAAGCCAGGATTCCGGCCGGCGTGTTGGAGCCGATAAAGACCCGCTGGCGGCGGGTCGCGGCGAATGAAGGTGCAGCGGCAACTGCAAGCGTGGCGGCGGAGGCGGTCAGCAGAAACTCCCGGCGAGAATGTTTTTTCATGGCAAGAAAGATTGTCGCCGATGGGTCCGGAACCGCGCCAGTCGCGCATGACGAGCCTGACCGCGTTTCAGGCTGGCAAGCACTTCCCTGCCCCGCATGCCAGCCTGAGCCGCGCCCATGGTTACCGGTTGAGTGTGAAGATCACGTTGACCGTCGTCTCCACTTCAATCGGCTCGCCGTTCAGCAGATAGGGCCGGTACCGCCAGGTCCTGACGGCATCGACCGCAGCCTGTTGCAGCATGGGCGGGCCGCTGACGACGTGAAGATTCTCGATAGTTCCAACTCTTGAAATCGTAGCGGCAAGAACCACCGTGCCCCCGACCCGCATAGCTCCGGCAATGGGTGGATACACAGGAATCGTCTTCTGGATTAGCAGCCCTGCCTCAACTGCAGAGGGGACTCGAACGGTAGCCTTGGGTTCCGGACGTAGAACGGGACGAACGGACGGGCCGCTAAAGACCCCACCGGGAACGCCTGGACCGCTGGGGCCGTCGCTGAGGACCGCAGTGTCTCCCAAGGACGGTGGTTCAGGTTCATTCGGCCGAAAGATACCGTGGGGTATTTTGGACGGTGCAAAGATATGGCCAAGATCCATCTCCGAACGGATTGGCGCGGCATGTGCAGGTTCAAGCTTCGGCGGCTCCGGAGCCCTCGGCGCCGGAGGCACCTCCATCAGGAAGGGGACATACTGTCCCGGCAACGCCTCTGGGTAGATAAGTGGAATCAGAATCAAAGCCAGCAAGATCGAACCGTTGAGAGCGAAGGCCGCGATCATCCAGCGGCGGCTGCGTGTGTGGATTCTGTTTGCGGATTCGAAAGTGGAGTCTTCAAACATGGCCTGCCTCCCTTGAAGTTACAAATCAGCCGCGCCGGACGGGGAGGCCGAAGTGCCAAGTCTTGGCAAGCCTTATGCGAACGCAAGCGGGCTGGCCGCTCTGCGCGCAATCTAGGCGCGGGGAGCGGGGCTCAAGGCACTCCGTTCATCCCAATCGGAACCACTGTACTTGTGTAGACACCGCCGCGAAGAAAACTGTTCCCGGCGCGGAAAGAAAGTTATAAGCCAGCCAGCGCCGATTGGATGTAACCTTTTCTGTGCATCGGTCGTAAGAGTAGATGGAAGCCCGAAAAGGGAGGCGCAAGATGAGAGGACAAGCAATAAACTCGGGCGGCCTCCAGACGCGCATTTTCGCACTTTCAGGAACTGCGGTCTTTCTGTTCCTTGCTCCCGGAACGCTCGCCGGTCTAGGTCCATGGTGGATTGGCGGATGGCACGTTCATGCGCCCTTTATCGGATTCACTGCGCTTCGCGCGTTCGGCGGTCTATTGATGGCCGCAGGCTTTGCCATCCTGATTGAGTCATTTCTAGGCTTTGCGCTCAAGGGCCTCGGTACCCCTGCGCCCATCTATCCGCCAAAGCGCCTCGTCGTTACGGGATTCTACCGGTATGTCCGCAACCCGATGTATATCGCGGTCTTATCGCTCATACTCGGCCAGGGACTCATCTTCGGCGATATGTGGGTGTTCGTCTACGGACTGATCTCCTGGTGTGCATTCCACCTCTTTGTATTGGTCTACGAGGAGCCAACCTTGCGAAGATCGTTCCCGTCCAATTACGCTCTCTTCTGCGCTAATGTTCCCCGCTGGATACCGCGACTTACACCATGGTATGAAAGCAACTGAACTTTTCGGTCATAACTCGTCGAATTTGAAAATGAACAACTGGGGAACATCTGAACAAGTGAGTGATTTGAAAGGCCACGACTTTAGTCGTGCCGCAATTGCAGCAAAATCGACGTGGGCTTCAGCCCCTGAGCGAATGCCTTCTAACAGCAAGGACTTGTTCAGAGGTTCCCTAAGATCCACAAAGGCCGGCCGTAAGAAATAATTTTGGCCGGTTGAAAGGGGAAGGGCGAATGCAGCACGAACCGAGCGGCGTCCTGAACGAGTTTCGCCAAGGCAATGTGGACGCCTTCGAAACGCTCTTCCACCTGCATCAACGCGCCGTCTACGGATGGATTCTGCGCATCGTCCGCAATCCGGCGACGGCTGAGGATCTGACCGTGGATACCTTCTGGCGCATCTTTCAGGCCCATTCCAGTTTCCAGCCTTCGCGTGGATTCGAAGGATGGGAGCGCCGCATCGCCACACACGCCGCGCTCGATTGGCTGCGAACGGCGCGGCCTGAAATGGAGCTACCGTTCGAGCTTTCAGCTCCAGCTATCGGCGACCCGGCCATCTCCGCGGAGATTCGGCGCAAGACCGCACTGGCATTCGGCAGACTTGCGCCAAAGCTGCGGATTGCGGCCACGCTTGTGGTCATTGAGGAACAGCCGCACAAAGAAGTCGCCGAGGCGCTTGGCATATCAGTCGCGGCTGTTAAACTGCGCGTCTTTCGCGCGCTCCGATTGCTCAGAAAGGACCTGCAACAACAGGGGATTACGCCATGAATGAAAACAACGAGGACCGCATGAAGAAACTCTTGCAACAGGCGCTTCCGCCGGTCGAGGAGGAGCCCGCTCCCGGCCGTAGTCTGTGGCCCGCAGTGTTCCGGCGTCTGGATGCAAAGCCGGCTCCGCCGCCGCTCCGCATCGAGGGCTGGTTCGATTGGGCGCTGCTGGCCGCCCTCGTGGCTTTTGTCGCCTACTTGCCGGAGTCGATCCCTGTGTTTCTTTACTACCTGTGAACCCGCGGACGCACATCCGCCCGCAAAAGGAGGACTCAATGAATTCCCATCCGTATCTTCGCGCTTATCTGGCCGGTGTGTTCGTGCCCTCACTCGTTCTTCCGGTAATTCTGGCCGGTTTTGTCGTCCTGCGGCTGTTGCTCGAAGCGCCGTTTCCCATCGAGCGATTCCTGGTCTTCCCCCTGGCCCTGGTGCCCACATTGTTCGGGCTCTGGAACATGCTCTATCTCTGGTCGAGCCCGCGCTTCCAGCAGCCCATCGGCTTGCACGGAGCGGTCTTGCCTCTCATCGGAGCGCCCATTGGAGCGCTTGTGGCCAGTTGCTTGGGCATTCTTGAATTCGGCGCAAAAGGGGTCACCTATTTCCAGGCGGTCAACGTTCCCTATGCGCTCCTGCCGGTTTTTATCCTGGTCGCGATAGGCGGATATTATTTGGTTTGGAAGTACATTGTGGGTTCTTTGAATCGCGTATTGGGAATTGCGTGAGGAGTCCAGCAAAGTGCTCTACGCGCCCGGATTAAAGAAGTCTTCAAGCCCGGCACGCTTGGCATGGGCGGCCATCGACGCCTGAATCTCCAAAGCCAGCGCCAGCGCGTCGCGGCCCTGGCGGGCTGTAACCCTCGGCTCACGGCGCGTCCGAACGGTATCGAGAAACGACTCGATCTCCAGCCGCAGCGGTTCACCGGGCGTAACGGCGGGCTTGGAGAAGCTCAAGCCTGCCTTTGATTCCCCAGGATTTGTGAACTGTGCGATCACCGATGGATCGATCTTTGCCATGGCGGCAAACTGCGCAATCATTGCCGGGTTGATCTTCGCCAGGTCGATCTTCCCCGACGCGATTCCTTCCGCAACCCCCGGCGGCAGCATTGCGGCAACCTGTGGCGGGAGCGACGCAATAAGATCGGCAGGCGAAGCCTTGCCCCCGCCCGCCTCCACGCCAATCACCAGCACGTCCCGCCGCGCATAATCGATGGAAACGTACTGCCGAGGCTCAAAGAAGCGCAGTTTGCGAACCCGCTCGGTCGAGACGCGCGAGGCGGTAAAGTTCGCCACGCAGCCGGACTCAAACTCAACGCGGACGTTCGCGATATCCACCTTTGGCGACAGAATCGGCAGGCCAACCGCGCGCACCTCGCGCACCGGCGAGTTGGCAAAGGTGAGCACAATGTCAAGGTCGTGGATCATCAGGTCAAGCACCACATCCACATCCAGCGCGCGGGGCGTGAAGACAGAGAGCCGGTGCGCCTCAAAGAACATGGGCCGTCGCAGTTGCGGTTGCACGGCCAGCACCGCTGGATTGAACCGCTCCAGGTGGCCAGGCTGCAGAATGCGATTGCCTTTGCCGGCGCGGTCCTGTTCTGCAATCCGGATCAGATCGTCGGCTTCAGCCAACGTCGCGGCCAGAGGCTTCTCCACCAGCAAGTCGAGGCCCGCATCCAGCAGCACGGATGCCACGGCATGGTGGTGCATGGTGGGGACAGCAACAGTAGCCGCGTTGAGCTTAAGATCGGCCTCTAACGCCGCTTCGACCGTCGAGAAGACAGGGATTGCATACTTGGCTGCGACATCGGCGGCGCGGGCTGCGTCCGGCTCAATAGCGGCGACCAATGCAACGCCCTGCCCTGCCGCTTCAAGCTCGCGATAGACGCGCAGGTGATTGCGACCAAAGGAGCCGGCTCCGGCAACGGCGACGCGCAGAATGGGTTCGCCGGCTATTGCGCAGCCTCTGCTTCCGCCCCTTCGCCTTCCACGGCCTTGAGGCAGCGGCTGTACAGTTCCAGCAACTGGGTCACGTGCTCCTCCGGCTTGGGGGCCGAGGCGCCGCTGAACCCCGTCGACGGGGCGGCAGGGCGGCCCACACCGGCCGTGACGGATACAAACTTGAGCAGATCGAGTGCGATGTCTTCATTGCGGCGGGCGCCAAGGCCCGCACTTGTTAGTGCGTCCATCCTGAAAAGTCTCCAAAAAGGATGCTACCAGAAAGCGCCTGGATTCTTCCCAAATCGATCGAGCGCCCGGCGTGACACGCCGTTCGAAAGCCTTCCGTTCCCTGACCGCCGGATCCAAAGCGGCTGGGGCTTGTCGTTCTGAACGCAGGTCCCGCTGGAAAGGCTTGGGAGCTTTGCCAAAATCGAAGTGGTTTGCGTTTGATAACGCAGATAGCTTCCCATTGTATAGTTAGTTAATTAGAAAAAGAAATGCATTACATTCCCTTCTTTTCCGCACAAAAACAGCAATAAATGGGCGTTCTGTAATGGCAATGCCTTAAGACCTCCTCGCCTTTAACCTAGGCTTCTGAGTTACAAGAGATAGATCTCGAAATTCACTTGACAAGAAAACAGTAACGCTCTAACGTGGGGGAACATCTGGAGCACCGGTAGCTGGCGTCCGCTAAATCGCAAGCAGCGTATTCCCTCCCCACTGGCTGCGTCCTTTCCCCCGGGAAGTACCCAGAACGCGAGTACTTTACTTTGTAACGCATTTGAGCGGGCCGTGTGGCCTGCATTCCCCCTGGTCTCAGTGGAGAGCTGACGCCGAGCGCGCAGCTCTGCAACCTCAACGTGCTGCGATGTCCCGCAAGTTCATGAAAAGTTGATTCTTCACCCCAGGCGGAGTTTGGCGCGCAAGCGCGGTTCCCCGCGAGCGGCCCGCGCCTGCTGGGGTGGTCAAGAGGCAAAACCACTGGAACGCACCCCTGTGCGAAGCGGAAGGGGAACTGCGGCCCAATAGCCCAATATGGTCTCTACATACACTTGCGATTCGACCTCCCAGCCCACCACCTTGCTATAGGAGATTCGGTATGAGCGACACCACACAAAACATGGATTTGGCCACCCTTGCCGCGCGGACGGGACTGGCTGTAGCTGAATTGGCAAAGAACGACACTGTGTTCCGGGCAGCTGTCGACGCATTCCGCGCCGGGGATGGAGACAGCTTTACCAGGTTATTGACGGAGATCGATGTACTCCCGTATTGCGAAGACATCTGTCGATGGTTTGCGAACAAGGAGTGCGTGCTGGATTGCCTGGAACTTTGCGGCCCTGCAACCGGGAATATTACCGTGGAACTGGTTGCCGCATCGGCGCTGCAGATCGCAAGAATCAGCCAGGACGAGGAACTTGTCGAGCAGCTTGCCGACGTGGTGGAACGGCGCGATATCGCCGGCTACAGAGCCTTCGTGGCTGCGCAGAAGTTGGAAGCCTACTGCCGGCTCATCTGCAGTTGGGTTTGCACCATTCGCTACAGCCTGGTCTGCGAGGTCGTTTGCACGCCCGAAGAGATTCCCGAGAGAGAGTTGTCGGCTCAACTGGCGGTGGCCGGTGGAGCGCTGGGGCAGCTTGCCAAGAACCGCGATGAGTTGATCGCGGTGATCAACGCCGCGGTCGCGCTCAATTGCGAATATCTCCAGGGCGCAGTCGGCGGCTTCAACGACTGCTTCGAGATTTGCCGCTGGATCTGCAGTTGGCGCTCAATCCTGTTCTGCGGCCCCATCTGCAGCCCGCTTGAGATCCCCAAGAATTACATCGAGGAGATGCGCGGATTCGCCGAGCTATCCGGCCGCCTGGCCGATGTGCAGGGCGCCTATCCGAAATTCTTCGACGCCATCAATGCGGAAGACCAGAAGGCGTTCGCGGCGCTCGTCGACGAGTATGAGATTGGGCCATACTGCTTCCAGCTCTGCCGTTGGCTGTCGTATGAGGTGTGCAGCCGCTTCTGTTACTGCGTTTGCCCGCTGCCGGAAACCATTCCGCTTTTCACCAAGGTGGGCAAGTACCACGTCGCCACGGTCTTCAACGACTTCCAGGCGAACGGAACCACCACGGTGGGCGGGTATGCCTTCTCAACCACGATCAATCTGAACGGAATCCTGCCCGATGGCACGGCCCCCGACCCGCTCGAGTATCGATTCACATACGTGAATCTGGCCGTCGGCGGTACACCCACTCCCATCGCGGGAGTCATGATTCCGCCAACCTCGATCATCGGCCAGCTCGAGTATTACTACTGGGACACGACTTTATTGACATGGCTGGTCGGTTCCACCGATTACTACGTGAACAACCCCTCTGCCACCGTCAGCATCCCCCAACCTGGGCCGGCGCTGAACGTAGTCGTCGATACCGACCCGGACGTCAACGGGTGGATCAAGGTTCCGCGCGAAAACAATCTTGTCCCGGGCGGTGTTGGCCGCTTTGTTCCTACTGGGCTGCTTGCCCAACTCGACACCACGCAGCTTACCGAAGAGACCTTCGATCTGACAGCCGCAGGACCGGGGTTGCCGGTGCTTGCGGGCGATGTGGTGCCGCCGGCTCAACAATCGGTGAAGCCCACATTCCAAATCAACTTTGAGGCGCGCAACGTAACCACCCTCGCCAGCGTGGGAAGCAACTCGCTGAATGTGATTGCGCTGAGCAACACCAACTACACATTCACCCGTCATCCGGATTGGGCTGGATCGACAGTGACTCCTCCGTATCCGCCTGTAGTGTCGCTCGATATCGTCGAGATGCAGGGCGGAGGGTGCCAGCCGCTAGGCGTCAACTCCAATACTCTGCATGTGCTGTTCACTGCCTACCATCCGTATCTGGGCAGTTGCAGTGTGCAGTTCGTGGGACCGGCGCCGCTGCCGGCGCTCATCGTTCCGGCAATTCCCGCTGACGGAGACGTCGTTTCCGGCACTGCCGGCCTGGCTGTCGACATCAGCATGTTGGTCCCATGCGCTTATGTGGTCTTCCTCAACGTCACTCTGAACCTGACCAATGGAGACGTCGTTCTGTATGGAACCTTCCAGGACTTCATCGCGTTCTGCAGAAAATAGCGGCATGAAGTTTCTGTTGCGCTTCGGCGTGGCTGCCCTGGCTACCTGGCGGGTAACTCACCTGCTGGCGCGCGAGGACGGCCCCGCCGAGGCCATCGTCCGCGTGCGTGAAAAGCTTGGGGCAAGCCAATTGGGCGAGATGATGGATTGCTTTCAATGCGCCAGTGTCTGGGTGGCAATTCCCTTTGCGTTCTATGCCGCCCGCAAACCCGCCGATCGAATTGCCGCATGGCTCGCGCTCTCAGGGGCTGCATGCCTGATCGAAGAGTTAACTTCTGAGGAATCTCTGAATGAACCGGTGGTTTGAAAGAGCATGACTTTAGGAACTTGTTGAAAACCTCTGGCACTGTATCAGGGCACGACTTTAGTCGTGCCGCAAGGGCCGCAAAACCAGCGCAGGCTTTAGCCCCTGATGAGATGTTGGCTTTGCCAGAAAAACGTGTTCAGAGCTTCCCTCAAACGTCAAAAAAAACAGGAGATTTCGATGAGTTGCTGCGGAAAGAAACGTCAAGCGTACAAGGCATGGTTGATGCCGAGGCCTGTTCGCCTGCGTTTCCTTGGCGAAGGAACTGCTGAAGTCAAGGGACCTGGTACCGGGAAGCCCTATGTGTTTTCTGAAGCTGCGCGAGAGGTCGAGGTCGATCCTCGGGATGCAAAGCAGATTCTGCAAGTCCCGAGCTTTGTCATGGCATAACGCCCCCCACCCGCATCGGCGCGATAACCTTTAGATCATGCGCACGGCCTGCATCGGAATGAGAGGCAGCCTGGCCAGTTAGGCGGGGATCGCCGAGGATCTCTCGATGGCACTTTTTTGACAGTCCTGCTACGCTTCTTTCATGCAGATTACGGTCACCATTCCCGACGAGTTCGCCGAGCAGGTTAAGGCGCGTGGGCTGGAGCCGCAAAGCTTTGGCCAGAGTGCGATTGACGATGCGGTGCGCGCTGCTCCGATGTCTTTGCCCGCGGCGAGGCCGAAGATGGATATGGAAGCATTCCTCCGGGCAATGGCCGGAAACTCCGAAAAAATCCCCCAACTGCCCGACGAAGCCTTCACACACGAGAGTTTTTATCAGGACCATGACTGATGGCGTCCGCGCCGCGGTATTTGATCGACACAAACGTGCTCCTGCGGATCTCCCGGCAAAACGATCCCCACCACCAACTCGTCGGGGCATCGCTCAAAGAGTTGGACAGGCAGGGGAGCGAGGCCTGTTTCTCGCTGCAAAACATTGCCGAGTTCTGGAACGTCTGCACCAGGCCGGCAGAACGTAACGGCTATGGCCTCACCATTGCCGAAACCAGCCAGCGCGTCGAATTCATCGAACGCACAATGACATTCCTGCCCGATAACGAGAAGGTCTATCCGATATGGCGACGGCTGGTGATCGCCAACAACGTGAGCGGAATTCAGGTACATGATGCGCGTCTCGCCGCAATTATGCATGCCTATGGCCTGACCCACATCCTGACGATGAATCAGGCGGACTTTCTGCGCTATGCAGAAATTCAGCCGGTTCACCCCAATCAAGTACAGCCTTCTTCGCGATAGTCTGGAACTTATGCCGACGGCTTACATAGGGATGGGCGGGAACCTGGCAAGTTGGGCTGGTTCGCCCGGAGCAACGCTCGCGGCGGCAGCTTTATGCCTGGAATCGTTGGGCCGAGTCGTCCGCCGGTCGTCGCTCTACTCCACAGAGCCCGTTGGGTTTACCGACCAGCCCCGTTTCGTGAACGCCGTGATTGCGCTGGAAACTGAGTTGGAGCCGCGAGAACTGCTCGAAGCCTTATTGGCAATTGAGCAGGAGTTTGGCCGGAGTCGAACGGCTGGGCTGGCCAACAGACCCAGAACGCTGGACCTGGACATTCTGCTCTTCGGCGACCTCGAAATCAGCGAACCGGACCTCAATATTCCTCATCCCCGCCTCGCCGAGCGGGCCTTCGTGCTGATTCCTCTCAACGAGATTGCCCCGCAGATACTGATTCCCGGTTACGGAGAATCGGTTGCGCAGTTGATGGCTTCCCTGGCCTTAAAGGTGAAGCCTGGGGCGTCCGAATTGCTCGAAGGCTCGAAGACCAGGCGCGAAGCGGTGGTCCGAATCGAAAGCGATGCCTGGGGACCCCGGTAGAATCGTTGGGTGGGCATAGAATTCAACATACTTGCGACAACCGGCGAGGGCGGGCGGCGGGGTGAACTTTGCCTGCCCCACCGCACTGTTCAGACGCCCGTCTTTATGCCGGTGGGGACTGCCGGCACCGTCAAGGCCGTGCCCCAGGACGTTCTCGAAACCCTGGGCGCCGAGATCATCCTCGGCAACACGTACCACCTCTACCTGAGGCCCGGCCACGAGGCCATCCGCCGCATGGGCGGGCTGCACAAGTTCATCAGTTGGCCGAGGGCCATGCTGACGGATTCCGGCGGCTTCCAGGTTTTCAGCCTGAGCCAGTTGCGCAAGGTGAGCGACGAGGGTGTGCGCTTCCGCTCGCATCTGGACGGCAGCAGTCATTTCTTTACGCCCGAGCACTCTATGGATGTGCAGATCGCGCTTGGCGCGGACATCTGCATGGCCTTCGACGAGTGCACCGAATACCCCGCAAGCCGCGCCCGTGCCGAAGAAAGCCTGCGCCTCACCATGGCCTGGGCGCAAAGATCCCTCGACCATTTTCGCGCCCATCGTGACGAAGTTGTCTGGCACGACGACCTTGGGGTGCCCCAGGTCCAGAATCCCCACAGACAGTTGGGTGCCCCAGGTCCCTCGCACTTGGGGACCTGGGAATGTCGGGCGCTAGATGTACCTATTTTGAGTTCCGGGGATCCTGCTGGCCCCCGGTTGCGGGTGCCCCAGGTCCCTCGCACTTGGGGACCTGGGAATGAATCCCCCACCCAATCTCTCTTCGGCATCGTCCAGGGTGGAACCTATCGCGATCTGCGCCGCCAGAGCGCCGAGCGTCTTGTCGAGATGGACTTCGACGGCTATGCCATCGGCGGCCTGAGCGTGGGCGAACCCCGGGAGCTGACAATGGAAACCGTCGCCGAAGTCCTGCCCCTGCTGCCCGCCGGCAAGCCTCGCTACCTGATGGGCGTGGGCTACCCCGACGAGATCGAGCAGTATGCCCGCATGGGCGTTGACATGATGGACTGCGTGCTGCCGACCCGCGCCGCGCGCCACGGCCTCTTGTTCACCAGCGAAGGACGGCTGAACATCAAAGGCAAGCGCTACGCCGAGGATCAAGGCCCGCCCGATCCCGCCTGCGACTGTATGGTCTGCCGCCGTTACTCGCGGGCCTACCTGCGCCACTTGATGCAGGCCGGCGAAGCATTGTCGGGAACGTTGAACACGATCCACAACCTTGCCTATTACCTGGGCATCATGCAACGCGTGCGGCAGAGCCTCCAGCCACAAAACTGATGGCTCGTGCCTAGCCTCCGATTGCCGCGCCCAACAGTTGTTTCAACGCCTGAACATACTCGGTCAGCGCCTGCCTGCCGGCTTCGGTCATGCGGTAGAGGGTCTGCGGCTTGCGCTGGACGAACTACTTTTCGACCGCGAGGTACCCGGCTTCCTCGAGCTTCATGAGTTGCGCGCCCAGGTTGCCGTCGGTGGAACCAGTCTTCGAGCGCAGCCAGGTAAACTCAGCCTCGTCGACGCCAGAGAGCAGCGAGAGCAGGGCCAGGCGCAGCTTCCCATGGATGACAGGATTCAGCTCTGGCAACTCAGGCATGGATCGCCCCCTGCCTGCGTCCGCGGGCCTCGCAACTCATCGCGTAACCGCCGAAGACGATCTGGCAGAAGAAGATCGCCACGAGAAACACGATCATGCATTGGTCATCGGAGCCAAAACATGCAGCCACGGCTGCCGCCCACCAGACGATAGCGGAGGCAATCTGCGCCTTCCATCGGAGAATCATTCCACTCGCCCCGTTGGCCGTGCCGAGCATGGCGGCAACCACCGCCACAAAGATGTGCTGATTGAATCTGCCGCTGAAGCCCAGCGCCGGCAATAGGACGGCCAGAGACACTCCCATGGCGGTCCAAACGGAAAAGATTGCCCGGCCAGTCGTAGTCTTCGGCTTTGGCTCCGGCTTGTTCTTGCGCTTGCTCTGGATGATGGCCAACATCAGCACCCAGGTGCCGCCCATGGTTACGAGCCAGGCCCACGGCCAGTGGTTCAGAGCGGTCCAGAAGATGGCTACATAATAGGCCACACCCCAGAGGACAAAGGTCCAGGCCCAGCTCTCGGTAGTACGCCTGCCCTCGGCGATCATGGTTTCGATCAGGCTCAACCTGTCTTTCAATTCCATCTCTTCGTTGCTGGTTGTCATGGCGACTCTCCTAAGAGGCCTCTTGAACTATTCAGAGTAATCCTCTATATGGAGTACTCTATTATATAGAGCACTTAAAGTCAAGAGCTTTTTTGCCTTTTTAGGACATTTCCAGATTTCCTGTAGACTTCCGTGCCCCATCCACTCCGCGTTTTTCTGCGGAATGGGTGGGATACCTACAAATCTCCCGTCTACACAATTCCCGAAAATGCTAGAAGACCGATGCGACTTACACCGGAAAGCGCTTTGAGGTCCGGAACTCTTGATTCGTACCCCGCACCGTTTCCTTTTCCAACGTCGCATGGAATTCGCTCAACGCCCTGATCCCGCACTCAACCACCCCGGTCCAGTCGCCCGGTTCACTTTGCCGCATCAGCCGCACGGTTGGATACCAGGGCGTCTTTTCGACCTCTTGCATCCAGCGCCAGTCGCTCAGGTGCGGCAGCAGAATCAAGACCGGCTTGGCCATGGCGCCGGCCAGGTGAGCGATACACGTGTCGGTGGTAATGACCAGGTCGAGGGTAGCTACCATTGCAGCGGTTTCGGCCAGGTCTTTATCCTCACTCGACCCATCCCACACACAGACATCGCCGGGTAGGCGGGGCAACTGCCCCGCAGCCCTCCCTTTTGCAACGAGATCCAGTTGATGCCGGGAACACGCAACAACGGAAGCAGAGTCTTCAACTCCATGGACCGCTGGCCGTCCGCTTTGTAGCGCGGATTTCCTGCCCAAGCTACCCCAACACGCAGACCCCGCCGGGCAAAACGCGGATACGGATGCGAGTCGGTCAGAACGTAAGGAGTGCGCAATCGCTTCTCGGTCGCAAGCTCCCCGTCTGCTCCCAGATACGCGCCCGCCCAGGGTACCGTCTCCACCGTAGTCCCGAAAACGGCAGGCAGGCTCATCAGAGGACACTCCAGATCGAACTCCGGCGGCTTTGCGCCCAGCACCGCCGTCTCCACCTGTCCGGCCCGAGCCGCGGCCAGCGATCTCATGAGCCCTTCCACCGGCGCCTGCACTTGCAAGATAACCTTGCCGCCGCGCGCGGCAACCAGCGCCGCGTAGCGGCAAAACTGAACAGTGTCGCCGAGCCCTTGCTCCGCGTGGAGCAACACCCGGCGTCCCTCCAGCGGCTCGCCCCGCCACCGGGGCTGGCGGAAGACCCTTGGGCTGCGATGAACCTCCCGGAACCGCCAGCGCGCCTCATAAGCCCGCCAGCCTTGCTCCCAGTCGCCCAGTCGCAACTGGGTCAATGCGAGGTTGTACAGGGTGCCAGGGTGCGTCGGGTCGCGCTCGGCCGCCCTCCGGTGCGCCAATAAAGCCTCATTCATCCGCCCCATATCCAGCAGGGAGTTTCCGCGGTTCGAAGCCGCCGCCCGGTTTCCCAGCGTCTCCGACCGCTCAAACGCCTTGATCGCCTCCGCGAAGCGCCCTTCTGTATGGAGCAGGATACCCAGCATGTTCACGGCTTCCGCACGGTCCGGATCCCGCGCCAGCGTCCAGCGCAGCCACTCCCAGGCGCCGGCCAGGTCCCGTTCTCCCGCGCGGAACTGGCACCAAGCCACCAGCGTCTCCACCTGCTCGGGATTCAGCGCAAAAGCCTTGCGCAGGTGCGTCTCCGCCGCGTCGGGCCTGTGGCGTTCCCGTTCCAGAATCGCCAGATTGATCCAGCCTGCAATCAAATCCGGGCGCAATTCGACAGCCCGCAGCAGCGCCGCCTCGGCAAAGACCTCGCGCCCCTGCTCGCGCAACAGGCTACCCAGATTCATCCAGGCCGCGGCAAAGTCCGGCCTCAGCACCAGCGCCCGCCGATAGCGCGCCTCAGCCTCTTTCGACTTTCCCAACCGCGCCAGCACGAAGCCGGCCGCAAACTCGGCCTCCGGCAAGCGGCGCCTCAGTGCGAGCGCCTGCTCGTAGCGCTCTAATGCCTCCTCATTCCGCCCCATCAGAGCCAGCGCATTGCCAAGCCCAAGGTGAGCGCCCCCGAGCCCCGGCTGCCGCTCAAGGACCAGCTCAAACTCCCTCGCCGCCTCCTCCGGACGATCTGTGGCAAGCTTCAGCTCGCCCATCCCCATCCGAGCCAGCGCGTTCATCCCGTCCCGGCGAATGGCCTCGCCATAAGCGCGCTCCGCCTCGGCGCATCGACCTGCGGCCTTGAGTGCCTGGCCCAGCACGACCCACACGGCGCTCATCTCCGGCGCAACAGCCACGGCCGCTTCAGCCATCTTCACCGCTGCCGGCCCCTGGTGGCTAGCCAGAGCCACCAAACTCATCACCGCCAGCGCACTCGGCTGGCGCGGATTCGTGTCCAGCATCCGCTTGCAGCCAAGCGCCACCTCGGTCAACCGGCCGGTCAACCCGTTCAGGGGATCTGCTTCTCTCGCCCGTTCTGCCATAAGTGGTTTTTGAATCTTCGTATCGCGCGGCGCGCCGCAAACGCGTACGCAAAAGCAACGCCTGCGCAACCGTCCTCTCTGGACCCTAAGCCGACCGGGCCGGGCGCTCAAACGGAAAGCTGCCGGCAGGTGGGAATTTCCAGTCGTGGGTTCCCGCTCCTTCATCTTGTTCAAATTCGGAACTCCGCCGCGCAGCAATCGGATTTACACTGATTGAGATCATTTCCGGAGTCATTATGCCCGTTGAATCTGCTATCGAAGCCCGCGTTCCACTGGTCGAGCGCGAAGGGGTCCCCGCCGAGGTGGCCGTTCTTTACGACAAGCTCTATGCCGACCGCGGCGTCGTTCCCAACATGTTCAAGGCGCTGGCCAATGCTCCTGAGCTGGTGCTGGGAATTGCCGCGCTGCTCAAGCCTCTTATGGGAAACGGCGCGCTGGCCGGCTGGTATAAGGAGCTGATTGCCACCCGCGTAGCCGCGCTCAACCAGTGCGACTACTGCGTAAGCGCCCACCGCCGCCTGGCCCGCCTGCGCGGCGCAACGCCAGAGCAAATCGCGAGCCTCGATCAGTTCGAGTCCGACGCCTTTGAAAACGGCCCCTTCACTGAAAAGGAAAAAGCCGGCTTCCGCTACGCCAGCCTGCTGCACGGCTCGGGCCACGCCATCAATGAAGCGGCCTTCGCCGCAATCAATGCGCACTTCAGCTTTCAGGAGATTGTCGAGCTCACCGCCGTGGCCGCTGCCTTCGAGTTTTTCCCGCGCTTCAACTCCGCCCTGCAAATTCCAGTAACGCCTTTGCCGGCGGACAACGAATCAGGAACCCACACAGGCTGCTAGCGTCCTGAGTCCGAAATTCGCATCACAAAACTGGCTGTCATTCTGAGCGAACGGGGCCCCGAACGTCTTTCAGTTCGGGGGTGGTGAGTCGAAGAATCTGCGGTTGTTCTTCGATGAGCTTCAGACTCACCGCATTAGTACAGTGACCGCATGAATTTGCAATTGCTTTGATGTAGCGCCGGTCTCCTGACCGGCTGTAGTGCGGGCGTCCCCGCCCGCACTTGTTAATGTTAATGATTGATTACCATTTCAAGCGGTCTTAAAACTAGTTCCCTAATCTCCTCACGAAGAAGTCCGCCATGATGTGGCTCGCCTCCTGCGACTCGGGCAGCATCGCGTCATACCAGAACGCATGGGGCAGCGCGTCGAAGACCACCAGCCGCGCATCCACGCCAGCATTCAGATAGGCGCGATGCAGGTTGACCGTTCCGCTGAGCAGCATGTCGCGCGTGCTGGTCACAAACAGCGTCGGCGGCAGCCCGCGCAGGTCGCCATAGATCGGCGAAAGTACCGGGTCTTTTGGGTCGGCGCCGCCTATATAGTACGGGTCGTGCGGCTCTGGTCCCGGCGGTTCAAGATGCCCCGATAATCCGCGCAGTGAAAATAAGGAAGCAGAGTCGCCGGGCCGTGCAAAATCCCCCAGTGCGCTGAAGATGCCCAAGGCCGCCGGCATCGGCAGCCCCAGTTGTTTCAGTTTTGCGGCCACCTCCCCGGTAATGATCGCTCCGGCCGAAGTCCCATAGATAACGACGTGCTCCGGCTTGTAACTCTTGAGTAGCTCCTTGTAAACAGCTATCGCGTCGTCCACGGCCGCCGGGAACGGATGCTCGGGCGCAAGCCGATAAAGCACTGCCACGACCTTCATCCTGGTATAGCTCGCAATCGGAATCGACTCCGCAAGCGAGCCCGAGTCGGAGTTGAAGCCGCCGCCGTGCAGATTAATAAGCACCTTGTCGCGATTGGAATCAGGCAAGCCCTCTGGCGTAACGATCCGCACCGGCACTCCCGCGATCTTGTCCTCGACAATCTGGTTGGGGCAGAGCCTGCTCCATGCTGCGCCGGCGCGAGCCGTAGATTCATCTGTCGTTCTGCGCCGCTCCGCCAGAGATTGCGGCGGAACCTGGTCTGGCATCGGGTGCCCGAGCGCCAGTTGCGCGGCGGAGCTGATCGTCACCGGAACCTTGACCACGCGTGTCACATGCGCCGTCCCCTGGGCGTCAATGTAACTGGTGTCGCGGTTGGGAGCCTCAGCCGCGGTGGTGGGCGGCAGAGCGGAGGGAGGCGCGGCTGCGGGCTGCTGCACGCCCAGCGCGGCCGAAACCAGCAAAAAGAAAAAGGCGGCGTGACAACGCATCACGTTCATTGGATCGGTTCCCCTCGGGAATCTGGCAAATTCTAACCCGCTCCGCCCAAGATGGACGGAACCCGTCCAACATACCAGAAGAGGCCACTCCGCCCACCTGAGTCTTCCCTGACAAGTGAGTCATCGTCGCGAGAGACCGCCGAGACTCAACGGCACTTGGAAGAGATGCGGAAAACGAAGGGGAGCGCCCGCTGCGCGCTCCCCTTCGTCGACTGCCTTCTTCAGTATCAGTGCGGTAACACCAGCAACCCAGACCCCAGCAGCTTCTCCGTCAACCGGTCCAGGCCATCGGAAACTTGTAGCAGATGGTTCGCACGCTCATCCCCAGCAAAGTTGCCGCCTCGGCCTGCGTGTACTCCTGGATCACGATCCGGCAAAGCATCTGCCGGTCCAGAGATCCAAGCTGGTTCAGGCAGGCTTCCACGTCGAGAACAAAGATCACGGCATCCTCGAGTGTGTGAACCGGCCGGCTCGAAACCCATCCCCGCGCGATCGGCTCGCCTAAAATCGACGGAGCCCGGCCCACCTGCATCGACGCATACAGATAGCGCCGCAGCATGTTCTCCGTGTGCTTCCTGTAGAAAGCCAGGCTGACCTCCGGCTCCGCCTCGGGCGCCTTTGCCGCCGCCTTGGCTTCACATCGCGCTTCCTGCTTCGGTTCGCATCTCCTCCTGTTCTCGATTCGTGCTGCTTGTGAAATGCTTGCTCCCCATACCAGTGGCAACTGGAGCGCTGCGCTCATTGCGCACCTCCCGTTGCTTCAGCCACCGCCCAAACCTTGGCGAGTTGCTTGCTGCATGGGCGTCCACGCCGCTTGCGGCTCTCCGGTGTTGGAAAGTCCTTCAGTTTTGCCTCACAGCCTTTGCAATAAACACTTCCTTGGGTCTGGGGGCGGTACCAAAGACAGCCGCACCCCTCGCAAATCTTCAATTGCACGCGCAAATCCATGACTATTTCTCCGTGTTCGCGTCTTCGCCCGACGGTTTTTCCGGTCGATTGCTCTTCCGCGGGGTGAAGAGAACCGGGCACGGCAATTCAGGTTTCTTGTGCCCTTATGGAGGATTGCCACCCGTGTTCTCTCGTTTTTTGTCATGCTCATAGCGCGCAGATCCTGGAATTTTCTCGACTGGCCTGCCCCCGACGCCTCTGCCGAGCGCCCTGGGCGGAGATAGGAGAACCGGACTAGGCCCGACCAGTCCGGCAATTGTTCATTGACCGCTGAAAAAAGACGGAATTGCGCCCCGCTCAGCCCTGCGGCAATGAAGCGTTTCCCAAAAAATTCCCACAAGCCAGTGCAAGATTAAGTAATGCCAATGTAGAAATATGATTCTCTTGCGTCAATATCCCCCTGCGGTTTTGTCTTCAATCGCTTTCAAATCCGCGAACAACTGCGGAAAATGAAGGCCATTCAGCCCGATAGCTTTTCTTGCAGCAATAGGAGACCGTGCGTCCCTATTGCTGGCCGCGGATTTTCCACAAATGAATTTTACCCAGATGCACGAGCGCCTCCGCCTGGAACTGCTCCGCAGGATACAGCGGGGGACGCTCAGCGTCTCCCTGTTGGCGCGCCAGACCGGCCTCGGCCAGTCCCACCTCTCCAGCTTTCTACACAGCCGGCGTCAGCTTTCCATGGGGGCCATCGATCGCGTTCTTGCCGCCCAGCATCTGGCGGCCGCCGACCTTCTCCCCACCGCGCGCCTGGTCTCGTCGGAGTCCATTGACGAGCAAAGAAGCTCCGTCCCCATCGTCTCGCATGGCGTAGCGCTCTTCGAGCCCTTCGTCCGCCCCTCCGCGGTTCAGGCGATCCTCCACGTGCCGGCCGGGCTCTTGCAGACCATCCGCGCCCGCGTATCGCCCTCCCGCCGCGCATGGCAGCGGTTTGTTGCCGTGCGCATTCCTGCCCCCGACGCCCTGCCGATGGAGCCGTTGGTGCTGCCCGAGGCCACCGTGCTCCTCGATCGCCACTACCATTCGCTCACGCACTACCGACCCAACCGGCCCAACCTCTATGCCGTCCGCCATGGCGCGCACCTGGCGCTTCGCTATGTGGATTTCCTCTCCAACCGGCTCATCCTGCGCCCGCACAACCTCGCCTTCCCGGTAGACCTCATCGAGATCGATCCCGGCGAGTCCCCCAGCGATCTGCTTGTCGGCCGCGTCGCGCTGATCCTGAAGGAGCTGTGACGCCGGGGTTTGTGGAAAGCGTGACTACTCGTGGATCTTGGATTTGTTGTTTTCAGGGAGATTTTTGGCGGGTTCCCTGATCGGCCTTAGCTCCAGCAGTTCCTCTACGACATATCCCCCTGTCGTCCCATCTGAGAACGTCACAAGCAGGCCATCTGGGCTGTCCTGTTCGACGTTGACGATCTTAATGTTTTCGGCCATGGCGGTCACTCTACTCTTCAACCGATCCGCCACCTGTTCTGTGTTGCTCAATCCGCGAAAAATATTGTTACCCGCTTGAACCCCTGAAGTCCGTTCTTACGGATTCCGCCCGAAATCAGGCCTTTTTCCGCAACATCTTCAGCCCCGACAACAAACCAACAACAATCGACCGTGCCTTACAGGCTCCGGAAGACCTCGATCCGTAGGGAGGCGGGATTTCAACCCATCTAGGGATTCGGACAGCATTACAAATCGTTTCCAATCCAGCTCACCAGGGTGGAATTGAACCCACGTCGCTAACCCCATCGGATAAATGGAATCGAACTCTCAATTGCGCATGCTCAACATTATGTGTTGAGATTGATTGGCATCGAGCGGGCTAGCCTTTCGATTTGATGATTCTTTCTCTTTCCACTAGAGCGGCAACGATGAGATCGCTGAATATCGATGCCTCAAACAGCGATGGAATGCCTGCATTCTGCCGCAACTCGGGCAGTCTTCGCTTGACGGCACGGTAGCTGGCGATCATTTCTGGGACGGTGGTGGTCCGCTGGGGTTGATGGAAGATGTTGCGCAATCCGACCATGACTCCCTTTGGTCTTCCATTGTGGATCTGAGGGTCAATGCCGTTGATATCGCTCATTGATCGCAGCATCCGGTAGGCCTTCTTTTCAAACACGAAAACCCGGTGCCGACCTTTCGTGGTGTGGGAACGGTAGAGCGCCAACCCAAGTTCGAGGGGCATGTTAAAGCGGGGAATCCCAGATGAGAGTTCAATTCTCGATAGATCGTGAATCGAAACGTCCGACTCCTCAATTAGCCCGACAATTCTGTCGAGCCGACCTTGATTGGGGACAGCGAGCGTTGCATTAATGTGTAAACCGAGCTGCGTAAGGCCTACGATGTACGCCAGGTACAGTTCCTCGAACTGATCATCGTAGGGGATATTGAGAAAAACGGACTGGGTGCGCTTGCGTCTTGCCAAATCTCGCCTACCGCTTTCCGCTCGTTAGCGAGGTCGATTGCTTCGCATTCAATTTCTTATCGCTTGTCCCCACTCGGAATTTCCCAGTCGAGCGCTTTGAAGCCCTTGCGGTAGTTAGGGAGCTCGCGACAAAGTGCTTTGAAGTCTTTGTGCTAGATGGGGAGCTCATGATAAAGCGCACCGAGTTGATTCGCGCAGCGCTCAAACCCAGTTTGTGACCCATCTCTTCAGCAGATGGCACCCGGTTTTTAATGACATACGTTGTCATGGACAGATTATAGTATGATTCAGACTCCAAAAGGCAGGTACTCCCAGAATTCTCTCTTTTGTGAACTGGGGTATTCTCTGCTCACGGCAGGTCAATTCTCGACGCTCGAATATCGGAATGAAGCCGGGTACCCCATGCATCTGAGACCTGGGATTCATTGACGACGGGAATATCCTCACCCTTCGCAAAACCCGACCACGCGCAGATTCTTCGACGCATAGTGCACAATCTCTTTGTCGGTGGAGACAAGCGCCAGTCCCTCCGCGACGGCCTGCGCAATCAGCATCCTGTCGAATGGGTCTTTGTGAACCGGCGGCAGCGCGTGGACTCCGGCGACGTGCTGAGGGCGCAGAGGTAGCGGCGTGGCGGCCAGTTGATCCAGCGCATCGAACCACCATGCGCGCGGGTCGCCCACATCCAGCGTCCCCTTCAAACTTTTCAGCATGACCTCCCAATAAGAGACCACGCTTAGCACATTCGGCCCAGCCAACACTGCCTTGCGCGCCGAGGCCGAGAGTAATTCAGGAGTGCCGAGCGCCCAGATCGCGGTGTGCGTATCAAGCAAGTACCCGCGAGCTGAAACCTCATCGCTCAATTGTTCTCACCGATAAGATCCTCTTCGGTGATGGGGGCATCCCACCCAGGCAGCAGGCGGATGCGGCCCTTCATGCCGCCCAGCTTCGCCTTGCGGCGCTCCACCGGAGGCGGAGCAAGCTGGGCGACAGGGCGACCATGGCGGGTGATCACCACCTGCTCGCCGCCCTCGACAATCCGGATCAGCTCCGTAAAACGATTCCTGGCTTCTGCGGTACTCACATTCATGGTTTCAATTATAGCCATAATTTATAGCCATAACAAACCGTTTGCGTAAGATTACCCACCGGTGGCGCACAATGGGAAGGTAGTGGAAGAGCTGCGGCCCACGCCGCCAGCCCGGATCAACCGGGATCGCCCCGCCAAGCAAATTCGCATTTTGGGGCTTGTCCAACTGTGCTGCCCCTTCGAATTAACTGATAATCAATGAGTTCCGTCAGCCAGCAGCATAAAAACACAAAAAGCCTGCAACTGCCCAACCGTGCCGCTATCCAAATAACCAATTCAGAATCAACGAGTTCCAAAAATCTTGAACACAGCAACACAGAAACTGTCAACCTGTCTGACTGCCTCAGGCCCCCGGCTCATTGGCCGGATTGTCGAACCGCGTAAACTTCCCAATCCAATTGAGATAGATGGTATCGGTAGGCCCGTTGCGCTGCTTGGCCACAATAATCTCCGACTTGGCCTTGTCGGCCTCTGACATCTCCTCGTCGCGCGTGTAATAGGACTCGCGGTGGATGAACGCCACCACGTCCGCGTCCTGCTCGATGGACCCGGACTCGCGCAGATCGCTGAGCATAGGCCGTTTGTCGTCCTTGCGCTGCACACCGGCGCGGGAGAGCTGTGACAGAGCCACCACCGGCACGTTCAGCTCCTTGGCCAGCGATTTCAGCCCGCGCGAGATGGCCGAAACCTCCTGCGTGCGGTTCTCGTAGTTCTTCTTGCCGGAAGACGGCACCGTGGCCGACATCAGTTGCAGGTAATCCACCACCACCAGATCGAGGCCTCCGGCGTTCTGCCGGAGCCGCCGCGTCTTGGCCCGCATCTCGGCCAGCGAGATTCCGGCGGTGTCGTCGATGTACATGCGCGACTCAACCAGTTGCCCCAGCGCATTTTGAAGCTTCTCGTGGTCTTCCCGCCCCAGGAAGCCCTTTTGCAGCTTCTGCTGGTCCACCCAAGCCTGGGAAGACAACATGCGGCGCAGCAGCGACTCTTTGCTCATCTCCAGGCTGAAGATGGCCACAATGGCGTTGTGGTTGATGGCCGCGTTCTGCGCAATGTTGATGGCGAAGGCCGTCTTGCCCATCGAGGGACGGGCGGCGATGATGATGAGCTCGCTCTTCTGGAGGCCGCTGGTCATGCGGTCAAGCTCGGTGAAATCGGTGGCCAGGCCGGTGACCTCGCGGCTCTGCTTGTACAAGTTGTCGATCGTCCCGAAGGAGTGCTGAACGATCTGGTCCAGCGACTGGAAGCCGTGTGTGAGCCCCTTCTCGGTGACCTCCATCAGTTGCGACTCGGCAGCGCCCAAAACTTCGAGAGCGGATTCGCCCTGGTCGGCGGCACGAGCGATGGCCATCGAACAGATGCCCATCAGCTTGCGCAGCAGACTCTTGTCCTTGACGATCCGGATGTACTCCTCGATGACCGGGCGGCGCGGCAAACCCTCGGTAAGCGAGGCCAGATAAGCCACTCCTCCCACGGCCTCAATCTCCTTGTAGCGGGCCAGTTCGTTGGCCAGGGTGACGATGTCGACGGCGCGCTGAGCGTCCATCAACTCGGTCATGCGCAAGAAGATGCGGCGGTGCGAGTCGAGCGAGAAATCGTCGGAGTCGAGCTTTTCGGCGGCTTCGGAATGGGCCGCGTTGTCCAGCAGAATGGCGCCGAGGATGGTCTTCTCGGCGTCAATATTCGCGGGCAGTCCAGCGTCCAATGTCAGGTCGGGGATGGTGGCCATATCTGATGAGTCTAGGCGGAACGCACGTCTCGGAAAAGGAAGGATATTGCGGAAATCGCGGAAAAGGCGTCAAAAATAAAAACCGGCCCGGAAGCCGCTCGAGCGACCGCCTTGCCGGTTTTTCAATCTGTAAAGAAGATCGCGCTACTGTTGATTAGCAACCGCGGGAGCCGCCTGAACAGATGCCGCGTCCTGCTGGCCCTTGGATGCAAAGTAGTTGCGGTCCCAGAGATTCTTATAGAAGACGCCGGTCAGCTCTGCCGCGTGGGGCCCGAAGGTGGCCCGGCCGCCCTCAAGGAAGAAGACCGTTACCAGGCTGCCCTGGGGCGAATCGGAGAAGGAAGCGAACCAGCCGAAGCGCGTTCCCTTGTCCGAGCAGGTTCCCGTCTTGCCAAAGACCGGCAGCTCGTGGAAGTTGGCGCGCAGGCTGCGCGCGGTTCCGTATTCGACCGCCCCCGCCATGCCCTCCTCAATCTCAGGCACGTACTTGGCGATGTCCAGGGTCCGCTTGATCTTGGGTTCGAGCGTCGCGGCCTCTTCCGGCGTGGTGGGGTGTTGCAGGTAATAGAGGGTTCCGCCGTTGGCCAAAGCGGCAACATACGCGCCCAGTTGCAGTGGCGTTAGCGAAACGCCCTGACCGAAGCTGCACATGCGGGCCACGCCGCCCTCTGATACGGGCAATTCCTTGTCCGGATAGACGCCAAGCTGTTCGCCATCAATATGGTAGCCGGCCAACTCGCCCAGCCCAAATTGTGTGGCGTAGTGGCGCACGCGGTCAAAGCCCAGTTCCCTGCCCAGCTCCTCAAAGTAGAGGTTGTTGCTCTTGGCCAGGGCATCGGTCATGTTCATGCGGAAGCCCGACAACTGCACCGGAGTTTCGCGGGTGACAAGGCCCTCGGAGAGCGCCGCCATGGCCACTGTGATCTTGATGGTCGAGCAAGGCTCCGCTCCAGGCGAAAGCGCCAGCTTCTGATTGACCATGGCCAGGATGCGGCCATTGGATGGATCAATAACCACCGCGGTGCCGTTCATGTCGCCCATGGCGTCGATCGCCGCCTGGCGGACCACGGGATCTTCGCCCGCCGTCACGTCCCCGGCAAAGATGTTTCCGCTGGCAAAGGAACTGGCCGTAAACCGCTCATAAGAGTGATGGCGGCGGGACCTGAGGGCTACCTGCCGGACGGCGGCTCGCGCCCTGCCCCTTGCAGTCAACCTTGCCTGTTGTCCGGTCGATGTCGGCTTGGCGCTACGCGCGGCGGCGTGATGACTGCCGGCGCGATGGGACTCGGCCAGATGAGGCTCGGCCGCCCTGGCATGGTGCAGCGTGTGCGGGGCGGTCAACGCCGCCGCCACCGGAACGCCCATGCCGAAACCGGCCAGAACTACTACCGGGACCAACCCAAATGCCCAAACGCGTGACATCTTCATCCAGTCAACATCCTCTCAACCATGGATTACGTGCCGTACGTCTGCCCTTGAGCGGCGCACTCCTTGCATATCGGCTAACCCACAACCGCTTTCAATCTTCTTCGGGAATGAAGGTTACTTTATTCCAACCTTTGCGTCCCCGAATGTGATCTTAGTCACTTTAGCCAAACTGCCATTGATTATCTACACAATAGCCGGAAAGACAGCAATCCTGCTTTGATGCTACCCACATCCCCAGTTTTGGTGAGCTACATTGCACTATACAGCCGTGGCGCACCCACCATGACAAGAAACCGCTTACCACTAAAGTCTCCGCATTCCTAAAACTGGAACCTGCGTAAGAAAGTGGGAGTATCCAGCTCCCGAAGCGAAGCCTCGTCGGGTTCGGGGAAGAGTGCCTGCTCGCTGCGGTGCCCGTCCTGCGCAACCGGAGCGCCTTGTCCGTTGCCGAGGTCCGAAGTGTAGTCCCTGGGCAGCGGCGTGTAGGATGGCTCTTCGGCCATCTCGGCGAACTGCGGCCTGACTCCGGCAGTTGCCGGCTCCGGGTCGAGCTTCATCGCTGCTTCCGCGGTCTTAGCGGGCGGAACCTCAACGCTAACCATGGTGGCTACAGCCGGCGTGGATGAAGAGAAGAAGAATGCGTCCTCGGCCTTTGGTATGACGTCTTCCTCGTCGTCGTCCTGGCTCATGAACCGAACTGGGCTGGGCGCGACAGCCGAAGCGGCAACGGGCTCGACCGCGGGTGCAGCACCAGGCTCCCGCAGCCAATTCTGAGGCGCCACAACGGGTACCGATACCACCGGCGCTTCTTCCACGTTCAACATGCGCGCGCGCCGCTCCGGCATCTGGTCACGGAAGCCGGTTGCAATCACTGTAATCTTGACCTCGTCGCCCATCTTCTCGTCCAGCACCGCGCCGAAGATGATGTTGGCATCTTCGTGGGCTGCAGACTGAATCAGCGATGATGCTTCATTGACCTCTGAGAGCTTCAGCGAACTGGAGCCGGTGATGTTGATAAGAATGCCGCGCGCCCCGTCGATGGCGCCCGCTTCAAGCAGAGGCGAAGCCATGGCCGCCTGGGCCGCTTCAATGGCGCGATTGTCGCCGGAGCGTACGGCGGTGCCCATCACCGCGTGGCCCATGCCGGCCATGGTCGTCTTCACATCGGCAAAATCGCGGTTGATGATGCCGGGGATGGTAATGATGTCCGAGATGCCCTGCACTCCCTGCCGAAGCACGTCGTCGGCGATGCGGAAGCTCTCAAAGAAGCCCGCATCCTTGGCGACCGCGAGCAACTTCTCGTTGGGAATCACGATCATCGTGTCAACGCTCTCGAGCAGTTCCTTCATGCCACGATCGGCTTGCTGCAGGCGGCGCTTACCCTCAAATCCGAAGGGCCGCGTGATGACAGCCACGGTCAGGATGCCCATCTCGCTGGCCAGGGAGGCAATCACCGGCGCCGCACCGGTACCCGTTCCTCCGCCCAGACCGGCGGTGACAAAGACCATGTCGGCGCCTTCCAACGCCTCGATGATCTTTTCCGAGTCTTCGAGCGCGGCGCGCCGGCCTACATCGGGGTTGGCTCCCGCACCCAGACCGGAAGTGAGCCTTACCCCAAGTTGCAGTTTCACCGGAGCCTGCGACAGCTTGAGCGCCTGCACGTCGGTGTTGGCGGCAATGAACTCCACGCCCTCCATATGCGCCTGGATCATTCGGTTCACGGCGTTGCCGCCGCCGCCGCCCACGCCGATCACCTTGATGCGAGCTCCGCGCAAGGGCTCCTCGTGGTACTGAATGCGCATCTCTCCGGCTTCATTCTTCTGTTGATCCATTTGATCCATAGCGGCTTCGGCCTCCTCATTCATAATTCAAAACCTGATTCCCGACCTTGTTCCTGGTCAAAAACTAAAAACTGGCTGCAAAAACGGCGCGCAGCTTGCTGCGCAAACTATGGCTCTCGGCCGCCCGCGAAACCCGCGTGCGGTGGGCATACAGCAACATGCCAATGGCAGTCGAAAAGCTTGGATGAACCAGTTCGCCGGGCATCTGAGACAGGCGCACCGGCATCCCTGTCCGCGCAGGAACCCGCAGTTGGCTCTCGGTTACATCCAGCATGCCGGGTAACAGCGCGCCGCCGCCGGTGAGTACGCAACCGGCGCCAAGCGCATCGATAACGCCCCCCTGACGCAGGCTCTCCTTCACAAAGTAGAGCAGCTCGCGGGCGCGCGGCTCCAGTATCTCGGCAATATTGCGCAACTGCAGCGTCCGAGGCTGCGGGTTGGCAATCTCGATCGACGCAAGCTGGGGCACGGCAGTCACCACGGCGTGTCCGTACTGACGCTTCAGCTCCTCGGCCTGGGCCACCGGCATCTGAAGCCCCACCGCCAGATCGTTGGTAAAGTGCGCACCGCCGATTGGAACAGACGCCGTGTGCGCCACCGCGCCCTCGAAAAAGACTGCCAGATCGCTGGAGTGAGCGCCAATGTCCAGCAGACAAACCCCCAGCTCTCGCTCGTCGGCTGAGAGTGTAGCCTCAGCCGCTGCGATGGACTCCAGCACTGCCTCGGTGACCTCAAGCCCCGCGCGGTTGGCGCAGGTGACCGCGCTTTGCAGCGCGCCGCCGGAGCAGGTAGCGATGTGTAGATCCACCTCAAGGCGCGCGCCCACCATGCCCACGGGATCGAAGATGCCCGGCTGTTCGTCAAGGATGAACTGGCGAGGCAGAAGGTGGAGAATCTCGCGATCCGGAGGCCGCTCGACGGCCCGCGCCCGCTCGACCGCTGTGCGCACGTCCTCGCGGGTGATCTCCCTCATGCGATTGCCCAGCTCGAACCCGCCGTTGGTGTTGAGCCCGCGAATATGAGGTCCGCCCACCCCGACCACGCACTCGTCGATGTTGGCCCGCGCAACGCGCTCAGCCTGCTCATTTGCCGCCCTTACCGCCTTGGCCGCCGGAGCAAGTTCGCCGATGAGCCCCTTTCGCATCCCAGCCGACTCCACCACGCCATGCCCGCGATAGCGCATCGCGCCTTCGTTCAGGTCCGCCGCCAGCACCCGGGTGTACGCGCTGCCGATGTCCAGCACCACGATCAGGTTGTCCTGTTTCTGGCTCATCGCGCTCACTCACCCTCTGGCGCAGCTGCGGCTGGTCGGTTTGTGGAGACAGGTTTCCGCTTGTTCAGGTTGAGCGCGGCTCGCTGCGCTTCAGCGCGCTTCTTGTTCCTGGCCGCCTTCTCTTTCGCAGCCCTGTCTTTCGCCTGATTGCCTTTTGGCTTGGCAGGGTCGTTTCCGGCCGGCTTAGCATTTGACTTCCCGGTGGTGGGCTTAGCCACCCGCTTGGCGGATGTTCCATTGGCCGAGATATCCGGATTTGGGCCAGCCTGAGCATCTTGCGCGGGTACGGCAGCCGAAGGCTTACCGGCGCTCGCGTCCGATGAGGCATCCCCTCCCACGGTGGCTTCAACGGCGTTGGTGCCTTTGACCATCTCCAGCACAACCTGCTGGTCGTAGCGCAAATCGACCGCTTCAAGCTTGGGATATTGCTGCCGCCACTCAGCGATGTGCGCCTTGTAGCGCCGATAGCGGTCCAGAAAATGATCTTCGCCAAAGTGGAGCAGCGTATCGTCGTCCTGCATGGTCACGCGGGCATCTTCCGGGTCTGTCAGGTCGATCTCTGAAATCTGCTCTGAGAGCTTCTGACCATTCGAGTCCAGCTCTCCCAACATGCGCAGGTAGACGTCCATCCGCATCTTGCGCGAAGCGAGCGGGTCGCGGGGATCGATGCCGGAGAGCGTGGGAAATGAATAGTGCTTCTGAGCCATGGCCGACGGCGTCATGGTAAGCAGAATGCCGTTTGCGTCCACCAGGCCGAACTGCTGCCCCTGGCGAGCGAATGCCACCGGCTGCCGCTCGACCACCGAGACGCCAATCCGGTCTGGAAGCAGCCGCATCACCGTCGCGCGCTCCACCCAGGGAATCTGTTCCAGTTGCCTGCGCCGCTCGGCCAGATCGACAAAGAAGATATTGCGGCCAATGTCTTCGCCAAAGATGGGCAGCATCTCCGTGCGGGTCACTTGAGTGAGACCAGCGGCTTCGATGTTGTCCGCGCCAGCGATGCGGAAGCGCGCATCCCGTCCGATATATGTCTTGATAGCGATGCCACCCGTCACCAGGCTGCCGATCACGATCAGTGCTGCCAGGCCAAGAAACACGCGCCCGGCAGTGCTCGCTGGCCGCCACCATGGGTTATGCGACCCGCCAAAGCGCGCTCCTCCCGGACGCGGAGAGTCGTCGGCGTCAGGGTCCGTCATCTCCAGCGGCATGCCGGGCAAAGCGCGCCCGTTTGGGAGCACACCCTGCTGCATGCGCCGGAAGCGAGGCTCCGCAGACGCTTCATCTTCCCACGTAAAGGGACGGTTTGGGTTGTCGCTTGATCTCATCACGCCCGAGCAAGGTCGCGAGAATCGCCAGATTTCAATATAGCCGGGAGAAGGATGGCTTTCCTCAACAAGAGACGCGGGGGAACCTGTACCGTTACGGGCGGTAACGGTTTGAAAGAGAGGTCAGGGGTCGGCGAAAAACTGTAGACTCTGGGGCATGGGCGCCCATTTTCCAAATGAAAGTTGAGATGTGGGCTGCCCGCCTCCTAAATCGAATTCTTTTATGGAAGGTTAGGGAGAACTGCCCCTTCCTTTGTGTTGAACAAGAAACTCGTCAGAATCCAGCCTTGGTCTGATCGGTAGACGACAAACTTGGCAAAGAGCGGTCCCTTGTCATAGTCAAGGACCAGATAGACTATCCGTACCTTGGGCGTAAGGTCTCGCGTGCTCATGACTTCGAACGCCCTATATGCTCCATAATAGTCTTGAACCTGGCGCAAGTTGTTCGCCTGGGTGAGAGCGTCTTTGCTTTCATCGATTGGACTGCCTTTGATCCAGGCTCGAACCGCTTCATCTGGACCTTTGTCTTTGTAGGCATCCAAGCCCGAAACGATGATTGACGGGAGCCCAGCGCCATCGTGCTTTTGGCTGGAATCGGGCGATTGCGCAATCGACGCCACCCGACCGAATAGCAGAGCACAAGAAAATACTAAGAAAACTGACTTACGCATAGAACCGCCCTTCCAATCGGCATTTGAAATGAACTTAATTCATCAAGGAAGGCCCCTGAATTCGGTGGTCTGGCTTGTAAGAGCAAGCATTGCATGTGACGGAATCTATTGCGAGCTTATACTCGTCTCGAAGCCAAGCCAAGTCGATCTCTTAGGAATAAAAAGTTAGCTGCGTCATCGGATAGTGCTTGCGGTTGCGAGTCCAGAGGGCGGCATGGCATTGGACAGCGGAGGCTGCCATAAGGGCATCGCCGATTTTCAGGTTGTGGCTCTTATTGAATTGGCGGAGGAATTCGCCAGCTAATTGGCCGATGTTGTACTCAACAGGGATGCAGACGAGATGACTGAAAAGGAGCGAGGTGGCCTGGAATTCGCGGGGATGTGCGCCTGCCCAGACTTCCGCTGCGCCGATGGGGGAGAACAGGATTGGCCTTCCCGTGTTGGCGAGAGCCTCCCATTGCGACAGAATGCCTTGATCCCGCGACCGCAGGATTTCGATCACAATGTCGGAATCGAGGAGAACGCTCATTCGATTCCCAACCGTTCCAGCCGATCGTCGTCGCGCAGGTTGCGGATGAAGGTTTCCGTATCCTCGGCGTCCAAGCGATCCTTCCGGAGTCCAACAATGCCCATCATCGCGGCGCGGCGCTCTTTCAGATTACCCATGTATCGATCGCGAGCGGCTACGCGGACAAGTTCCGACATGGTAGTGCCGCCAAGAATGGCTTGAGTGTGCAGGGCCGCCCAGAGATCGTCGTCAAGATAGAGCTGTGTTCGCTTCATGATGTATAGTATACATCGCCCGTGCGGAAGCGAAAGGAATCCTACTCTAAAAACTCGCGGACGAAGGGGTTCTCGCTGTGGAGAAGGTCATGGAGCGATCCGTCGAAGATGAGGCGGCCTTCTTCGAGCATTAGAAAAGTGGTGTTCGGGTCGGTCTCGCCCTGGGGAAGCGAGACCATGCGATTTAGGTCCGCGTCGAAGCGATGGGTGCAGAGGGTGAAGGCGTCCTGAAGGCGGTGGGTGACCAGGATCGAAGGCGTTTGGTACACGTCGCGCTCTTTCATGACTAGCTCAATGATCGTTGTGGAAGTGACTGGGTCGAGGCCGCCGGTCGGCGAGTCGTAGAGCAAGAGCTCGGGCTTGCGGATAAAGGCGCGCGCAATAGCCACGCGGCGGCGCATGCCTCCTGAAAGGCTGGATGGATAGAGCGAGAAGGTCTCTTCGAGCTGAACAAAGCGGAGGGCTTTAAGAACGCGGCGGTCGATCTCGTCGTCCGGAACCCGTTCCTGGATGAGCTGGTAAGCCACATTGTCGCGAACGGTGAGCGAATCGAAGAGCGCGCCCTCCTGGAAGACCATGCCGGCGCGGGTGCGTAGCGGGAACAGGCTCTCCTCGGGCATGTTGGATATCTCTTCACCGAAGAGCAGGATGCTGCCCCTATCCGGGCGCAACAAACCGTTGGTGAGCTTGAGCAGGACGCTCTTGCCGACGCCGGCGGGTCCAAGCAGGATGCGTGTCTCCGTTGGCGCCACCGAGAAGCTGATGTCCTGAAGCACCGGCGGGCCGTCGAAGGCAATGGAGACATTGCGAAAGGTCACAACAGGGGTGTCGTCCGGAGCGGGCGCCGCGATTGGCTGGGCAGAAGCGGTGGACTCGTTCATAGCGGGGGAAAGAGGGCGAGCAGCACCCTGGTCACAAGGAAGTCCACAAGAATGATGATTACCGAAGCATTGACGACGGCCTGAATGGTGGCACGGCCCACGCCCTGGGTGCCTCCGGTCGTTCTCATGCCATAGAAGCAGCCCACCGAGGCGATGATGTAACCGGAGAAGAGCGGCTTGACCAGACCCTGGATGATGTCGGGATAGCGGAGGGATTCCCACGCCTTCGAGAAGTACTGGGGGCCGTCTTGGTGATTCAGGAAGACAGTAACGGCGCCGCCGCCGAGGATGCCGAAGGCGTCCGCGACGATGGTGAGAAAGAAAAGCATGGAGATGCAGGCGAAGATGCGCGGTGTGACGAGCTTGCGCATGGGGTCAACGCCCAGTGCGCGCATGGCGTCAATCTGTTCCGTCACAACCATCGACCCAAGTTCGCTGGCCATTGAGGATGCGTTGCGGCCGGCGACCATGATCCCGGTGAGCACTGGGCCCAACTCGCGGATCATGGTGATGCTGACGAATTGGCCGGTGACTGCGGTAGCGCCGAACTGAGAAAGCGTGGCCGCCGATTGCAGGGCCAGCACGCCGCCCGTGAAGAAGCCGGAGAGCAGCACGATCGAGGCCGAACCATAGCCGACAATGTCGGACTGCACGAGATACTCCGGCCAGTAGCGGGGCTCGGTAAAAAGGTTCATGAACGCGCGATACGCAAACAGGGAGTAGTCCTGCATGGTGAGCACGAGTTGCTTGGCGGTTCTTTCGATCGTGTAAGTCGCCATGAGGTTTCCCGGTTTGCAGGATAAATGGGCGCGCCGCTGCCCTGAATTGGGGTGATGCATGGTCAGGATAGCGCATGAGGCGGGGACTGGGGTTGTGCGCGGCTGGGCGAAGAGTGCGGGGCATCGTAAACTGGCTTGGAAAGCGAGATAACGTGACCCCGGAGGCGGCAGCGAGATTGGAAGAATTCTTTGAGAGGTTTGCGGACGGGTCGAGGCCGCTTCTGCTACTGGACTACGACGGTACGCTGGCGCCGTTCCGGGTGGATCGGTTCCAGGCGCGGCCGTGGGCCGGGATGCGGGAGCTGCTGGGGCAGATTCAAAGGCAAGGGCGCACGCGGATGGCAGTGATTACCGGCCGCCCTGCGGCTGAGATTGCGCCGATGCTTGGGCTGAATCCGCCCCTTGAGGTTTGGGGCCTGCACGGAGCGGAGCGGCTCTACCCGGACGGCCGGCGTGAGCTGGAACAAGCTCCCGAAGCAACGCAGGCCAAGCTGGAAGAACTGCGGGAGTTTCTAAAGCGAGACAGCCTGGGCGGGCTCTTTGAAGACAAGGCCAATGGGGTGGTGATGCACTGGCGCGGGGCTTCGCGGCAAAAAGCTGAGCAGATCGAGCGGCGGACGCGGGAGCTGTTTGAGCCGCTGGCGCGGATGGAGGGCCTGGCGCTTCTTGATTTCGAGGCCGGACTAGAGTTGCGCGTGGGCCGCAACAAGGGCGGAGCGGTCGAGGCGATCCTGGCGGAGACGGCTAAGGACGCGCCGGTTGCGTATTTAGGCGATGACCTTACCGATGAAGCAGCGTTTCGCGCAGTGCAGCGGGTTGGCCGCGGCGGATTAAGCGTGTTGGTGCGGCGTGAGTGGCGCCATACGGCAGCCGACCTTTGGCTGCGCCCGCCGCCTGAGTTGAAAAGGTTTCTGGAGCGTTGGTACTTCGCTTCCAGCTAAATCGATCCTAACGAAAAGGCATACGGAGGTTTGTGGTTTCCCATCTCTGATCCCTGCTTTTCTACTCCCGACCCTTCTTGCGGATCTCGATCGTCAGCCGCTTGATCTTCTGGTTCAGCGTCGAGAGAGGAATGCGGAACTGTTCGGCGGCTTCGGTCTGGTTGCCGTTGCAACGTTCGAGCTTCTCGATGATGATGCGGCGCTCGATGTCTTCGAGTATGTCGAAGAGCGAGGCGTTGGGATTGTGTTCGAGCAGCGCGTCGCGGAAGCTGCGGCCGGAGATGTGGCCCGGCAACAGATCGGAACCGATCACGGGGCCACTCGAGAGCACAACCCCGCGTTCGATCGAATTCTCCAACTCGCGCACGTTTCCCGGCCACTCGTAATCGACCAGGGCGCGAAGGGCGTCGGCTGTGAGCTTGCGCGGGCTCATGCCATTCTCGTTCGCATAGAACTCGAGGAAGTGGTTGGCGAGCAGAGGTATATCTTCGCGGCGGGCGCGCAGGGGCGGCAGGTCCACGGTGATTACGTTGAGACGGTAGAAGAGATCCTCGCGGAAGCGGCCTTCGCGAACTTCCTTGCGCAGATCGACGTTGGTGGCGGCAATGATGCGCACGTCCACCTGAATCTCCTGAATGCCGCCGAGGTGCATGAAGCGGCGATCCTGCAGCACGCGCAAAATCTTGGCCTGGGTATCCATGCCCATGGTGGCGATTTCGTCCAGGAAGAGCGTGCCGCCGTTGGCGACTTCAAAGAGGCCCTTCTTTGAAGCCACTGCCGAAGTAAACGCGCCCTTGACGTGGCCGAAGAGCGTGGATTCAAGCAGTTCGCTGGGCATGGCGCCGGTATTGATGGGGACAAAAGGCTTATCGCGGCGGGGCGAGTTGGCGTGGATGGCCTTTGCAATGAGCTCCTTGCCTGTGCCGCTCTCGCCCTGAATCAGCACGGTGGAGCGGCTGGGGGCCACCTGAGCCACCAGGTCGAAGACCTTGAGCATGATCTCGCTCTTGCCCACGATATTGACAAAGTTGTAGCGCTGCTTGAGCGTGCGCTTGAGCTGAAGGTTCTCTTCCTCGGCGCGATGGCGGGCTACGGCGGAGCGGATATCGGCCAGCAGCTTTTCGTTGTCCCAGGGCTTCTGGACGAAGTTCTCCGCACCGGCGCGGACCGCATCCACGACGTTGTCCACGGTGCCGTAAGCCGTGATCATAATGACCGGAAGTTCCGGCTGGCGTGCTTTGATCTGCGGCAGCAATTCCAGGCCGCTCTGGCCAGGCAGGGCCAGATCGAGGAGCACAAGGTCGAAGTTCTCTACATCAAGAAGATGCAGGCCCTGCTCGCCGTCCACGGCCATTCTGACCGAATACCCCTCGAGCGTGAGCAACACCTCAAGCGACTCGCGGATGGCGGCCTCGTCGTCAACGACAAGAATGCTGGCACTCGTAGAGTTGCCGGTCGCGGCAGATACGGAGACGGGAAGATTTACAGGAAGTTCGACCTCAGGCATGTACGGTATTCCTCAACAGGGGAAACTCCAGATGAAAGGTTGTGCCGGTACCAACTGCGCTCTCTACATGAATCTTGCCGGCGTGCTCCTGAATAATGCCATAGGAGACAGAGAGGCCGAGGCCGGTGCCGCGGCGGTCACCTGGCTTGGGTGTGGTCTTGGTGGTAAAGAACGGATCGTAGATGCGCTTGAGGTGCTCGGGCGCGATACCGGAGCCGGAGTCGTTTACCAAGGCCTCGACGTGTCCGTTGGCGAGCGTGGCCACATGAAGGCGGCCACCTCCGGGCATGGCTTCCTTGGCGTTCAACAGCAAATTGAGGAAGACCTGCTGCAGCTTGCCAGGGTTGCCGTGAATGGGGGGTAGACCGTCGGCCAGGTCAAGATCGACGAGGATCTGCGCGGTCTTGAACTGGTGTTCGAGCAGCGAAAGCGTATCGCGAATCACCTGATTCAGGTCTGTGTCGCGGAACTCTGTGGTCGAGGTGCGGGAGAAGTTGAGCAAGCCGTTGGCGATTTCGGCGGCACGGAAGCTCTGCTGCGTGATCTTGTCCAGCACGGGCCCGAGGCGCGTATCGCCCTTGAGTTGCTTGGAGAGCATCTGCGCATAGGAGGAGATCACAGCCAGCGGCGTATTGATTTCGTGAGCCACCCCGGCTGCCAGCAGTCCGATGGAGCTGAGTTTGTCCGCCTGGGTGAGCTGAGCTTCAAGCGAGACGCGCTCAGTAATGTCGTCTACTAGAATGATGCGGCCCACCGAAACAAAATCCCGCGACAGCAGCGGCGCGACCGCGATGTTGGCAGTGCGCTGTTCGCCCGCGCGGGTGGTAAGGCGGAATTTGTAAAGGTGATGAACGCCCTGCTCATGGCGAAAGCCATCGAGCGCTTCAACAAAGTCCAGCGGGAAAACGGCGCGAAGCTCCTGGCCGAGAGCCTCCGCGCGGCTGAGGGCGTACATGGCCTCCATCTGCGCGTTCCAGCTTTCGATGCGGTCGTCGAGATCGATGGCCAGGATGCCCACATTGATGGACTCGACGATGTTTTCGTTGAACTCTTTCAGCCGTTCGAACTCGCCGATCTTGTCTTCGAGCCGCGCATAGAGGCTGGCGTTTTGCAGGGCGATGCCGATGTAGCTGGCCAGGGATTCGAGCAACTCGACGTCCTCGCTGGACAAAAAGTCTCCGCCGATGGTGCGGCCGAGGCCGATGACAGCAATAGTGCGCGTTACCGGTGGCCCGTCGGGGCCGGCTTGACCACCCTGCATCTGGCCCGGCGATTGGGCGACGCGGCAGGGCAGATAGTAGTTCAGGTCAAGAAGCGCGGCAGTCCGCTGCTGGTCCGCGGGCAGATGAAGTGCCTGCTGCGCATTTTCAAGGAAGATGTGCGAGTGGTCTTGCGCGTGGTCGAAGTCGAGGAAGCCTAAATCGAGTGCGCCCGGTCCAGTCGCGCCAAGTCCAATCCCGCCAGATCCAATCCGGTCCTGTGCGGCTTTAGCCTCTGCGGGTAGCCCATGGGAGGCGGCCAGGCGGAGACCGCCAGGTTCTTCAGAAACTTGCGCCAGAAAAACGGCGACGCGCGCCACCAGCAATGTATTTGGCAACTGCTCGACGATCGATTCCAGCAGAGCATTTAGATCGGTCTCCGAACTGAGCCCGCGGCCGAATTCGACCAGCGCTTTGCGGTAGTCATAGCGCTGGCGATCGAAAGCGCGGTCCACCCAGCCTTGAATCCTGCGTTTGAGTGGGTCGAAGATAGCGGCCGTCACCAGGATGGTGAGTACCAGCCCCCCCTCTCGCACGGTTTCGGGCAGGCGGGTGTGAACCACAAGAGCAAACAGCGCAATGATGCCGAAGTATGCGCCCAGCAGCAAGGCGGTCGCCAGGGTGTAAGCCACGCCGCGCTTGAAGATCAGGTCGGTGTCCATCAGGCGGTAGCGGACGATGGCCCAACTGAAAGTGAGCGGAAGAAAGACCACCGATAGTCCGGCCACATTAGTGAGCAAACTGGGCAAGCGCAGGTCGAAGAGGAACGGAATCGCGTAAAGGAGTGTAAAAGGGACAACGGCGAGGAGCGCTCCGCGGGTAAGCCACTTCAACTGCTGGCGCTGCAACGGAGTATTCGCCAGGCTGTAGCTGCGCAGGAACAGCAGCGCGGCCAGTACGTAATAGAAAGCGTCGTATCCTGTTCCGGTCTTGTCCAGGCTGTGCTTGAGCAACCCTGTTGCCTGTCGCGTCTGGATGGCCCAGAGCCAGAGGCCAAGGATTCCGGCGCCCGGCGCATAGATGAGCGGAAGCAGCCAGCGGCGGCGAAGGTTCTTGAATCGCTCCTCAGGGAAACTGAGAGCGAAATGCAGGAAGAGCGCCGGCTGAAGCGATTCGGCCAGCACGTTCAACCAGAAAACAACCCAATCCAGCGCGTCCAGCTCACCCGTGTACTTGAGAGCGTACAGTGCGAACGAAACCAGGCAGAAGAGGTAGAAGTGGGTGGCACGGGGGGCTGTCCAGCGGCGGAACAGAACGTACATGCCGATGGCCAGATAGATGAAGCCGATGACGCGCAACCACAGCGCCATGCTGCGATCCAAAGGCTCGGGGATCACGACCACTGCCGTGTCCAGGGGAATGCCTTCGCGGGTGATGGCGTAGTTCGCCTTGCCGTAGATCCCGGTGCGGTAGAGAACACGCTCCAGGTCGGCCACCTGCGCAATGGGGATGTAGTTGACGATCGGGAGCGAGCCCTTGCCCTGAATGCCTTTGTGTTGGGCCTGACTCTCCGGCTGCGGCTTGACTCCGCCAAGCAGATCTTCGGCCTGCTCTTCGGTCTGCATGCCCGTATGTTGCGCCGGACTGTCGGGCAGCACTTGAGCCCCGGTCAGCAGATCGTGCGCCTGAATGCCCGCGCGCTGGCCGGGGCTATTTGGCAGTACCTTGACCGCTTCCAGACCGCCTGCCGTCTCGCGCCACCAGACGCCATCGTCCGGCTGCTGAAATTGACTCTCCTGGCGCATATTAAAGACCGCCAGCACAATCAGCCCGACCGTGGCAACGGCAAGCAGCGTCAACAGCAAACGATTGAAGAGGCTTCTTTCCATGGGGGGAGCGCTCTATGTCATCTTACGTCGTTGCACGTCGATTGCCATGTCGGGGAAGGACGCGAGTTCTCAACCAGAATCGTCAATCGACTGAGAATGCGTGAGATAGTGACTTCGGGTTTCAAGAAACGTCAACCGGAGCGCGAGGAGTATCTGCCGAAAATGCAGGAAACGGTAGATAGGCTACATTAAAGCGAATCCATCTATGACAATCGGTAGCCTCCTGATGAGATGCGGGTTTTTGTGTGCTCACGCATGACATTGACGGGCTTTCAGAGCTGGCCGTAGGTAGCTTTGGGGCCGTGCTTGCGGTTGTAATGGTGTTCGGATACGTACAGGGGAATTGCGGAATCGGACGGTCGTAGAAGGACGGTGCGGAAGGCTAGGCGGGCTATGTATTCGAGGACGTCGGCGTGTTCGACGGCCGCGGAGGGGGTCTTGCCCCAGGTAAAGGGGGCGTGGCCAGCGACAAGAACGCCGGGGACGGCGATGGGGTCGAGGTTCTCCACATGGAAGCGGCGGATGATGACTGCGCCGGTGTTACGAACGTAGGCCTCGGCGACCTCGGCGGCGGTGAGGGGTTCGGTGACGGGAACGGGGCCGTGGAAGTAGTCCGCGTGGGTGGTGCCGAAACAGGGAATGGGGCGGCCGGCCTGCGCCCAAGAGGTCGCAAACTCCGAGTGTGTGTGGACGACGCCGCCGATTTGGGGAAACTCGCGGTAGAGATAAGTGTGTGTATCCAGGTCGCTTGAGGGGCGCAGGGAGCCTTCGACGATCTTGCCGTCGAGGTCGGTGACGACCAGGTCGGCGGGGGTGAGCGAGGCATAATCCACGCCACTGGGCTTGATGACGACTAGCGGCTCGGGGCCGGAACGATCGATGCCGCTGGCGTTGCCGAAGGTGTGAGGCGCGAGGCCGCGGCGGGCGATCTCCTGGTTGGCGTGGAGGACTTGCTGGCGAAGCGAGGCAAGAAGCATGGCGGATTTCCTTGGGTGGCGCAGGGGACGTGGAAAGCGTTTACCGCGAGCACAGTTTACAGCTTTCGGTGGTCAGTTGTCAGTACAGAGATCAGGGGTCAGAGATCAGCCGTGAGTTAAATGTTGAAGGACACGCTGTTTTGCCCTGTGCGGCACGGTTGCCCGTGGTTTGCATATAGATACAGCGATTTTTGAGAGAATTGGACAAAAGGGCTGATTTCAAGGTGTCTTGAGCGAAAAACGGTTCCTCGCGACCCGTAAGTTACTGATTCTAGGTAGAACACGAGCGGAAAATGCGGGATTTCTCGCTGCAAAAATGTTGACTTAACATTCGCATTTTAAACGACTTATGCGGATTGAGCAGGGCAGGTGCGCCAAAAACGTTCTTTTGCGCGATGAGATGGAGGGCAGAATGAGCAGGATTGATCGGGAGCGAAGACGGCAGGAGATGGACGAGGCGCTTTTGGCGTTTCGGGCGGCCCGGATGGGGAGAATCAAAGTGAAAGTTTCTTGCGGAGTGTGCGGCAGACGGTCGGGACTCCGGTGAACGAGGTTGCGCGGCGGTCCGGCCCGCGTCCTGGGCACTCTGGACGTAAAGGACTTTTTACAAGCGCGACAATCTGGTGACAAGAAACTTGACGGTCCGCAAACAACGCACGCATTGACCGCGCCTATAACCAACGCGGAGGACACGTCCATGAAAAAAGCGCGCAACGTGAATACGCTCTTGCTTGCCGGCACTTTGCTGGCAGTCGCTGTCACCGGGGGCAACCTGGCGGAGGCACAGACCTGTAGCGCAACCTGGACCGGGAATGCGGGTAATGGCTCGTGGAGCACGGCCGGCAACTGGAGCCCCCGCAAGGTGCCAGGCCCGACGAGCGACGTCTGCATTCCGCTTCTCACGACGGCTACCGCAGCGCCGCCGATCTCAATCCACTCGCTTCAGATAAGCCAGGGAGGGGGCCTCATCATCGATTCGGGGAAGGCCGGCACGAGCTTCTCGGTTGCGACCTCAGTGAACAACCAGGGACTCATCCAGCTTTTTGGGTCCGCGTTGTCTGCTGGGTCGATCGAGATGACCGACCCGTCGAATTTTGGCAGCATCAACGTATATAACACCAGCTCCATTACGAGCCCTGCGTTCTCGAACACCACCGGCACCGTGTACGTTGGCGCCACGGGAACCTTGCGGCTGGCGGACGATCCGGTCCAGCTTCAAAACGGAACCTTGAGCGGCGGCAACTGGCTCGTTGACGACACGGGCCTGCTGATAATCCCGAGCGACATCACACAAATCACGGGGGGGCCGGGCGGAGCATACTACACCGTTCTATCGATCACCAGCGGGGGGGCCTTGCAAGACACGTCCGGCAACAATCCGTTGGCGACACTCACCTCGGTGGGCTCCTTCACCGTGCTCGATGCACCTTCGCTCACGTTGTCCGATCTCACCTGCCAGGGGTCCGTCGACGTGGGAACACTGACGGTAAGCGGTACGTTCACACTGGAGTCGGGATGCACGGCGAGTGCGGGAACACTGACCGTCAGCGGTACGCTCACTGTGCCGTCGGGAGCCACTGCGGCAGTGAGCAGCTTGCTAAACGCCACGTCAGTCGTTGTCGAATCGGGAGGGACGCTCTCACCGAGCGGAACTGTCAACTGTTCGATCACGAACAATGGCGCCGTGTCGCCGGGGATCGCGACGGTGGTGGGCAACTACAGCCAGGCGGCTGGCGCTGCCCTGACCGAGTTGTTTGCCAATAGTACGCTCAATGTGAAGCAGACCGCGACCCTGTCAGGCGCACTCAACGTGGAAGTCAACCCCAAGCATCCCCCGAAGTCGGGCGCGGTGTACACGGCTCTGACGGCCGGCTCGCTCAGCGGGACGTTTACGAGCCACACAGCGGGGTTCACACTCACAACCGGCGCGAACAACATCCTGGTGACCAAGCAATAGGCGGTGGGGAGACGACGGAGTATCCAGCCCGACGCATACCAAAGCCCTGCACGGAGGACGTTACAAGCCGTGCAGTCGAAGTCGCTCCGTCACTCACGCTGCCCGGATCGGGACTGATAAGCCGGCATCTCGGAAGTGTGCGTTCTTGGGTACATGCCATTTGAAGATGAAGAATTGAGGCGTGGCCTTTGATGGCCGGTGAGAATCCCAGGGCTACCTGCTGCTGGTCTGGCAGCCCGCGCCGCTCGGAGAGTGAAGGTTTGAGCGTGGCTGACGCCGCGCTGGTTGATTTCCAAAAAATGGGGTGATGTTGTTTGCCGGGGTTGAAACCCCGGCAAACCAGCCCGTACCTACCAGCCGTGCCTTTGAAGGCGATGAAAAGTAAACGCAGATCCCCTTCGACGTGGTTCAGTGCAGGCTTTGACTTCGCGCCCTAAAGTGAGAAACTACTTTCCGTGCGGAATGCAGATTAATTGTGTTGAAGGGCGCTCCTTGTAAGGTTTCGCACCGTCCCTACGGAACTGTGAGGCCTAGATTGATGCTCACCCAGGACCGCGCTTGTTCGCCACTCCCGCGAACGAAAGCTGTTTGCAGGGACTCTGACCTGGGCTGGTATCAATAATCCCTGTGAGATTACCCCCGGCAGAGCCGGGGGCTTCATTGTGTGAGCCGCTCAAAGCGGCTTGAGCGGGGTCGCTAACGCGGCCCCGATTGATTTGGGCCACCTTATCGGTGGCAGGTCATTTCCAC
>Ga0181516_10000158_pt1 | contig 72143 bp, 56 predicted proteins | sample PEATcosm2014_Bin_25_FD_121104 | JGI IMG/M metagenome (GOLD analysis project Ga0181516, IMG submission 121104) | Peatland microbial communities from MTU Mesocosm Facility, Houghton, MI, USA - PEATcosm2014_Bin01_10_metaG | ecosystem: Environmental > Terrestrial > Soil > Wetlands > Peat | place...
ACTAGGTCTCTCCGTCCTGCCGCACACAAAACCCTCGCGCGCACGCGTCGGCAACCCCGCGCCATCCCCACTCACTTGCCCAGCTCACATGCCCAGCTCAAGTTCCAGCCTGCGTTCCAGCTCGCGTGCCCTGCTCACGTGGCTCACATGCCCGTTGCCCTGCACGTCGCCATCCTGTTGCACACATGTCCAATCTGGCAAGTCATGCCTTCGGTCTTCTGTCTTTCTATCCTGGCTGGGGATGCTGATGGGCTGTCTGATCTGAACTGGTTATCTATATATGTGTTCAGTGTGTTTCTTTAATGCCTGGGATGGTTGTTGATACTTGTGCTGATGATTCACTCTCTAGCTTGCTCGTTGGCTCTTTCTTCCGCCGTCGGATTCTTTATCAGGCTCCACTGCCGCCTCTGCGCCCACGGCGCGACGGCTCACTCTCTGTCCCGCCTCTACCCCATCTGCTTTTTCTTTTCCGCGCCCAATTACACTCTTGGCACCTTTGTCAGGCCCATGTGCTGAAGACCCGGGTCTTTGACATCTAGTCTTGTCGTTTCTCGCCACTTTCCCTGGTCAAACCGGGACAATTCCACCACTATAGGACAACACGACCAAAAACGATAATCCGTACTCGTCACAGGAATTAAACGAATGCAAAATGTCCCCGGAATACCCCTGGAACAACTAGACGAAAACAGCCCGCGTCGCGCTCGCTTGCTGGCGCTCACATGAGGGCGATCCGAGATCCTCGGCGGCTCCTGGTGGGTCTCTTCATCGTGAGAGGATTGGCAACAACCGGGATTCTTTCCCAGCGACTTGGGCGTTTGTCGGTCGAATTGAGATTTGCCCTAATCAAGGTGCGCCAAGTGATTCGAGCCATATTCTCGCGAGATGCTGTAGCTCATGATCCGCACGAGCTGCTCATCGTTCAGCGCAGTTGGAAAACCAGTGGGATCCCAATGCTGCCTGCATCCGGGAAAGTCGAGCGGTACGCACTGGGCGGCGATGCGCCGCGATCGCATCTCGTATCCGCCGGGAAGAATATGAAGGAGGCAGGCAGCTGCTGTGATGCCCACTTCGGTATTCTCCCAACGCTTCAGCCATTGGCTGAAGCCGCTGGTATGAGGCACGATGTAAACGGTCACGTCCAGAGCGCGCAGATTCCGTGTTATTCGATGGACAGCACATTCCGGATCGCAGCCCGTGCAGGTCATGACGAGGTCCTGGGCATTTGCCCTGCATGTTCCGCTTTTCTTCCCGCGCATGCACGCCGGCAGAAGCAGAACTCGCTTTTTCGTCCGCTCAAACTCTTCGTGCAACCCGCAGTTCATCACCTCAGCGGCAACCATGTTCAAGTGATATTCCGCAGCACTTCTGCTGCGCAGGATCACATCTTCGCGCCGTTTATGGATGGAGTTCTGTCGTTCGAGAAATGGCCCTACTCCAAACGTATACGTACCCAACAGCTTCTCCGCCTCCTGCTCGAAGACATCAAATAATTCAACGGCAACTCGAAGATTTGCCATCACATCTTGCGAATTAAGTTGTGACAAGTAACTCCGCCAAATCTTCAGGCGGGCGGCTTCTTCCTTAAATTCACCGGTGGCGTCCAACCAATTCAGCAGGCGATTGAGCCGGTTGATTTCAGTGCCCACCTGATTTGACTGCTCACCGCCGTTGGGGGACAGAAGGATGGGCGCGAATCCAGATCGGATCCGGTCAATAAGCGGCTTCAGGCTAGGGAGGTGCTTACGTGCCCATACGAGTGCACGTGCACAGCTCAGAACCCATATAGACGTCCTCTGCGCCACTACCCCGTATTTACGCAGCATCAGGCCGAGCATCAGGAGGTCCACAGCGCGCGCTCCACGGCTTCGCTTTAACTCGAACACAGAGTGCTGAGCGGATTGCAGATAGCTGTCGAGAAGCCTTCCCGCACGTCGTTCAACCAAAATCAGTACCTGATCGGAAAACCGCGAAACGTCGATGTAGAACTCATCAGAGGTTGAAGAACCGGATCGCAGATCGCAGACATGTGTACATGTCGAATTTGGTTCAGAATCTTGAATGCAGCTGCAATACGGCTCACTATTCAACTTAGGATCAATCGGCAACAAGTTGGGGCTGGTCGGTAGTTGCATCATCCGCCTCCATTTTGCCAGGTGCGTTCTTGTGGATCTTCGATTGAGAGAACATGCCCTATCAACTGTACGCGTTCAACGCCGGAAGAGTTCACTGGCAGTTTTCTCTTCCTCGAACGCTTCCTTCGCCTCGATCGCAGGCCATCGCGAAGAAGTGATATGAGTCACCTCACATCTCGATTGCGGGATAGCGGGACTCTCAAGAGCGATGCCCGGTACCGGAGGTTCCATACCGAGCCAGGTTACACAATGAAGTTGTGCTTAGAAATTCATCGACAGCACGCATATAAATCCCAGATGCGCGAGCTGTCGACCCGTTCGCCTCCAGTGGTTTGTGACATTCATCACGGCATTAAAGATCCAGCGCCATTATCTTTCTGACGGGAGTTGTGGGCCCATTCCCGTCGGGGCCTGATTCTTTACATCGCTCGCCCTTTCGAAAATGTCTGGGTTCCGCAGGAACCTGGTCCGCCTTGCCAATGCGAGTACGGCAGTCAGCGTAGATCGCGAGGGAAGCAGGCATGCGTCAAAACGGGCGAAAGATTGCGATTATTGGCGGCGGTATCGCCGGCCTCTGCACTGCTGTATACGCGCTCAAGTGCGGCTACCGCGTTGAGACTCTGGAGGTGCACGACATGGCCGGGGGTTCGCCATGAGCTGGCGGCGCGGCCCATACACCTTTGAGACTTGCCTGCATTGGCTGGTGGGGTCGAAGCCAGGCGGAGAATTCAACGCGCAATGGCAGGAAGTGCTTGATATCGACAAGCTCACCTTCGTCAATGCCGAGGAGTTTGTCCGCATTGAAGCCGGAGACGGCGACAGGCTGAGCATCTACACCGATGTCGATCGCCTCGAGGCCGAACCGCTGAGGCGCGCACCTCAGGACTCTGCAGCGATTCTTGACTTGACGCATGCCATTCGCGTTCTCAGCCGATTCAGAATGCTTGATCCCTCCGGCAACGTGGCCGACAATTGGCTCAATATTCTGCGCGATCTGCCCCTGTTCCCTTTGCTCGGGAAGCTGTCGAAGCTCAGCGGCGCACAGTTCGGCAATCGATTCTCCGATCCGCTCTTGAGGAGTTTCTTCTCAAACGGCGACATTGGAAAACTGTCAGCCGTCGCCATAATCTTGTCGCTGGCCTGGATGGGCGCGGGCAACGCAGGATACTGCATCGGCGGAGCGCAGGCAATGATCCGCCTGATCGAAGACAAGATCGAGAGCCTGGGCGGGCAGATCCGTTTCAACGCGAAGGTCAAGCGTGTACTGGTAGAGCGTGACGCAGCGTATGGCGTGGAACTCACCGATGGCGAAGTGATCCTGGCCGATTGGGTGGTTTCTGCCGCCGATGGCCACGCTACCATTTTCGATCTGCTGGGCGGAAAGTATCTGGACGAGTCGATTCGCAAAATGTATGGCGAACGCGAACTCTTCGCTTCGTATCTTCAGGTTTCCTTGGGTGTGGGGCTTGACCTGAGAGGCCAACCACCGATGGTAACCCGCTTACTGCAAACGCCGCTCACAGTCGATCCCGGCACCGAACTCGGAAATATCGGTTTCCGCATCTTCCATTTCGATCCGACGTTTTCGCCGCCCGGCAAGACCGCAGTCACGAGCACACTTGCCACAAGGAACGATGCGTACTGGACCGATTTGCGCAAGAACAACCCGGCTGCATACCGAGACGAAAAGCATCGCATTGCGGAAGCGGTGATAGGCGTACTGGAAGAGCGGGTTCCAGGCGTGCGCGCGGCTTTCGAGACCGTCGATGTATCAACACCTGCCTCGGTCATCCGGTATACGGGCAATTGGAAGGGAACCATGGAGGGATGGATCGTAGAACCGGGTGCGAGCTTCAAGCCTCTTTCCCAAACGTTGCCGGGATTGAGCCAGTTCCTGATGGTAGGTCAGTGGGTGATGCCGGGCGGCGGACTACCGTCGGGGCCGATGACCGCGCGGCCGGCAGTGAAGGCCATCTGCAAGCACGACCGCATGCCATTCGACCTGCAAGCGGCAGACGAGCATGCCCATGAACCGGCTGCGGTGTAATTGCCGGTGAGCGTGATCGACGCCCTGGGAATACGCGAAAGGAGACAGTCTTGGAGACCGACGTACTTGTGACTTACGCCACGCGGATGGGCTCGACCAAGGAAGTGGCTCGAGCCGTTGCGGAGACGCTGCGCGAGAACGGGCTCTCGGTCGAAGTCCAGCAGGCCAGCGCAGTATGTTCGCTGAATGAGTACGGTGCTGTGGTGTTGGCAGCGGCTCTCTATATGGGCCGGTTGCACAAGGATGCCCGGCAGTTTCTGGCGGCGCATCGCAGCGCACTCATGAATCTGCCCGTAGCTTTGTTCATCCTGGGCCCGGTGAGCAGTGCTGAGAAAGATTGGACGGGAGCACAGGAGCAGGTCAAAAAAGAGCTCGCGAAACTGCCATGGTTCACTCCGGTTGACCAGCAGATTGTCGGCGGCAAGTTTGATCCAGCGAAACTTGGCTTTCCCTTCAATCTGATTCCAGCTCTCATGAAGATGCCCGTCAGTGACGTTCGCGACTGGACAGCGATTCGCAATCATGCGAAAGACATTGCTGGGAGGTTTCAGCCAGCGCTTCAGCGATAAGCCTGGCTAAATGCCTTCTCGAATCTTGACGTAGTGTGCGGTGTGGGAGTCACACTGCTGCTGCAAGACCTGCCGCGCCTCGCATTGGGTCTGCGCGAACTATTCGGCGAACACTTCGCACTCAGATGGCGCGGGAACTGGCCGGGTTCCAAGTGCGCTTTCTGTCTTAGCGATCTGCTGAAGAAGAATACGCCTGATCCTGCTCGCGCCTTCTTCGTCCAGGCCGAGGTGCGAACACTCTTCCAACACATTAAGGGCGTATCGAAGTTCCATCAGAAGGGCGGGATTTGGTCTGTCGTGCATTTGGCAAGGATTATATCTCATCCCGTTGGACCGCCTAGTTGGGTTGAGGCCGTCCGGCGCTTCCTCAACTCAATTGCAATCTGACTCAAGGTCAGCTGGCTTATATACTTGGCGGTACGGGGCAGCCGTGGACAAGCTGCGTACGTTGAACACGCTGCTAGAAATGACGAAGGAGGCTGAGAAATTGGCTTCTGAAGGCGGATCAGTGGAACGCATCACAACACTGCTCGCGGAGATTCGACGCAAAGTGAGGCTGGAGCAAGCAAGCGGTCGAGGAGGTGACGGGTGGAGAAATTCTCCAAATCCTACGCGTTATGAGTTGTGCATGATTGGAATAAGCGAGGAGATCGGCCGCGGAAATAAACCCATCCTGATTACGCCAGCCTTGAGTGCGCGCTTTGCTCGAATACTTGAGGAGCTTGACAGAACAATCATAGAGGTCAAAGCCAAGCATCAGGTGATGTAGATCACGCATTGTCAGACGCTCGGGGATGGACATTACGGAAGAATCGGTCAGGCACCCTCTCGGGTGAAAAAGAACAAGAGCCGCGACGATGAGGTGGTTCTTGCCAAATTTGTGGCATTCGCTTCCTACTAGCGGCTTTTATCTTTAGGAGCCAATGAAGCTTCCGGGAACACTTCGCCTGCCTTGGCGCGCCGAATGGTCTTGAATTGGCTCCCGCGATTGTAACCCGTTGGTAAAGTTGTGCCGCTGACGCGATCGGCAACCTCTACGAGCTCCGGCACAAGGCGCGCCTCCCGAGGCCAAACTGATCCTGATCATACCCCGAGTTCAAACCTTGTCAGCCTCCGAGATGCGTGTGGAAGAAGGCGGTGATGCGGCGGCGGGCGTCGATTGCCGCAGGTTCGTTGAAGCCGATGTCTCGAAAACGAAGTATCTTGAACCAGAAGCTCTCCTTGTTGTTCATGAAGGAGTGGCCGGCGTCTGGATATTCCTTGACGTCGTGAGGGACCAGGGCGCGTTCGAGAGCTTTCTCAAGCTGATCGGCGACGCCTTGTTCCCAATGACTTTTGCCCCCGTAGCTGCCGACGACCGGGCAGGCGGCTTGGAGGAAGGTATCCACATCGGGCGGGAGCTTGCCGCCATAGTTGATACTGGCAGCGGAAAAGCCGTGGCCTGCGGCGAGCATGAGAGCGAATCCGCCTCCCATGCAGAAGCCAATCACGCCGACCTTGCCGTTGCAGTTGGGTTGGGCAAGGAGCCACGAACGGGCAGCTTCAACATCGTCGAAGGTGGGTCCGGCGCGGGCCGTGAAGTCGCGGATGATGGCGCGAAGACAGAGTGGGAAGCCGCCGCCGTAGTAGAGATCGATGGCGAGAGTAAGAAAGCCGGCTTGGGCGAGCCAGTCGGCCTGGTTGCGGTGGTCCTGGCTCATGCCGCCGACGTCGTGGAGGACCACCACACCGGGAACTGGCGACGGATCGGATGGGTCGGCGAGCCAGGCGGGCATTTGCCCGAGGGCAGTAGGAACTAGGACGTTGGGCATGGACGTTCTCCCACGTCTGGCGGGACTACGGCATTTTCACTTCTGCACTTTTCCAAAACCGTCCGGCTCAGTGGCTTTTCCCCAGGAAAAGCCACATTAGCCGTCTATGCGCTGCGAGCACGTGAAGTGAAAATGCTTCAGAGCTGCCGACAGATGATTCTACGCCAGGCAGATATTCGATTCGAGGAGAGGCACTATTTCGCCGCCATTGCGTTTGCAGCTGTGTTCGGTTTGCTCAGTTCCGAAAGGACGCTGTGGCCATTCTTCTTCTCCAACTGGAAACCGTCGAGTTGCTCACCTTCCGAGGAATAAGCGCGAAGAGTCATTTTGTCACCGTCAACTTCGATGACCTGAAACATCTGGGTATTCGGGATGACCTTTGCCATCAATGGTTCAAAGCGATGGTCGATTTCATACATCTTGGGACCGCTCACTGAAATCATGTAGACGGTTCCTGGGGCATCCGGAGCAACGATCTTTCCGCCGGCGAGTTTCTGGCTGCGCGCGTAAAGATGATCGTGTCCCTGAAGAACGAGGTCAACTCCGTACTTGTCATAGAGCGGAAGAAGAGCTTCACGCATTTCCACGTAGTTGCGGTTGCTGGCCATGGAATACATGCCCTGGTGCTGGAATACGACGGTCCACTGGTTCGGATTATCTTTGAGGACTTTCTCAAGCCATGCAGCCTCTTGCTCTACCATTGGACGCACAGCTTCGAAGTTCTTCTGGTTTTCCATCATGTTGACATTGAGCGAGATGAACCGGACGCCCTGGTAATCAAAATAATACGACTCGTTTTCAGGGATATCAGGTCCGTTTTGTGGATAGGAAAACTGCTGCTTCCAAATCAACGGCAGTGTCTCGGCCTTGGGAGTGCCGGCTGGCTTTTCGAGTTCGTGATTTCCTGGTACCGCAACGCTTGGAACGTTGGCGGCGATGAATCCCATTGAGTCGTACCACTCACCCCACAGGTCATCTCTGTATCCCTCGGCAACCAGATCGCCTGCGTTGAGGATAAAAGCTGACTTGGGCGCCTTTGTGTACGCCGCCTGAATTACGCGCGACCACCGCGACCTGATGTCGTTCTGCGCGTCACCCACATAGATGAATCGGAATTTGGTGGGCTGATCGTTGGCCGTGTGAAAACCGTTCCACTCGCCCCAATTCTTCCCGTCACCGGCCCTGTAAAGATAGTGAGTGTTTGGCTTCAGCCTTTCGAGATTGGCCCGGTAGGTAGCGACTGTCTTGCCGTTGCCGATATCAAGAGATCCGGATTTCGCCGGAACTGAAGTTGCGCCCTTGATGAAACCAGGATCGGCGCTCGCAAGGGTGAACTCAATCTGCGGTGTCTCAGCCAGCTTTTCGGTACGCCAAGTGATTGCCTGAGTGTGGGCGGGATCGCCAATCCAACCCAGCATCACGCGCTCTGGGGCGAATTCGGGGGCTGGAGCGGTGCCCCATTCCCGACCCTTTCGGGCGCCTGACCTGTCAGGGGACTTTGTAGCTTCCGGCTTTGTTGCATCCGGTTTTGCTTGCTGCGCGTTCAGGGTGAGCAAGGAACACAGCACTATCAGGATTGTGAGGATGGCCTTACGGCTAAACTCCATTTTCGATATTCTCCGTAAAATCTGGTGGAGCAGTGAAAGCTGATGAAGTCACCTTCGCTGCATAATTGTTTGCGCCTCGAACGGCAGCCGCAGACTGAACTTCATCTGGCGCAGTTCCAGTACCGTTGGTGCGGTTACGACTTTCCCATCACCAGAACAAAGAACGAATCAGGAATCATCTTCCGCCTCGGCCGCGGTGTATCAGCGGTTGCCGGAGGGGCCGGCTCGTATTTCGCCGAGACCAGGTAAATGTTGTGCGATTTCGGATCGAGCGACATAGTCTTTGCGCCCGGCTGAGTCTGGACGTTTTCCACGACGCTAAACTTGACAGGCGAATCCTCGTGTACAACGGTCAGTGTGCCTTCGCCGTTGGAACTGAATGCGAGCTGAGTTTCAGGATCAAAGGCAACGGCGTCTACGCCCTGACCGATTGGCAGCGTGGCCAGTTGCTTGCCGCTATCCGCGTCCAGAATAGGCATGACCTGGTTGTGGCAGCCCGAAAACAACAGGCGGTTCTTCTTGTCCATGGCGAGCCCAGTCGGTCCTTCGCAGCCCTCGAGCTTCCAGTCGCTGACCACTTTGTCCGCCTTCATATCGATCTCGACGATGTGCGCAATGTCTTCAAGGTTGAGGAATACCTTGCCCTCTCCGTCGGAAACGCCAGTTTCGGGGCGTCCGGGCAATGCGATGGTGGCGACAGCTTCTGCCTTTTCAACGTCGATCACAGTAGCGCTGTTGCTTCCGCCGTTGAAGGTAAGCACGTATCCGCTCGATTTGTCGAACAGGATTGCGTCCGGCTTCTCGCCCGTCTTGACGGTGGCGATCGGCGTCAAGGTCTTAAGGTCGAAGATGGTGGCGGAGTTGTCCTTGCCGTTGCTCGTAACGCCGCGGCCTAACTTGTTGACGAGAGCGACGCCGTGGATACCATTCGTACCGGGGAGTTCGCCGACAAGCTTGCCTGACTCCACGTCAACAACCATGACTCGGGTAGCGCGTGCGATGTAAAGGCGGTTGGAAGTGGCGTCAATGTTTACATAGTCCCAGCCGCCATCGCCGCCGATTTCGAATGTTTTTGCAACATGGTATCCAGATGCTGTTTGAGCGGCGCCGGCGATTGACACGACGAGAACTGCTGCGAACATAGCGAGAAGGAAGGATATAGTGTGCTTCATCGAATCTCCTTAGAATTTGTTCCAGACGTAGAAACTGCAGACAAAACGGCAGGAAGCATGGGGTAGCTGCAATGCCTCATGTCCCCTGCCGGCATGAGACAGCTTAGAAGTCGAGCCGCAGGCTGAGCTGCAGGCGCCGTGGCGTTCCGGTTCCAGTAGCTCCGGTGTTAATGATCGAGGTGATCGTCCCGAAGCTGGGGTTTACCGCGGTGATAGTACCGTTGGCATTCGTCGTAACCGACCCCAAACCGCCTGAAGGATTTCCGAACATCGGATGGTTGAACAAGTTGAAGGCCTCGGCCCGGAAGGTGAGGCCACCGTGTTCGAAAAACTCGGTCCGCTTGGAAAGGGCCGTATCGACTTCATAGTTACCGGGGCCCCTTCCAAAATACCGAGGCTCGTTGCCCCAGGTGTTCTTGGCTGGAACTGCGAACGGCGCAAAGCTGAACCAGTTGTTGAGAGTTGAGCCCCCGGCAGGAGTGAGCGCCACGCCAGGGATCAGGTTCGGGCGTTGGCCGGAAGTGATCCCGTCGAGCATCACGTTTGATTTGCGTGTAATCGTGATGTTAACGGGCAGGCCGGATCTGGCAGTCATGATTCCGGACAGATCCCATCCTCCTAAGACCTTCCCGGCCACGCCGTCATTCAGGAAGCGGCGTCCCTGACCGAAGGGGAGTTGGTACACGGCGTTCGACGTGAAAGTGTGGCGAACATCCTGGTTGGTGCTGCTCCTGTCGCAGGAGAGACAAGAATTGTTCTCGACACTCACCGCCTCCCCGGCGCCTATAGATCCATCGGTGATGGCGTGCGACCACATGTACTGGGTCTGCCAGAGGAATCCGCTCTTGAAGGTACGCTGCAGCGAAACTTGCAGCGCATCGAAGTCGCTGTTAGCGCGGTTGCCCTTGAGGCCATACGTACCAAGTGAAGGAATGGGCCTGGTGGTGGTTCCCGGCAGGAAACCATTCGCGGTTATTTTGCTGAACAGGTGGCGCCCCCCGCTTCCTACATAGCCCACTTGAGCCACAAAGCTGTAGGGCAATTGCTGCTGGATGTTGAAGTCCCAGTTTTCGTAGTACAAGTCTTTCCGGTTCGGATCGATCGCCTTTGCGCTGGTGCTTGAACCAAGGGCGCTGGTTTGAGTCAAATCGTAGCCATAATAAAGCTGGAGAAGTGGAAGATTCGTGCTGGCGGAATAGCGCGGGGCAAGGGATTCCGTCGGATCGCTGAAGTCGTCGTTCTGATTAGCGCCGAAGTAAATGCCGAAGCCCGTGCGGACAACCGTCTTTCCTTTTAAAGCCGACGGAGCCCAGCTCAGGCCAAAGCGAGGACCGAAGTCCCTCGTGTTGGGCTGGTAGAATGGCCCGCCTAAAGGACAGAACCCGCCGCAAGCAGCGCTCACGGTTACGGAACGGCCTTCCACTTCATGCATCACGCTGTAGAACTCGTATCGTAGTCCAGCATTCAGCGTTAGATTGGGAGTGAGTTTGACCTCGTCCTGTGCGTAACCCATGTAGAAGGTGCGGCGCAGTCCGACGATGCCTTGAGCTATGTTCAAGTCCATCGAATCTGCCAGGTTGTTCTGGAAGTTGCTGAAGCTGGTATAGCTGATGTCCGAAGTGGTCATGAAATTGCCCGAGTTGTTGAGTTGAATGCGCCGGATCTCAACGCCAAACTTGTAGCTGCTTCGCCCGCGAAGTCGTGTCAGGTTGTCAATTTCGGAGAACGTAGTGCCGTTCTCCTCTTGGGCGCTGCTCCCGGTAAGACCACTCCAGGGAACGTCACCGCCCACGGTGAGACTTGTGGGCGCACTCCCCTGGACTATGGGCCTCCACGCAGAACGGTTCACGCCGAATTTCGCTTCATTAATCAGTTGCGGGCTGAAAACCTTTTGCAAGGCGAAGACGATATTTTCCGGAACGATGTCCGTTAGAGTGCGGGCACCCGCGCTGTCCGCGGGCTGGTCCAGGTAAGCGCTGTCGACGTTCCCACGGATATACGCCGTGGTGCTGTCATTGAATTTATGGTCAATGCGGGCCATGCCGTAATCTTCACGGGTAAGGTCAGTACCGTACGGCAAGGTCTGGTCGGTCCATTGCGGAGCAGGGGCATACGGCGCTACACCTTTTGGAAACGCGTTGACGAGAGGCGCGAGTTTTGGCGACGTGGCAATAATCAGGGCTCGGGCCGCGGCGTTCGGCACATATGCAGCGCTCTGGGTATCGCCGATGGTCTGCCGCAGTCCCTCATAGTTCATATAGAAAAAGGTGCGGTCCTTAATGATGGGACCACCAAAGTCCCCGCCGAACTGGTTCATGCGGAGAGGCGGCAATGCATTGGAATTGAAATAGGTTTTTGAGTCGAAAATGTTATTGCGCAGAAACTCGAAAGCGCCGCCGTGCCACTTGTTGCTGCCCGTCTTCGATACGATGTTGATCTGCGCCCCGCCGGCAGCGCCGCTTTCGGCGGTGTACACGGCTGAACTGACACGGAATTCGGCGATCGACTCCAGCGAGATGTTCAAGTGCGCGTCGGCTTTCTGTGCCTGCTCCTGAACGCCGCTGGCGTCAATGCCATCGAAGGCATAGTTTTCGTCATCCAGCGACCTGCCATTGAATCGGATGTCGTGCTGATCCCCGGATCCGTTGTTGATGGCGCCTGGCGCCAGTGCCATCAGGCCGGACCAGTTGCGGCCGTCCAGCGGGATTTCCTGGATCTGCTCGGATTCGATCACCGAGCCGACTTCCGCTGAGCTGCGGTCGAGTGCTTCCGAGGCGGTTACTTCGACGACATCGACCCGTGCTCCTACTTGCAACCGGGCATCGATCGTTCGAGATTGCCCGACCTGAAATTCCACAGCCTCAAGCGCCTCGGGCTTATAGCCTTCTTTCGACATCGTGATCTTGTAGGTGCCGATCGGCAGAGCGGGCACTTCATAGGTGCCTTTGGAATTTGTTGCGGTCTCCCGATGGAGTCCGGTAGCTAGGGAATCCAACTCAATCTTCGCGTTCTGGACGAGTGCCCCAGAGCCGTCAGTCACCGTACCGTTGAGTGTGGCGCGATCTACCTGGGCCAGGGCTCTTGCCGCGAAGGCGAGGATACAGAGAATCAAAACGGTGAGAGAAAAGATTCGTTTGTGCATGGTTCTCCTAACGGCTGCCGGAGGGCAGCGCAATCAAACAGGATTCAGGCCAATGTTGGGACCTGTGTGAAGCGTAGGAGTCCTCCTTGAAGCGCAGTTCACGAACGCGTGAAAATCCTCTAAGGTTGGCGCAGCTGTGCGCTGCGTCACAATCGAACGCAAAAACTCCTAATTGCGCTGAAGTTGTCTGTTCGGTTCCGCATGGCAGGTGGTTCAGTTGATTGCGACAGTGCGGCAGATCTCAATCGCAGATCTGAATCTTCGAGATTGTCGTGTGTTCATCTTCCTGTATTCGATCTCGCGTTACTTTGGATCCATGCGCATCCTGGTCATAGAAGACGAACCACGCATGCTGGAGTTGTTGCGCAAGGGACTCTATGAGCGCGACTTTTCCGTAATGACAGCGGCCGATGGAGAGACAGGATTGGAAATTGCCTCAGCCCATAATTTCGATTCAATTGTGCTGGACATCGGCCTGCCAAAGCTGGATGGATACGGCGTGCTTCGTGCATTGCGTTCGCGCGGCCAGATGGCGCCGGTCTTGATCTTGACCGCACGCGACGCTGAAGATGATATTATTCGCGGCCTTGAACTGGGTGCGGATGACTACCTGACCAAGCCGTTTTCCTTTGCCGAACTTGTGGCGCGGCTACAGTCCATCATGAGGCATGGTCGCCAAGAAGAGAACAGCACCATCGAAGCGGGAGATGTAGTGGTCGACCCGATCCGGCACTCGGTCACGTGCAATATGCAAAGCGTCGATTTGACGCGGAATGAGTTCCTCTTGCTGGTGTGCCTCGCGCGCCAAACAGGTCAATGCGTAGCCCGACAGACACTGATGGAATTCGTGTGGGGCCCGAATCATGACGTGAGGCCGAATACTCTCGACTTTCTCGTGAACTCATTGCGCGCCAAGATCGACAGCCCTTTTCACAGGAAGCTGATTGGCACCGTCCGCGGGGCAGGCTATATCTTCAGGCATGCAGCAGCCGCACCGGCAAAGGCTGCACGATGAGATCTCTGCCGATACGTGTTCGCCTCACACTTTGGTACTTTGCCATGTTCGCCTCGGCCGCGACGCTGCTCGGCCTGGCCAGTTTGTGGATGCTTGAGCGGAGCCTGGACAAGATCGAATACCACGACATGCAGGAGCGAGCGGATGATGTTCGAGTGGTACTGAGCCATCAAGGCCAGGTTCAAAATACTCAGCAACTTCGCGATGTGCTTGCCATCATCTATGAATTCAAGGATGACGGAAAATACCTGCAGGTTCGAGATGAGCATGGCAACTGGATCTACCGGTCGCGGCGCATGCTCTCCCAAAATCCTGATTTGCCCACCCCGGATTTGTTGCCTAAGGCCGGCCTTGTCGTGGATTTTCATCACGGGACGCACTTTGTGCGAACTCTGGAGTACCCGATTGCTGCTGAAGGAATACGGTACTCGGTGCAAACAGGAATCGCACTCGACAAGAACTTGAGTTTGTTGAATAGCTTTCGCTTCAATCTGCTCCTGCTGACACCGGCGGTCCTTCTACTAGCAACGGTTGGTGGGCATTTCATGAGTCGCAAGGCGCTGAAACCCGTCGCAACATTGGCGACCGAGACGCGCCGCATCACAGATCGAAATCTCGACATCCGGCTCCCCGTGTCGAATGCAAACGACGAAATCTCCGACCTCTCGCAGACGCTTAATCAAATGCTGGAACGGATCGATAATGCCTTTACCAGCGTACGAACCTTCACAGGCAACGCCTCGCATGAACTGCGCACCCCAATTTCGTTGTTGCGCACAGAAATTGAAGTAGCTCTATATCGCAATCGTGAGCCGGATGAGTATCGTGCAATCCTCGTCCAACTTCATGAGGAGGCAGTAAATATAATGAGTCTTGTCGAGGACCTGCTTTCGTTGGCGCGAGCCGACGGTGGAGCGGAAACCGTCGCCCTTGCTCCCATCCGGGTCGAAGCCCTCTTCGGCCGACTTGAAAACGTTTGGGCTCGTGCTATGGACAAGGCGATGCTCGACTTCCGCGTAGAGATGCCGGAGCACGACGATGTTGTTCTTGGGGATCTGCGCTCCGTCCAGCGCCTGCTTTCAATTCTGCTTGAAAACGCGAGCAAGTTCACGCCTCCCGGTGGCTCGGTAACGCTGAGTGCGGCCACAGAAGCCAAACAAATGGTCTTGTCGGTACAAGACACTGGAGTGGGAATCGCCTTAGAGCACCAACCTCGAATATTTGAACGCTTTTATCGCGTGCCGACAAGCGGCCCTGTCACCGCTGGCTCCGGTCTGGGGCTTTCACTCGCTAAATGGATTGCGGAGAGGCACGGCTCACAGTTGGATGTTGAAAGCGCAGCTGGATTAGGAAGTGTCTTTTCATTCTCGTTGGAGAAGGTTGATATCGCTCTCAAAAGCATCGATTCCTCTGGAGTCTCCCAGGCCCGACGGGAGTTTCAACTCGAACTTGAGTTGCTCGCAGGCCCTTGACAGGTATTGAATTCAATCTAGTGCTGATGTCTGGAAGTTCGGGAGCCATGTGCAGAGGCGAAGTCAAAATCACGATGCCAGCTACCTAATTGGGCAGTGACTAAGGTCTGGAAAGGTGCGATCTTCATCCTCCACCTATCCTCTTTTGACCTCTTCTTTCTCGCAAATTTTAGGGTTCGATCAGGGTGCTGAAGGGTATTCTTGGGGGCTTTTGTGCGCTTTCTGAGCCATCAGTGCGCTTTAGAATCAATGGGTTACGATTCCTCTTCTAATTGACACGGAAGAGGTCGCTGGTTCGAGTCCAGTCGTGCCTACCATTATTAATTATTCATTCCTAGTCGATTATCTGGACCTTTCGCAGACGGCATTTCGTCCGTCCAACCCACATTCCGCCCCTTCGCTGGTCTAGAGCAAGATCTATTTCGCTTAACGAAAATCATCAGCAGGCGCGAGAGTGAGACACTCCCTTCTGCCATTCCTGAAGCATGCGCTCGCCAATGTCGGCGAAACCGGGATGCTCCCTGATGTAGGCGCGGACTTCCGCAGAGATGCTGCTGATCGCGTCCGCAACTCGCGCCAGCACCTCCCTTATCTGTGCTGGTGATCCCCCTACCCGCGTTTCGCCAAGCCGCTGAAGTTCCTTGCCCGCAGGCCATCGGGTACTCCCGTTGAGTGTCAACGCCATGCCATCCTTAGGCAAATACACTGCCGTCGTCACCAGGTCGTAAACAGGAGCCAGACGGGCTTCCCCCAAGACATCGTCATAGACGATGCCAAAATTTTTGAGGTGCGCATCCCCATTGCGCAACGCGCAATTAAGAACGATAAGCGCGAAGAGCTTCTCCAGATCTGTATTCACCTGGGGCGAATTCGCGAATTGCTGAAACCGCTTAAGGATCGAGGTTTCGTAACTGCCGCTGTACTTCTTGTCGGTTCCTTTGGCATTGAGCACGCAGAAATCTTCAAATCCCCGGTAAGTACCGTCGATGCGGAGGTCAAATCGGTCAATAACGAGGGCTGCGCCATCCTCGGCGAGCCGGTAAGGAGGGACCTCAAGCCCGCACTCCTCGGCGGCGCGGAGGCAGAAATATTCATTGGCCGCAAGCTGCGGATATTCCCCGGCTTCCCAGAACTTCACTATGTGTGTGGCTCCCCGGTAGCTTTCGGAAAGGCGCGCACCATCGAGCCCTGTCTGCGTAAATGCATTCTCATCCCTAACGAGAAATTTTGGCTGCACGCCGCTGATACCGGAAAAGGACGCGAATTTATCGATAAGGTAGTGAAACAAATCACCGTCGCGCTTACGCGCGAGGATTTCATCAACGGACTGGAAGGGGACATCTTCTTGGAGTAGCTCTTGCCGACCGGTGTAACGGATGCGGCCGACCTGCGAACGACCGACAATGCCGAGCAGGTCAAAGTCATCGAATGTCCCAATGGCCTTTGCGAAAGCAAGACGTAAACGCTCCCGAAGCGCGCCTTCAGGAAGATTCATCTCGAAAATTGGCGCGACGCCAAAAGAGGCGTCCCACGAAGCCAGTCGCATCGGCATAGTAACGGAGACGGCGCGGGCGGCGTTCGTTTCCGGCAGATAAAGGAAAGTGCTTCCGCGCTGCCCGGAACGGTCGAGTAACCCGGCTTCAGCGTTGTCGGTCCAGGCCTTGATCATTGCGATCCTCTTCCATGAGCTCTTCCAGTGTTGGGCGGCCTGCCGCTTCCTGAATCTTTAGTTCCAGACCAAGTGCAGATAGGAGTTTGATAATCTTGGTAGTGCCCAACTCTCCAATGCGGCTATTTTCCAGCGCATCGAGTGTCGAATGCCCAATCTTTGCCTGTTTAGAGAGCGCAGCTTGGCTTAAGCCCAATTTTTTGCGTCTGGCTGCAATCGCTTCTCCTATTGAAGTCAAGGTCTGCATTTACCCAATATATGAGGCAATTCATATATAGTCAAGCTTTTTACCTTGTATAGTAGGTAATTTCGGTAAGTCAGTGATTCATCGAGAACGCGGGAAAGTTCTCTACGGTTTGCACAGCTAGCATCACCGAATAGAAAGCGGCGATTTCATGCAACTCGCCATACTGTTGGCCACTCGATTCAGATCTACAACTCGCGAGCGGGGCTATCAGTACTTTCGGCAAGGGCGAGTACGCATCGAGCATGGTTCAAGTTCGGAACTTAGCGCCGAGGTTCGTGGATCGGAAGATTATCAAGTCATGCTCCGATGGACGGGAAGCCAACTCGCGGTTTTGTGTGATTGCCCCTTTTTCATTGATCAGGACCAGCCATGCAAGCACCTTTGGGCCGCGATTTTGGCCGCGGATGCAAAGAATCTTCTGTCCGATGCAGGCTCTGCGCGCGTTGTGACTTTAGATACCAACACACTTCTCGAGCAATCTGCCGAGCAGGCCGGCGGACTCGCGGGAGTGGAGGCCGCTCCGACAGGCAAGCCGATCTCATTCTTCAAACTTCCACCCAAACCACTTGAGCCCAAGCCACCCGCATGGAAAGAACAGCTTGGCCGCATTTTCCAGACTCCGGCTACGCCGCCTACATGGGAAAGCCGGTGGCCGGCTAACGCGGAGATTCTCTACATCCTCGATATTGGCAGAACTCAAGCGTCGAAAAAACTGGTGCTCTCCCTCGAGTCGCGCGTGCGGAAAAAGGATGGAAACTGGAAGGTAGCCAAAGCGCTTTCTTTGCGGCGTTCACTAGTTTCGTCGCTACCCGTGCCCGAGGATCGGGAGGTCCTGTCGATGCTCATCGGCGCAGCAAGGGATTACGGATATGGAGCCTACGACTCCTATGACCAACTTGCCACTTCCTATTCTTTGACACCGGTGCTGGCTAACACAATCATGCCCCGGGTGGTGGGAACCGGCCGCTGCTTCTTGCCTCACGCAACGGAAGCTACGGATCTGTCGCCTCTTTCGTGGGATGACGGCGATCCGTGGAGATTCATCCTGAAGATGAATGAAGTGTCGCGGCAAAACTGGACATTGATGGGACGATTTTGCCGCGGTGTGGAGAGCATGGATGTGACAGCACCGCTGCTGGTGACTTCCGCTGGCTTTCTCGTCTCATCCGACCGCGTGGCGCGCCTTGCTGAAGATGCTGCAATTCCGTGGATCATGAACCTTCGCGAAAGTAAATCGATTACGGTTCCCACGGAAGAGAGAGACGCGTTTCTCGCCGATCTACTGAGTTCTCCTATCCTGCCCGCTTTGGAACTTCCCGCAGAATTGCAATTCGAGGAAGTGACGCCTCGTCCGCGGCCGTGTCTGAAGATATCAAGACCTAAACTGACAATTGGAGCAGACCATTTAATGGCGGAGTTGAGCTTCGATTACGAAGGCAGAAACGTCGCAGGGAATACCGCTTCGCAGGGCTTCTTTGAGACCTCGGCGCGGCGCTACGTCCGGCGCGATTTTGTCACTGAGAAATCTGCATCCACGCTTCTATCTGAACTCGGACTACGCTTCGTCTCCACGTCATGGAACGCTGAGGGGGGCTGGAAACTGGCGCCAGCGAAGCTGCCGCGCGTAGTGCGGAACCTCGTTGACTCCGATTGGCGCATCATTGCGGAAGGCAAAGTTTATCGCAGCCCGGGTGCCACGCGCACCGAGGTAAAAAGCGGCATTGACTGGTTTGAACTCCATGGCGAGGTCGATTACGGCGGTGCGAAAGCGCAATTGCCCCAATTGCTGCAAGCTCTCAAACGCGGAGAGATGATGGTCACCCTGGACGACGGCTCCTACGGACTGTTGCCGGAGGAGTGGTTGCATCGATTTGGCGTCGTAGCGGGCATGGGTGCGGCAAAGGACGGCCATATTCGTTTCAGTCCCGGTCAGGCGGGACTGCTCGATGCCCTGCTCGCCGCGCAACCGGCAATCGACTGCGATGAGGCCTTCCTTCGCGTTCGCAAACAGCTTAACCGGTTTCAGGTTATTGAACCTGCCGAGCAACCCCGTGGATTCATCGGGCAACTGCGCGGCTATCAACGCGAAGGTATGGGCTGGATGCACTTCCTGCGCCAGATCTCCTTTGGAGGATGCCTGGCGGATGACATGGGCGTAGGCAAAACCGCCCAAGTGCTCGGCCTTCTTGAAACCCGGCGCGAACTACGAGCCAAAGGTGAGCTCGATAAGCCGTCGCTGGCGGTCGTTCCCAAATCTCTGATCTTCAACTGGAAGCAGGAGGCTGAGCGCTTCACGCCGCAGCTCACCGTGCTGGATTTCACCGGCATCGACCGCCATCGAAACAAGTTCGCGGAATATGACCTGATCCTGACCACGTATGGAACGCTCCGGCGAGACGCTTTCCAGTTCAAAGATACGGTGTTCGATTATGTGATCCTCGATGAAGCCCAGGCTGTCAAAAACGCCGGTACCGAGTCAGCCAAAGCGGTTCGCTTGCTGCGCGGCGACCATCGTCTCGCTTTGAGTGGTACGCCGATAGAAAACCATCTCGGCGAACTCTGGTCGCTCTTCGAGTTTCTCAATCCCGGCATCCTGGGCGCGTCCACTGCCTTTCAACTCAATGGGGGCGCGATGCGCAATCCCAGCGAAGAGACGCGCACGCTACTTGCCCATGCCCTGCGCCCGTTCATTCTGCGCCGCACCAAAGAGCAAGTCGCGAAGGAGCTGCCGCCCAAGAGCGAGCAGACGATCTATTGCGAAATGGAACCTCGGCAGCGCGCCCTGTATGACGACCTGCGCCAGCACTACCGCGATTCTCTGCTCAACAGGATCGACCGAGACGGGATTGCAAAGTCCAAGATTCAGGTGCTCGAAGCTCTTTTGCGATTGCGTCAGGCCGCATGCCATCCGGGTTTGATCGATCCGAAGTTCTTGAAAGATCCCAGTGCAAAACTTGATGTGCTGCTCGATCAATTGCGCGAGATTCTCGATGAGGGCCACAAGGCGCTGGTATTTTCGCAATTCACCAGCCTGCTTGCGATTCTTCGCACACGCCTTAAATCCAGCGGAACCGAATACGAATATCTCGATGGGAAAACACGCGATCGGCAAGCGCGCGTGGAACGATTCCAGAACGATCCAAAGTGCCGGCTTTTCCTCATAAGTCTCAAGGCCGGTGGCCTGGGCTTAAATCTTACCGCCGCCGATTATGTCTTTATCCTTGATCCCTGGTGGAATCCCGCCGTCGAAGCCCAGGCCGTTGACCGAGCTCACCGCATCGGTCAAGAGCGCCAGGTTTTTGCCTATCGCCTGATCGCCCGCAACACGGTCGAGGAAAAGGTCATTCAACTTCAGCAAACTAAACAAGATCTCGCCGACGCGATTATCGGCGCACAGAACAGTCTCATCCGAGACCTGCGTCCCGAAGACATCGAGCTTCTGCTTTCATGATTCATAGTTGAAGTGGAAAGATGCGCTCTCCTTATCATGCCTGCACTTTGCCGGCATCAGAACACAGTGTGTTCCTGACGGGAGATCGGCCATCGGATCGGTCAAACAGCAGTCAATTCCCCGTTAAATGTCTTCCAATCAGGTGACCTGAGACGCCGGATATCGCGCAAAATGTTTCCGTCAGGGGTCTAAGATGGCTGACTTTGAGACCGTCGGGCGCATCGAACCCATTGATCTACCATCGCTCACGGGTCTTCCTCAGTTAGAGCATACGACTCAATCCGTCCCATTTCGCAGAAGCCTTGCTCTGCCCCTAAGGTAATTTGAGGTAATCGGGCTATCGTGATGACGGGCCTGCAGATAGATGTCGCTGAACCTGTCAGCAAGCGGCGTACGGGGCCAACCCGTTATCCAACCCGTGATCCAGTCGGTGCCTACGTATTATCAGGTACTTAGCGCACCTTTCAGATCCCACTTGATCCTTGTAAGTTCTTGATATTATTAGATCTCTATCCCTTGACACGGAAGAGGTCGCTGGTTCGAGTCCAGTCGTGCCTACCATATTTATCAATAACCTAGCTGGAAGGCTCTTCATTTCTCACCTGTAAAACCTCCCCTGCTTCCGTTTTCTAGGTCCCTCTACCCGATTGAACGGTCTTCGATCTGCGACGCTCAACCGTAACGCACGGCATGCGAGAACATCGCCGACATTACGCTCCCGGTCTTGCTCCTCGTCCCAGCACTGGCTGGCTTGCCGTCCCGCCGCTTGAGCCCGCGGCGCCAGTTCTCCACCTTGATCGGCTTGATCGAGGAGAGGGTAGCCTGTCAGCACCAAGCGGTCAGCCAGAGCCGCGCGCAGTTCTTCCGTCGGGTCGATAGCAAAACTTGGCCATCCCGACCGGTCGGTGTGGAGAAAACCTGCCGCCGGATCCAGCCCGGCACTTTCAAGCGCAGATTCAATGTCGTGCCGCGGTAGCGCATAGGCGAAGGATAACAACGCATCGACGCGATCCAGCGGTGGCCTCTGAGAGCGGCCGTCAAAAAGTCACACCTCACCTCCCAGTACGCAATCCCTTTCAGCACTGACACACGCTCAAGAATCAGGCTCGTCTTGCGCCCGGATGAAGGTTTTGCCAGATACAACATCTCCAAGAAGCACTTACGAGTGTTAAAACTGGAAGGGTGGTCAAAAGAGTGAGCCCGAGACGCGAGCCGAAGCCGACGCAGCGCATCAATCTACGGATTCTGGGCGAGTACCTCGATTTGTCGCCGGCCACCATTTCCTTGGTGCTGAACAACGCCCCGGGAGTGCATGCGATTCCGCAAAAGACGCGGGACCGGGTGACGGCGGCGGCACAAAAGTTCGATTACCGGCCGAGCTTCTATGCGCGGACATTGCGGAATCGACAAACGTATTCCATCGGCGTGCTCGTGCCCGAGCTGAGCGACAGTTATACTGCGCATTTGCTCACCGGCGTGGAGCAGTCTCTACTCGAGGAAGGTTACTTCTACTTAACCGCGAGTCATCGCCGCAAGCCAGACTTAATTGAAGAATATCCGCGCCTGCTGATGGACCGCTCAGTAGAAGGATTCATCCTGATCGATACCGCCGTGCAGCACGGTTTCAAGCTTCCCGCTGTCGCCATCGCAGGTCATCGCCAGATTCCGGGAATTACCAATGTGGTGCTGGACCAGCGGCGGGCAGCTGAGCTCACATTGAAACACCTATACCAGCTCGGTCACCGGAAGATTGCCTTTATGCGCGGCGGCAGCCACAGCTCTGACGCCGCCGACCGCTGGGAATGCCTGGAGGCCGTGGCGAAAGAACTTGGCATTGTTGTGCGGCCCGAGTTGACCGTACAACTGAAGTTGTTGGTTTCCACGCCGGAACTGGGGTTAGAGCCGGCTTACGAGCTGCTCAATCGCAAGGTCCATTTCACGGCCGTTGTCTGCTACAACGATATAGCCGCAATTGGCGCCATCCGGGCTATGCGCGACCATGGGCTGCGCGTCCCCGAAGACATTTCCGTGGTGGGATTCGACGACATGGAGAGCGCGGCCTTCCACAATCCCAGCATTACGACGATTCACCAGCCGCTTCATCAGATGGGCATGATTGCCGCGCGTCTTCTTCTGCAACGGGTACGCGGAGAAGCGAAGGTTCCGCGCATGCTGTCCGTCCTGCCGGAACTAGTCATTCGCGAGTCGACCTGTCCGCCCGCTGAAAGGCCCAATCGCTCGAAACGCATTTGAAGACTTAACAGAAGTTTCGCCCCGTGAAGTCTATTCATTCCTTCACCGGCATCGCGAGCTCATTCGCTGCAATTCATTTGAGCTGGATGCTGCTGCCTGAGGCGACTGCAGGAATTACTACTCCCCAGCGACCCTCCACCTTCGAAATGGTCAACCGTTGGTTGTTCTGGATCGCCTCAGCGGTTTTTGGAGTAAAGCCGACCACTTCCACACGGTATTCGTGCCACCACGGCTTCCAGGTTCCTTCCTGCTTTGCGATCTGCACCGTAATGGCGCCGTCCGCCGTTAACGAACAACTGAAGCGAATGCGCGCGAACTCTCCGTTCCGGAAATTGAGGGTGTGCCCATCATCGGTATAGACTTCTCCCGCGCAGGCTTCTCCCTGGAAGTCGAGTCCCTGCGTCAAGGGAAACACTCTCAGGGTCAAGGGGCCGTCCGGCGTTTCGGAGGTGCTTTGGGTGAGCGGTGCTATGGGCAAGATGCTTCCGCCACGCACGTACACCGGCAGTTGATCCAGCATCGGTGTCACCATCAGGGGCTTCTGGGCGATGACTTTGTCGCGCTGTTCCAGGTCTATGGGGCCGGCCGGTTTGCCGCTCTGGACCTGGTCGCCCGTCCAGTAGTCGTACCAGGTTCCCGGCGGGAGGTGAACCGCGTAAGGCGCCACCTCTTCGAGATTCGAACCTGGAGCGACTAGAATTCTACTGCCGACCATGAATTCTGTCCCGCCGGTGAGGTCATCAGGATACTCAAGGAACAGGGGCCTATCGATTGGCAAGCCATCTCGGGAGGTTTCCTCGGCGGTGGTGTAAAGGTAGGGCATCAGTCGATAGCGTTCCTCGATGAAACGACGCCGAATCGCCTCCTGTTCGGGACCGTCAACCCAGACCTCGTGCATCCGTGTGCCTTTGGCGGAATGGATGCGGAAGATCGGCTGGAAGGCCGCGAATTGCACCCACTTGGTCAGCAATTCAGGCGAAGGTGAACCTGCAAAGCCGCCAACATCGGCGCCACTGAGCGCAAATCCACTCAAGCCGAGATTGACGATCTGCGGGACAGTCATACCCAGGTGATTCCAGGTCGAACTGTTGTCGCCGGTCCAGGTGCTCCCATAGCGCTGGCCGCCGGCATAGCTGGCGCGGGTCATCACAAAGGGCCGCTCGTTGGGCCTTAGAGCGAGTTCTCCGTCGTATGTGGCGCGGGCATTCTCCAGGCCAAAGATGTTGTGAATCTCGAGTTCAGTGGCTGCGCGCTTTCGGAAGCCGGGTTCGTCGATGCGGCTTTGAATGTTGTCTGGCATGGTTTTTCCCGGGGTTCCGAAAACCGCCGGCTCGTTCATGTCGTTCCAGAAACCCGCAACGCCATCGTCGATGAAAGTCTTGAAGAGCGAACCCCACCATTGCCGTGTGCGGGCCTGGGTGAAATCGGGGAAAACGGAGTTTCCGGGCCACACCGTTCCCACGTACGTAGAGCCGTCGGGGTTCTTGACGAAATGGTCGCCGGCGGCTCCGGAATCGTACGGGGCGTAGCCAACTCCGGGCTGCTTTGCGACGTGAAGGTCGGTGATGACAACCAGCTTGAACTTGTCGTTCGCGAGATCCTGCACCATTCCCTTGAAGTTCGGGAAAGCCTCTTCGTCGACGGTGAAGGGCCAATTCCTGTGCTGAAAGTCGATATCGAGCCAGAGCACGTCAGTGGGGATGCGGTCCTTGCGCAGCCGATCCGCGATCTCTCGCAGCTGCGACTCCGGGAAATAGGTGTAGCGGGATTGCTGAAAGCCGAGCGCCCACAGAGGAGGCAAGGGCGTGGTTCCGGTAAGCCATGACCATGCGGTAACGACCTGCCTCGGTTCCGGGCCGTAAATCAAGTAGTAATCGATGGGACCGTCGAGCGCGCCAAAGGTGTATTCACTGGGGTCTGAGTGGCCGAAGTCGAAGTTGGACCGCCAGGTGTTGTCGAGAAAAACGCCGAGCGTGCGTCTGTCGCTTACATGCAGGAAGAACGGGATGCTCTTGTAGATGGGGTCGGTCGACTCCTGCCATCCAAATGCATCGGTGTTCCACATGGTAAAGACTTCACCGGCACGATCGAGCGGTCCCGGTTTATCGCCGAGACCGAAAAAGTGGTCGTCATTCCCCCGCTGCTTGCTGATGGTGAAGCGATTGCCTTCCCACCGAACCGGGCTTGCGTCTTTCTGCAGTACATTCCCAGCGAGGTCGGAGACGGTTAGCTCCAAATGCTCATCTATGAGAACTCGAAGGGCGCGTGTGGCGAACCCATGAGGCTCAGGTGCAACCGAAACGCGGCTTGTTCGCGACGCGGGCAAAACCGCCCATGAAGCGTCTTCCGGTATGGCATCGCCCTTCCACAGGCGGACGCGGAGAATGTCATCTCTTAGTGCGTCCACCGCAAGTGTTGTCCCGTCGCTGGTGGCGGTGATGCCGTGGGAACCGGCCGTGATCTGTTGACCGACAACCAGATGTCCCCTCGAGAACAAGGCCAACGCAAACACACAGGCAAGGATTCGAGCAACTCGCATTTCTTTACTCCTGCTGAATACCGGATTGCGTTCTTTGAGCGACCATTGTTCCCATGTCAACGGCTCCAAAAACAGCATGGACACGGATTGTCTTCCTCGATTAACGAATTGCCGCTTTGATCGCGCCGACCCGTTCCACCAGACTTTCCGGCTCGATTGAGACCAGTTCGAAACCGAACTCCCGGTAAGTTTCTTCGTGAATCTTCTCAAAACGCAACGCGTCCTCAAGGCTGATCTGCCGCGCTTGGGTAGGCGTGACAAAGCCAAGGTTGCGGATGAAGAAGACTCGATTTTGATAGATCGCTTCTTTTTGGATGCGCTCCAATTCGCCGGTAAGCACGGATGAAAAAGAGTGCCCGAGGTAGACTGCTAACGCCGCGGTGAAGACAACGCAACGATCGTGAAACTGAACCTCATCTGGCAGGCAAGACGCTCGAATCTGACGCTCCCTTTGCAGTCGAACGATGGCATCAACGAACGAGGGGTGTCTCCAGGGTTCAACTAGTCCTTGGGCATGGGCGGCGTCGATGACGGCCGTAGCCGCCTCTTCGACTACGCCGGACCCGTCGAGTTCCAACTGACGGAGGATCGCTGTCTTCCCTGAACCCGGCGTGCCGGTGATGATGAACCTTCTCACGTGGTTTCCTTCTTCGGGGAAATATGCCCTGAGTCGGAGATATGTCAGAAAGTCGACTTACAATGAAAGTCTGCGAACGCAACCTGCAATCAGACAATGCCCTTGCCTTCCACGATATGTATATAGCGGTTCGGAGCAACGTTGCTAAGCTTCTCAATGTGCGTGCTTGGGGCCGGCCAGTGAATCTCCAACTCGTCAACATGCGTGGCATCGCCGATTCCAAAGACTTCGCGCAGGTCGTGCGACGAAAGATAACTGCCGCCGTTGTTCTTCAGGCGCATTCTTGCCGTTCCGCCGGCTTTCAGCACGATGCGTGCGCCGATGGCGTCGCGGTTGCAGGTGACCCCCTCCAGCTTCAACCCCACCCAGTTATTCCCTTTGGCCGCATTGTTGTGAAGGAGAACCGGGGGTCCTCCGTTTACTCCGATAATCACATCGAGAGCGCCATCGTTATCGAAGTCACCTACAGCCAGGCCTCTGGCCGCAAACTGTTTCTGAAACACCGGGCCTGCGGCCTGGCTTACGTTGAGCAGTTTTCCATCCTTGCTCTGGTGGTATAGCAACAGCGGTTCTTTGTACTTCACCTGCATTGAGTAGTTATCGATCATGTCGTCAGGATGACCGTTGGCGAGCAGAAGATCCACAATGCCATCGTTGTCGTAGTCGAAGTACTTCAATCCCCAGCCACTCATGAGCTTTGTGTCGCGAGCCACCCCCTCCTTCTCCGCGGCATCGTGAAATGTTTCATCCTTGTTATTGAGATAAATCGAATACATTTCGTGATCTACGTTTGCAACGAAGAGGTCCTGCCATCCGTTCCCAGTGAAATCCGCCGCATCCACGCCCATCCCTGAGCGCGGCCTCCCATTCTCACTGAAGCCTACGCCGGACTGCAATGCGATCTCATCCCACTCCCAGCGGCCATTGGGCGCGGGACCGCGGTTTACGAAGAGAAAGTTCTGAACGGTATCGTTGGCCACGAAGAGGTCCATTCGGCCATCGTTGTTGATGTCCGTCGCCACCACGCCAAGACCCTTTCCCAAAGCTTTGGCGATGGCGGTTCCTTGACTTACCTCTGTGAACGTTCCATCGCCGTTGTTGCGATAGAGGAAGCTGGCCGTGGGCCTGAACAGCCGGGGAACGCAGTAGTAGTTTCGGCCGAGCTGGTTATTCCCGCACGCCAGCTTCTTTACCCCCGAATAATCCACAAAGCTGCAGACGAACAAATCCAACCTGCCGTCATTGTCGTAATCGAACCACACAGCGCTTGTTGTCCAGCCCGGAGTGGCAATGCCCGCGCGCTCTGTCACGTCCGCAAAGGTTCCATCGTGATTGTTCTTGTAGAGAGTGCATTTGCCATAGGCGGTTACGAAGATGTCCGGCCAGCCGTCATTGTCGTAATCTCCGACGGCGACTCCCATTCCGAATTGCGATCCGGATACGCCTGCCTTTTCGGTGACATCGGAAAAAGTGCCGTCCCGGTTGTTCTTGTACAGCGCGTTGCGAACACGATTCGAAGGCTTCCAGAAGTCGCTGGGGCCACTGTTGACAAGGAAAATATCCATCCATCCATCGTTGTCATAATCCAGAAAGGCACAGCCCGGGCCAAGTGCTTCAGGCAGAAAGCGGCTGTCCGACATCGCGTTCTCATGGACCCACTGGATACCCGATACCGAGGGTGGCACTTCCGCGAACAGCGGCTCGTTTGATTTGCCTTGCGAACGGGAGCGATTACACAGAAGCTCCGCAGCTCCGGCAACCACTCCGAGTCGCAGAAACCCGCGTCTGGACAATGTCATCGAAACATCCTATCAAAGGGTGTCAGGGCCGGTCTTTGACTGTTATGGAGCATGCCGGGGAGCTCGCGGAAGGGTCGCCGCTTATCCAGGATAGGTTTCATTGGGCTTCACAATCCTTATCCGGTGATCGGAGAATTTGTAGTGACCGCCTGGTAACTCGATCTTCGGCATGTGACAGGTTACGCACTTGCTTTTTGAGACTGGGCAGCGCTTGGCTGCGGTTTTTCCGCCTGCATGGCATGCCTCACATTTGGCGTCGTAATCCGCGGGCCTTTCGCTGACTTCCGTATGCGGGTTGTGACACGCCACGCAGCTTATGCGCGGATCGTCCGGGTCGTAGCATTTGCTGCCAGTGAGGCGATAAGGCTGATAGCGAACGTTGGAAACACTGAAAGGGCCTTGCGTTGCGATCTCTGCCCAGGTCCTGTGGCACTGGCCGCAAAAGTTCGACGCTTGCTCCGCCGGGAGTACCTCCGACTCAGAAAACTCCGATTGCGCGGGGGGCTTGCCGGATCCGCCAGACATCGCCGCCAGGTGCGCCTCAGATGCTTCGTGGCAGTGCGCGCATTGCACTCCAGGCAGCATCTTATCCAGAGTGAGCTGAGTTCCATGGACCGCGTTGGTCGCGTGACATCCGAAGCAACGCAGTTTGTCAGCCCGATTCATCAATCGTCCCGCGGCTTCGGGCAGGTTGGCAGGCAAGGTTGTGTTACCGCCCAGCGTCGGTCCAAGAGCATCGAGCGCGCGATACCAGCTCATGCGGCTCTCGTACAGCTCGCCGTCTTTTTCCAATATGTATGTCTGGCCCATTGCGGAGCTGGCGCCGAACACCCAGCGGATCGGCATTGAGATCGTGCTCGCGCCGTCTGTCACGGTGTAGATGCTTTGATTCCCCGTGCGTTCAATGCGATAGGAATACCTGCCGTAAGTTCCTGTGAGAAGCGGATGACTGGCTAGGACGCTGCTTTGCTCGACCGTTTCCAGCGCCCGCGCCATATTTGTGGCCGGTTGCGCCAATGCCTGCCAGTGGCATTTGGCGCAGGGGTTTGGGCTCCCCTGGTCAGCTTGAGCGCGGAATATTCCAGGCAAAGCGGATGAGAGAAGCAGCCCGAAGTATAAGAGCGTTCCCGGCCTGGTCATCATGAATTCAAGGTTACCTGTCCTCCGCGCACCTGGCCAGCGCAGGCGTCACGATCACTGCACCTTGCCCTCGGATTGATTGACTCCAGGCTGCGTTGCCTGTACTTCGGCCGTCAGCTTCTGAACGATTTCCCGCTCTCGCTTGCTGTCTTCCGGACGCTTGAGCCGATAGTAGACCAGTGCCAGGGTCACATGAGCCTCAATGAACTGTGGCGACTCCTTGACCAGCCCAACCAGTATGTCGCGGGCATTTTCGAGTGCTCCTTCATCCACTGCAAGCAGCGCCAACTGATAACGGACACCCGGATCTCCCGGTCTTGTCTCTGCCGCGCGCTCAAAGTATTTTCTGGCAAGGCCGTAGTTCTGTTCCTGTTTTGCCATGGCGCCGAGTTGCAGGTTGGCGTCGAAGTTATAGGGGTCGACGCGCAACTCGGCCGCAAACTCTTTCTCTGAAAGGTCGGAGTCGCCCGTAAGCATCAGAGCTTTGGCATAAAGGACGTGAACTTCAGGCAGATTCGGATTCAACGCATTGGCCTTGGCGAATTCATCCCGGGCACCCGCGAAATCGGCCGCGCCCATCTTCGCCGTGCCTAACATCAGGTGCGCTTCTGCCGAGTCGCCGTTCCTCAGGATGCGGTCGACCAATACCTGCCCTTCCTCGACCCGCTTTTGCCGAATCAGCGCCGTACCAAGCAGGTAGGCGATGGCCAAATCGTCAGGGTACTTTTCCTCTTCCGGCCCCAGAATCCGGATAACGTCCTTCTCCCGATCCATCCGCATGTAACAATCACCCAGCAGAAGCACGGCCTGATGGTTTCCGGGACTCTCGGCAACCACTTTTTCAAGTTGTGTTGTGGCGTCGTCAATCCTGCCCATCTTGTAATAGCAAAGGGCCAGATTGAGTCTCGCCTCCGCGAGCGTAGGAGACTGGCGCAGGGCGATCTTGTATTCGGAGATGGCCCCTTCATACTGGCCCAAACCGGCCAGGGCAGCACCGAGGTTTGAATGGATGGCAGTTGCCTCGGGATGTATCTGAAGAAACTGCCTGTAGTCCGCGGCCGCACCTTCAAGATCGCCATTCCGCTGCTTCTCTAAACCCGCCTGCACCAATTCCTGAGGTGATTGGGCATGAATTGTAACGGCCAGGATCAAGACAAAGAGATAACAGAACTTGCTCATGGATTGAAGGGTCCTGCGGACATAGCCCGCAGGACCCACCCTACCATGCTTTCCGGTTGCCTTGAATCTCCCCATCAACCTAGAAGAAGAACTTTGCAGCAAACTCCATGGTGCGGGCGCCCTGTTTCTCGGTCGTTTTGCCAAAGGTGCCTGGATTGCCTAGCGTAATCTGCCCTGTTGACGCATTCTGGACGAAGTTCAAATTCAGGTTAGGTCCGCCTGGGAACGACCACAGCGGGTGGTTGAGGAAGTTGAATGCCTGCGCGCGGAACTGGAGCGATCTGCCCTCTGCTATTGGGAAGTTCTTGAAGACGGCCAGATCCGAATTAAAGTAGCTTGGGCCATAGGCAACAGGCATCAAGTTGGGCCCGTTTGTCCCCTTCGTGGTAGGCGCCGCAAAGCAATTGCCATTCACATATTGATGAGCGGCCAGGCCGGAAGTCGGCTTACAAGTCACCAGCGGATTCAATTGCTGCGCGTTGGTTCCCAAGATCGACTGGTTATTGATGGGAATGCCGGTCGGGTTAGCCGCGGTTATCGAACCCGGGATGATCGCGCCGTTCAAGTTCATGTTGTAATTCGTGTTCACGTTGTAAGTGCCGCCATAGGTGATGTTCGCGCCGCTCTGCAACTGCGTGATCCCCGAGAACTGCCATCCGTTCAGAGTCCCATTTACAAATGGATTCACGTGGACGCGGCTACCGAGGTTAATGGAGTATGCAGCATTAAAGAGTTGCCGGCGATCGGTCGGCAGGACGCCATAATCTGCGGCGAGGTTGAACGGGTCGATTGTAGGCAGAACAATGCCCAATGCCTTTTGCCAGGTGTAGTTCGTCTGGATGGTAAAGAGACTGGAGCGGTGCGCCCAGCTTATTTGCAGGGCGTTGTAGTTGCTATACAGGTTGTTCGTAGCCAGATTCACGTCGCCGTAGCCCACCCCGGAGGAGGTATCCAGGGGCCGATACTTGTTTGGGTTGTCAAGTCCTGGGTTGCTGGAGGTGAACATCGCACCCAGTGGCACCTGGTTGATGTTGCTGCCCGCGCCTCCATAGGTATTCTGCAGATTTCGACTGCGATTACCAACGTAGGCCAGCTCAAAGAGACCTTGCCAGGGCGTTACCTGATCGATGTTGACGCTCCAGCTATCGGTGTACGGTTGGTAATCGTCCTTCGAATCGACTGCCGACGGCGACGCAGGCGATGCCGCGACATTCAGGCAAGAAAGGTATGTCGCAAACAATGCAGAGCCCGTGGAGGAATTCGTCGGGCAGCCGGCGCCTCCCACCCAGTTATTGGGAAGAAGGTTGGCCGATTTGACTCCCGCGGATGCATCGAGGCCGCTTGTAAACTGGCCCGAGTGATAGTAGAAGCGGCCCCAACCTCCGCGAGCGACCGATTTGCCGGATCCGAAGACGTCGTAAGCAGCGCCAATCCGCGGTTGGTAAAACAGCGCGCGCGTTGGGAATCCTCCCACCGGCACGGCCGAATCGATCGCGTGCCACTCAAAGCCGCAGAAGGTTGCGACACAACTCGCGTTGTATTTCGTCTGGTCAAAGATCCCGTAGCCGAAGCCCAGGCCGTCGATCCATGGCGTGAAGTGGGTGAATCGCATGCCGAGTTCAACCGTCAATTTCGGAGTCACCTTCCAGGAGTCCTGCCCGAAAAACTCCCAGGTCGTGTAGTTGATATCGTTAATCCGATTCTTGTTCGACTCCTGGTAGTTAGACAGATTGCCCGTCAGCAGGTCCGCATATTCGTTTCCGTAACTATAGGGGCTATTGCCGTGAGAAACCTCTGAAAGACCATTGGTATAGTTGTTCGCGGGCTGTGCATTGCGAATCCGCTCCCAAAACAGACCGGCCTTCAAAGTGTGCTTGGCAATCACCTTGGCGAATGTGTCGCTGACACTGGGCATATACTTATTCGCATAGAGTCCCGAAGAAGCTCCGCCGGCCTCGAATCCGCCCGGATTGAACACCAACGCCGCCTCGCTGGGGCCGAACTGGCCAAAGGAAGGGATCTGTGCAACACCGTTGTTGAACAGCCCTTTATAGCCGTAGCCCACATTTGTGCGATCCACGTTTTTCGGATTCTCAAAGACGTTAGGGAATCCCACAAACGTATAGGCCACAACCGTTTCATTGGTCATGCTCTGGCTGAAGACATGTGTCAGTGTGCCGGCAACGGAATCCGAGCGGTTCTTGCCCTGGATGGGCGTCGGGTAGGGCACCTGGTCGGTATTGCGCCACCACAGGCCGACCGGGAACTGTTGAATCTCTCTCTGGTAGTTGTAGCGCACAAACACCTTGGTGTTGTCGCTGACGCTGTAATCTGAACGGACGACCCATTGCCTATTGTTCTGACTGAAGATCTCGGCCTGAACGTAGTTAAATTCCTGGCTGGCGGTCGGGGTCGTGTTGGGCTTGGGATAAAGCTTGGCCAATGCGAGCATATTTGGATCGATGCACTTGCCATTCGGAGTTCCGGCGCATGCCGGAATTGTCGTTCCGCCAAAGGCCGCTATGGCGGCGGGAGTGAGCTGCCAGGGGGCCTGGCCGGATGCCGTCACCGGTCCCTCCCCGTTAATCGAGGTCGGCGAGAAATCGCCGCCCAGTTCCGTCGCTGTCGGCACGGTCGCGCGCAATAGCCCCGTATCGAGCGTCTGATAGTAGTACTCGAAGCCGGTAAAGAAGAACACCTTCTTGCGGACCTTGGGGACTCCGGGAATGATGACTGGACCGCCAACTGATCCGCCGGGATAGTAATAGGCGTTCGCCGGCTGTTGAACCCCGTCGAAGTTGTTCAACCAGTCGTTCGCATTGAGCGAGTGGTTCCGGGCGGTGAAGAAGGCATTGCCGTGGAACTGCGAGCCTCCTGCTTTCGTGATCGAACTGATCACCACCGGGCCTTTTTGTTCCTCCGCGCTGAAGTTCGACGTCAGCACCTTGAACTCCTGAATAAAGTCGGAGTTCGGATTCACGGGCGTGTCGCAATTGCATCCAGGGTCGGAGACGTGCGCGCCGTCAGCGGTGATGTCCAGGGAGTTTGCGGGCAGGCCGTTGTAGGAGTATGCGGCATTCAGCGGGCTTTGGCTGCCGGAGTCGCCGTTGGCGTTGATTCCGATCGTCTGGCCGTTGTAATTCGATTTGTTCGATGTGCCGTTGGAGATGCCGAATCCTGGAACAATCTTGATATACTCCGCGGCGTTGGTGCCCACCTGCGTAAAGTTCTGGAGCTCCTTGGTTTCCAGCGCAAAGGACTTTTCACCTGAATCGGTGACGGCAACAACTGAACTCTCCGCATCCACCTGCACTGTTTCACCTGCTACGCCAACCGCCAGCGCGACATTGACGCTGCGTTCTTCGCCGCCGCCAAGGCTGACGTTTTTGGCCAGGTACTGCTTGAATCCGGTCGCATCCACGGTCAAGTTATAAGTGCCAACGGGCACCGAAGCAAAAGTGTAGTAGCCTTCTCCGTTGCTTGTCGTGTCTCGAGCGGAACCAGAGGCAGCGTCTTTGAGGACGATCTTTGCATTCGGAATCACAGCGCCTTGCGGATCCGACACAACGCCCGTAAGAGTTGCGAAAATGCTTTGAGAAGATGCCACGCGCACGCCTAGCACAAGCGAGCAGAGGACTACTGCTGAACACACCAGTCTCCGAGTTGTCACAGGAACGACCTCCAAGAAAACTAACAGTCTTCTGAAACCGAGCCGAACGAGCTAAAACGCTTAAGTTGACGCTTGCGTAGGGAAGGCTCGAACGGATCGCTCGCCTTGGCTTAGCGATCGATTTTGAATGTTGCTCCCTGAAGCAGGGGTTGTCAAGCAAAATGTTTAGAAAGTTTTCAATCCTTAGTTGCAGGAAATCCTCAAACTGAAACATCTAAAGGGGCAAGGTAACTGGAGGATGCTCAGAAAAGCAGTGAGCGCGTGGTCATTGCACAACATGCTCCGGCAAAAGGTTTGATGCGGCGGAGGTGGCGGGGGTTTTGTAGTCAGGCGTTGTTGCGCGCGACTTTCAAGTTCTTGAGGCAGCGGCGAAGCGTCGCGGTGTGGTGTGAGGCCGGGGCTGAAGAGATTGATTGCCGGGCATATTGGCCAGTTAAGGCAAGGCGACTGCATCTGTATGTGGATACAAGCAATTGCCGTGAATGCGTAGCCGAGCTCATTGCGAGCGAGTCGCTGAAAAGGCCGGGAGGCGGCGATCGGATGAAATCATGAGGATGCGAGTAGCCGATAATGATATTTCTCGCATCAACTCCTTGTCAGGAGGTAGGCGTGGCATTGAAGGCGGTCAATGGGGTTACCGAGATCCCCAGCAATCATTCGGTTGATGAGACGGTTGCAAAGCTCAAGGGAATTCTTGAAGCGAAGGGGGTTGCCTTGTTCGCCCTGATCGACCATAGCGGGGAGGCGGAAAGAGCGGGATTGAAGATGCCTTCTACCAGGTTGCTGATTTTCGGGAACCCAAAGGCCGGCACTCCAATCATGCTGGCCGCTCCCAGCGCAGCGATCGACCTCCCGCTCAAGATCTTGGTCCGGGAGGACAGCGACGGGAAAGTCTGGATTTCCTACAACAGCCCCGCATATTTGCAGCAACGCCACGGATTCCCACAGGACTTGATTTCGAGTATCGCGGTTGTAGAGGCGCTGGCATCCAAGGCCGGCGAGTAGCCGCGCAGCTATATTCCCATCAGAGGCCGCGGCACACGCGTCCGGGCGCGATCGAGAAACAACCTCATGCGCAGTGCCTCGGCGCGTTGCAACGCTACCAGGCGCATCTGCCTGCGAATATGGTCGCCATTGTCGAGATGCGCTACCATCGCCTCGTCGCTTTCGGCGTCCCTCTCCAGGCGGGCGATCCGCTCCTCGACGGTGCGTTGAAACCGGGGGCTGATCTCATAGTTATCATTGGCAGCGTAGTTGGTGATCATGGCGGGCTCCTCGGTACGGGGTGCTGAGGCTGAAAATTCTTCCGGGAAAGGCCTCAAGTTCTTCCTACTTGGTGCCGATATTAACGAAGACCCATGAAAGGCACCAGATTACCGAGTTGCAAAACTTAGGTAATGGAGTGTTTGAAGACGAGACAGGGGTGCCGTTGGACTAGCGTCCAGAACGACTTGCCCCGCCGGGGGTGGCTCCGACGCACCGTACCCAAAGCCTGCTTGCTAATTCTGCGGCGCCATTGCGTAGTAGCCTTTGCGCACCTGCACCTTCAGGTCATTCCCAGTGCATTGCACCGCGACTCGGCGGAAGGTTCCATCCAGCTTGGTGTTGTTGGGGGTATAGCTGGCAACGTACTGGGTACGCAGTTCGTCTTCGATCTGCTGGAAGGCTGCCGCCAGCTTCTTGCCGTTGTTGCCTACGTCGATGAGGCGGCCGCCAGTCTCTTCTGAAATCCTCTTCGCCGCCGAATAGCCGCTGTAACCGAGGTTGAAGCCCCCATAGAACTCCCGGTCGGCGATCAGAATCACGTAAATGATGACGTTGGACTTTTGCGCCGCGGCGATCGCCTCGCCAATCTTGGTGCGGCTGCCCTGATCTTCGCCGTCGGTGAGAATGATCATTGCCTTGCGGCCGGTCTCCTGGTTCAGCTTTTCGTTGGAGGCGAGGTTGATTGCATCGTAGAGCAGCGTTCCCTTGGGATCTCCAACGGTGGGGATGGTTCCCCCGCCGGCTCCCGGAATGCCCGCCGCGCCATTGCCGCCCGCGGTGTTGATCTCTGCCTTGCTCATGGCATGCGCCAGCAAGCGCGGGCTGTTGGTGAAGTCCTGCAGCAGGTCCACGTCCACATCGAACGAGACCAGAAAAGCCTCATCCTTTGACCTCAGCACACGCTGAAGAAACTGGCTGCCCACATCCTGTTCCAGCGGCAGCACATTCTGCTGGCTGCCTGAGGTGTCCAGCAGAATGCCAAGCGTCAAAGGCTGATCTGTCTCGGCCACAAAGCTCTTCAGCGTCTGCGGCACCTTGTCTTCCAGGACGGTGCAATCGTTCCTGGTGAGATGAGGAACAAGTTCGTTGTTCTTGTCCTTGACGGTGAAAAACAGATCGACCAGGTTGACATTCATTTTGAGAGTGGCCACCGCTGTTTCATCCTGGGACGGCGCGGGTGCGTTGCTGACCGGAGGGGCATCCGGCGAAGGAGCCAGCTGCGCCCACGCCGCCGCGGACAACCCCGGCAAGCCGAGAAACAGAGAGGCGATTCCAAGGCGGATGCGCATGCTGCTCATATAGACGGAAATGTTACTCCATAGAGAGCATACCGGAACTCTTTATCTGACAGCGGGCAACCAGCGCTGCTCCGGCGCGTCTGATACTCTGACAGGTGCAGTGCTGCTGGGGTTCCGGGCCTGCGCGGAATGCATCCGCGGGCCGTTGAATGGCAGGATGCGGCCGTCTGGGAGGATGAAATACCTGTGAAGCTCGGTTCTACAGCAATTGCGTTGACGGCGCTCCTCGGTTCAAGCCTGTGTCTGAGCAATGTGGCTCTGCCGCAAACGCAGCAAACTACGACGCCGGCCACCGTGCCTGACGCCCCCGCGCCCCAGGCGACCCCGCCGCTGTCTGATGTGAACGGCCCCATCACGCCCGGCAAAGGCGCCACTGGCACGCCAACAGCTCCGTCCGATTCTTCGAATGGTCCTGCGTCGCCGTCTGAAAATCCGAACCCGCCGCAACAATCGCCGCAACCGGTACAGTCAACCCAGCCGCCTCCTCAGGCCCCGGACAGTGTGCAGACGACCCCGGCTGAGGAAGGCGCGGCAGCAGTTACCAAATTCGTCGTGAACGTCAACTATGTCGAGGTCCCGGTCACCGTCAAGGATTCGAAAGGCGGTCTGGTCGCAGGACTCACGCAACGCGATTTCAAAGTTTATGAGGATAACGTCCGTGAGCCGCTGAGCGTGTTCAGCGTAGATCCACGCGCGCTTTCCATCGCGTTTGTCATCGACCAGAGCCTGACCTCCGATGTGATGGCGAAGGTGAACGACTCCCTCGGCGCAATCCAGGGCGCGCTTACTCCCTACGACGAGGTCGCGGTGTTCACCTACAACAACGGGGCCAAGGAGTGGACCGGGTTCACAGGAGCAGAGGGCAACCGGCTACCGGCGGTTCTGGCCCTGGCAAAAGCGACCGGCACCGACGAGCAGGTGCCGACCAACTCCGGCCCGCTTGCCGGCTGCAACATCCGCGAGAACGGCAATTGCGTTGACCCCAACCTGCAACCAGGACGCTCGGCGGGCAACGGGGACTTTATCAGCCTCCCCAAGGAGATTCATACTCTCAACGACGCAATCCTTTCCGCGGCCAAGGAGCTTTCTACCCGTCCCAAGGAGCGTCTGCGCATCATCTACGTCGTTTCCGACGGCAAGGAGTACGGCAGCAAGGCTACGTTGCGGCAGGTCATCCGCTACCTGCAGACCAACAAGATCACCTTGTATGCAACAGGCGTGGGCGCCTCCGCGGTCTGGGGCGAGGGCTATGTCAGCCGCCTGCATCTGCCCTTCACCATGTACGACAACATCCTGTTCAAGTACACCTATGCTACCGGCGGCGACCTTGACTCCGAGCGCAACATGAACGGCATCGAGAAAAGCTACGCGAAGGTCGCAAGCGAAGCGCGCACCCAGTACACGCTGGGTTACCTGAGCCACGAATCCATCTACGACAGCAAGTATCGGTCGATTGAGGTGCACGTCGATCGCCCCGGCCTGGAAGTGATTGCCAAGAAGGGCTATTACCCCTCCGGGCAGGACTATCGCTAGCGTGAACGGGCCCGAATGACGAGCCCGATATGAGCGCCACGGGAGCCTCCGCAGCCGGACTTGGGTTAGCGTCGGCTGCCAGCTGGGGCGGTTCCGATTTTGTGGGTGGCGTGGGCGCGCGCCGCGCTCCGGCCCTGCTGGTCGTGGCTTCCGGCCACATCTTCACCTGCTTCCTGCTGCTTGCCTATTGCCTCGGGATGCGGCTCGCGCTGCCGGACGCACACTCGTTCGCTTATGCCCTGATTGCCGGCTTTGAAGGCTCACTGGCGCTGGCTATCTTCTATCGCGCGCTGGCGATGGGCGCCATGGGGCTGACTGCCGCGCTTACCGGGCTGCTCACGGCACTGGTTCCGGTCGTCTTTTCTCTCTTTTGGGACGGAATCCCGAGTCTGCTTACCGCGGCGGGACTGGCCGCGGGCCTGGGGGCCATCTGGCTCATCACCCATTCGCCTGCAGGAGACCGGCCGGCTTCGCCGCCCAGGGCGCTGCTGCTGGGGGCGCTGGCGGGAACAGGATTTGGCGCCCAGCTGATCCTGTTCAAAATGGCCGGCGGGGGCGGCTTGCTGTGGACCATGACCTCTGCCCGCGCGGCCGGCAGCCTGGCGATAATCCTGGTGATTCTTTTGAAGCCGCCTCAGGGCCCGTGGCGAGGCTTTTGGCAGACGGGCATCCTGGCGGGAATGCTGGATACCATCGGCACCCTTTTCTATCTCCGGGCCGCCCAATTTGGACGACTGGATGTGGCCGCGGTCGTCTGCTCGCTTTATCCCGCCGGGACAATTTTGCTGGCCGCGCTGGTGCTGCACGAGCGGCCCACACGGCGCCAGGTGGCCGGAATGGCGCTGGCGCTGGGCGCGGTGATGCTGCTCAGCGTCTAATATCCCGAGCTTGGATTCATCGCATCTATCCGCCACCCTCCCTGGAGGCGGTCATCTGAGCAGCCCGACTCGCCTTGGCGAGTCTTGTCCGCGGACGATCCATGAACGTGAACGGCCGGAAGGTACCCCCCCTCCCCCTCAAGAGCAAGTTCCTCGGGCACAACAAGATACGAAGGGGGCCTGCCGCACAATCGTCATAGCATTGAGGTTAAAGGTCAAAATCGTCTCAGCAAAGGAGTTACGGGCGCCTTGGGGCCAGTGATAGTCCTGCTGATCTCAGGAGGCGCCGATTCATGTGGATTCAAAACTCAAAGGTTATGAAAGGCACTCTGGTGTGGTGTCTCTGAATTTCGTTGAACAATTCGACGAATCGAGGTGGTTCGAAGAACGGCCCTCAGGGGCTAAAGCCCTTTCGTTATGCGCCATTTACGGCACGATCCGCCGCGGCGGATCGTGCCCTGACACAAAACTAGGGATTATGAAGTTAACGAACATCAGGGACAGGACACTGGGATGATTGTGCGCCAACCCCAGGCAATTTAATGCAAAAGTGGAGCAGAATTCGCCTAAACGATAACTGGGGTTGCGCATGACAGGCGCAGCAGGGGCCTTCAAAGCAACTGCTTCGGCTCCGTTCCTGAGGAACGGGCCGGTTTGACCTCCGTCGATCTCCACCTTTTCACCCGCATTCCGGCGAAAGGCGGCAGACAACCCCGCTCACCCCAAACGCACGAAGACCTGTGCCGTGGCACAGGTCTCATGTGAAGCTCTGAACCGGACAGGAGGTCCAGCTGAAACGAGCGGATGGGGCCCTGGTTATCCGTCCTTGCGAATAATCTGAGGCTCGACCGGCGCTGCCGGCGGCGGCGCGGGGGGCGGATTCTGCTGGACATTCTGCACCGGCGGCACCGGATCGGAGATTCCGCGGATGCCTTCCTTGAAGCCCTTCAACCCTTCGCCCAGGCCCTTACCCAATTCCGGCAGCCGCTTGGCGCCAAACAGAAGAAATGCAACCACGGCCAGCACGATCAGATGCCATGGCTGAAGTAGATCGCCCATTGCTCTATCCTCCGCGTGCCGGAACTGACTGGCACACATGTTCACTAGATATTGTCGCACAGAACGGCATTCGCGCGCAGGGCGGGCGGCCCCATCGGCCGCGCCGGACGGCACGAGGAGCCTTCCGTTCGGGTTTCTGTCGGGTACGTCCCATCTGACGAGCAACTTGCGGTTTGCCGGTCACTCCCTCAGAACGCGCAACTGCATCCGATTTCCGTCCGGTTGTTTCGAAGAGCGTATCGTCGCGCCGGCAAACCCGGCTATGGATCTTCTGACAAGCTTCGTTGGATGTCCTGCACGACTTCATCGATTGAAGTCTTCTGACCGAGTTGCTCGATTTCCCTGCTGTTTTTGATGTCCGTCAATCCCACCTTGCTTGCTATCTGCTGATTCATGCTTACCACCGCCGTCACTTCTTTTTCCGTGAGGAGAAGAATCTGGAGCATGAGATGTTCGCGTTCATCGGCGCGGCGGGCCAGTCGCGATTGCCTCATGAGGATGAGGCTTGCCAGCAGGATAGCCTCCATGGCAACGGCGGTTCCGAGAAGCGAGAAGGGCGGAGAATCGAATTGCGGAATTCCGGGCACATGCAACGTGTTTACGAGGATCCAGAAAGAGAAGAGAACGATATGAGCGGCAACGAATCCGAGATTGCCGACGATGGCCGCCGTTAAATCTCCCAGCCGTTCCGCCGGTGATCTTCTCGCCAGAAACTCCTGCTCGTGCTTGGCGATGGTACCGATGTGTTCCTGGACCTGATTTTGGACCTGCATAGTTTCCCTTTCGCGAAGGTTTGCACACAACGATTGGATGCTTGCCGGCGGGCAGAGAGGGCTGCGGAGACGGCAATCTCAGTCAATCCCGTCCGGTTTCTGGTTGTCGATCAGGATCGGCGAACGCGTTGCCGGCGTTCCGTTCAGGCCGGAGGCCGGCCAGAACCCAAATTCCGAGTTCTGTCTTGATTGGCGGTGACACGCCAGGAACTCCGGAATTCTCCCCTCTCAACGCTCGATTTGCGCCTCGGCGATAATACGTCGATCAACGTCTTCAACTGAATCGTGCGCCCTGCATCGTAGAATCGGAGAGATTCGGATCGTCATTGAGGCTTCGCGGAGACCGAAATGATGCGGCAAATCCTCATCTTGGCATTTCTCCTTCCGGCTTTCTCAGCCGCGCAGGAAGAACATGATCACCCCGCGCCAGAAAAACTGGGCACAGTGTCGTTCCCGGCTTCCTGTCAACCTGGAGTCCAGCAGGAGCTCGACCGCGCGGTCGCGCTCTTGCACTCCTTTGCGTACAGACCCGCCGAGGAGACATTCCAAAGCGTGGTCTCACAAGATCCTCACTGTGCAATTGCCCATTGGGGTATCGCGATGACCCACTTCCAGCAGCTATGGGAGCCGCCCCTTCCGTCCAAGGGCATCTCCGTCGGCCAAAACGAGATCAGGCAGGCCGAAATGCTCAACGCAGCTACCGAACGCGAGGGCGGCTTCATCCACGCGCTCAGCCTCATTTTCGACGACCCCACCATTCCATACAGCAAACGCGCATCAAGCTATGAAGTCGCGATGCACGACCTCGCTGCAGCGAACCCTACAGACGTTGAGGCTCAGGTCTTTTATGCGCTCGCGCTGATCTCCAACGCGTCCCCAACCGACAAGACTCATTTCAAGCAGAAGCAAGCCGCCGCTTTGCTTGAGCCTCTCTATCGCGAATTCCCCAATCACCCCGGAATCCCGCACTACCTCATCCATGCCTGTGACAGCCAGGAGCTCGCGTCCCGCGGTCTCGCAGCAGCCAGGGCCTACTCCAGGATTGCTCCCTCTGCTCCACATGCGCTGCATATGCCTTCGCACATCTTTACTCGCCTCGGTATGTGGGACGACTCCATCGCATCCAACCTCGCTGCAAGGGCTGCCGCACATCAGCAGGGTGATACCGGTGAAGAGTTGCACGCAATGGACTACCTGGTCTACGCATACCTGCAAACCGGCCGGGATCAGGAGGCGGCCCAGGTCGTCCAACAACTGAGCTCACTTCAGAATCTGGACATGAGCGACTTCAAGTCAGGCTACGCCGCAACCGTCATGCCCATCCGCTACATCGTCGAACGGCACCAATGGAGCGAGGCAGAGAAGGTTTACTTGCCTCCCGCCTCGGCTTTGCCGCAGGTGCTCGCAACCGCCGTGTGGGCGCGCGGGCTCGGATTCGCCCGCAACGGCCATCCCAAAGAGGCTCGCAAGCAGGCCGAGGCGCTGCGCCAAATTGAAGATAGGCTTCGCGCATCGGGAACCGCCTACTGGGCAACCCAGGTCAATATCATGACTCGCGAAGTGCTCGCTTGGTCGGCCCAGGCCGAAGGCGGATCGGATGAAGCGATTGCCATTTTGCGCAGCGCAGCTGACGACGAGGACGGAATCGAGAAACTCCCTGCCACTCCCGGACCGGTTATTCCCGCCCGCGAACAACTCGGAGAGCTTTTACTTGAACAGGGCAACTTCGCTTCAGCCTCCAAGGCATTCGAAATCTCGCTGGCCAATGCTCCCGGACGGCGAGGGGCATTGCAGGGAGCCGCTCGCGCCACTCATGCCCCCTTACAGAAATAGTCTTCGCATCGAGTTGGGAGGGCGGTGAAGGGCAACGGCCCCTGTACAAAGGTGGAGACAAGCGGCCCCTTCCGAATTCATGTAGCGATTCCCGTGGCAGCGCATGTTCGACCAGGAACGTCCCTTTCCATGTTTCAACTGGCGCTAACAGCCCAATACAGGTTTCCAGACCCGGCTCGGCCCGGCCTTGTGGGTTCCGGACGAATTGCCGGCAACTCGTCAAATACTTTTTCGACAACACTATTGTTAGAGATGCGCAATCGGCCGAGATCAGAAAACGCAGCAATTCCCAGACCTCAGGGGCCAGGCGTTCGTTGTTTCGCCAGATTGGTTGACGGGCTTAGTTGACCTGGGCGGGCTTGCCGAGGCGCTCTGTGACCATGGAAAAGAAGGTGCGCAGGTCCTCTTCTTCGCCTTCGGTAAGGCGGCGATAGACCTTCATGAGGGGGAAGAGGCGCGAGCCGCGCAGATCGACCGCGGGAACCGCCGCCACGCCGCCGGGATACTGGGTCATCTCCCAGGCGCCGGCATAGCGGCGCCGCAACACTTCGCCGAGGTAGCTGCCCCAGAGCCGGACTTCAAAATCGACATCGAGCTCGGGGCTCTCGCCCACCAGCACCAGAATTTCGTCGAGGGCGTCGATCGACTCCGAAGTGAAGTCCAGCTTCTGGTTCAATTGGCTGCGGGCGAAGTCTGCCGCGGCCTGCGCATAGCCCTCCATCATCGTTCCCAGGTCAGGGAACTTGGCCGATTCCAGACGTTTGCGCAGATCGGTGGAGTTTTTCATCCAACCTCAAGAGTAAATGCAACCGCTCGGGGAACGGGTCATCAAAATGGTACAGTGCCGCGGGTTTATGGCAGACTGAAGGCAGTGCAAAAAGAGTCCCCGATGAAGACACTCAAGCTGATCGCACTCATAATCGTGCTGGCGCTCTCTGCCGGCAGGGCCAACCCAGCCACCAGCGACATCTATCCCGATCCGGCGCGGGCCAAGGCCGACCTGGCTGCCGCACTGAAGACCGCCGCGGCAAACCACAAGCGCATCCTGCTGGACTTTGGCGGCAACTGGTGCGGAGACTGTCAAGTGCTGGACATTTACTTTCACGACCCGGCGAACCGGCCCCTTCTCGAAGCCAACTTCGTGCTCGTCCACATCAACATCGGCACGATGGATGAGAATCTCTCCATCGCCAAAAAGTACGAGGTTCCGCTCGACAAAGGCGTGCCCGCGCTGGCTGTGCTGAGCGAAAACGGAACGCTGCTCTACAGCCAGAAGACTGGCCAATTCGCACCGATGCGCCGCATGGAGTCCTCCGCGGTGACGAGTTTCCTGGTGCAATGGAAACCGGTGAAGCAGGGTTGCTCGGTGATGGTGGTGAATTGCTAGGCGAGGTAAGATCAGGATGAAATTCGACCTGGAGAAAACTCCCCGCAGCCACGCATACAAGCTGCTGGTAGGCCTGGTGGCGCCGCGGCCGATTGCGCTTATCACCAGCATGGACGAAGAAGGCCGCCTGAACGCGGCTCCCTTCAGCGCGTACAACTACCTTTGCACGGACCCGCCTATTGTCGGCATTGGCGTGACCAACCGCACGAATGAAGCCTTTGTGCCCAAGGATACGGCCCGCAATATCAGGCGCACGGGCGAGTTTGTGGTGAATATTGTGACCGAAGACATCGCCCTCCAGATGAACATTTGCGCGACCGATTTTCCCGAAGAGATGAGCGAAGTGGAGCTGGCGGGCTTCACAACCGCGGCGTCGGAAAAGGTGAAGGTGCCCCGCCTTGCCGAGGCCCACGCGGCCATGGAGTGCCGGGAGTTCACGACAATGGAGATCGGCCGGTCGCGGATTATTCTGGGACGGGTTGTCGCCGTGTATGTCGAAGACCGATTCGTCGATCCGGAAGGGCCGTATATCAAGGCCGATGAGCTGCACTCGATTGGGCGCATGAACGGGCTGGGAAATTATGTGCGCACGCGGGACGCGTTCATGAATATTCCGCGGATTTCTTACGAGGAGTGGAAGAAGGGCGTGCGCTAGAGCCCGGTTCAGGTGATGGGCGCAAGGTGTTTGGTCTTGGAATAGGTGTACGTCACGCGGTGCACAACGGTGATGGTGGAGAGAACGGCGAGAATCCACAACACCGGGGCCATGGCTCCCCAGTGGTTGAACAGCGCGCCAATCAGGATGAGGACGATGCGCTCGGGGCGTTCGAGGAAACCCACCTTGCACTGGCCGATGAGAGCCTCGGCGCGGGCGCGGGTGTAGCTGACCATGAGCGAAGTGACCATGACGAAGGCCGCCAGCACCACGTAACGGAAGCGGTTGATGCGGCCGTAGTAGACCAGCAGGCCGAAGAAGAGCACTACGTCGGAATAGCGATCGATCACCGAGTCAAAGAACGATCCGAAGACCGTGACCTGGTTGTTGCGCCGCGCTACTCGTCCATCCACCATGTCGAAGATGCCGGCGCCGAAGATGACCATGCCGGCATACAAAAACATGCGGTCGCTGTTGGAGGCGTTGGCGTGGCCAAACAGAAACGCGGCTGCGATGTTGATGACCAGGCCGATGAAGGTAAGCGCGTTGGGAGAGATGCGGGTGAGCGCCAACCCGTGCACAATGCGATCGAGAAGCCAACCGCAGGCGCGGCCAAAGGCGCTGGTCCAGGTGGTCATTTCCAGTCTTCCTTGCTACTACTTCGCGCCGGCAGCGGTTTGATCTTGTTCGTCGCCCGGGCCGGCTTCGGCGACTTCTGCAGCTTCATCATGAATGGTGGTCAGCTTGAGAATCTCAAGCTCGCGTTTTCCGTTCGGGGTAACGATTGTGGCGATGTCCCCGACTACTTTGCCCACCAGGCCCCGCCCGATGGGCGAGGTCGTTGAAATGAGCCCCTTGGAAACGTCGGATTCCTCGCTGGTGACCAGGCGGTACACAATTTCTTCGCCTTTGGTTGAGTCGTAGACCACCACCGTCGACCCGAATCCGGTCTTGTCCCTGGGAATATTCGTGAGGTTCACCAGCGAAAGCTCGGCCATCCGCCGCTTGAGCTGTCCGAGGCGCGCATTCACAAAATCCTGGCGTTGTTTCGCCATGTGGTACTCGGCGTTTTCCGACAGATCTCCCATGGCCACGGCCTTCTTGATTTCCGCGGGAAGCTCATGGGCGAGCTCATGCTCAAGAATCTTGATCTCGTCGAGAAGTTTTTTCTTAATGTGCTCGGGCATCCACTGTCCAAAGCGGGGAGCGGGGCTGCTCCATCCGCGGGAGATGAAAGAACCTTTTTTCTCAATTTAATTATACGCGGGGGGCGACAGACAGCTTCCAGCTTCCGGCAGTCACTGTGTGGCGGCGGATTCCGGCCGCATTACCGGGACGAGGGCTTCCGGTCGGCGGCCGCATTTTCATCCAGGAACGACTGGAGAATCAGCGTCGCGGCCACCTGATCGACCACGCGGCGATGCTGCTGGCGGGCGTGACCGGCTTCGTAGAGAATCCGGTGGGCTTCGCGGGTGGTCAGGCGCTCATCCCACAGGTGGATGGGCAGGCCGGTCAGCTCGCCCAGCTCCGCGGCGAAGGCCTGGGTTCTGGCGGCTTGGGGGCTCACTTCGCCGGACAGGTGCACGGGATTCCCCACCACAATGCCCGCCACGGCGAATCGGCGCGCCAGCCGTGCAAGCGAGCGCAGATCGCCGCGAGACGTGCTGCCGGCGCTGCGCTTGCGCTCAAGCGTGAGCACGGGCTGCGCAGTCAGGCCCAGCTCATCGGAGACGGCAACGCCGACGCGGCGGTTGCCCACGTCGAGGCCCAGGAAACGGGGATGAGGATCGGTTTCCAGCGATCGGCTCCTTTTGGAGGTGTTGGCTTTCAGCTTAAAGCCGCCGGGTACCGGCGAAGTACCGGGCGCTGTTGCTGTGTACCCGATACAATCAAATAGAGAGTCCTCAGGGGATTCTACGCGTCTTAACTTCATGAAGGGTCAATAGAAACAGGATGGTAAGGCGCAAATGGAAGAGCAAAAAGAAGAAGGGATCCGGCGTGGGGAGAGTGGTGCTGGGGATCTTTCTGCTTTCGCTTTTGGCGGCCGGGGGGGTGGGCTGGCTGATTCTGGCGCCCTACGGACCGGAAACCGAGACCTTTGTTGAAGTGGCCCCCGGCTCATCGACTGCGCTGATCGGGCGGCAATTGGAAGCGGCGGGGGTAGTGCGCAACCAGGTTGCGTTTGTTCTGCTGCGGTTTTGGGAACGAGGCACGCTCCGGGCCGGCGAGTACCGGTTCGATCATCCGGCGCCCGCTACCGAGGTTTATGCGCGTATTGCGCGAGGGGACGTTTTTACCAAGGCGCTGATTGTTCCCGAGGGCGCAAATGTTTTCGATATTGCCGCGCGTGTCGAGGAATCCGGGTTTGGCGCGCGCCAGCAATTTCTGGATGCCGCGGTGGAACGAGCCGGGTTGGTGGCCGACCTGGACCCTGGGGCCAAGAGCTTGGAGGGCTACCTGTTTCCGGACACATACCGCTTTTCCAGAAAGACAACTCCGGCACAGATTGCAACGGCGATGGTGCGGCGCTTTCGTGCGGTTGCGAGCCAATTGGGATTGAAAGAGAATGTGCACCAGGTGGTGACAATCGCTTCCCTTGTGGAACGGGAGACAGCGGTGGACTCTGAGCGGCCACTGGTTGCCAGTGTCTTCATCAACAGGCTTGGGAAGAAGATGCCTCTGATGACCGATCCGGCGGTGATCTACGGACTTGAGCTTGAGGGCATGTGGCGGGGAGCTTTGCAAAAAAACGATCTTGCGCACGACACGGCCTACAACACCTATCTGCATGGAGGTTTGCCGCCGGGACCGGTGGCGAATCCAGGGGTTCGCTCGCTGCGGGCAGCAATGGAGCCGGCGGAGACGGACTACTTCTATTTTGTGGCGGCCGGCGCCGACGCGCAGGGACGGTCGATGTTTTCAAGCACGCTGGATGAGCACGACCAGCAAGTGGCCGAGTACCGGCGGGCGCTCAAGAAAGCAGGCGGGCGATGAAGGCGGTTGGGAGGAACGTCGCGAGGAAGATCTGCCGCTTCGCTGCCCTGACCGCGCTTGCGCCTTCGCTGCTGCTCTCTGGCTGCTTCATATTCTTCACGACGCGCAAATTGCCTGTGCCGGTGGCGCCGGCGGTGTTCCAGACGGTAACGCCGGATGAGCTTGTTGCGCGGCTGAATCAACGTTGGGCAGCATTCGACACGATGACCGCCAAGGTCGAGATCCTGACGAGCGTCTTGAAAACGAAAGAAGGCGTGGCGAGGGATTACACCAGGGTCGGCGGAATCATAGTGATGCGCAAGCCGGAGATGCTCAGGGTGCTGGGCCGCGCCCCGGTGATCGGTCTGGAGATGTTCGATATGGCCAGCGACGGCAAGAACTTCACCTTGTACATTCCTTCGAAAAACAGGGCTTACAAAGGCCCCGTAAAGCTGACCAAGCGATCCTCTGTTGAATACGAGAACCTGCGGCCGGGGTTCTTTCTGGACGCTCTGGTGGTGCGCGGGTTGGAGCCGGACGAATATTATTCGGTGACCACGGACTCAGAAACCGTGGAGGACTCGGCCAAGAAGCATCTCTACTATGTGCCGGAATACACGCTGAGCATCAATCGCCATATGCAGGGGAGCCACAGGGACCAGCCGGTGCGCGTCATCACCTTTCATCGCGAAGATCTTCTGCCGTACGAACAGGACCTGTACGACAACGATGGCAATCTGGCGACCCATGTCACGTATCGGGATTATCAGGATTTCGGTTCAGGGCTCTACCCATCGACTGTGACGATCAAGCGGCCTCTAGAGGACTCGCAAATGGTTCTGCTGGTTGAGAAGGTGACCCAGAACGTGAAAGTTTCAGACGACCAGTTCGTGGTGACCGTGCCTCCGGACACCGAGATCAAGAATCTGGAGTAGCACGACCGGGAAATGCACGCCAAATTGAATGGGGCTCCCAGAGGGCGTCCCATCAGGTTGATGAAAAACCCACAGCCTTGAAAGGGCACGGATTTATCCGTGCCACAAGTCCCGCAATATCAGGCCGGCTTTAGCCGCTGAGGGATGGTCTCAAGCTTTGTCAGCAGTCTGATGGGGCGCCCGGAGGGCGCCCATTCAATTTGGTGCGTGAAGCGGTGGTTGGATAGGACGGCCAAAGCATTACGACAGAACGACAAGGGCAGTTGAGGCGGCCGGGAAGAATCCCGATGCCGATTGGCTAAAGTTAGCGGTGGAAAGCAACCGCAGACTCTTCGACTCCGCCGCTCGGGCGTGGAGTTGCCCGCACTATTGTGGCGGGGGGGTGCGGGGGACGCTGGGAGTTCCTCCCTGAGGCATACCCATCACGTTGACCGCGGTGGCGGTGAAAGTGCCGCCCTTGAGGACGCCGTCGACGCGGACCATATCGCCGACCTGGATATCGGCGAGGGTGATGGGTTCGCGGCGCTTGCGGAAGGTGGTGTTTTCGTCGGCGACGATGTCGTGAGAGGCGTTGTCCATGACGCCCAGAAGCGTTACTTTGACGCCGTCGATGGCGGTGACCTTGCCCTGGAGCCAGGTTTTGCCGAAGTTGGCCTGGGTTTCTGCCATTTGCTTTGCGCGCTCGGGGTCAACGAGGGCAATGACCACCGCGCCCACGGACCTGGCGGTGGCGTCTACCTCTCCCATGGAAACAATGGTGTCGCCGACCTTGATATCGGTGGCCTTGATCTGCTCGGGTGGATTGCCGCCCTGGCCCATGCCGCCACCCTGGCCACTGCGCATGCCGCCGCCTCCCTGCCCACCGCGCGTGCCGCCGCCCTGGCCGCGCATCCCGGCGGCAGGCAATTTGATGATGCGGGTGTTGGCGCTGAAACGGATGACGTCGATTTCGCCGGTTTCGGACTTGACGGTGTAATGGTCGGCAGCAATTCCAACCACGCTGCCCACGATTCCGCGACCGGGGGGCATGCTCATGCCCATGCGAGGACCGCCATAGCCGCCGCGGGCGCCGCTTGGGCCGGAACCGCCGGCTCCAGAGCCGTTGTTCTGCGGGGCGGGGGGAGCGGAAGGTGCATCCTGGGCACAGGCTGCGAGTGCGAGCGAGAAGAAGAGAATGGCCGGCAAAAGTCGGAATTTCATGAAAGCTCCTGGAAACTGCCTTCAACATCCTAAATCCATAGACGGGGAAGGTGAGCCTGGAGACGACGAGAGCGGCCCATCCCTTTACTGAGGGGCGCCTTGAGCTGCGATCAGTTGCTGGAAGGCGGGGAGTTCGCGGAGGCTGGCAAAGCCGCTGTCGACGGCAATTTTCTTGGGATTGGTGTAGCCCTCGTTGAGAGCCAGGCGGAGGTTCTGGATGGCGCATTGGGAATTTCCTGCGCTGACGCAGCCCTTGGCCATGTAGTAGTGCATGGCGCCACGATCCTGGGTCGAGGCCGGATTTTCGACGCTTGCCCCAGTGTGAGATTCAAAGATCTGCGGGTCGGCGGCGAGCGCAGACTGGTAAGCCTCCCAGCCCTTCTTGTATCGATGCTGGCTGAGCTGGTTGGAACCGAAGTTTCTGAGAATCAGGGCGGAGTGGGGCTCGATTTTGAGGGCCTTGCGGTAATATCGCTCGGCAGCCGGATATTGCTTTAAAGAGTCGTAAACAGTGGCCAGATTGTTGAGAACCGTGGCGCTGCGGGAATCGAGTTTGAGCGAGGCGCTGTAGCAGCGGGTGGCGTCTTTCAAGTTGAACATCATCTGGTAGGCGATGCCCATCTTGTTCCAGAGGCTGGCGGAGGGATCCGTAACCTTGGAGTAGGCGGCAATGGCGGCCTGGTAGCGCTGATGCCCGGAGAGCGAATCGCCCAGTTCCTCCGGGGTGGGCGGGTTGACGGGCGAGGCGGGGACGGGCTGGGCCTGGCCGGAAGGCTGTGCCTGAGCGGGGGCTGGCGACGGAGCTGGTGAAGGAGTTTGAGCCTGGGCTGGCGACGGAGTTTGATTCGAGACAGTTGAGGGATTGGGCGTCTGGGCAGGGAGAGCGTAGGGCGAGGCCACGAGGGCTGCGAGCAAGGCCAGGGCCAGCAACGAACAACGATCATCGAATCTGAACATATCCCCTCCCGGCGAGTTCCTTTCCAGCCAGGGAATGCAAGGGCGGGCGGCCGGTAGACCCGGTGCAATGGCCGTCCATTGGCATTAGACCACCAATTCAGGATTCGGGCGAGCGGAAGCGCAAAGAATCCGTTTGGTGAGATGCAAATCTAAGGGAAGAAGAGCAGGGTCTTCGGGATACACTCTTTTGAAGTGCGGGAGGGGAACGCGATGAGGACGACGGCTGCGGATGGCGCGCAGGTGGAGTTGGGGGCCCGGTTTGGCGCCACGCGGCGGCGGACGCTGGAGTTGTGCGCGGGGCTTTCGGCCGAGGACATGATGGTGCAGTCGTGCCCGGAAGCTTCGCCGGCCAAATGGCACCTGGCGCATACGGCGTGGTTCTTCGAGTCCTTTGTGCTGCGGGAGTTTTTACCCGGCTACCGTCTGTTCAATGAGGATTTTCCCTGGCTGTTCAACAGCTATTACGAGGGATTCTCGGCGTTTCCGGAAAAGCGGTTGCGGGCGGTTTTTGCGCGGCCGGGGTTGGATGAGATTTTGCTCTACCGGGAGCATGTGGACCTGGGCGTAGAGCGGTTGCTTGAAATGGGCGCTGATCCGGAGGCGCTGCGGCGGATCGAACTGGGCGTGAATCACGAAGAGCAGCACCAGGAACTGCTGCTGACCGATATCCTGCACGCGTTTTTTACCAATCCGCTCAGGCCGGTTTATGCGGAGAGAGATGGCATCAACTCCCGGGTCCCAAAATCGGTACCTGGGGCACCCGGAGTTTCACAGGACCAGACTTCTACGCTCGAGTTTGAAGAGTTTGAAGGCGGGCTGCGGGAGATTGGACACGGGGGCGCGGGTTTCTGCTTCGACAATGAACTGCCGCGGCATCGTGTCTGGCTTGAACCGTTTGCAGTGTCGCAGCGGCTGGTGACCTGCGGGGAGTTTGCGGAGTTCATTGCCGATGGCGGCTACAGCAGGCCGGAGCTCTGGCTTTCCGCGGGATGGAATGCGGTAAAAAGCAATGGGTGGCGCGCGCCGCTCTACTGGATGAGCGAAGAGGGCGCGTGGAGCGTCTTTACCCTGCGCGGCGAGTTGGCTCTGAACGAACTGGAGACGGCTCCGGTGAGCCAGGTGAGTTTTTACGAGGCCGATGCCTATGCGCGCTGGGCGGGACGGCGGCTGCCCACGGAATTTGAGTGGGAGGCCGCGGCCGAAGGTCAAACCGCGGCAGGGAACCTGCTTGATTCTGGTTTGCTGATGCCGGCTTCCGGCAATCGGCGCCCGGAAAATCAGGGCTCTGCGCAACAGTGGTATGGAGATTGTTGGGAGTGGACGGCCAGTGCTTACCTGGGTTATCCGGGGTTTCGGCCCTTGGAGGGAGCGCTGGGCGAATACAACGGCAAGTTCATGAGCGGACAGATGGTGCTGCGGGGCGGTTCGTGCGTAACGCCTGCCTCGCACATTCGCTCGAGCTACCGGAATTTCTTTTCTCCGGAGACACGCTGGCAATTCTCCGGAATTCGGTTGACTTCTTTGTAATCTTTTGCCGGTACAGTTGCATCCAAGTGACCGCATGACATCTTTCGTTTTCCCCAGAACTGCTGCACACATTGAGGAACCGACCACCGACCAACGAGTCGCCGGCAAGCCAGCCATTGAAGAACCGGTGGCTTCAGCGGTGCTCGCGGGGCTCAGTTCCACCCCCAAGCGGCTGCCCCCATGGCTGTTTTACGATGCAGCGGGGTCGCGGCTTTTCGACGAGATTACAACCCGGCCGGAGTACTACCTGACGCGGACGGAACGCGGGATTCTTGCGGAGCACGCGGACGCAATGATCGCGCAGGCCGCGGACGGGGCGCGATTGCGGATTACGGAGCTGGGCGCCGGTTCGGCAGACAAGACGCGCCTGCTGCTGAAGGCCGCGGCCGCCCGGCAAGAGCGCGTGGTCTACGAACCTGTGGACGTTTCGGCCAGCGCACTCGATGCGGCCAGGGAACGAATCGAACGCGAGATTGGCGGAGTCGTGGTAACCCCGCGGGTGATGGACTACACGCACGGGAACGGGCGCGGGCTGGGGTTGAGGCGAACGGGGGTTGGCGAGCGGCGGCTGGTGCTGTATATCGGCTCGAGCATCGGGAACTTCGATCCGCCGGAGGCGATGCGGGTTCTTCGTCGCGTGAGGGCGGGGCTGAATGCGGGCGACGGACTGCTGCTGGGCGTGGACCTGGTGAAAGACGAAGCAACGCTGCTGGCAGCTTATGACGATGTGGCGGGCGTGACGGCCGACTTCAACCTGAACCTGCTGGCGCGATTGAACCGCGAGCTGGGAGCGGAGTTCTACCTGGAGAGCTTTCAGCACCGGGCGGTGTGGAACGAGGCGGAATCGCGAATCGAAATGCATCTCGAAAGCCGGATCGCGCAGAAGGTATGGCTGGGGGATCTGGATCTGGCAGTGGAGTTCGCCGAGGGCGAGACAATCCACACGGAGAATAGCTACAAATACCGGCCCGGGCAGGCGGAGAAGATACTGGCGGAAGCCGGGTTCGCGGCGGCGGGAAGCTGGACGGATGAGCGCGGGTGGTTTGGGGTCTGCCTGGGGCGGGTGGAGTGAAGCTCTCTGTTATCCGAGTCAGCAGCCCGAAGAATGGCGATACTCATCACTGAGTAACTTTCGGATGGTGAACTTACTCCCTTTTACTCTTTTTCCGGCCTAAGAACCGTTTCACGCGCAGACTTATTTCTCTGGTGTCCTTCAATTCGCATTGCCAAATCACCAAGGTAGCCCAGCCTATTTTTGACAGGGCGTCTATGTTTTCGCGATCTCTGAGATTCCTCGCGCGTTCTCGCTGTGCCCAGTACATCGTCAATCTTTGAATTTCTCGCGGAGCCATTTTAAGACTGCGAGTTGTTCATAGTGGCCTGCTCGCCTGACCTGAGACAACAGCCATAGCCCTGTTGGCTTCTCGGCAGTCATGTTTTTAGCCCCCTCATCGCAAGTCGTGCAAAGTATCTTGAGGTTTGACGGCTCCTCTTCGCCGCCGATGCAATCGGCTCGAGTGAGTCCGATATGAAATCTGGCTTCGAGCCCCGTAAAGTCGTCAATGTCCCCAGGAGCAACACCACACATTCGGCAAAACAGGTCACCGTGGTCGAGAACACAAGCACGCAGTCTCTCAGAAATTTGTGGCTCAAAGGATACCTCGCATGTCCCCGGGAGACATTCTGACCCCGTTGGCGCGCCAGATACTCGTGTGCATCCCAACTCGTTGGCGCCATATGAATTTCGACATCGCTTGATGCGAATTTGTGAATTGAATCGGTGCATGCGGGTATCCTCGGCATCGCACTTCCAGCGTTACCCTAGCTTCAAAAAGAAGCCCTCCATGTTTCTGTTGAGAGGCGGACGCTGTTCTCTAGGGGAGGCGCGATCGTAAAAATTCTAGGCCCAGTTGCAAACAAATGAACGCGATAGATTTGCCATTGCATTGGTATTTCACTTGCGATTTCGAATTCGTTGCGTGTCAGAAAAAACGGGGTGCGAGCCGAACCGTTCGTGGTTTTCACCTCGATCAAGCGAGGGCTGCCCTCTAGGTTGAACGAAGAGATATCGTAGCCCGCACCATCCCCATCTTCTGCAGCCGTCCATCTAACTTCCCGGGCTAGATCCGCACGATTCGCTTGCTTCAGTCGGTCCCTCTCAAGGTCGACAACAAATGCCTCCCCGGCTTTGCCTAGGGATCGATTGAGATGGTCTCGCTCAACTGGATCAAACTTCACCACGAGCCGTCGCAGCCGTTCTGGAATCTTGTTGCTGTTGTCACTTCGAGCGGGTGGCGCAACAAAGATTTCGGCGGGCTCGGGTGCGGCGGCCTTTGGAACCTGAACGGGATCGAGGGTTCCTGGTTGTCTTGTAAGGTATCGATCTATAGCATCGAAAATCGCATTCTGAAAGTTCCACTTCGGCTTGTATCCGGGAATCCACGGCATCCCCAATTCGTCCAAAACTGCAGAAATGTTTTGGTGCTTGAACTCCACAGAACGATGTGATCGATCAATATTCGCCATTAGGGCTGCACTATGTCTGGATTTCACATATGCTTGCCCCGAGAGTTCCGCTTTGAGCATGGAAAAATAGTCAGCGACGATCATGTCAAGTTCGTCGTCCCGCCAATTCGTCCCGCGCTTAGCTTCTTCTGACATTCACCCCTATTGTATGCAGGAGCGGAAAAACCGGTCAGTTTTCACTAAAACTAGAAAGTACCGATACTGGAAATCTGATGCTCCCGGGTCCAGAATGGCAACCTTATACATAAACCGCAGACTTTAGATGGAGTTAGCCAGACCTGCAAGTCAGTAGCTTCGCTTCAAAGCAGGGCCCCGCGCTACCCGACCAGCGCCAGGGCTGCGGTCCCTTTGCGGGGCGGGACGAAGTGGTCGGCGCGGGAGGCGATGGAGAGCTTTTCGCGGCTGAGGAGCTTGCGAATCTGGCCGCGGGCGTGATCGGCCCAGGGGCCGCGGTTGTCGAGCCGCACATAGGCCTGCCAGTGGCGCAGTGCGGGGCGATGCCGGCTTTTGCGTTCGTAGGCCAGGGCAAGATTGTAGTGAGCGTCGGCGTAGCGGGGCGAGAGGGAGACGGCCTGGCAATAAGCGGCGATGGACTCATCGGGGCGGTCGAGTTCGTCGAGCACGTTGCCGAGATCGAAGTAGGCAAGCACGTAGCCTGGATCGGCGATGGTGGCGCGACGGTAGAACTCTTCAGCGCGGGAAAACTGACGGAGATGGAAGTGCAGCGTGCCGAGGTTGATGCTGGCCGGGGCATAGTCTGGATCGAGCTCCAGAATCTCCTCGTAGAGAGCGATGGCGCGCCCCTTTTCGCCGGCTTCCTCTGCCTGCACCGCGGCCAGAAAGCGCTCCTGGATGCCGTTGGGCTCAGCGACCGGATTGCGGAGCGAAGGCGGTTGGGAGGACCCGGACAGCGGATCGAGCTGGCCGGACCTGTCAAAACGTTCGAAGTCGAAGAGCAACTGGCGGCGGATGGGATCGACCATGGCGCCGTGATGGCGGAAGGCGAGGCGCGTTCCGGTGCGCACCAGGCAGGCCTCGAGCAACGGGTTGGCCATGCCGGCCACGGCTTTCATGGCCATGATCGAATCGCGAATGGAGGCGGCGGGAATGTCGTCTTCGCGGAGAATGCGGAAAGTTCTGAGCTGGCCCAGATCCTGGAACGTGTAGGTCTGCTGTTGGGGGATGAGTCCGGCTCTCTCCCACCCGAGCAACTGATGGGCACTGATCTGCAAGATGCGCAAAACGTCCTGACGGCTATAGCTGGTCACTCTTGAGCACTCCCACACGCCGTACGCGAAGCCATGGGTTTTGAATTCCCATTTTGAACTCGTTCCCTGAACTGAAATTTCCAGCTCATTCGCGCGACGCAGCTCCTTGAACAGTTACTGAGAAACCGCTCTTGCTGCGATTATGCCAAGAGTAGGAGTGGATAAGCAGTTCGGAATTAGGGTGGCAAGCAGAAACCCGTGGATAACGGTTGTCTGACTTGGTTCAAATTGGGTTGGAGGGGAGATCTGCGAACTTTGGAGAGCCCATTTCGGATTCCACTCAGCGAAGCGGGCCATTTTTCCGCGATGGGCGAATTGCGTTCCCTGTCTTTCATTCGATGGACTATGATCGGCGTGTGCGAAATCGGCACCTTTAAGTGGAAGGTATGACGGGGCCCCTTGTTCAAGCGAAGATCCGATTCGCGCTCGACGAACACCTCAAGGTGCTTTCGGTAAGCACCGGTATGGATGAGTTGCTTGGCTACAGCGCCGAGGACTTTCTCCGATCCAGGGTTTGTTTGAAGGACCGCGTTCACGCGGACGATGCCGACATCGCCTGCATGCTGTTTTCTTCCGATCCCAAGGACAGGTCGGGCACGCTCAATATTCGCCTGCGCCACGCGGACGGGCGGATACGCTGCGTGCGGGGAGAGTACAGCCGGGAACCGGCTAAGGTCGGCGCGGGAGCGAGTCTCGACTTGCTGCTGCAGGATGCGAAGAGCCTTTACAAGATCATGGGCGTGCCGGCCAGCCTGACGACCATTGACCCGGTGACGAATGCCGTCGACGAAACGCATTATTACAAGAACCGCAATCATGTGTTGACCGGGGTGAACCGCACGGGTCTTCTCGGCTGGTCCAATGGAATTGGAGACGATTCCGGACTGGTGGGACTGACCGACTACGACCTGTTCCCCGAGGAATATGCGGACGTCTATTACCGGCTTGAAAGGGAGGTCCTTGCCGGGAATCCGGTGATCGCCGACACGGTGACCCCGCCATCTGGAAGCAGGAAGAAGGGTTGGGCAGACCACCGGATGTATCCGGTGAGAGACCTGAATGGAGATGTCATTGGTCTGTTCGGCGTGACGCGGGATATCACCGAGCGCGCGCAGACTGAAGCTGCGCTGCGCGAGAACGAGGAACGGCTAAAGGAGTCGCAGCGAATTGCCGGCCTGGGCAGCTATGTGACCGACATTGGCGCTGGGATGTGGACGAGTTCCGCTGTCCTCGACGAGTTGTTCGGCATCGACAAGGAGTATGTGCGCACCGTCGATGGATGGGGCGCTTTGGTGCATCCCGACGATCGGGAGTCGATGGTGACCTATTTTGCGGAGGAGGTCGTCGGCAGGGGGAAGCCATTTGACAGAGAGTACCGGATCGTCCGGCAATCGGATGGGGCGGTTCGGTGGGTGCACGGCCTGGGCCGGTTGGAGGTGGATGCCGAAGGGCGGCCGATCAAGATGCTTGGCACGATCCAGGATATTACCGAACGCAGGCAGGCCGATGCGACGCTGCGCGAGAGCAAGGACCTGCTCCAATTGTTTATCGAGCACGCGCCCGCCGGGCTGGCCATGTTCGACCGGGAGATGCGCTACCTGGCCGCAAGCCGCCGCTGGCTGCAGATGCATTCGCTCGTGGACCGGGAGGTGACCGGACAGTCGGAATATGAGATCTTCCCCGAGATTCCGGAAAGTTGGAAAGAGGAGCATCGCCGGGCGCTGGCGGGGGAAGTGTTCCCGGCCGAAGAAAGGTCCATCGTATGGGCGGACGGGGCGGCGCGCTGGGTAAGACGGGAGATCATGCCCTGGCGGGCAGGCGACGGCGAAGTTGGCGGCATCATCATATTTTCAGAGGACATCACCCGGCATCGGGAAGACGAGGAACGCCTGCGACTGGCGGCCAGCGTATTTACCAACGCGCACGAAGGCATCACGATTACCGATCCCGATGGAACCATTCTGGAAGTGAACGACATGTTCACGCGCATTACCGGCTACTCGCGCGAGGAGGTGATCGGGCAGAATCCACGCTTTCTGAAGTCGGGCGTGCAGAACGAAGAGTTTTACGCCAACATGTGGCGTTGCCTTCTTGAAGATGGCCGGTGGTCCGGGGATATCTGGAATCAGACCAAAAGCGGGGTGGTCATTGCCGAGACACTGACGATCAACGCGGTGCGCGACGCGGGAGGAAAGCTGTTGCACTATGTAGCCATGTTTTCAGACGTGACCCAGCTCAAGGAACATGAGCGGCAACTTGAACACGTGACCTATTACGATGTGTTGACCAGCTTGCCCAACCGGGCTCTGCTTGCCGACAGGCTGCGCCAGGTCATGACACTGCCAAGCCGCCAAGACCGGCTGCTGGCGGTGGCGTACCTCGATCTGGACGGCTTCAAGGACGTGAACGACCGGCATGGACACAGCGCAGGCGACCAGCTGCTGACCTCGCTGGCTTTCAACATGAAATGCGCGCTGCGCAAGGGCGACACCCTGGCACGGCTGGGCGGAGACGAATTTGTCGCTGTATTGCTCGACCTGGACGATGCCCACGCCAGCGTGCCGGTGCTGAACCGGCTGCTGGAGGCCGCCGCGGAACCGGTGCAGGTTGGCGACCTTTCGCTAAAGCTAACAGCCAGCGTAGGCGTGGCATTTTATCCGCAGAAGGACGACTTGGATGCGGATTCGCTGCTGCGCCAGGCCGACCAGGCCATGTACCAGGCCAAGGTGGCGGGCGGCAACCGTTACCACATTTTCGATCCCGGCCACGACCAGATTGTGCGTGGGCGGCATGAAAATCTGGAGCACATTCGGCAGGCCATGGCGGCGCGGGAATTTGTGCTCCACTATCAACCCAAGGTAAACATGCGCACCGGCAAGGTGGTAGGGGCCGAAGCTCTGCTCCGCTGGCAACATCCGGAGCGGGGATTGCTGCCGCCGGGCATGTTTCTGCCGGTGATTGAGGAACATCCGCTGGCGATCGAGTTGGGCGAGTGGGTGATCGACAGCGCTCTTTCCCAGATCGAGTCCTGGCATGAGGCCGGGCTGGAGATGCCGGTGAGCGTGAATGTGGGGGCTTTGCAGTTGCAGCAGGCGGTTTTTGTGGATCGCCTGACAAGCCTGCTTGCGGCCCACCCCTGCGTCAAGCCATCCAGCCTGGAGTTGGAGGTGCTGGAGACCAGCGCTCTGCAGGATGTGGTCCAAACCTCGCAGGTGCTCAATGCTTGTCACGGGATCGGCGTGTCGTTCGCCATCGACGACTTTGGCACCGGCTACTCGTCGCTGGCGTATCTCAAGCGGCTGCCTGCCAGCATTCTGAAGATCGACCAGAGTTTCGTAAGCGATATGCTCGAAGATCCGGAGAACCTGAATATCCTTGAGGGCATTCTTGGACTGGGGTCGGCCTTTCACCGGGAGGTGATCGCCGAGGGCGTGGAGACCGTGGAACACGGATTGATGCTGCTGCGCTTGGGTTGCGAACTCGCGCAGGGCTACGGCATTGCCCGGCCAATGCCGGCCCGCGAGCTGCCCGGCTGGGTGTCCTCGTGGCGGCCCGATCCGCGCTGGGCCGAGGTGCCCCCGGTCCACTCCGGCAACCGGGCGCTGCTCCATGCCTGCGTTGAGCACCGGGCATGGATCGCAGCCTTCGATGCCTTTCTGCAGGGCAGGCGGCACGCACCCCCGGCGCTCGATCAGCGCCAATGCCGTTTTGGCGCGTGGCTCGACACCGAGGCGCAGGCCGGCCGAAGCCAGCACGCGGCATACCGGTCCGCCGATGCGACTCATCGGAAGTTCCACGCGTTGGCCTCGGCCATCGTCGCGGCGCAAGCCGAGTGCAGGAATTCAGAAGGCATTGGACGCCTGGGCGAATTGCATTGCCTGGGCGACGACCTTCTGGCGCAGTTGGATACTTTGATGCAGTGGTGCTAAAGCAGCAGCGGCAACCGGTCTTTGGAAATTGAATTCCGCCTGACAAACCCTGAAATCATCCGAACACCTCGATGCGCATCTCGCCGGTCGAGGACAATTGCGCGGCCCGACTCGCAAAAACGAAAAATGGCCTCCGTTGCAAGGAAGCCATTGTGCGCGTCCGTTCGTCTTCTAGTATGGGCCGCTATTTTTGAGTGGGGATGAAACTGGAGCCGAAGGCCGGACTTGAACCGGCGACCTGCTGATTACGAATCAGCTGCTCTACCAACTGAGCTACTTCGGCCTGCTCTTCAGATTGTATCGTTGCGCCGGTGGAAGGTAAAGTTAGGCACTATGACGAGGTGAGGCATGACCATTCTGGCACAGACTGTTCAGCTTGGATTCAGGATCGCGATCGTTTGGACGGCGGGGTTTCTGCTGGCGGTTGCGGTAAACGCGCTTCTGCCCGACAAGGTGGGGCTTACGCTTACCGGCAGTGGGACGACGCTGATGGTGCCATTCAATCGCATTGGATTCTGGACCTGCATGCTGGCGGCGGTGACGGTGACAGCACTTGTGGTTCTGCGGGCCATGCTTGCCGACATTGGCTGGAGCTCGTACAACTAGGACCCCGGCTGCAGCGCGTGTTTCTCCAAGTTGTTTGGAGTGGGATTATACTTCTCCCCATGCAGATCGACCCACTGGTGGAATGGCAGAGACTGACTGAGAATTACAGCAGGATGTATGACGCTGAGCTGCTCGAACTGGCCGCCGATGCAGCCGATCTGACTGAACAAGCCCGGCAGGCACTGAGCGACGAAATGCGCAAGCGCGGCCTGCAAACGCAGCGGGCGGCGGCCATTTCGCAAAGAACGGCCGATCCAATGGGTAAGCGGGCAGCCGTTGCGCAGGGCGTCGATCCAGGCGCGCTGGAGCTGGTTTCGGACAGCCCGGAGAGCAACGAGGAAGACGATGGGCCGCCCGAGTACACATGGAAGACGTTGTTGTGCGAGTGCGAAACGTCTGGCGAGGCACTGCATCTCTCCGAAGCGTTGAAGCAGGCGGGAATCGAAAGTTGGATCGAGGGGCCAAGGGGATCGTATTCTCTTTATTCACAATTGGACCAGAAAACTCCGCGCGTACTGGTCCCAGCCGACCGGCTTGAGGAAGCGCGCGAAATTGCATCCAGGCCAATTCCGAAAGAGATCGTCGAGCAATCCAGTGTGGATGTGCCGGAGTTCGAGGCGCCTGTGTGTCCGAAATGTGGCGCGGCGGACCCCGTGCTTGAAGGCGTTGACCCCGTCAACTCGTGGTTGTGCGAGGCATGCGGGAACGAGTGGACGGAGCCGGCGGCGGATGAAATGGACGACTCGGAAAAGGGCGAATCTTGACCGTCAGAAACGGAAAGAGCCGCCCGGCAACAGGGCAGCTCTCTCCTCAGGGAGAATAGTTCCAACGGAGGCAAAACCATCAGAACTTTCTGGCTGCATAGTAGGAGCGGGGGGAGGGAGTGTCAAGGAGAAATCTCAGGCGAAATAAGTTGTTTTATATCATTAGGTTAGAGAGGGCCGTCCGGGGAGGTTGCGGAAAAACTCTTCGACATATGTTCGCCTTTGATTATCCGTGATTTGCCGTCTTTTAGGGGTGTTTCTTCCTATTTATATCCCGTTATCCACAGCCCAGGCCTGTGATTAGGCCTTCGGAGGCTGCCCTTTTACTGGTGTGAGTCTTTCGTCCCACTCTTCCCGCAAATCGATGCGAATGAATTCTTCGTCGAAGACCGAGGAGGCGGGTTTCCCGCGCACAATGCGGTAGAGAGCCCTGCCGCCGCCGAGGAAAAATCCCAGCAAAAGCGCGGCGCTGCCGCCGACGATCACGATGGCGGCGATGCTGAGGAGCAGTTGGGCGGTCTTCTTGACTTCGGAATCGGTTGGCTGGGGAATCGCGGTGAGGTCGGCCTCGTAGTGGACCATCTCAAGGAGCTTGTGGCTCTCGTCGGGAATGGCGTCGCCGCTGACAATGGCAACCAGGGGCCCACTGCGCCGGACTTCAAGTGAAGCGAGGTCGGAGTCCTGGAGGGGCTTGGACCATGCCGGCTGGGCCTTGCTGCCGGCCTGGATGTAGGCGCGTATTTTGGGCTCCAGCGCTTCGGCCATCTGCGGAGTGGGATAGTCGATGATGGTGAGCGTTGCGGGGCCGGAGTTGAGCGAGTAGTTTGCGGTGACGGCCTCTGCGCCGCGGTCGAAGCCTACCAGATCGGCCGGCAACACACCGCCCGCTCCCGCGTAGCCCGCGGGGCCGATGGCATAATGCGTGGTTTGCCCATCGAGCGAACTCTGAGGCAGGTTGGCGAGGACGGGCGGCATGAGCGCCCTGGTTCCCGGCGGGTTAGGCACGTGGCTGGCCAGCTCGCGCATTTCGCCGGCTGACATGGGGCCGATGTGCAGAAAGGTCGCGTCCACCACAGTGTCGCCCTTCCAGAAGAGCACGCGATTGTGGTTAGAGGTTGCGCCGGCGCCGATGTCTTCCTTGGCCCATCCGTTTTGGCGGTAGAAGGAGTAGGCGCCGTAGGCGCCGCTGGCGTCCTGGAAGCGGAGAGCCCGCACACTGAGAGTTTCGCCCTCGCGCTTGTAGGTGACGGAGGCGCCGCCGGAGTAGTCGTACTCCTTGAGGGCGGCTGCGTTGGCTGGATCGGCCTGTGCGGCATCGGCGAGGGCCCTGGGAGGCGCTGCCTGCACCCATCCATTGAGGGCGTCGGGCAACATCGCACTGGGCGAAGGCGGGAGCATTATCGAGGTTACGACCTCCTTGGCAGCGGGCTTGCTGCCGGCGTTGCCAGGCGTGGCCGCTTTTGGGGGCGCGGCCTGCGCCACGGCCGTGGCTGCGCTTCCGGCAAGCAGGGCCGCGCAAAAAAAGATTGGAATGCAACGCATGAATTGTGCTCCGTATTCAAGGGTACACGGGAACACCCCACGGACCTGGACTCGATCCCAGCGAGCAGAGACCGCCCGCAAGGAACCGCGATCCGTGGTGACCCCTCTTGTGTTTGACACTGCGGGGGCTGGAAAGGTTCCGGGGGTCAGGATCGGGTTGCATCCCAGGGCGTGAACGACGGCAACCGGCGGGGCGCATTGTTCTTGTAATAATGAAGTGAACCTTAGAGGAAGGACACTCAAGAGAGGGAGCTGTTCGGCCCCGAGGAGGATGCAGATTATGAACCAGGCTTTGCGATCGCCGCGCGGCGTCACCGGAAATAAACTCCGATCCATCGCGAGATCTACAGTAAGTCGATGGATGTGGGCTGTTCTGGCGATGACAGGAATTCTCTCGAGTCAGCCCGCGCTTTGGGCGCACCATGGGATGGCTGAATTCGATACGACGCATACGGTCCGGATGGAAGGGACAGTGACTGCGTTCCAGTGGATCAACCCGCATTCATTCATCTTTGCGGACATGAAAGACGATCATGGCAAGGTCGCGAATTGGAAGCTGGAGTTGGGAAGCCTTTACATGCTCAGCAAGTATGGCGGGTGGAACGCGAAGACCGTGAAGCGCGGCGACCATGTGATTGTTCAGGGCTTTCGCGCCAAGGACGGCTCGGCTTATTTTTCTGTTGGAAGAATCTGGCTGCCCAACGGCCAGTCGCTGGAGGGCAAGCCATAGACACGCCCTTCATGCTCGATCTGTGCAAGGGGCTGGAACAGACTGCGGTGGGCGCAGCCGTTCGGGAGTCGCTTTGGCTCTTCCCAGTCATTGAGACCGTGCATCTGCTGGGGATGGCGGCGTTGATTGGGACGGTCGCGGTATTCGATTTGCGCCTGTTGGGATGGGCGATGCGGCGGGAGCGGGTTTCAGAGCTGGCAAGGCGGCTGTTTCCCTGGGCGTGGGCGGGGTTTGCAGTGCAGGTGGTTACGGGAGCGTTGTTGTTCTCCTCGGAAGCGGTTCACGTTTACGCCAATCCCGCGTTCCGGGTGAAGATGGGTTTGATCTGCCTGGCCGGAGTCCATGCCTTGATCTTCCATTGGACTGTCTATCGCGACGTGGCCAAGTGGGATGAGAGCGCGGTGTTGCCCGTGGGGGCAAAAGTCGCGGGCATGGTTTCGATCCTGATTTGGATCGGCGTTGTTGCGGCGGGCCGGCTTATCGGATTCGTGTAGTGTGGCGAATCCTGCTTCGTGAACCTCGGTCCGTGAATCTTCGTCCGTTGCTTGGTCTGTCGCAGTCTTTAAGTCACGTGAGCTCGTTCGCCCGTGCTTCGCGGAGATAGCGAGTCAGCGGTTTAGCGGAATCGTGCGACGGGAGGACGCCCCCGTTGCATTCTGCGATCAGGCAATTGGAGGCTGCCCCGCGGCGAAGGCCGGCGGCGGCGGATAGAGGGCGTCTCCCAGTTCCTTGTAGCGGCCTCCGTAAAAGATGAGCGCGAATTCGCGGACCCCTGTGCCGACTGGACCTCCCAGGCAGATACCGGCAAGCATCGCGAAGCCGAACGCGATCAGGCCGAAGAAGACTTCAAGGAGAACGCCGACCGTTGCGGAAGCGCCCGTCGAATCAACGAAGGTGGAGTGAATTCCGTACTCGACTGCCGCGAGCGAACCGGCCAGGACGAGTCCTGGAATCGCCAGCAAGACGAACAAGGCGACGGCCGCAATGATGGGCAACGCTACCCGCAACAGTGCGTAGACAAGAAACTGCCTTTTCTCCATCATGATGCGATTCCACACCTGAAACCAGGCTTCGCCGGCCGATGCGTCATCGAGCGCGAAGTGGGGCAGCATGCAATCGCGGAGAATAAGGTCGGCTAACAGCGCGGCCAGCGCGAAGAGAAGGACGATGGGAATCAGGGGCAAAACGAGGGACAGCAACAAACCGAAATTGAGATGGCCTGTACGTTGAGACTCCTGAAACAAATGCCAGAATCCGGATGCGAAAGGAATGGCGACCAGCCCGAGGAGCAGCAAAAAGCAGAATCCCACCACCAGGTTCAACCAGAAGAAGCGCGCCGCCTGAGTTCGATAAATCGACCAACCTGGCCGAATCTCCCTGGTGTTGTGGATGAGGCAGTGAAAGTAGGCGAAGCGCAGGCGCGTGACCAGATAGAACACGAAGACGGACACAACGATGGCCACCAGCACGGCCGCCACAATGGCCGCGATCCATTCCGGCGCGAGGTGGAGATGCGGATCGAGGTTTGGTCCATGTCCCTGCGGCATATTACGGTGCGTCGAGGACTGGAAGTTGCTCCCGAATCCTTCAGTGACGATGGCGACCAGGCCAAGCTTCAGGAAGGTTCCCCAGGTGAATTGCGTGAAGAGGAACTCTCTGGTGCGTTGAATGGCAAGCGAGACGGCATCGGGTGCGGAGATGGCGCGCATATGCGACCTTTCCAGGGCGGAGACAGCGTAGCACGGAAATACGCAGATACTAGGGGCGAAGTTCCCCAGCCGGGTGCGGAATTCGAGACCACCAGGCGTCGAAGGCGGCCAGGGATCGCTCGCACACAAGACGATGCCGTTCCTTTTTGTCTCGGATCTTCTGGCGGAGTTCTTCTTCGAGCGGCTCCAACAAGTCGAAGGTGATGTTGGCGGGTTGGAAGTCCTTCGGGTCGGCGTGGGTGATGTAGTAGACCAGCGAGCCAAGGGCGGTCGCGCGAGGAACAGGCTCGGGTTCCTCACCACACACGAATGCGGCGGCGTAGATGCCGGCCAGCATGCCGGTGGCGATGGATTCGGTGTAGCCTTCGACGCCGGAGAGTTGGCCGGCAAACAGGATGGTTTGTTGGTCTCCCACTCTTTCCGCAAAGGACGCGGGAGGGATGGGGCACGCGGCTTCAGGGGCTAAAGCCCACCCGTCATTATGGAGCTTCTGCGGCACGACTGAAGTCGTGCCCTGACACTTGGTGCTTTTGATCGAATTTGGCTTAAGGCGCAGAGTTTCGTCGATCAAGGCCGGGGCGCAGATGTAGGTGTTGCGGTGGATCTGGCCGTAGCGGAGGAAGCGCGCGTCTTCGAGGCCGGGAATCAGGCGGAGCACGCGGGCCTGCTCGCCGAACTTGAGATGGTTCTGGAAGCCGACCAGGTTGTAGCTGTCGGCGCGCAGGTTTTCTTTGCGCAGTTGCACCACGGCCCAGGGCGTTTTGCCGGTGCGCGGATCGCGCAGGCCGACGGGCTTCATGGGGCCAAAGCGCAGCGTGTCGCGGCCACGGCGAGCGAGGACTTCGATGGGCAGGCAGCCTTCGAAATAGTCCAGCTTCTCCCACTCTTTAGCCTCGGCAGCTTCGGCGGCCAGCAGCGCATCGAGAAAGCGGTCGAACTCCGCGCGGTCCATGGGGCAGTTGATGTAGTCGGCGGTGCCCTTGTCCCAGCGGGCGGCCATGTAGACGCGGTTCATGTCGATGGAGTCGGCATCGACGATGGGGGAGATGGAGTCGTAAAAGGCGAGATGGCCGGAGCCGGTGAGGCGCTCAATCTCGCGGCTGAGCGCGCCGGAGGTGAGTGGGCCGGTGGCGAGGATGCTGAGCGCGTATGCCGGGTTCGGTTCCAGGCTTGTGACCTCCTCGCGGATAACGCGAATGGCGGGCTCGGCGGCGATGGCTTCAGAGATGAGCCGCGAGAACTCGACGCGATCGACGGCCAGCGCGTGGCCTGCCGGCACAGCCGATGCATCCGCAAGACGCAAAAGAGCAGAACCAGCGCGGCGCATCTCCTGCTTGAGGAGCCAGGGAGCCGTGTTGGGCGATTCGCTCTTGAGGGAGTTGGAGCAGACCAGTTCGCCGAAGTCGGTGGTCTGGTGGGCTGGGGTGAGGCGCGGTTTTCCATCCACGACGGCGCGCATCTCGTAAAGGTCGACCTCGCAGCCGAAGCGGGCCGCAGTGAGCGCAGCCTCCGGGCCGGCCAGTCCGCCGCCGATGACGCGAATCCTCACTTTGCGCGCTCCGGCTGCGCAATCTCCACTGTGACAGCCCCGGCCAGTCGGTCGAGCGCTTCGCCGCTGACGCGGACATTGCGCCATTCGTCGAGGAACTCGGCGCCCATGGCCTTGTAGAAGTCGATGGCCGGGGTATTCCAGTCTAGAACCTCCCATTGCAGGCGCGGGCAGCCCTTTTGGACGGCGATGGCGGCTACCTGCTGCAGCAGTACCTTGCCGATGCCGAGGCCGCGGAACTCCGGCTGGACGAACAGGTCTTCAAGATAGATTCCGGGGCAGCCCTTCCAGGTGGAGTAGTTGAAAAAGTAGAGGGCAAAGCCAGCCGGCTGGCCGTCGTGATCGGCCATGAGGCAGTAATAGATGGGGTTGGGGCCAAATCCATCGCGCAGCAGGCCCTCCACCGTTGCGGTTACGGCGTCCGGCTCCCGCTCAAAGGCGGCCAGGGCGCGAATAAAGGCCAGAATCTGCGGAACATCGTCCTCGGTTGCTGTCCGTATCGTCGTTGCCATGTTTTTATCTTAGAGTGTGATACAGGCCACACCCAACCGCGAATCGAGCACAATACGATGGTACGCAAGAACTTTAGCAGCAAGGGCTCACGGGAGATGCGGGATCGCAAGATGCAACCCGAGACTCGGCTCAAACGTCGAGTTAAGGTGGAGGTTCCGCAGGCAGAAGCCGCGGGCCGGTCCTCATTTCGTGCGGCGTCCCTCTTGTGCCGGGTGAGCAATTGGATTTAACTTTGGTTCTGCCAAGAAATACAGTCTGCGCAACGGGCTTTCAAGCTGGAGAAGCCGCCCGGGGGCAGGGTGAGCGCGATGCCGGGGCTTTGCGGGTTTCGCGGCGGGTGTGAGCGGCGAGGTAATGGTTCACACAGGAATACGTGCCGGAGAAGAAGGGATGGCCCTCTGCGGCTGGCATTGAAACATACGATTTTTTGAGCGCGCGGGCATGACGTTTCGCGCCGCTCCCAAGGAGAAGAAAATGAAACGCAATATTTCACTTTGGCTGGGTCTGCTGGCCTTTGCCCTATTGCCCGCATTTGCTCAAGCACCCGCTGGACCCACGGGGAAGATCCACGGCCACGTGACCAATCCCACGGGCGAGCCCCAGGGCGGCGGTTCGGTGAGCCTGTCCACCGACGGGGGCGCGACCTTGAAGTTTACGTTCCCTGTGGGCGCAGACGGCAATTACACCGGCCAGGCGGCTCCCGGCGTTTACTCCGCCGTATACCGCGCGGCCGATACACCGGCGGGCAAGATGGTCGACATGTACAGAGGCGTGAAGATCGTGGACGGCCAGGATGTCGTGCAGGACATCGACATGTCACGCCAGGAATTCATCGACAAGATGCCGGCGGAGCAGAAGAAGGCTCTGGAAGACATCAAGAAGCAGAATGCCGAGGCGATCAAGGCCAACCAGGTCATCAATAATCTCAACGCCGATCTGAAGCTGGTAAACCAGGACATCAAGGACGCTGAGAGCGCGCGCGCCCAGGCGGCTACCGATCTGGGAGCTTCCGCCAAGCGGGAGGACATTGAAGCCAAGGCGACTGAGATCCGGACGGCAAAGTACACCGAGATCGACACACTGATGACCAAGGACACCGCGGTGATGCCTGACCAGTCCATTTTGTGGACGAACCTGGCGCGCGCGGATCTTGGCCTGAAGAAATACGACGACGCGGAAACCAACTACCGGAAGGCTCTTGCGCTGGAGACCAACTCGAAGAAGCCGAAGCCGGAGGTGATTGGCGTGGCCAACGCCGGTCTGGGCGAGGTCTACGCGCGGCAGGGCAAGGTTGCCGAGGCGAACGCAGCTTTTGACGCGGCGGCCAAGGCCGATCCGACAAGGGCATCGTTCCACTTGCGGAATGAAGCGGTCATCTTCTTCCAGGAGAAGAATACCGACGCCCAGGTAGCAGCCGCAAACGCTGCCCTGGCGGTCGATCCGAACCAGCCGATTCTCTACTACATCAAGGGGCAAGGGCTTATTCAGCAGGCCACGATCGATCCCAAGACGCAGCGGATCGTGCTTCCTCCGGAGTGCACCGAGGCATACCAGAGATACCTGGCGCTGGCGCCGACCGGTCCTTATGCCGCAGAGGTGAAGGGGATTCTGGATCAGGCGGGCGAGAAGGTCAACTCCAACTACAAAGCTCCCAAATCCAAATAGGGAGCTACGCACTTGGTTCTCTCCTGAAGGGCGCGTCCGGTTGGCGGACGCGCCCTTCAGTGTTTCTGCGCGGGACTGATTTGTTTCCCCGGATGTTGCTTAAAATTCCGCTGGCCGCCGCAAGCCTCTACAATCCATTGCATGAGTACCGCTTTGCCAAGCTATGACGAGGCTGCGGCGCAGGTTGCTGCCTACGCGGGGCAACTGGGCAGGGTGCGGCCATCGGTGGAGCGCGTGGAGCTTGGGCGGGCGCCGGGCCGGGTGCTGGCGCGCGCGATGTGCGCGGACCGGGATCAGCCGCCCTTCGCACGCTCCTCACGCGACGGGTTTGCATGCCGCGCGGTGGAGGCATCCGCGCATGTTCCCCTGCCCGTGGCCGGGATCACGCGCGCAGGCGATGCGCCGGCCGAGGGGCTGCCGCCGGGCTCAGCCTGGGAGATCATGACGGGTGCTCCCGTGCCGCCGGGCGCCGATGCCGTGGCGATGCTGGAGCATGTGGAGGCAGCGAACGGACAAGTAAAGCTGGCGGCGAAACGGACCATTGCCGTGGGCGAAAATATTGTGGCGCAGGGCGCGCATGCGCGCAAGGGAGACGAACTGCTGCCCACCGGAACCGCGATTACAGCCGCGCAGGTGGCCCTGGCGGCAGCATGCGGCAGCGCAGCCCTGGAGGTTTTCATCCGGCCGCGCGTAGCCATTCTGACCACCGGCGACGAGATTGTGCCGATCAAGTCCCTGCCGGCCCCCGGCCAGATTCGCAACTCGAACGGCCCCATGCTTGCGGCAATGGTGGTTGCGGCAGGTGGCGAACCCTGGATTCTGCCCACCGCCACAGACAATGCGCGGGCTCTCGACACCGCGCTTGCCCAGGCCGCGGATGCTGACCTGCTGCTGATCACGGGGGGCGTTTCGGCGGGCAAATTCGACCTGGTGGAACCGGCGCTTGCGCGCGCCGGCGCTCGTTTCGAATTTACGGGCGTGCGCATTCAGCCGGGTAAACCGCTGGTCTTCGGGGAGATGCCGAGACACCGCAACCCGGGGAACAAGACAAATGACTGGGCGGGAACGCGCCCGAGCGCCGGGGCGCGCACATTGCCGTTTTTCGGGCTGCCGGGAAATCCGGTTTCTTCAGCGGTTACGTTCTTACTGTTTGCGGCGCCGGTTCTGGCTGCGCTTTCGGGCAGTGTTGAAACCGGTCCGCGCTTTGCGCTGGCTCGGCTGGCGCCGAAGACGGACAAGCACAGCAAGACGGACCTTACGCGGTTTCTGCCTGCGCGATGCACGTTCGGAGCGGCAGGTGAGTTGCCCGAAGTGGCAGTTGTTCCATGGCAAGGCTCCGGCGACCTGGCGGCGATGGCCAATTCCAACTGTTTTCTCGTAGTGCCCGCGGAGCCCCAGCATCTGGAGCCCGGCGCTACGGCGCGCATCTTGCTTTACTGAGGAACACGAAATTGGGCAATCCAGAATTGGGGAATGCGGGGTCCGATCCCTCGCGCCTCTCTCATTACGACGAAACAGGAAAGCCGCACATGGTGGATGTGAGCGCCAAGCAGACCACCCGGCGCACCGCGACTGCGTCGGCGCTTGTCGAGCTGTCCGCGGCTGTGCTCGCGGCACTGCCTTCCAATCCCAAGGGAAACCCGCTGGAAGTGGCGCGCATTGCCGGGATCCAGGCTGCCAAACGCACCTCCGAGCTGATTCCCATGTGCCATCCGCTCACGCTAACGCATGTGGACGTGCAGGCAGAGGTTGTGGCTGGAGGCGTGCGCATCACGGCAACGGCGGCCGCCACGGGCCCCACCGGCGTGGAGATGGAGGCCCTTACCGCCGCTTCGGTGGCCGCTCTGACCGTCTACGACATGACCAAGGCGCTGGACAAGGCAATCGTGATTCGCAATGTGCAGCTTGAATCGAAGACGGGTGGCAAGAGCGGAGATTACTCGAGAGCCGCACGCTGAGACAAAGCGGGCAGTCGACTTTTCGCCGAGCCCGGGAATGCACTAGGATTCTCCTTCCGACTGAAGGAGGCAGAATGCCGCGCTGCGCGATTCTTGCTGGTTGTCTCACTCTGGCGGTGGTAGCCGCCGCCGGCGCTCAGACCATCTCCGTTTACCAGACCACGCCCGATCTGCTTGAAGCACTTTCACCGGTCCAGCCGCTGCGTTTCTCCGCGAAACCCGATGCCGGCCAGACGGCGCCGACGATTACCGTGGACGACGATCGGCGTTTTCAGGAGATGGACGGCTTTGGGGCGTCGCTCACCGACGCGGCGGCATGGCTGCTCGCCAAAAAGCTCGCTCCGGCACGAACCGACGAAGCCTTCCAGATGCTGTTCGGCCGCAAGGACGGGATTGCGCTCAGCTTTCTGCGCCAGCCCGTCGGCTCATCGGACCTGGCGGTGACGTTCTACTCCTTCGACGATCTCTGCCAGCAAAGCGACAAGGCCTGCACGACGCCGCCGGGCACCACGGACCCCGGCCTTGCTCACTTCTCGCTCGCTCACGATCAGGAATACATTCTGCCGTTGCTGAAGAAGGCGCTCGGCCTTAATCCGGCAATCCACATAATGCTGACGCCGTGGAGCCCGCCGGGGTGGATGAAGACGACAGGCTCGATGCTTGGATCGAATCCAGACACGAAGGAGCCCTCAAGCCTGCTTCCGGAGTTCTACCCGGCGTATGCCAACTACCTGGTGAAGACGGTGCAGGGCTACGAGGCCGCGGGAGTGCCGGTGTATGCGCTGAGCGTGCAGAATGAGCCGCTCTACGCGCCGCCCACCTATAGCGGCCTGAAGATGCTGCCCGATGAGCAGGCTGCTTTTTTCGGCGACGCGCTTGGCCCGGCGATGGCTGCCGCGGGCCTAAAGACCAAGGTGATGGCTTACGACCACAACTGGGACCAGCCCGAATATCCCGAGACGGTGATGAACGATCCGAAGGCGGGCGCCCTTGCAGCCGGCGCTGCATGGCACCACTACGCCGGCAATCCGTCAGTGATGACCGAGTTTCACGATGAGTTTCCGAAGAAGGACCAGTGGGTTACTGAATCAGGCGGCGGAACCTGGCAGAAGGGCAGCGTGATCGCGGATGAGGCCGCCGAACTGATCGCCGTGACGCGCAACTGGGCCAGGAGCTATGTGCTTTGGGCGCTGGCTACGGACCAGAACCATGGTCCGTATGTGGGCGGATGCGGCGCCTGCCGGGGGTTGGTGACGATCGACGTGGACAACCCCGAGAATCCGGTCCGGGTGGAGCGGGATTATTACGTACTGGGGCATGCCAGCAAATTTCTGCTGCCCGGCGCGGTGCGCATCGCCTCCGACGAGCCTGCCGGCACGCAGTTGAAAGACGTGGCCTTCAGCAACCCCGACGGGACCATCGTTCTCTACACCTTGAATGCAGCAGACAAGAGCCAGACATTCCGGATCGGCTTTCACGGAAAAACCGTGGCCACCATCCTGCCTGCGGGATCGGTGGCCACGTTCGTGTGGAAGCTGAAATAGCAGCGGCTCTAG
>Ga0181516_10000159_pt1 | contig 71822 bp, 57 predicted proteins | sample PEATcosm2014_Bin_25_FD_121104 | JGI IMG/M metagenome (GOLD analysis project Ga0181516, IMG submission 121104) | Peatland microbial communities from MTU Mesocosm Facility, Houghton, MI, USA - PEATcosm2014_Bin01_10_metaG | ecosystem: Environmental > Terrestrial > Soil > Wetlands > Peat | place...
ATCCGCTCCAAGCGCGGAGCCAAGAAAGCCATCGGTGCCGTTGCAGCCTCCATGCTCACCGCCGCCTACCATATGCTCAAAGACGGCACGTTCTATCAAGATCTCGGCCCCAATCACTTCGACTGCCAAGCCAAAGGCAAACACGTTCTGCGACTCGTCAACCGGTTGCACAACCTCGGTTTCGACGTGCAGATCACCCCGCTGGCGGCTTAATCAAGATTTGTTTCTTTTCAGGACTGAACAGCGAGGCTGCGTGTTGTCCTTCCAACATGGAACTGTGGTGGGACGGGAACCCTATTCCTTATCGCTGCGCGCTGATCCGGTACGATGTTCGCGAATCGCTGGTGGGCAGCGGAGGTAGCTGCGGGGCAGGCGGCTGAATTGGACTGCGGTCGTCAAAGATGACGATCGAAAGCTTGGGACGGGTTGCGTCTGCCTCGGTCTTGGTGAGCAGTCCTTTTGCGTAGAAGGTTTGAACGGTTGCGCGCAGCCTTGCCTCTTCCAGTTCGACCTGCGCGCTTAAGTCGGAGAGGAACTGCCGGTCATTCATCCAAATCAGCGTGCCGCTCTGCTGGACGCCCCACGGCATTTGCGTGTCGCCAATGTGGAGCATTTCGGCAAGCAAATGATGGCGCGTTTCGGCGTTAAGAGGGACGGGAGAATGGCAGTAGTTCAGATGCACTTCCGCCGGGACGCGACGCCAGGTGATGAGGTCCCCGCCAGCATCGAGCAGAGGGCGGATTTGCAGGATGGGATCGGGACGGCGCGGAAGGGGCATGTTCTCTTCAAGGGTGTACTGGAAGACAGGCGGCCACCCCGTCTGTGGGTCATCGACGGGCTCGGCGGCGCAGACGGGGCTGACCGGGCAGCCGACCAGGCAGCGGGCAACTCCGTCGAATCCCTGGCTGGGGACGGATACAACGAGGCGCTCTACTGAGTCGGCCAGAAGACTAGCGGCGATGATTTGCGGATCGCCTGTGGCCAGCATCATCGCAGCGACGCGGGCAAGCATGAGCCGATTCGCGCCCTCCGAATCGAGGTGGACGCGCGTGACTGCCTGTCCGTCGTGGTACCAGCCAAGAAGAAGAAGCTCGGCATCGCGGAAGGGAAGGCGCGCGGCAAAGATGAGGGCCTGGTCAGGGAAGGCATTGGCAATGTCCTGAACGCCAGCAATGGAGAGCACGGCATTGCGTTGGATCAGGACGTCGAGGATTACGGTCATGGCGGCGTATTCCCGAGCGTCGGGATCGCGTCTGAACGTGGGTTCCCAGCGCTCAACCAACTGCACCATGAGGGGGAGAAAGGAGTCGTCGCCGCGACGGAGGACTTCCCACGCGCCCAATGCGACGAGGCGCGGATCGCTATTGCGCAGCAGCGGCTCGATGGGGACGGGACGCCGAGCCGGGGGCTGGCCCAAGGCGACCGATGTGAGGAGGAGAATCGGGAGGAGCGTACGGCTGAAACTCGATCTGGCCATTCCCGGACTCCTCAAAGTGCGACGAGTGATAGGATGCGGCGGTTCTTCTGTGTAGGACGCTGGGGGAAGGGGATTCGCTCGGAAATGTTGTGCTGGGTTCGATTTGGCGAGTTGGCCCCCGCTTATGCGGGGATGGCGAGTTAGCAAGTTGGCGGGTACACTGCCGGATGCAGTTTTACTCCCGATAGTTGGCAATGCGCACGAGCGGCTGTAACAAGTCAAGACGAAATTGAGTATTTCCAACGCTTGTTTCGCCCCTTTTGGGTGATGACGACCTGGGGGCGCTGGTCAATGCGGGGCCGGCGATAGAGAATGGGTGCATGGACGAGCGGGTGAACGAGAAGATGGGCGGCTTGCGCATGGAGGACGACGGCCTGGGCGCGGGAGCGGTTCCGGCCGGCGCGCTCTATGGGATTCATACGGCACGGGCTCTGGAGAACTTCGGGCTGGCTGGGCGAGCGGTTCATCCTGCGTTGGTTCATGCGTTCGGGGACGTGAAGCTGGCCTGCTTCCTGACCAACCGCACTTTGGGCGCGTGGGCCGGGGATGTGCCGAAAGGCGAGGCCATTGAGAGAGCCTGCCGCGAAATGAGCGAGGGGCTTCTGGATGGGCATGTGGTGGTGGACGCGCTGCAGGGCGGGGCGGGAACCAGCACCAACATGAATGTGAACGAGGTGCTGGCCAACCGGGCATTGCAGATTCTGGGCGAGCCGCTGGGGTGCTACGCGCGGGTTTCCCCGCTGGACGACATCAATTTGCATCAATCGACGAACGACACCTATCCGACGGCGCTCAGGCTGGCGGCGATTCGGTTGCTGCAGGAGTTGGAAAAGCAGGTTATGGCGCTGCAGGAGTCGTTTCAGGCGGCGGAGAAGAAGTTCGCGCACGTGGTGAAGGTGGGCCGTACGCAGTACCAGGACGCGGTGCTGACGACCTTGGGCCGCGAGATGAGCGCGTACGCCGAGGCGATCAACCGGGATCGCTGGCGGATTTACAAGTGCGAAGAGCGGTTGCGGGTGGTGAATCTGGGGGGGACGGCGATCGGCACGGGGCTGGCCGCGCCGCGGCAGTTCATCTTTCAGGCGACCGAGGCGCTCCGCGCTCTTACGGGCATCGGTTTTGCGCGAGCCGAGAACCTGGTGGAGGCAACGCAGAATACGGATGTGTTCACCGAGGTCTCGGGGATCTTGAAGGCGCATGCGGTGTCTCTGATTAAGATCTGTTCGGATTTGCGGCTGATGTCGTCGGGGCCGGATGCGGGGCTGGGCGAAATCCGGCTGCCGGCGCGACAGGCAGGGTCGTCGATCATGCCGGGGAAGGTGAACCCGGTGATTCCCGAGGCGGCGACGCAGGCGGCACTGATGGCGATGGGGAACGACAACGTGATTGCCATGGCCTGCGCTGCGGGCAGCCTGGAGTTGAATGCGTTTCTGCCGCTGATTGCGCATTGCCTGCTGGAGAATCTGGAAGTGTTGGGCCGGGCCGATGAGATGCTGAGAGTGCACTGTGTCGCCGGGATCGAGGCGGACGAAGCGCGCTGCCGGGCGCACGTGGAGAACTCCACGGCGGTGGCCACTGCGTTGGTTCCCGCGCTGGGGTATGAGCGGGCGGGCACTGTTGCGAAGTTGGCTCGCGAGCAAGGCAAGGCGCTGCGGGTTGTCGTGATGGAGAACGGCTGGATGAGCGGGGAAGAGTTCGATGCGGCGATCAGCCCGGAAGCGGTGTGCAGGCTGGGGTCACCGCAACCGAAATCCTGAAGCCGCGGAGAAATAGACTAATTACTCGATTGAGGTCAGCAGATGAGTCAGATAACGCAAGACTTTGCAGAGGAGTTTACCCGCGATTGGATTGCGGCGTGGAATGCCCACCATCTGGACCGAATTCTCTCGCACTACGCCGAGGATTTCGAGATGTCTTCTCCCCTGATTGCGCGCATTGGAGGAGAAGCGAGCGGCACTATTCGAGGCAAGCAAGCTGTTCGAGAGTACTGGGCCAAGGGGCTTGCAATGATGCCCGATCTGCGCTTTGAGTGGATTGCAAGCTTTGTCGGAGTCGATAGCCTTGCGATTCATTTCAAGGGTGCAGGCGGCAGGCCGGTGGTCGAGGTGCTTCACTTCGACGCGGATGGCAAGGTGGGGCGTGCATTTGCGCACTATGCTTGAAGGCCGCCCACCGCTTTGATTCGGCGCTTGAAATGGTGCATCGGCTTCTCACCATCACCGCTAAGGACACGGTGAGGATGGGCTACGGAGAATTCCCGCATGTGCCGGCTTGGCAGGTGCCGGAGTAAACTGTTTGCAGCCGCAGTACACCGGAGGGGTCAAATGGACGTTCGCACAGCTCCAGGCAAAGCGCCGAGTTCGGAAGAATTGGATGAACGGCGGCTTGCCGTCGAGAACGCCATCGGCACACTGCGGATCGAGAAGCTGGAACTCGAGCCGCAGGAGCGCCAGATCTTCGATCGGTTTGCGCAGGGCGAGATTTCGCTGGACGAAATGGACAGCCTGGTCGAGCAGATGACTGCAACGATCCGCTGAGCGCATATGATCGACGATCCCGAAAAGTTAGACCCACATTACGACTTCAAACACGACCTGCTTGCGAATGTCCAGGGGATCACGTCGCGTGCGTCTTTGGAGCGGTTTGAGCGGGTGAGGGCAGCGGCCGCGCTGATTCGATTGACGATGGAGCCGGTGCGGGGCGAGTTCGACATGGCCCATCTGCAGGAGATCCACAGGCGGATCTTCGTGGGAGTGTATCCGTGGGCGGGGGAATTCCGGCACGTGAACATGTCGCGTCAGGCGTCGCATCCGTTTGTGACGGTGCAGCAGATGGAAGCGAAGCTGGAGAAGATCGTGGACAAGCTCGGGCGTCAGGGACACCTGAAAGGGCTGGAGATGGACGATTTCGCGGCCGAAGCTGGGGTTCTGCTGGGGGAACTGAATTCGGTGCATCCTTTCCGGGACGGAAATGGGCGGGTGCAGCGGGAGTTTGTGCGGGAACTGGCGGAAGAGGCAGGGTTCAAGATCAATTGGAGCCGCGTGAGCCGCGAGCAGATGTACGGCGCCTCGGACGATAACCATAACCTGGGGCGGGTGGCGGGCCTGATCGAGGTTATGTGGTCGGCGATTGAGCCGACGCCGGTGCGGTGCAACTAAGACAAGTTTCGAGCAAGCTACTATTGATTTGGCGAGTTGGCCCCGCAGGCGCGGGGATGGCGAGTTCGCAGGTTGGCGGCTTTATGTGCACACCGGATGATTAGGAGAGACGGAGATGAGCAGTACTCCAAAGGGATTGCGGTTGCATATCGGCTTCTTTGGCCGACGGAACGTGGGAAAGTCGAGCTTGCTGAACGCGATTACGCGGCAGCAAGTTTCGATTGTTTCCGCAGTAGCGGGAACGACGACGGATCCGGTGGAGAAGCCAATGGAACTGCTGCCTTTGGGGCCGGTTCTATTTATCGACACTGCGGGGATCGATGAGGAAGGCAGCCTGGGAGCACTGCGCGTGGAGAAGACGCGCAAGGCGCTGGAGCGGACGGAGATCGCCGTACTGGTGGCGGAGCCGGGTGTGTGGGGCGGGTTCGAAGAGGGACTGCTGGCGGACTTCCGCGAAATGAAGACCCCGGCTGTGGTGGTCTTCAACAAGGCAGAGACCTGCACGGTCAGCGGACCCTTGGTCTGGCGGCTCAAGGCAGAGAAATTGCCGGTGGTGCTTGCTTCGGCGGTGACGGGGCAGGGAATCAGCGAGTTGCGGCAGGCGTTGCTGGATCTGGCTCCGCCGGACTTCATCGATTCGCCTGCGATTGCGGGGGACCTGGTGGGTCCGGGGGAACTGGCCATCCTGGTGGTTCCCATCGACAAGGAAGCGCCCAAGGGGCGGCTGATTCTGCCTCAGGTGCAGACGATTCGCGACCTGCTGGATTCGGATGCGATGTGCATGGTCGTCAAGGAACGGGAGCTTCGGTCGGCGCTGGAGCGGCTGAAAACTCCGCCGAAACTGGTGATCACCGACTCGCAGGCGTTCCTGAAGGTGGCGGCCGACACGCCGGCGAATGTTCCGCTGACCGGGTTTTCGGTGCTGATGTCGCGGTTCAAGGGGGATCTGACCGCGCAGGTCGAAGGAGCGCTGGCGATTGAGAATCTGCGCTCGGGCGACAGGGTGCTGATTGCGGAGGCGTGTACGCATCATCCGATTGGCGAGGACATCGGACGGGTGAAGATTCCGCGCTGGTTGACGCAGTATACCGGCGTGAAGCTGGATTTTGTGCCAATGCAAGGGCGGGATTTTCCCGAGGACCTTGGGAACTACAAATTGGTGATTCACTGCGGGGCGTGCATGTGGAACCGGCGGCAGATGCTGAGCCGGATCATCCAATGCCAGCAGGCGGGGGTTCCGATTACAAATTATGGTCTGACGATCGCGTACAGCCTGGGGATTTTTGCACGGGCGCTGGAGCCATTTCCGGCAGCGTTGGAGCGGTTTCGAGCGCTTTCTGGGGTTACGGCTGGCTTATGAGGCTTGTCGCGTCCCATATAGTGGTGCGAATTGTCGTATTACGAATTGTCTCGATTTGCGACTAAGACGTTTAAATTAAACATTTTGCTTCAGATAGAGCGATGTAGCACACAGACGCCCGTGATCAATATCACGGTGCGACTGCCTTTACCTGCTTAGAGTTCAAGCCAACGGAAGAATCCCGCGCAAGCCATCTCCAACGAAACGGGCGGAATAGCCGCTTCAGCCAGGGGCAGGTTTGTGCATCCATTCAAAGACACTTTGGGCAGTACTTCAAAGGCGCCGAAAGCATATCTACCCGGAAGTTCGGCGGACAGGAAACCATGAGCACACCGATGGAAGTTACAACGACCGTAAAAGTCGCGGCTCCCAAGGCCGCACCGGCACCGAAGGACGAGATTGTCGTTCTGGCGCAGAAGTGGAAGAAGAAGCGCGGCAGTCTGATCATGGCGCTTCACGATCTGCAGGGCCGTTTAGGCTATGTGCCGCGCGAGCAGGCGATGAAGCTGGGACGGGAGATGGATGTGCCGCTGGCGCGCATCTATGAAGTGGTTACCTTCTACAACTACTTCAAGTTGGAAGCGCCGGGCAAGTACATCATCTCGGTGTGCACCGGAACGGCTTGCCACATCAAGGGCTCTGGCGAGCTTCTGAAGGGTGTTGAGAAAGAGCTGGGTATCAAAGAAGGGCAGAGCACGCCGGACAAGGAATATCACCTGCAGGGCGTCCGCTGCCTTGGATGCTGCGGGCTCGCGCCTCTCGCGAGTGTGAACGGCAAGGTCTACGGCAAGCTGAAGACCAACGAGAGCCATCACCTGATCGAGCAGGTCCAGATTGACAAGCCGATGGTTGCTGCCCAGGTTGAAGACGCCGAGTAACATCCCGCAACGGTAACACTTTCCAACTTAGACGCAGGGAAGACACAGGATTGCTATGAAACCCGAAGAACTCGAAATAAAGGCTGCCGCGGAACTTGCCAAGCAGCAGTCATTCGATGTGCGCTTGGTGTGTTGCTCGAGCACCGGCTGCCATTCGTCCGGAGCCTCAGAGATCATCGCCAATCTGAAGGCGGAACTCAAGGCGAAGCAACTCGACACCAAGGTCCAAGTGGCCGGTACCGGATGCATGGGTCTGTGCAGCAACGGCCCGCTGATTCGCATGACCGCGAAGACACAAAAGGACGTTCTTTTCTCGGACATCAAGCCGGAGATGGCGGCGAAGGTAATTGACGAAGTGGTTGCGCCGGTGGCCGGCGGGACTGTGATCGAACAGTTGACGGGCGACCTGGAAAAGCACTTTCTGGACCTTGAGGCTCCGTTCTTTGCGATGCAGGACCGGGTGGTACTGGAAAACAACGGACGCAGCGATCCCGAGAAGCTGGAAGAGTACCTGGCACACGGCGGCTACCAGGGATTGCGCCGCGCCATGACGATGACCTCTGAGGAAGTCTGCAAAGAGCTGATTGATTCCGGACTTCGCGGTCGCGGCGGCGCAGGGTTCCCGACGGGCGTGAAGTGGAACTTTGCGCGCAAGGTGCAGTCGGATGTGAAGTACGTGATCTGCAACGGCGACGAAGGCGATCCGGGCGCATTTATGGACCGCTCGGTGCTGGAAGGCGATCCGCATGCGGTGATCGAGGGCATGCTCATTGCGGCCCGGGGAATGGAAGCGACGCACGGAGTTTTCTATATTCGCGCCGAGTATCCGCTCGCAGTGGAGCGCATCGAGAAGGCACTGCGGCAGGCACGCGCGGCCGGTCTGGTGGGCAAGAACGTACTGGACTCCGGCTGGGCGTTCGATTTTGAAATTCGTCTGGGCGCCGGTGCATTTGTATGCGGCGAAGAGACGGCCCTGATTGCATCGGTGGAAGGCAAGCGCGGCACACCGCGTCCGCGTCCTCCGTTCCCGGCAGTGAAGGGACTGTGGGACAAGCCGACCTGCGTGAACAACGTGGAGACGCTGGCCAACGTGTCGCGGATCATGCTGCGCGGCGCAGAGTGGTTTGCTGCAAAGGGCACAGAAAAATCGAAGGGCACCAAGGTCTTTGCGCTGACGGGCAAGATCAAGAACAACGGGCTGGTGGAAGTGCCGATGGGCATTACCCTGCGGCAGATTGTGGAAACAATCGGCGGCGGCACGGGCACGGATCGCAAGATCAAGGCGATCCAGACGGGTGGACCTTCGGGCGGCATGATTCCAGAGCACCAGTTCGACACACCGGTCAGCTACGAGCACCTGCAACTGCTTGGCTCGATGATGGGTTCGGGCGGCTTGATTGTGATTGACGATCAGGACAGCGTAGTGGAACTGGCGCGCTTCTATCTTGACTTCTGCGTGGATGAATCGTGCGGCAAGTGCGCACCGTGCCGCATCGGCGGAACCCAGATGCTGATGATGCTGGACAAGATTGTAGACGGCACAGGGACTGCGGACGACATTCGCAAGATCCGGAAGGTTGCTACGGCGATGCAGAAGGCTTCACTCTGTGCGCTGGGTCAGACGGCTCCGAATCCGACGCTCTCGGCTCTCAAGCACTTTGAGAGTGAGTTCACCGAGCGTTTGGTGCCGGCTGCGACCAAGTAAGCCTGGCCATTCATCAACACGTGAAAAACAGGGCCTGGCGAACAGGCCCAGAAATCAGAAACTGAGAAAAGCTGCCATGACCGATCTGATTCACGCAACGATTAACGGGCTGCCTGTCGAAATCGCCAAGGGCACGAGCATTCTGGATGCCGCGAAGAAAGTGCATGTCAAGATTCCCACGCTGTGCAAGCATCCGGATCTGGACGCTACCGCGGCCTGCGGCATCTGCATCGTGCAGATCAAGAACAACGGCAGGATGCTGCGCGCCTGTTGTACGCCCATCGAAGACAAGATGGATATCCTTACCGAAACGCCCGAGATTGTTCAGGTACGTCGCTCGGTGCTGAAGCTAACCATGTCGCGCCACCCGAACGAGTGCCTGACCTGCCTGCGCAATCACAATTGCGAATTGCAGACGCTGGCAGCCGATTTCGGTTTGACTGGCAGCGGGTTGGATAACATTGTTCCCGATCTGCCGATCGACGACTCGACGCACAGTGTGGTTCTCGATCCGCGCAAGTGCATCTCCTGCGGCCGCTGCATTCAGGTTTGCCAGGAAGACCAGAATGTGTGGGCGCTGAGCTTCCTCAATCGCGGCTTTGATACGCGCATTGCGGCAGCCGGCGACATTCCGCTGGCGGATTCGCCCTGCGTTCGCTGCGGCCAGTGTTCGGCGCACTGCCCGACGGGCGCGATCACCGAATATGACGAGTCGCAGGATGTTTGGGACAAGCTGGCCGATCCCGATGCGTTCTGCGTGGTGCAGATTGCACCCGCGGTACGCGTGGCAGTCGGCGAGGCATTTGGGTTCCCGGTGGGCACCAACCTGACAGGCAAGATCTACGCGGCACTGCGCCGGATGGGCTTCAAGGCGGTCTTCGACACCAACTTCGGCGCCGATCTGACCATCATTGAAGAGGCCACCGAGTTCAAGGCGCGCTTGCTGGAAGGCAAGGGCGAACTGCCCCTGATTACAAGTTGCTGCCCGGGCTGGGTGGACTTCATGGAGAAGTTCCATGGCGACATGATCCAGCACTTCAGCAGTTGCAAGTCGCCGCATGCGATGGTCGGGGCTCTCTCGAAGACCTACTATGCGGAGAAGATGGGAATCGATCCGGCCAAGATCTACATGGTCTCGATCATGCCCTGCACGGCCAAGAAGTCGGAGATCATTCGCAGCAAGGAAATGAGTTCGTCCGGCCACCAGGACGTGGACGTCTCAATCACTACGCGAGAATTTGCGCGCATGATCAAACAGTCGGGCATTGACTTTGTGACCATTCCTGACGAACAGCCGGATTGCCTGCTGGGCGCATACACGGGGGCGGGCACGATCTTCGGAGCTACCGGCGGCGTGATGGAAGCGGCGCTGCGCACGGCACACTACTATGTGACGGGCAAGGACGCGGCGCAGGTCGAGTTCAACGTGACGCGCGGCTTGAAGGGCGTGAAGGAAGGCGCCATCGAGATCGCGGGCAAGACGATCCGCATCGCGGTGGCGCACGGACTGGCCAACGTGGAGCAGGTGCTGGAGAAGGTTCGCGAGGCCAAGGCCAAGGGCGAAGAGACTCCTTATCACTTCGTCGAAGTGATGGCCTGCAACGGCGGATGCGTGGGCGGCGGCGGCCAGCCTTATGGCGCCACCAACGAACTGCGCACCAAGCGCGCGGCCGGCCTCTATAGCGAGGATCAGTCGGGCCTGTGGCGCTGCTCGCATCACAATCCGTACATCAAGGAACTGTATACGGAGTTCCTGGGTGAGCCGGCCGGTCACAAGGCACACGAACTGCTGCACACCAGCTACCAGGTACTGCCGGAGTACAAGCGGTAAGAAGGTCGGAAAAGTCAAAAAGGCAGAGGCCCGGTCCGCCAAGGATCGGGCTTTTTGCGTGTATCTCAATGATCAAAAAACTTACCGAGGGTTTGGCAGCTTGCCGAGGAGATCTTCAAAACTCCAGACAACCCTGCGTAAACACGAACGGAAAGGGGCCCGGATCCGAGGTTCGGTAGACTCCGTCGAAAAAGACCATGCGTCGCTCAGGTTGAGTGGCGTCCAGTTGCAGCGAGGGTTTCCAGGGCCCGGTGTGCCAACCCTTGTCTTCAGCGTTGAGAATCTGAACTGGCTCGCTCCATTGCGCCAGGGATGGATATATTTCAGATGCTTTGCAACTCCACAATCCCGTCTCGGGCGGAGGAGGAGTGTGTTTTAGCCAAATGCGGGAATACACAGCTTCGTAGCCATCTGGAGCGCGCGCCACGCTGAAGTCGAAAACCTTCAGGGAATCCTCGGCAAACTGCCGCCTTGCGCGCCAACCAGTTCGTCCGTCAAGGCTCTCGGCGTACCCCTGCACGATGTAATCATCCTGATTCGACCCGGAGGCATACCACATCTTCCACTTGCCGTCGGCATAGATCAGGTTTGGCTCGTAGACGCTCCCGTGCTCCCAATCCTCAGTGCTCGCAAAGACCGGTTCCGGTCGGTCCACCCATTGCCGGCCGTCCCACTCGAGGTAGCCGATTGTGTAGGGTCCCCATAGAAACTCCGCGGCGCCGGCATAGTAAATACGCTCGACCCATTTCTCCTGATTTGGGTCCCAGCCGCGGACGTGGGAGGGGCAGTGGCGTCCTCCCTTTCCGTCCCAAGTCCTTTTGCCGCTATTGTCGGCCAGGATTTCAACTTTTGTGACGTCGCATGGTTCCGCGATTAGTTGCCAACCTTCCGCGCGAAGTGGAGAACCGGCTGGCAGCGAAGCGCTCAACAGATGCGTCTGCTCACTGCCAATTACCTGACCTGCCGCGCACATCCACCACTGATTGTTTCGCAGCGCGACGGTCGCATCTGTGACCTCTGCCAGGTTGCGGATTGCCCCAAAGCCGACGGCAGGATCGAAGATTCTGGTTTCTTTTGTCTGCATTCGATCTCCTCACGGCCATTTTCGCCTATCGACTCAGAGGCTGTCGTGGGCGTTGCGGGCGGGCAATGGGTCGGGCGAGGGATTTGGCCTGCCGCGGCGGGTGTACACTTCGGGAGATACCGATTCCGCGAAGGGAATCGATCGAGGTGAAGACGTGGCGTTAACGATAGAAGGGCCGCATCCCGGCTCTCGCCGCACAGGCAGACGTGCATTCCTTGTTTTTCTCGCCATTGTTGCCGTGATTGTTTTAGGCAGCCGCACAGCTCTGTCTTTCTGGGTGGACTGGCTGTGGTTCGGCTCGTTAGGCTATGGAGACGCTTTCTGGCGCGCGCGTTATCTGCAATGGGGATGCTTCGCCGGCTTTGCCGCGGCGACCTTCGTGATTCTGTATGGCGCGTTCCGGTTGTTGAGGTGGGCCCACTTCGACGATCTTCCCAAGGACCATACGATGGTGTTTGGCGGGCAGCCGGTGACGTTGTCGGTGCTGCCGGTGCTGGGCTGGATCGGGCTGCTGGGGTCGCTGCTGATCTCTCTGATGACGGGCGCGGCGATGGCCGCAGAGTGGCCGACGCTGGCGCTGTTTTACTACGCGCCGCAAGCAACGGGCACAGTGGTTGACCCTGTACTGGGCATGCCTCTGAATTTCTTTCTCTTTACCTTGCCTGCGCTGGACCTCATCAGCGGATGGCTGCTGACCCAGGCCGTGCTGATCTGCGTGATGGCAGTGGTGTTTGTGGTGATCTCGGGCGGCTCGCGAGCCTTCCAGGAGCGCGGTTTTTCAGGGGTTGTTTTGCCCTGGCGCGGCTGCTCGCTGGCAGTTGCGTTTTTGTTTTGCGTGGTGGCAGCGCGAACCTACTTGGGACGATTCGATCTATTGTTCGATCATCACACAATTTTTGACGGAGTCACTTACACCGACGCGCATATCAACCTGACGGGAAAGCTGATTGTGGCACTGGCGCTGGCGCTTGGCGCGGTGATCGCGATGTTGAACGCTGTGCGGAAGCCGCGGGCGCGCATGCTCGTGGCAGCGGTGCTTCCAGCGGTGATCTGTTTTGTGGGAGTGTCGGTCGTTGGGTGGTATGTGGGCACGTTTATTGTGAAGCCCAACGAGATGGTGCGCGAGTCGCCGTATATTGCACACAACATCGAAATGACACGGCAGGCCTTTGGGCTTGACCGCTTCGATCAGCGTGAGTTTCCCGCCGAGACAACGGTGGAGGCGACCGATCCTGCCAACAACCAAGCCACGTTGCAGAATATTCGGCTGTGGGATGTAACGGCGCTGCAGGATACGTTGAAACAGATCCAGGAGATTCGAACCTATTACGACTTTCCGGACATCGACATCGACCGCTATGAAATTGACGGGGCGAAGCGGGAAGTGATGCTGGCGGCACGCGAACTGAACGTGGAGAAGCTTCCCGAGAGCAGCCGCAACTGGATCAACGAAAAGCTGATTTATACGCATGGATACGGCATCACCATGAATCCGGTGAACGGATTTACAACGGAAGGATTGCCGACGCTGCTGTTGTCAAATATGCCGGTGCAGAGCACGGTGAAGGGGCTCAACGTTACGCGGCCGGAGATCTATTTCGGCGAGATGACGGACACCGACGTGTACGTGAAGACGCGGCAGCAGGAATTCAACTATCCGCAAGGCGATACGAATGTTTCCACATCGTACGAGGGCACCGGCGGCATCGAGATGGGCAGCTTTCTGCGCCGCGTGCTGCTGTCGTTCGATCGGGGCGACTTGTCGAAGATACCGTTCAGCGACGACGTGAATGCGCAAAGCCGGTTGCTGATCCGGCGCAACGTGCGCGAGCGGGTTGAGACACTGGCTCCGTTTCTGACGTTCGACCGCGACCCGTACCTGGTGGTGGGCGAAGACGGGAGGCTGAGTTGGGTGATGGATGCGTTCACCACGTCGGACAGCTATCCGTACTCAAAGCATTACCAGCTTGGGAACAGCACCGTGAACTACATGCGGAACAGCGTCAAGGCGGTGATCGACGCCTACGACGGCACGACAACGTTCTATGTATTCGACAAAGATGATCCCATCCTGGCGGCCTATCGAGGGATCTTCCCAGGTCTGTTCAAGGACGAGTCGGCCATGCCGGCGGGATTGCACAAACACGTGCGGTATCCGGAGATGCTGCTGAAGCTTCAGGCAGAGGTGTACGGGCTTTATCACATGACGAATCCGGCCGTCTTCTTTAACCGCGAAGACCTTTGGACGGTGGCTACACAGACGGGTTCCGGAGCGGGCGGGGAACAGTCGTCCAAGGCCATGGAACCAAATTTCGTGTTGATGAAGCTGCCTGGCGAACAGGGTGTGGAGTTTGTGGAGATTCTGCCGTTTACTCCGGCGAACCGCAACAACCTGATCGGATGGATTGCGGCACGCAGCGATGGCGAACAATATGGCAAGTCGGTGGTCTACGACTTTCCCAAGACCCGGCTGGTAGATGGGCCGCAACAAATCGAATCGCGGATTGACCAGAACGCTCAGCTGTCCGGGCAGTTAACGCTTTGGAATCAACAGGGATCGCATGTGATTCGCGGATCGCTGCTGGTGATTCCTTCGGGCAAGGCGCTGCTGTATGCCGAGCCGATCTACCTGCAGGCGGAGCGCAGCCCGATGCCGGAACTGCGGCTGGTGGTGCTGGCTCTGCAAGACAAACTTGCCTACGGACCGACATTCGAGGCTGCTTTGAGCTCGCTCTATGGCGGCAGCGCAACCGTGGCGAGTCCAACGGAAGCTGCGCACGGTGCGCCAGCAGCAGCCGGAGCGCCCGCGGCAGTGGTTGATGTGCATGCATTGATTGTGGAAGCGGGGAAGGATTTCTCCGATTATCAGCGGCTGACTTCCGAAGGGAAGCTGGGCGAGGCAGGACAAAAGCTGGAAGCGTTGAAAATGGCGCTGCAAAAGCTGAACGCGCAAGGAAAATAGAAATAAAAGTAGGTTGATCCCAGGCTTTGTCGATTTGGGCCTGGGATCAGCCTTACATAAAACTGTGCAGAGATTTTCTAAACTATGCAGAGGTTTTTGGTCATCCCGCAAACTGAACAATTCAAACGAATATAGTGTGTTGGATTCGATTTGGCGAGTTGGCACCCGCTGTCGCGGGGATGGCGAGTTAGCAGGTTGGCGACGGACTTGCCGAAAGCGAGATCATCCACTGCGAGCCGGTATTGCCGGGGGATGACTGGCGCCAACTGGGCTATTTTCCGCAGACTGATTGATTATTTCTTATTACTTTGGAATGGAGGGCGTTGCCATTCACGCCGAATCTGTTCTAGGTTCTACAGTAAGGTGGACCAAAGATCGTTCCCCCGGTCGAACGTTGATTCAGCCGAGTTTCCCCCCAACACTCGGCGGATTGAGACCACTCCCCAGTTGGGTCAGCCATGCCAGGAGGGTCTATGAATGGAAAGGTTCTTATTGTAGAAGATGAGCCGGTCGTGGCTCTGGATCTCCAGCAGGAGATTGAGGACTTCGGGTGTGAGGTTGTGGGTCTCGCCGAAAGCGCGGATGAAGCGCTGATGGCGGTTGAAGAGACCCGGCCGGACCTGGCCATGATGGACATCCGGATTACGGGCAGCATGGACGGGATCGACGCTGCCCGGCTGCTTCGCGATGCCTACGGTGTGCCGGTGATCTTCCTGACCTCCTATAGCGACGATACGACGATCAGCCGAGCGACCCGGGAGATGCCTTACGGGTATTTGACCAAACCATTTCAAACCCGGGAACTGAAGGCGATGCTGCAGGTGGCACTGCACAAGGCAGAAGTGGACGCTGGTATACGGGCGGCGCATCGGAGGATGGCGGCGACGGTGAACAGTATGACCGAAGCGCTGCTGATGGTGACGCCGGATGGCGACATCCTGTTCATGAACGCGGCGGCCGAGCACATGACGGGCCGGACCAAGGAGTTTGCTACCAACCGAAACCTGGCAGAAGTTGTGGATCTGCGAGACCGGCGGCGGCGTCCGATTCCGATTCTCAACAACCGTGGACTGAAGGTGACCATCTCGGAGTTTGGTCTGACCCTGATACCAGCGGAAGGTGCGCCAGTACCGGTGGATATGACGGTTTCGCCGCTAGCGGGCGACGCGGGCGGGTACCGGGGATTCGTCATCAACCTGCGCAGGGCGGACGAGAGATTGCGGGCGCAGGAGGACGAGGGCTCAATGCGCGAATTCGATCCGTTCGAAGAGGCCTCGATGCCCATGCTTCAGCTGGATGTGACGGGTCATATCATTCGCGTGAACCAGGCGCTGATGAATGAGTCGGGCATTGCTCCGGAGAGATTGATCGGCCGTACCATTGCGGGTCTTTCGAATGACTCCGATCCTCTGATTGCCAAGCAACTGATGCAGAAGCTGTTGCGAGGGGATGCAACGGTCTCGACCAACCCGCAAGGGGTGCATTGAGCCAATGTGACCAGCATTGATTCAGATGCCAAAACCAAAGAAATGTCTGACCGCGGCGATAGCAATTAGCTGAAGAGACCTTTGATTGCGCGACCGTCATGCGACGGGAAGAATGCCAGCCTGTGGGGTATTCCCAAGACCGCACGGATGAGACGGAGGGCTGAAGGCATGCGTCGTTCCGATTTGTCGAATGAACCTCTTGCGGAAATCGCAGAGCAATACAGGGCAGAGTTTCCCCAGTATGTTCTGAGGAACCTTTTTTCGATTTCTGCAGATGCGATTCTGGCTTCGGACGCGGATGGAATCATTCGCGAGTCGAATCCGCGGGCCACGCAACTGTTTGGCTACGAACGCGCCGAACTGGTGGGTATGTCGGTCGATGAACTGGTCCCCGTCCGGACGCGTGGCCGGCATCCGGCACATCGCGAGAATTTCAACGCCCATCCGCGCGAGCGGCAGATGGGCGTGGCAATGGAACTGCTCGGGTTGCGCAAGGACGGGAGCGAGTTTCCGGTCGACGTCCTGCTGAGGCCGATGCAGACGAAGGCCGGCCCGGTGGTCCTCAGCTTTGTGCGGGATATGACGGAGCAGCGTGCCGCCCAGGACGCACTGCGGATCAAGGACCAGCAGATCCGCTCCATTGTAGAGAGCATGAACGATTGCGCGATCTACATGATGGACCGCGAGGGTTGCATCGTGACCTGGAACCCCGGAGGAGAACACATCCTGGGCTATGCGGCGGACGAGGTCCTGGGGCTGAATTTCTCGCGGCTTTTTGTCGCGGAGGATTCGGCGCGCGGCTACCCGATGGAACTGCTTCGGTTGGCCGACAGTCGGGAGCACATTGAAGAAGAAGGCTGGCGGGTGCGCAAGGATGGGACGCGCTTCTGGGCCGATTCGGTGCTGACGGCGATCCGGGACTCGGCCGGGTTGGTAACCGGCTATGCCAAGGTGACCCGCGATTTTACCGACCGCAAGCGGGCGCATGAGGAGATGCGCGAGGCGGCACTGGCCAAGCAACAACTTGCGGCGGAGTTGGAGATCCGGGTTGCCGAAAGAACCAGCCAGCTGGAAGCGACGGTGGAAGAACTTCGCAGGAAGAACAACGAGGTCGAGGAGTTTGCGCGCATCGTATCGAACAACCTGCGGGAAAAGGAAGTCCTGCTGCGCGAGGTGTATCACCGCGTGAAGAACAACTTGCAGGTGGTGCAGAGCCTGCTGAAGATGGGAGCGAGAGCACTTCCGGCCAGCGAAGCAAAGGGCGCAATCGAAAACGCGGTGCAGCGGGTTCACGTGATGGCCATGGTGCACGAGCGGCTCTACCAGATGGGGAACCTGTCGGTGCTGTCGCTCTCGGCGTACCTACGTGACATTATCGAAGGCGCGATAGCCTCCAACTCTGTGCGGCAGAACCAGGTGGAACTGCAACTGGACGCCGAGGATATTCCGCTGACGCTCGATCTGGCGATCCCTTTCGGACTTCTGGCCAACGAACTGGTTTCGAATTGCCTGAAACATGGCTTTGCGAACGGGCGGCAGGGGCGGATCGAGTTTTCCGTACAGCGGATCGCAGGCGCGGCACGGGTGATTGTGAAGGACGACGGAATCGGCCTGCCGGCGAACTTCGACGCGGCGAAAGCTACCTCTATGGGATTGAAATTGGCCGCCAGCCTGGCACATCAATTGGGTGGCAAGCTCGTTTTCAGGTCGGAGAACGGCTGCATAGTGCAGACGGATCTTGCACACCTGGCGAAACTGGAGAAGGAAGAAAGATCTGCATAGAAGGGATGAGAATGGATGGGCGGAGTGAGGTGTTGCTTTCCCAGGTCCCCAAATGCGAGGGACCTGGGGCACCCGTTCAGTTGATTGAATCGGAATGCAATTCTTCGAGGATCATCCGCACTGCTTCTTTTGACGCCAGGAGGATTTCTTCCGACATGTCCATGGAGATGGGCTGTTTGGGATCGATGGTAATGGCGTAGAGTACGACGTTCTGGCTTCCACCCTGAATGTAGAAAACATCTAGTAGGTCCTTGACGCCGACGTCGTGCGCCGTGAGGGTTGGGGGGTAATCGCGCGAGAACCTGGGAGTGGTGCGCGTGACGGTTCCAATCGGATTGCCGTCGGCGGCCGCATCGATGAGGATGATGCGATCCGCACTCTGGAGGGCGCCGAGCAGGGTGAAGCCGCCGGTTCCTCCGTCCAGACATTCAACGCCCGCAGACAGATCCTGCTTCTGGATCTCGCGCAAAACATGGACCCCGACCCCCTCATCGCTCATGAGGATATTGCCGAGGCCCATGACCAGGGTGTGGATACGGTCAGTCGTCACTCTTCTCCCGCTCGAACTTCCATCCGCCGATGATCGAAGAGACAGTGCCGCGTCCTTCGATGTAGTCGTGGTAGAAGGCCAAGTATACGTGGATGATGATAAACGTGACGAAGAACCAGAGGAAGAGATGGTGCCAGTAGCGCACACCCATTTCTCCGCCCATGATGGGCACAATCCACGTGAACATGCGCGGCAGCCAGGAACTGCTCATGCTGGAATAGAGCGCAAAACCAGTGATGGACTGCACCACAAACGCGATGAAGGTGAAGAAGTAAATGGTGCCTGCCAAAGCGTTATGCCCGGTGGAGATGGGCCCGTGCAATTTGACTTCCAGCACGTCCGCCTTGACGACGTCGACGATTTCCTGCCGCTGCGATTTGGTGAGCGGGAAGAAGGCGTTCCAGTGCGAGTATTTGTTGCCGACAAAGCCCCAATAGAGCCTGGCCAGGAAGTTGAAGACATAGACGAACGCGCTGACGAAGTGGATGAACCGCACTGTGCCGAACCAATACTGCTGATAGGCTTCGGCAGAATAGAAAGCGCGGATCGGCGCACCGATCAGATAGCCGGTGATGCAGAGGAGCACCAGGGCCACCGCGTTGATCCAATGGTAGACGCGCACCGGCAGTTCCCAGACGTACACCCGCCGATATTCGACGGGATGTTCGTGGACTGCCGGGACAGCATTCCCAACGCCAATGTTTGGTGTACTCATGGCCTCACTCGAAGGAAACCTGGGTTATGTGCCGACCCTGCGGATCGTAGAGGTGCACGGCGCAGGCGAGGCAGGGGTCAAAGGAGTGGATAGTGCGAATGATCTCGACAGGCTGCTCGAGATTCGCCACCGGCGTGCCGATAAGGGACGCTTCGAATGCCGAATGCTGGTTCTTGGCATCGCGGGGCGAACCATTCCAGGTGGTGGGAACGACGAGCTGGTAGTTCTCGATCTTGCCGTCGTGGATCTTGATCCAGTGCGCCAGTGAGCCGCGCGGAGCCTCTACGAGGCCGACGCCTTCGCAGTCCATGGCCCAGGACTTGGGTTCCCACTTCTCCGGGTTGAAGGTGGAAGTTTCGCGGGTCTTTACGCGGTCCATCAACTGACTGTAGAACTCCTTGAGCCAGATCATGGCCAGCTCCGCATCGATACCTCGAGCGGCGGTGCGGCCGAGTGTGGAGAATAGGGCGTCTACAGGCACGCCGAGCTTGCCGAGAGCAGCGCCGACGAGTTCTTTCACATCCGCACGTCCAGAGGCAAAGGAAACCAGCAGGCGGGCGAGCGGGCCCACTTCCATGGGGTTTTCTTTCCAGCGCGGGGTTTTGAGGAACGAGTATTTGTCGAAGCCTTCCAGGGTCTCAAAGGGAGGCTTGGGGCCGGTGTAGTTGAGCTTGGTTTCGCCAGCCCAGGGATGGATTCCGGCGGAGTCTCCGCCCTCGTAGCTGTACCAGGAGTGGGCGATATATTCCTTAATCTCCTGGGTATCGCGCGGGTTAACAGGATGGACGGTACTGAGGTCGCGACCGATGATTGCTCCGCGGGCGTACTTGAAGGACTCCGGATTGCCATAGCCCTTGGTGGGATATTCGCCATAGCAGAGGTAGTTCTTCAGTCCACCACCCCACTTGGCCCAGTCCTTGTAGAAGGAAGCCACGGCGAGCAGGTCGGGAATGTAGACTTCGTTCACGAACTCATCGGCCTGGGCAATCAAACGGCCGACGAGGTTGAGCCGTTCGGAGTTGATAGCGGCGACTTCGTCGACATCGATGGAGCAGGGAACGCCGCCGACAAGGTAATTGGGGTGCGGATTCTTGCCGCCGAAGACGGAGTGAATCTTGACGATTTCCTTCTGCCATTCAAGCGCGTCCAGATAGTGCGCCACGGCGATCAGGTTGACTTCAGGCGGCAGCTTGTAGGCCGAATGACCCCAGTAGCCGTTAGCGAAGATGCCGAGGCCGCTGGCCGCAAAGTTCTTGATCTTGTCCTGGACCGCGGAGAAATAGGAGGCGGTGTTCTTGTCCCACTTGGAAAACGACTGCGCCAGTTCCGCGGCCTTCTTCGGGTCGGCCTTGAGGGCGTTGACGATATCGACCCAGTCGAGGGCGTGCAGGTGGTAGAAGTGCACCACGTGATCCTGCACATAGAGGGTGGCCATCATGATGTTGCGGATGAGTTCGGCCGTGGGAGGAACGGAGATGCCGATGGCATCCTCAACGGAGCGGACACTGGCCAGGGCGTGGACCGTGGTGCAGACGCCGCAAACGCGCTCGGTGATGGCCCAGGCGTCGCGGGGATCGCGACCGATAAGGATTTTTTCCAGACCGCGCACCATGGTGCCAGCGCTGAATGCGTCCGTGATGACGCCATTTTCGACCACTGCTTCAATGCGCAAGTGGCCTTCAATACGAGTAACCGGATCGACGACAATTCGAGTCATGGTTATTCGGACTCCTTCTGGTCTTCAGCGTGGACTTCAGCAATGACCTTTTGTTTGCGGATGTTGGTAACCACAGCGTGGGCAGCGACGCCGGCAAGGGTGGCTGCTCCGACGATGGTGCCGACAGTATCGGCGGTGCTTTCGATGCCGAAGCCAGGGAACGAGCTGAGGTGCTGGTAGAAGGGTCCGTTATCCCAGAAGCCCTCTTCGCTGCATCCGATGCAGCCGTGTCCGGACTGGATGGGATAGCTGGTTCCCTCATTCCACTTAACCACCGAGCAGGCATTGTAGGTAACCGGCCCGCGGCAGCCCATTTTGTAGAGGCAATAACCCTTGTGGGCATTTTCGTCGTCGAAGGACTCGACAAAGAGACCGGCGTCGTAGTTGGCGCGGCGGTAGCAGGTGTCGTGGACGCGGCGTCCGTAGAATTCCTTGGGGCGGCCGAGGCTGTCGAGCGCCGGGATCTGTCCGAGCACCAGGATGTGGGTGACGACGGCCATCATGACATCGGCGATGGGCGGGCAGCCGGGAACGTTGATTACAGGCTTGTCAACCAGCTTGTGGATGGGGGTGGCCCCGGTCGGATTGGGCTTGGCCGCCTGGACGCAGCCGTTAGAGGCGCAACTTCCCCAGGCAATGACCGCCGCCGCATCCTTGGCGACGGTCTGCAGGATGGACTCGGCGGTCTTACCGCCGATCATGCAGTAGACGCCGTTTTCGCCGGTGGGCACCGCGCCTTCAACCAGGACGATGTATTTGCCCTTATGATCGCGAATGGTGTCGTTGAGACTCTTCTCGGCCTGGAATCCGGAGGCGGCCATCAGGGTCTCGGTGTAATTGAGAGAAAGAACGTCGAGCAACGCATCGGCCACGATGGGGTGCGAAGCGCGAATGAATGACTCGCTGCAGCAGGTGCACTCCTGGAAGTGCATCCAGATGACAGCTGGTTTGTCTTTCTTTTCAAAGGTTGATACGACCTGGCCGACAGCGCTCTTTTGCAAACCGGCCATGGTTGCGGCTGCGGCGCAGAACTGCAGAAAGTCTCTGCGGCTGTAGCCCTTCTGTTGCATTGAATCCCATATAGAAAGACCCATGCCTACCTCGCTCCTGTGTGCAGGGATCGGGGAGACCTAGGAAGCGGCAGAAGAACAGGCCTGAACCATTTGGCTCACCGACGGATGCATCGGAAGGTACGCAGAGCGAATAACGATCGGCTGTGCGCTGTGTCACACATTCATGGTTGAAGTTTCGGACTGGAATGAGGTCCCCGCTAAAGGGAACAGATCACAAAAACCTGTAGATGACGGATGGGACACCGGTATAGAGGCGGCTGCGGCCGGTGGACCGGGATGCAGGGCGGACCTTTCAGTCTTGTTTGAATGTGCGACAAATCACCTTGCGCGACGGGGAAAAACGTGAGATAACTACGTCATGAGTAGTACGCGCGACGTAGTATTTAAAGAAAAGGACCCGGAGATCGGACACTACTCCGATCCGCCGCTGCTGGTGCTGGCCAGCCTGGCGGGCGGAGCAAAGCACGGGCACGCGATGATCGAAGATATTCTGACGCTTTGTGGTACACGGCTGGGGCCGGGAACGCTTTACGGCGCAATTGCCCGTCTGGAGCAGCATGGGTGGATCGAGCCGCTTGCGCCCGAAGATCGCCGGAGGCCTTACCGGATCACCGCGCAGGGCGCAGCCGTCTTGCGCGCGAAACTGACCACTTTGCATCTGTTCAGCAAGGCTGGGCTGGGCAGACTGGAGGCATTATGAGGCCTGGATTTGCGCATTTTCTGTTGCGGTTGTACCCACGCGCTTGGCGAGAACGTTACGGAGAGGAATTCGAGGTTCTTCTGCTGGCAGGCCGGGGAAGCATTCGCGGTGATCTTGGCGCGGCCGGGAATGTAGTGTGGTCGGCTTTCCGTGAGCGGGTTTCCCCGACCCCGGTGGTTGCGCGTGAATTAGTAACGGCGGCCGGTCCCGGCTCGGTTCTGGCGTTGACGAAGATGCCGAGCGCCTTTTTGCCGCTGGCGATGTCGATGACAGCGCTGGCGGTGCTGGGAGGCCACCTGATTTTGTTCGGGATTGCGCGCGAGGCCGACGAGGGCGCCACGGCTCATATCTGGCAGATTCTCATGGCCGGACAGATTCCGATTCTGGCTGTTTTCGCGACCAAGTGGCTGCGGAGGGCACCGAAGCTGGCGGTGAAGGTTCTTGTGCTGCAAGTGGGCGCTGCGCTGGCTTCGATGGCACCGGTCTTCTTGCTCAACCTTTGAGGCTGCGGGTATTCCGCCAAGGACGCGGAAAAGGGCAGGAAGACGAGGGATGTGAAGGAATGGGCTGAAGCAGGGGTAGAGCCCGTTCATCTTATTGGTGCCCTTCGGTGGCGCAGAGGAGGCTAAAGTCGTGTCTATTCAATACTGGTGTATGAAGAGATTTCCCGCAGTCTGCAAAGGCTGTGCAGACTGTCAGTTGACCGCGAGCTGATTGCAGCCTGAGGCACAAAGTTCGACCAGGAGGAGAGCCAGCTGCTGGCGACGGTGGTCGATCATCGGGGTGAAGTGAATGCCTATGCTGGCAGGGCCGTAGATGGCTTGGGCGGCTCCGCCAATGAGAAAGTGCATGCCATGGATGGCGAGGTCGATTTCGACCTTATCGTGCCTCTGGCCTTCGAACGCTGCGGCGGTGCGTATGGTGCAGCCTTCGAGGCTAAGGTCGAGGATGCACCCGGAATGGCGGAAGCGGGCGCCTAGAATGCGGAAAAGGACGGGCCATTCATCGTCCTGTTGCGCGCAAAGGCGGGCGGCACCGCAGTGGATGGCGTTATCGTAAGGCCCGTAGGCTGGTTGCGGTATCGACGGGCTGGGAGTCTTCGTGGTGGCGCTAGCGTCGGAGACAGCGAGCACATCGCCAAGGGACTGGTTGATTCTTGGAGAAGCGATGGTTTCACGAACAAACTCCGGCGTGGATTGGCCGCGCAGGCAGGTGAGGAGGGACTTCACCTGATGCATGGAGCCGGGATTGGCGTGGTTGAACTGGATGCCCATATGACAATCCTTGTTGATCCACTGGGTGGTCCCGGTGATCTGGAGCGTCATGCCAAGGATGGGGAGGATGAGCTCGACAGGAGCCAGAGCTCCAGGGCGGAAGGGCCTTTCGGTCAGGAGGGAGCATCCGCCAACACTTAATTCGAGGACATGACAGGGGGTCTTGTTGCCCTTATAGACCAGGGTGCCGTAGGCGTCTACCAGTTCCAGGCGATCATGCGAACGGCGGTAGCTTTGGCTGGGGTCGGAGTTAGTATTCTCTTGGCTCTCGCTGAGGAGCCGGGAAAGATCCTCTTGGCTCCGGCCAACTCCCTTTAACCAAACAAGCATACTCCTCTCCCTTCGATCTCTGATCGCGGGTAAGCACGCGTTGGCGACCCTTTCGGAGGAAGAATGTCTTCACAGATCTTCTGTTCTGTATTTGAGTTGATGGCCCCGACATCAATAAATGACCGAATGGGTGTGGCGCGGCCCCTTGAACAGAGAGTGCTTGATCTTGGATATCGGCGGTCCCGCGGCGATCATGAGGGTTGCGGGTCAAATTAGCGGACGAATTCCCAAGCCGGAAGAGGTTCGCGGGTGGGAATTCGGGAAGACCGATCGGCAGATTGGTATACTGAATGACGTGACCACAACTATCCTCGACTCCAACTCGACTGGTAACCACTCCGAGACTTCCCCTAGTCAGAAACGGGTGTTGTTGCTCAAGCCGCGCGGATTCTGCGCCGGCGTGGTTCGCGCGATCGATATCGTGAAGATCGCACTGGAAACCTTTGGCGCGCCCATTTACGTGCGCCGGGAAATTGTTCATAACCGGTATGTTGTCAATGAACTGGCGGAAAAGGGTGCGATCTTTGTTCATGAGATCGACGATGTACCGAACGGCGAACGTGTGATTTATTCGGCGCACGGGGTTTCTCCCGCGGTGCGTGAGTTGAGCAAAGGCCGGGGACTGCGGGTGATTGACGCAACCTGCCCACTGGTGACCAAGGTTCATATCGAAGCGGTGAAGTTTGCCCAGCAGGGCTACTCTCTGGTTCTGATCGGGCATCGCGATCACGACGAGATCGAAGGCACGCTGGGCGAAGCGCCGGAGGCGACTCAGGTGGTTTCGAACGTCGCAGAGGTGGAAGCCCTGGTGGTTCCGGATCCGAATCGCGTGGCCTATCTGACCCAGACCACTTTGAGTCTGGATGAGGCCCGGGACATCATTCACGCTCTGAAGTTGAAGTTTCCGAATATCGTTGGACCACATTCGCAGGATATTTGCTATGCGACAGAAAACAGGCAGGTTGCGGTGCGGAACGTGGCGCACAACGCAGATCTGGTGCTGGTGGTGGGATCGACGAACAGTTCCAACTCCAATCGCCTGGTGGAGGTTTCCAGAAACCTGGGAACCATTGGATATTTGATCGACAATTCCCAGGCCATCGATCCGGAGTGGCTCAAGGACGTGAAGACCGTTGCGGTCACGGCGGGAGCTTCGGCACCCGAAGTGCTGGTGGAAGACGTGGTGAGCTATCTGCGGCAGAACGGTTTCTCTGACGTAGAAGAGATTGAAGTGATGCCGGAGAACGTCCGGTTTGGGCTTCCGCCTGAGATTGTGCAGGCCATCGGCAGCGTCCAGGTGATGCCGGCCGCGGCGGGTCAGTAAAGTGAACTGGACTCTGGCCGAGTGACCTTTTAAGGAGGTTTCGTCTGAGTCAATACGATGAAAATAGGGCTTGCCGTTTTCCGTGTTTCCGGTAGAGTAGCGGGAAGCCGAATTTGGCGTTCTTTCGGCCTGCCGGACGGGCTGCTTGTTATTGGTCCGGTATTTCGGGCAGAGACAACCGCGCGGCATAGCCGCCGATCCGGCGCAACCGGAGAATCGTAGAGGCGTTTTCAATCGTATGAAGAGCAAACAGGGGAAGACGCAAACCGTTGTGCCCAGATTCGGGCGGCTGGATGCGGACCTGGCGGATGTTGAATCGGCCATTGTGCGCGGCCGAGACTTCCTTCTCTCCGAGCAGCACCCCGACGGCTACTGGTGCGGGGAACTCGAAGCAGATGCCATGCTCGAGGCAGATTACATTTTTCTGCATGTATTGCTGGAGACCGGCGATCCGGGCCGCCTGGAGCGGGCGTGTACGGAGATGATGCGCTACCAGAACGAGGACGGTAGCTGGAGCATCTATCCAGGCGGTCCGGGCAACATATCACTGGCGGTGAAGTGCTACTCATCGGCCAAACTGATGGGTATCGGCGCCGACGATCCGCGGCTGGCGAATGCGCGCGAGTGGATTCTGGCCAATGGCGGGGTGGTGGAGTGCAATACCTTCACCAAGATGTATCTGTGCGCCTTGGGGGAATACGATTACGACGCGGTCCCGGCGATTCCGCCGGAGATTGTTCTTTTTCCCAAGTGGTTCTATTTCAACATTTATGAAATTTCGTCGTGGTCCCGGTCGATTCTGGTTCCGCTGGCCATCATGTACGCGCGGAAGCCTTTCAAGAGGATTCCAGCGGAGCAGGGCATCGACGAACTTTTTGTCGGCGGCCGGGCCAACTCTGTTCTGCGGTTACGCAGGGACCGACAGTCGATCTTCTCGTGGCGGAACTTCTTTATCATCCTGGACCGCGTGATGCATTGGGCCGAGGCTGTTCATATCCGGCCACTTCGCACGGTTGCCCTGAAGCGGGCCGAAAAATGGATGCTGGAGCGGCTGGAGATGACCGACGGGCTGGGGGCGATCTATCCCGCCATGCTCAACGCCATTATCGCGCTGCGCTGTCTGGGCTATTCCGAGGACGATCCGCAGGTGATCCGGGCGCGGGACGAATTCGAAAAGCTGGGCATCGAAGAGCCTGCGACGGAGGAGATGCCGGCGACATTCCGCATGCAGCCTTGCGTTTCACCGGTGTGGGACACGGCGCAGGCGGTTTTTGCGTTGGGCGAAGCGGGGGTACCGAGAAATGACCCGCGCATGCTCAAGGCCGCGGACTGGATGCTGGCCAAGGAGGTCCGCCACAAGGGCGACTGGGCGGTGAAGGTTCCAAACGTGGAACCGGGAGGTTGGTACTTCGAGTTCAATAACGAGTTCTATCCCGACACGGACGATACCGCTCAAGTGCTGATGGCCCTGAAGCAGGTGGACAATCCGCGGGAGCGGTACCAGCATCAGGTGGCGCAGCGCGCCATTGACTGGGAGTTCGCCATGCAGTGCAAGGGCGGCGGCTGGGGGAGCTTCGACAAAGACAACACCAAGATGATCTTCCAGTACATTCCGTTCGCGGATCACAACGCGATGCTGGATCCGCCGACGGTGGATATTACCGGGCGCATGCTGGAGATGCTGTCGCTGTACGGCTATACGCGCGAAGACAAGCGCGTGCAAAAGGCGATCAAGTTCATTCTGAGCGAACAGGAGCCGGATGGAAGCTGGTTTGGGCGCTGGGGCGTGAACTACATCTATGGAACGTTCCTGGTGCTGCGCGGGTTGGACGCGATCGGTTTCGACCGGCTGGAACCGCAGATGCAGCAGGCGGCGGAATGGATCCGGATGGTGCAGAACCCGGACGGCGGGTGGGGCGAAACTTGCGGGAGCTACGACGATCCGAATACGCGCGGGGAAGGCCCGAGCACACCCTCGCAAACCGCCTGGGCGCTTTTGGGCTTGCTGGCGGCAGGGGACGACCGGTCCGACTCGATTGCCAAGGGCGTCCGCTGGCTGCTGACGCACCAGGAGAGCGACGGCAGCTGGGACGAGACAATGGGCGAAGGAAAGACGCGCCAGAGTATCATTACAGGCACGGGCTTCCCTCGGGTCTTTTACCTGGCTTACACGATGTACCGGCAGTATTTTCCGCTGATGGCTCTTACGGCCTACAAGCGGGCCATGACTCGTAACGACAGCTACTAGCTGCTAGCTTCTAGCTACCAGCTTTTGAGTGGCCTGTGTGAACACATTTTTTGTTTTTGGCTACTGCTAAGTGCTAGGAGCTAGAAGCTAGAAGCTGCAGTTAGCTGCAATTTGGAGGTTTCTGTAAATGGCTATTCCCATCTCCCAGATGTGGACGGTGTCCAGCTACGTGATCAAGAACCGGATGGCGGGCAGGAAGCGCTTTCCGCTTGTGCTTATGCTGGAACCTCTCTTTCGCTGTAGCCTGGCCTGCGCCGGCTGCGGCAAGGTACAGTATCCGCCGCATATTCTGAAGCGCCAGCTCACACCCGAAGAGTGTTTCGCGGCAATGGACGAGTGCGGCGCCCCGATGGTTTCCATCCCCGGCGGCGAGCCGCTTTTGCATCCCCAAATCGTCGAGATCGTCAATGGACTCATTGCCCGCAAGAAGTACATCTACTTGTGCACCAACGCGTTGGAATTGAAGCGGCGTCTGCCCGAGTTCACGCCCTCCAAGTACCTTACCTTCAGTGTCCATCTGGATGGCCAGCGCGAGCATCATGACTTCTCCGTTTGCCGCGAGGGCGGCTACGACATCGCCACCGAGGGGATCAAAGAGGCCGTTCGCCGCGGCTTCCGCGTCACCACGAACGCCACCTTCTTTGACGGAGCCGATCCGGTGAGCGCCCGCGCCTTCTTCGACGAAGTGATGACCATGGGCGTGGAAGGCATCATCCTCTCGCCTGGCTACAGCTACGACAAGGCACCCGACCAGAATCACTTCATGGGCCGCGCCCGCGTGCGCCGCCTCTTCCGCGCCATGCTCTCCAACCGCAAGGCTAGCTGGAAGTTCAACATGTCGCCGCTCTTTCTTGAGTTCCTGATGGGCGACCGGCACTACGAGTGCGTGCCCTGGGGAATGCCGACCTTCAACATCTTCGGCTGGCAGAAGCCCTGTTACCTACTCCAGGACGGCTACACCGAGAGTTATCAGGAACTGTTGGACACAACCGACTGGGACAGCTACGGCACGGCAAGCGGCAATCCCAAGTGCGCCAATTGCATGGTGAGTTGCGGCTATGAAACGCCGGCTGTCATCGACGGCTTCGGCTCGTGGAAGGGCTTTATGGCCATGGTGAAAGGGACCTTCAACCGGTATCCGGATGCCGCTGCGGCCAAGGTGCTTGCCGAGTTTGAGTCCCACGCACCGGCCTCACTGGTGCAGATTGAAAAGCCCGTCCTTGAGGAGACCCGCGCATGAGTGCCGAAGTGTTGAAGTACACCATGGAGCAGGTCGAAGCCCTGGAAGTTGCTCCCGGCTTTGAGCACGAAAACCTCGAGGGCTGGATTCCCACTCTTGCCACCGACGAAGCCTTGCGCGAGGCTCTCGAAAAGGCCTTCGATTATCGCGGCGACATTTCGCTGACTTTGAAGGACGGCAAGCAGATCGACGCTTACGTCTTCAATCGTAATACCGGAGCAACGCTCGCTGAGTCATGGGTGCAGTTCTTCACCGCGACAGAGCCACAAAAGCAGAAAGTGAGCTATGCCGAGATTGCCCGGCTGGAGTTCGGCAAGGACCGCGCAGCCGGGAAGCACTGGGAAGACTGGGTGAAGAAGTACAACGAAAAGAAGGCCGCCGGCGAGAAGAACATTGCGCTGACGCCGGATGCGTTGGAGTAAGTCTTGCCGAGGCAAAAAAGCGACTCACAATCCAGATCAAAGTACTGATCCGCCGGGTACAAATCCTTGATCAGGAACGTTTCGATTCTCTTTTGACTTCACAACCCTCCCTGTGGAGAGGCGAAGACGCGCGTTCAAAAACACTCTTGTATGACCCTTGACTTGGACACGGCCTAAATCGATCCAAGTCTCCCAAGTCTCATCTGGCTTCAAGCGCTTTGGTAATGGGCGCGAAGGTTCCATGGCGTGCACCTGCGGCGGCCCTTCAAACCATACATGGGTCACCTCGATCTCCCGCTTGCCGGAGAGATTCGTCACATTAAGGAAATAGCACTCGCGCTTTGATTGGAGGAACTACGCTCGGTGCACGGTGAACCGCACCATTCGTCTCCCAAAGAAAAGCGCGACCAATGGCTCGGCCAGAATCTTCAAATATTCGATCAAGGAAGCCGCCTCCTGTTTGATTCGTTGCGGCCAATCTCCTAATTTACGTCTTGATCATCACTGGGATGCGCCTACCCCATCAGCTTCGCCCGCTTTCCCTGCGCCTCAATCGCCGCAACGGCTTTTTTGTCGAACGAAACAAACGTATCACCGCCCAGCCATCGCCCTTCGTAGGCGATTACGCCGTCGGCAAAGTCTGCGCCGGCATTCAGCATGGCCAATCCGGCGTCAAGGGCGGCGCTGTCGAACACCATATTTCTGGTCTCGCGTAACCCGGCAATCGTAGCCGCGATGTTCTCACGCGAGACGCCATAACTGCTGCGCAAAACCCAGACTAGTTCACACAGCGCGACATTCGTGATTGCGACGGCCTCAGCCCGCTCCATGATTTCGAGCGCCAGCTTGTATTGCACTGGATCATCACCCAGTACAAAGCGCAAGAGTAGATTGGTATCGGCGACGATCTTCACCGTCGAACGCCCTTCAGAAACTCCTCGACGACCGCTTCGCCGATGGCCTCGTCCATCGCTTCGATGGTCAGACTTGTGCCGTTGGTCTTGCCCTTCAGGAATCCAGCGAGGTCAAGGATGCTCCCCTTCTTGCGCACCGCCCGGCCCCGGAACTCGCCGCCCGGCAATAGGTCGATCTCCAGTTTCTCCCCTGGTCTGATCCCGACGTGCTTCAGGATCTCCTTCCGGAGAGTCACCTGCCCCCGCGACGTTGTGGTCACTATAGCCATAGCATCACCTTCTTCTTAGATTGTAATGCAGTATTGCATTATGCGGAGAGTTTTGCTCTGCCCTTGATTCCAAACTTGGAGACCCTGCACAGCAATTTAAGATGTCGTTAGAGATTCGAGGCTATGAAAGTCTTTCTTACAGGCGCCACCGGATTTGTGGGCCACCACGTGGCGCGGGCGCTGGCCGCCGAGGGCGCGGAACTGCGCATGCTGGTTCGCAAGACGAGCAACCTGGCCAACCTGGAAGGGATTGCCGGCGAGACCCATGTAGGCGATCTGGCTGAGCCGGAGACGCTGCGAGCTGGATTGGCAGGTTGCGATGCGGTGATGCACGTGGCCGCAGACTACCGCTTGTGGATTCCCGACCCCGCTTCGATGTACAAGATCAACGTGGAAGGGACGCGGGAGCTGCTGCGCATGGCGCGCGAGGTTGGCGTGCCGCGCGTGGTCTACACGTCGAGCGTGGCCACGATGCACTTCCGCACCGATGGCATCGTCATCAACGAAGACACGCCGGTTTCGCTCAAGGACATGGTGGGGCACTACAAGCGGTCGAAGTTCCTGGCCGAGCAAGAAGCCCTGCGGGCGGCGGCGAACGGCCAAAGCGTCGTTGTTCTCAATCCGACCACGCCGATTGGGCCCAATGACGCCAAGCCCACACCAACGGGGCGGATCTTTGTGGACTTTTTGAACGGCCGGTTCCCGGCCTACATGGACACGGGGCTGAACCTGGTGGATGTGGCCGAGGTGGCGCGCGCGCACGTTGCGGCGCTCAGGCTTGGCCAGCCGGGCAAGAGGTACATTCTGGGTGGAGAGAACCTGACGCTAAAGCAGATTCTGGACAAGATGGCGGCGATTACCGGGCTGCCGTCGCCAACCGTGAAGATTCCCGTGGCCGTGGCGGCGACGTATGCGTTCTTCGAGGAGTGGGTCACCGGGCGGATTCGCGGCAAAGAACCCCGCGCCACTCTGGAAGAGGTGATGATGGGTCGCAAGAAGATGTACGCGTCGAGCGCCCATGCGCAGCAGGAACTGGGCTTCCGGATCGCTCCGGTTTATCCGGCGATGCGCGCGGCCATCGAGTGGTTCCGGGCGCATGGGTATGCGCCGAAATAAGCAGTAGCAGGGGCTAAAGCCCACACTTGTTTTGTTGGCTTTTTCGGCACGACTAAAGTCGTGCCCTGTTACAAAGCCAGGCGGAGGGATGCGCAGATGTTTGACCTGATCGAATATGCCGAACCGGTGCGCACAAAGCGGAATCTTTGGGTTTGGGCGGCGATGATTGTCTGGGTCTCTACAGCATTGCTTTTCGAAGAGTACTTTCATCGTAATGCGCTTGCGGTGACCCTTATGCCGCTATTGTTTCTGGCGGGAACAGGTTCTTTTTGGAAACGGACGAACAGGAATTGGGTAGATTACCTATGCACAATTCTTTGGATCATGTTCGCGATCATGATTGCAATCGGAGGATGGTTCCACTGGTGGCTTTGTTGGTTATTCCTGAGTGTTTCTACAGTGGTTTTTGCGCTATTGGAAAGGCTCCTAAAGCGCCGAGACACCAAAAAAGCTCAATTAGGTGATCCACAAGCATGAAAAAAGTCGCCATCATCGCAGCCATGCCGGGCGAGTTGAAGCCGCTGGTGGAGGGCTGGAAGCACGAGCCGCGCAACGGGGTGGAGCTGTGGCGTAAACGCACGGAAGACGGCGAGTGGGTTGCCGCGTACGCGGGAGCGGGGCAGAATTGCGCGGCCCAGGCGTTTGCCGAGGCGGTTCGCGGAGGCAAGGTCGACGTTGCGCTGTCGATGGGCTGGGCGGGAGCGTTGAGCGCGGAGTTCGAGCCGGGCAAGGTGTACGAAGTCAGCGGCGTGATCGACGTCAAGACGGGCGAGCGCTTCGAGTGCGCGGGAGCAGGCAAGGCCGCGGACAAAATCTGGCTGGCTACGGCGCCAAGAGTCGCGGATGAAGGGGAGAAGAAGAGGCTGCGTTCGACCTACTCCGCCGGGCTGGTGGACATGGAGGCGGCGGCGGTGGCTCGGTTGGCCCGGATGCGGGGGATTCCGTTTCACTGTCTGAAGGGCGTGAGCGACGGATACAAGGATCATCTTCCTGATTTCAATCGTTTTATAGACAAGAACGGGCGCTTCCAGCTGGCCCGGTTCGTGAGCTTTACGCTGCTGCGTCCCGGAAGCTGGCCCGCGCTGATCCGCATGGGTGAAAATAGCAAGAGGGCGGCGCAGCAACTCGCGGTGCAGGTGCCAGAACTCTTGACGGAATCGGAAGGGGCTGGGAGCAAGACTCGGAAGAAAAGCTAACGTCCTGTCTCTGAAGCTGATTCAAGAACGGGAAAAGCAACCGCAGTCATACATGGCCCTGTGGGCCAGCCAAGGCCATGAAAATTGAGTAAGTGATCGGTGTGGGCAGAAGAAGACATGAATTTTCAGGGCAGGTCCTTCGACTGCGCTGCGCTCCGCTCAGGATGACAGTTTTTTTGATGAGCACTTCAGAGACAGGACACTAGGAAGAAAAATCAGGAAGAATCAGAAGGCTGAATGACGACACAAGCATCAGGCCACCCAGGCCAGAGCACTCAAAGCCAATTCGAGCATGAAATCCCAGCCACGATGAAGGCGATTGTCTATCGCGGTATCAACGATCTGCGTCTGGAGACGGTGGCGGTGCCGGAGATCGGCGCGGGCGAGTTGCTGGTCAAGATAGCCGCCTGCGGCATCTGCGGAACCGACCTGAAAAAGATCCACCTGGGTTCGCACAGCGCGCCGAGGATCTTCGGACACGAGATGGCGGGAACGGTGGTGCGCGCCGGCGCGGGCGTGGAGAATTTCCAGGTGGGCGACCGGGTGATGGTGTTTCACCACATTCCGTGCGGGAAGTGCTACTACTGCCGGAAGAAGACCTTTGCGCAATGCGCGGTATACAAGAAGGTGGGCGCGACGGCGGGCTTTGAACCGTCGGGCGGGGGGTTCAGCGAATACATACGGGTGAGCGACTGGATTGTGGCCAACCGCGGGGTGGTGCTGATTCCGGAGGGGATTCCGTTTGAGCAGGCGGCGTTCATCGAGCCGGTGAACACCTGTTTGAAGGGCGTGAAGCTGCTGAATCTGGAGTCCGATGAGACGGTGCTGGTGATCGGACAAGGCCCGATCGGACTGATGCTGGCAGCCCTGGCGCGGAGGACGGGGGCCAGGGTGCTGACCTCGGATCTGTATCCGGAGCGCCATGCAATTGCGGCGAAGTTCGGGCTGACGGAGCCGATTCATGCCGGGACGGAAAACGTGATCGAGCGGGTGATGGCGGCTACCGAGGGACGGGGCGCGGATGTCGCGATCCTGGCGGTGGGTGGCAGCGCGCTGATCAAGACCTGCATGGACGCGGTGCGGCCGGGCGGCAAGGTGATGCTTTTTGCGCAGACGCAGCACGGGGAAGCGGTGATCGACCCCGGCGCGGTTTGCATGGACGAGAAAAGCCTTCTCGGCTCATATTCTGCGTCGATTGAGATCCATGATGAAGTTCTGGAGCTGGTTTTCGGCGGGTATCGCAACGGATTCGACCTTACGCAGCTGATTTCGCATCGCTTTCCGCTGGAAGAGACGGTTGCCGGAATCGCCGTTGCATCGAATCCCCAGGCCGACTCAATGAAGATTATGATTGAGCCTGTTCCGGGCGCAGGGGCGATTCGTAGCACGATCAGTTCTGCGGTGGCGGGATCAGGAAGCAGGGCCGAATAGGATGGAAGCTACAGGCAAAGTCGTAACAGCCATGGAAGCGCCAGCAGCGACAACCATGCAGGCGGCAGTGCTGCATGGACGGGAAGACATTCGCATCGAGCAGGTTCCAGTGCCTGAGGCTCGGCCAGGAGAACTGATTGTGCGGGTGGGTGCGGCCTTGACCTGCGGGACCGATCTCAAGGTCTTCCGGCGCGGATACCATGCGCGGATGATTGTGCCTCCGGCGCTCTTCGGGCATGAACTGGCTGGAACGATTGTCGAGGTAGGCGAGGGCGTGACAAACTTCGCCTCAGGCGATCGCGTGGTTGCGCTGAATTCGGCTCCCTGCGGAGAGTGCTATTTCTGCAAGCGGGTACAGGAAAACCTCTGCGACGATCTTCTGTTCAATAACGGCGCCTACGCCGAATTCATACGGATCCCGGCGCGGATTGCGGCCAAGAACACTCTGAAAGTCCCGGATCATGTTCCCTTGGAGCACGCGGCGTTGACGGAGCCGTTGGCTTGTGCCGTGCATGGGTTTGAAGACTCGCACCCGCACCCTGGAGATACGGTCGCGGTGATCGGCGGAGGGCCGCTGGGCTTGATGATCTTGCATGTGGCGGCGCTGTACGGGTGCCAAGTGATCGCTATTGTGAAGCACGACGGGCAGGTGGCGGCGGCGAAGCAACTGGGCGCAGCGCAAGTTGTCCAGACTTCGAGCATTCGCACCGCGATTCGCGACACGCGGGCGCTGACCAACAAGAATCGCGGCGTGGACATCGCGATAGAAGCGGTGGGCGTTCCGGAGGCGTGGCAGGAGGCGGTAGAACTTGTGCGCAAGGGCGGCACTGTCAACTTCTTCGGAGGTTGCGCTGTGGGCACGCATGTTTCGCTGGATACAAACCGGCTGCACTATAACGACATCACGCTGCGCGCGACCTTCCACCACACCCCGGCGATCTGCCGGAAGGCGCTGGAACTGATTGCGAGCGGGCGCTTCCAGGCATCCGCCTTTATCACCGGTCATGCCCAACTGTATGAACTGAACCGGGTCTTTGAGAAGCTGATGAATCGCAGCAACGAAATCAAGACCGCGATTTTGCCGGGATGAGGCTGCCATGACCATGACGATGGATGAAGAGGCACTGGTCGCGAAGGCCTGGGCCGCGCTGCCGGCGAGCTACCGGATGCCCGAGGTTGCGCCCAGCCTCGACGAGGCGCGGGCGTGGTGCAAGAAGCTGGCGGAGTCGCACTACGAGAATTTTCATGTTGCCTCGTGGTTTTTGCCGGAGGCTTTGCGGCCACACTTCCATGCGATTTATGCGTATTGCCGAGTTTCGGACGATCTGGGCGACGAGGTGGGCGACTGCTCTGCGGCCTTGGCGATCCTCGATCTGTGGGGAAGTGAACTGGATGCCTGCTATGAAGGCGTCGCGCGTCACCCGGTATTTGTGGCGCTCGCCGAGACCATCCGCGCGTGCGGGATTCCCAAAGAGCCTTTTGCGGATTTGCTGACGGCTTTCCGGCAAGATCAGAAGAAGACGCGCTTCGAGAGCATGCAGGAAGTGCTGGAGTATTGCCGGTACTCGGCGAACCCGGTGGGCCGTCTGGTGCTGTATGCGACGGGTGAGGCTGCCGACGGCGCAGAACGCGCGGAGCGCTTCGCGCTGTCGGATGCGACCTGCTCGGCGCTGCAACTGGCCAACTTTTGGCAGGATGTGCGGGTGGACTGGAGCAAGGACCGGGTCTACATTCCGCAAGGGGACATGCGCCGGTTCGGAGTTTCAGACGAGACGATTGCGGCGGGGATTGCGACGGCAGAGTTTCGCGCACTGATGCAACACGAAGTGGGCTATGCACGAGAGCTTTTCGAGCAGGGACTGCCGCTGATTGGGAAGGTGCACCGCGCACTCGCGCTGGATTTGGATCTATTCAGCCGTGGCGGGCTGGCGATTCTGCGGGCGATTGAACTTCAGAACTTTGATGTTCTGAAGTCGCGGCCGTCCATCTCGAAGGGCGCCAAGCTGGGGTTGGCCCTCCGCGCGGTGGCGGGGAAGTTGCTGCCCTGGATGAGCCTGAACAAGGGCGGAACGGGCAAGCGATCCGAGGAACCGGGAACGAGAGGGAAGTCCGCGTGAGATCAGGGCGAACCGAAGAAGCTCGCGCGGTGACAGCGCAGGTGCTCGATAGCGCTTATGCTGAATGCCGCGCTATCGCCAGACGTGAAGCAAAGAATTTTTATTATGCATTCATTGCCCTGCCAAATCGGCGGCGCAACGCGATCTGCGCCATCTACGCATTCATGCGCAAGGCGGACGACCTGGCCGATGACGAGAGCGTCGGGCGAGAGGAGCGCCGGCGGAGGCTGGATGCGTGGCTTGCCGACTGGCGCGGGGTGTGCCACGGCGGCGACTCTTCGAACATGGTCTTCCTTGCGGTGCGCGATGCGGTGGAGCATTTTCAGATCCCATTGAACTTGCTGGACGAACTCATCGCGGGCGTGACGATGGATCTGGAACCCAAACCGGGGGATCTGGAGTCGGAGACGGACAGCGAGCCGGATACCTACGAGACCTTTGCGGATCTTTACCGCTATTGCTACCTGGTCGCGTCGGTGGTGGGTCTGGTGTGTATCCGGATCTTCGGATACCAGGACCAGCGCGCCGAAAAGCTTGCCGAGAAGACAGGAATCGCCTTCCAGTTGACGAACATCCTGCGCGATGTGGCCGAGGACGCCGAGCGGAACCGGGTTTATCTGCCGCTGGAGGATCTGGCCGCGCACGGGGTGGCCCTTGAAGCGCTCTTGCATCGCACGCCGGGTTCAGGCCCGACCGATGCCGAGCGGGCGCTGCTGAAGGAAATTGGACAGCGGGCGGAGAAGTTCTACCAGGCAGGTATGGAATTGATGCCGCTGATCGAAGCCGAGAGCCGGCCGGCGCTTTGGGTGCTGGTGAGCATCTACCACGCCTTGCTGAAACGCATTGAAAAGGCGAACTACGATGTGTTCTCGAGACGCGTCAGTGTTCCGACCGCGGAAAAGGTTCGCATTCTGGTGGTGGGGATTGCGCGCATGGGGCTGGCGCGGTTGATAGTGAAATAGTGAAGCTCACTGAAGGATGACGAAGAGCAACCGCAGGTCCTTCGACTGCGTTGGGCGCCAAACCACCCCAGCGACGAAGACCTGTCGCTAGGTGGTTTGGCGCCCAACTTCGCTCAGGATGACAGTGCTTTTTATTGTGCGTACTTCAGACGCGGGACACTAGGAAATGAGATTGATTCATTTGGCCCAGGACCAGCAGAAATCTGTTGCGGTAATCGGTGCGGGAGTGGCGGGCATGAGCGCGGCCTGCGCGCTGGCGGAAGCGGGGTTCCGGGTTCAGCTTGTGGAACGGCGCGGATACCTGGGCGGGCGAGCTTCTTCGTATCCGCATCCCGGAGTAAATGAAGTCATCGACAACTGCCAGCACGTACTGTTTGGTTGCTGCACGAATCTCGTCGGGTTCTACAGGCGCATTGGTGTCGCCGACCAGATTCACTGGACCAGCGAGATGACGATGATCGAGCCCGGTGGCCGGCGTTCGGCGTTGGGTCCTTCCGGCTTGCCTGCGCCGTTGCATGGGCTGCCCAAGCTCCTGAGCGCCGGAGCGTTCAACCTTGCGGACAAGATTTCGCTGGGGCGGGCCTTCGCGGCGATGATGCGGCCGGGCGTGATGGAAGATTCGAGCGAGAACCTGGGAGCCTGGTTGCGGCGCAATCAACAAAGCGACGGGGCGCTGAATCGCTTCTGGCGGCTGGTGATTGCGAGCGCGATGAATGCCGAGATAGATACGATTTCGCTGCCCTATGCGGCGAAGGTGATTCGCGAGCTGTTCATGAACTCGCCCGAGGCGGGAAGCATGGGCATGAGCCGGGTGCCGTTGAGCGATCTCTACGCGCCGGTGGTGGCGTTCATTGAAGAGCGAGGCGGGGCTGTTCATTTGAATACACACGTCGACGGCGCGAACTGGGTGGAGTCAGCGATCGGGGGCCGGGGCGAGTGGATGGTGAAGACGCGCGATGGCGAGCTGGTTTCCGACTACCTGTTGATTGCACTACCTTTTGAGGGACTGCAGAAGCTGCTGCCGAATCTGCCGGCAGCGGTCGGGGCAGGGAAGCTGGCGGCGCAACTGGAGAAGCACGTGCATTGGCCTATCTGTTCCGTCCATTTGTGGTTTGACCGGGATATCACCGAATTGGAGCACGCCGTGCTTCTGGACCGGGAGATTCACTGGATGTATAACCAATCGCGGCTCCAGACGGGGCGGGGCGGCCACTATATCGAGTTGGTTGTCAGTGCGACGCGATCCTTTGCGGCTTTGCCGCGCGAGGAAGCGATCGCACTCGCATTGAAAGAACTGGAAGAGTTTTTTCCGCTGGTGAAGGAAGCCAGGCTGGAAAAGGTGGCGCTGATCAAGGAAGTGCGGGCGACCTTTGGGGTTCCGCCGGGGATCAATGCGGCGAGGCCATTTGTGGACTCTCCGTGGCCCCATTGCTTTCTGGCGGGTGACTGGATCGATACGGGCTGGCCTTCCACGATGGAGAGTGCGGCGCGTTCCGGGCATCTGGCGGCCGAGGGACTGGGCATCGCGGCCGGGCAGCCGTTCAAGTGTTTTGAGAAGGATCTGAACCCCAAGGGGTTGATGCGTTTTCTGGGGTGAATGGGCAAGAGCGGATCTTGCGTAGTTTGCGGTTACTTGTAACGGCGAGTGGCCTTGAAGACCATGGAAAAAATGCCCGACTCGTCGCGCGCCAGGAGCAGGGAAATATGCCGGTTGATGGCCACTTCAGCCTGAATCAACTGCTGGCCTGTGGTATTCACATTTGTAGCGTAGGTCAGGGTCAGGTTACGGCCGAATTGCTCCTCGACAATGATGCGCGAAGTGGAATTGCCCAGAGCGCCGAGGTAGTTGGGATCGACTTTGACCGAGCCGGCGCCAAAGAGTTTTTGCACTCGGCTGCTTACGGTGGCGTTGAGGGCTCCGCCGAGAAGGGCGTCGGTGGTGGGATTGGCCACTGTTTGCATCTGCTGCTGGGTGTAGAGGCGCTGCTGGTCCTGCGTGCGTCCCAAGGCGAGGAGTGCGACCACGTCGGCCTCCGGCAGCGGCGGATCGCTGCGATAGGTGAAAGCAGGCTTGTCGAGGGTTCCATGCAAGCCAAGGGTAATGTCGTAGTCTTCGACGCGCGCCGTGGCGTTGAGGTCAATGAGCGGCTGAATCCGCACGGGATTGTTGAAAGAGACTTCACCGCGCTGCAGTTCGTAGCGTGTACCGGCGATGAGAGCGCTCCCCTCGATGATGGATATCCGCCCAAGCAGGGAGGGGGAAGCGACGGTTCCTCGCACGCGCAGGTCAACGTCGCCGGATAGCTTCGCGTAGGCATTTTGGAAGTTCAGCTGCGGCGAGGAAAGGACATGCACATCGAGGCGCACATGATTGGAGGGGGCATCGAACGGCGCAATAGCCTGCACTGAGTTGGTTTGCGCTACCAGCGCGGCAATGTCGAAGTCGGGGCTGACGCTGAAGCGGGTGATCATGACTTCGCCGCCAAGCTGCATGTTGCTTTGTGGCCCCTGCAGGTGGAGAGTAGCGTCGGCCAGTGAACTGACCCCTTCAGGATAGCGGATCCGAATCCCACTTCCGATTGCAGTCAGATCCGCGAAAAGGCCGTGCTGCCAGGTGAGGTATCCGCCCAAGCCCAGCACTCCCCCACCGGTCATGGCAGTGAGAGATTTGACTTCCAGGCGGTTCTGGTTGAACTCGAGTGACCCGTGCAATTGGCTGATGCTGTTGGGCAAGTCCTGGAGTGCGATGGAGCCATTCTGGAAGTCGAGGCGGCCCTGCAGTCCGGGATCGAGCAGAGGACCGTGCGCCTCGACCTGAAACGTAGAGCTGCCACTTGCAGTCACGTCGGGGTCAAAGGTTTCAAGCACCTTGAGATTGATGCTTCCCGCCGCAGCGAGGTCGAGTTGCCGGGAACCTCTGAGCGACAGCATACCCTGGAGGCGTAGATTGGTGTCTTCGCCGGTGATGTGCAGCGGGTCAAGACTCAGCCGCGCATTCGAAAGGGTGGCATGGACTTCGCCCTCGCTGTGCAAGTGCACGCCGGAGAGGGTGACTTCGGCCTGCTTCAGACGGGCTTCCCCGCGCAACTCGTCCGGCCGGCTGAGGGGGCCCTCAATGCTGACCGAACCGGCCATGGAAGACTCGCCGTTGAGTCCCTGGACATGGGACATCTTCAACAAGGCTCCAATGTTGAATTGTGAAAAATCCAGTTGGGCATGCGTGGAATAGTCGGAATCCAGCGAAGTCTGGCCATGCAGAGCCAGCTCCGCAGCTTCGAGCCGGGTACTCATACCGTAGATGAGCTTGCGGTCGGCCGAGTGTGCCTGCAGGTCAAGGGATCCCAATGCCTCTCCGCCGACGGTGAGCGAGGCGAGAGTGGCTTTGGCCTCCAGGCGCGGATCGTCAAGCGTGCCCGAACCGGCAAGGGTGAACTGCAGTTTGCCCGCTGCGTCCACTCCTTGCTCACGGAGACGATGAATGCGCGCGACGTCAATGCCTGCTGCGCGTGCGTCAACCTGAAAGGACCGAGATTGGAGATCGAGGCTTCCGGCTGCATCGATGCTGCCCGCATCCGAGGCGATGGTGAGGGCCGAGAGGCTTAGCAAATGCCCCGCAAGAGTTCCTTGCGCGCGGATGCGGTTGACCGGCTCGTTCCATACGCTGCCCTTATCGAGTTCCGCCCACCCGGATCCGGCAAGGGAGCGAAGGGGACCATCGACTAAAAACTGTGTGTTCAGTACACCATTGACGGGGATGTTCTGTGCGAGGAAAGGCTGCAACTGCTCGATGTGGACGCCAGCCGCCTTAACGCGCGCGCGCAGCTTTGCGCCCGGGTCAAAGGCAGTTGCGGAACAGGAAGGCTTTGCGCAGGGTTCAGCCGTCAGACTCCCATCGATGTCGATCGCAGCCTGACTGTTGCGCAGGCGACCGTTCAGAACGTCAATGCGCCCGGATGAGTAACTGCCGGAAGCAACAACCGAGTCCCAATGAACAGTTTGAGTTTTGCTGTTCCTTTCGCTGCTGAGAGGGATCTCAAGATCGAGGAGCGTGGCCTTCACGTTCCCGGTCAGGCGGGGATCGGCAAGCGAGCCCGCCCAAGTGCCGTGAAACTCGGCTTGACCTTTGAGCGAAACGGGCAGGGCAGCGGTGCCGGTCTTCCCGTTTCGCTTGAGGCCAAGATCGCGCAGTGTGGTATTGAACTCGCTGAGATCGCCTATGCGCATGTCAACAGCCAGACCAGCCGGGCCGGTCATAGGATAAGCGCCGAGGCGACCTTGGGCATGGATCTCGCTGGCGGGGAGGCGGAGGTCCAATTTGCGGAGGTCCACGGAGCCGTCGCGCTGGTGGTAGATTCCATCGATCACGCCATTGAGGGCGAATTGATTGGCCGCGATTTGGGATGGCGCGACTAACTGGAGTTGCGACTTTACGTCGAGGGTATTCACATCTCCTTTGATCCAGGTTGCGACGGCTGGGCCGTTAAGGCGGCTGTCGAAGCCGAGGTGTTGATAGGGCGGCAGAGAGACCATTTCCAGCAAGGTATCGAGAGCCACGCCTTTAAAGCTGGCGGTGACTTTTCCATCCACCGGAATCACGATGATGTCGGAAGGTTTGAATGGATCGGCGGGCGGAATTGGGAGGTTGTGGCCGGATCCCGACTTGCCGCTCGGAGCCGGCTGCAGGGTGGCTATTCCGGGAACCGGGGGCAACCAATGCGCAAGATCCAGATCGCCCTCCAATTGCCCGCCTTGGCGCAACCGCGCAACGATAGAGGTAATCTGCAAGCGCTCTGGATCGGCATGCACATGCGCATCGAGGCGAACGCCGGTAGCAACGACACCGGTACCAATGTAGGACCCGTCATCAACATGAACGCCGCCATCGATGCGGAAAATGCCGCCAGCGCCGGCGCCGGCAAGATTCAGATGAGTCAGGCCCCTCGGTGCGAAGTTATAGCCTGTGATCGACTCGAGCAGCCGCAGGTCCAACTCGCCGTTGGCGCTTCCCTGCCAGCGTGGGCGGGAAAAATCCTTCAGATCTCCGGAGATGTCCAGCGAACGGTCCGGGACTCCTTTGCCGCTCGCAGTGAGCCGCAGGGAGCGGAGAAAAGCCGCGTCGCGGGTCAGATCCACAGTGGCCTGCAGGAATCCCTCGACAGGAGCGAGCTTCTTCGACGTAGGCTGGGCATCGGGAGTCACGGTAGTTGCATCGCGGACAAAATGCAGATCACGAACTCCGGACTCGATGCGGTAGGTTTCCGGCAGCCCACTCGCCGCGGGGACGTAGCTCATGCGGACGGAGAAGTCCCGGGCATCGAGGGCGATGGGCAAATATCGGTGCCAAAAATCGAAGGCCGCGGCGCGGCTCTCGAAATTGACCACGCCCTCGGTGATTCCCAAGTGGCCGGTCTTGAGATCAAATAGCATATCCAGACCGGACTTGCCCGGTTTGCGGATTCGCGCCGGGTGAGGCTGATTGGTGGTCCCATCGCGATAGACGATCAGGTGCATCGAAGGACGGTCGATCTGGAGATCGCGCAGGAGGATCTTCGGACTGAAGAAGTCGAAGACGCTGAAACGCAACTGGATGTGGGTGATCTGAAGATAAGGATCCTCAGCCGGGGTCTCCTTGCCGTGAACGGTCAAGCCGTTGACATCCATCTGGAGCGCGAGCGGCTGCCAGTGGAAGGAGCCGATTTCGACGCGTCCACCCAGCGAATTGCCGACCACTAGAATCAATTGTTTACGCGCCATTTCCGCGAATGCGCTTGAACTGATCCACACGTACAAGGCGGCGATGCCCCCGGCAGCCAGAAATGCAAAGATGAGCACGGCCCGAGTCAAACGGCGCAGAGTCTTTGAAGGCGGCTTTGAATTAGCCGGCTGCGCGGTCGATTTGGTGATTTCAGGAGGATTGCTGCTGGGCTCGCTCATTTGGCTGCCGGTCCTCCTTGGTCTTTGGTTTTGTCTTTGGCGGGGTTCTTGGCTTCGGGTGTCTCGAACGATGGGTCAAGAACCTCGATGTCTCCTTGCATGCGCAGGTTTTTCAGCCAGTCATCAAAGAGAGTGTTGACCTGACGCTGGAGCAGAATCTCCTGGATGCGCGGGGCAACGCTTTCAAGAGAGGGCTTCTTCTCGCCGGCGGCATATTGGGGCAGAAGGGTCTCTCGATAGTAAGTCTCAATCTCCTGGGGTGTGATGCGAATACCCTGGCGGAAGCGCATCTCGATAAAACCGAGAATCTGCAGACGGTAGCGCAGGTAGGTTTCGACGCGCTGGGCGGTCAACCCGTGGCTGGAGAGAAACTGATTCCATCCTTCTTCCGTTGCGCAGTTCTGGCGAACGCAGATGGGAAGTTCGGTACGGATTTCATGCAACCGGGCATCGACCTGGTCCTGGGAGGGGTCCGCTTCGCGCGCGTCCTCCTGGCGAATCTGCTGCTGGATCAGAGATCTTCCAATCAATTGTTCAAGCGCCCGTTGAGGGGTGAGGACACTGAGGCCAGCTTCTCCGGGGTCGAGAATCGCGAGCTTGATTTCTTCGTCGAGATCGCTTTGTAGGACAGCTTGATTATTGACCACGGCGACGACCCGGTCGAGGACGACCGCGGAAGAATCCGAATTCGGCTGCGCTGCATTTTGGCTTTCAGCCCCGGCCGGGAGGTACAGGAAAACTGCTGCTGCACAAACAACCAGCGGGCGCAGCGTGAAGCTGGCAGTCGCGTCGAAAAATGGAGTCACCAGGCGCATCAAAAGGTCTGTCCCAGGCTGAAGAAGAAATTGAAGTGGTTAGCTTCGCCTACGTGTGGATCGGAAATTGGATTCGGAAGCGAGTAGTTCTCGTAGACCGGATAAATCGGCGTATTCAGGTTATAGCTGAAGTCCAGGCGAATGGGACCAACCGGGGTGTGATAACGCATGCCGACTCCAGGTGCGTGCGAGAAGTAGTTGAAGCTGCACGGGCTTTTCAATCCGGTAGAACTGTAGGGAGCGTCAGGCGGCAACAACTGCGGATTCTTGCAGGTATTGCGATCCGGCTGGTTGAAGCGTAGGGCGCTAGCCCAGGCATCGGATGCGTTGGTGAAAACATTCCCCATGTCGTGGAAGATCACGAGGCTCAAGGTGTTTCCGAGCAGGGGAAGATTTGGTGGCGGAAGGCGCAGTTCGGTGCTGTTGATCAATGTGCCGGTCCCCCCGACCGGGTAGCCAGTTTCGGGATCTCTAGGGCCGGCGGCGTTCATGGAGAAACCGCGCAGCGAGGTTGTCCCGCCTGCATACAGGCGTTCAGGAAGAGGAATCAGTTCTTCGCTGGTGGTGCCGAAGGCTCGTTCCTGGCCATACCGGGTATTGCGGGCGATAACGAAGCGGCTTTTGTCGAAGCTGTAAAAGCTGGAATTGGAGAGGTCAAGACGGTTGAATTGGACCTGTGAGCCGAAAGAAGCAGCGCTGAGAAACTCCTGGAAGCTGGTGTAAGTTCCCCGATGTGCATCAAGGGGAGAGTCACGTGTGTCTCGAATCCAGGTCAACGCCGGGCCGGCTACACGCTGAGCCGTGGAGAGGGGCGTGATTTCCTGCTGGGCGACCTGGAGGTTATTGGCGTCCACCTTGATACGGCGGAAGTCGAACTCGTAGATCAATGTGTTGGCTTTGGAGAGAAAGGGGGATGACCCGTCGAAATGCTGTGTCCATCGTGTGCCGGACTCCAGCTTGGAGGCGACGTAGGTGGTGACGTCTAGGCTGTTGGCATACCCTCCGGAGAGGGTTAAACCGATGTTCTTGCGTCCTTCGAAATGGGGCACCTGGTAGAGCAGATCGATCTTCTGCTCGAGCAGGCCGTAGGTGGCGCGCAGAGAGGCGGATTGCTCGCGGCCGCCAAGGTTATTGCGGGTGATGTCGAGGAGTCCGCGCAGGCTAATATTTGCCTTGGGGTTCGAGCCGCAGAGGATATTACGCACCGCCGCGCCCTGGCAATTGTTCTGCGGGGTCCCGGTCTGTATCTCGAATCCGCCGCCATAGTTCAGCGCCCATCGGCGTGCCTCCGAGGCTTGCAGGAGGATGGTCTTGGAGGCTTCCTCGCCGCTGGGGTTTTCAATGGCGGTGTCGACTTCGTTGAACAAGGCAAATTCGTATAGGTTGCGCTGCGTTTCCGCAAGCGCGGTTTCGTTCAGCGGGTCGCCGGGATGCAGAGTAATGGCCTTGACAACCGTCTCGGGACGGGTGAATTCGAGCCCACTCAGCAATACCTTGCGCACGAAAACCGGCTGCCCTTCGTGGATACGGAAGACGACGTCGACCTGGTTGGGATCTGCGGTGTCCGTTTGCTGTTGGATCTCAACACGGGCATTCTCAAAGCCGCGGCTCAAGTAATCGGTCATCAGCGTATCTCTGTCGCCGGTCAGATTCTGAGGGGAAAGGAGCTGACCGGGAGTGGTATTCAGTTCCTTCATCAACTTTGCGACGTCGCTATTGTCCGCACCCTCGATGCGTACGGATGCCACGCGCTGCTGTGCGCCTTCAGAGATGTGGTAGACGATCTCGAAGCGAGTCTTGCCGACCAGCGAGGGTGCGGTGCCGATCGGCGCAGTGCGCGTTTCAGGCACGACTTTGACCTGAGAGAATCCGTTGTTCTGGTAGAGCGCCTGCAAGGCGCGGACGTCGGCGGCAACCAGATTGAGGCTGTAGGCGCCATGGTGATCGAGGCCACTGGCAGGATGAACCCCTAGATTGTCCATGAGCGTGGCGGAATCGAAGTAGTGGTTGCCGTCTACGGAGACGCTGCCGAGGCTGCGGCGCGCGCCGAGATGCGCGTGATAGAGGATGGTGAGCAGGCCGGTGCTGCTGCTCTGCTGTTCGTGGTCCACCTTGACGTCGAAGTAGCCGAGGCGCTGAAAGTAGTCTCGCAATCGACGATCGCCCTCGTTGAGCAGGTCGTCGTCCACGGCGCCTTCCTCGAAGAGGGGAATGATGTGCCTGACTCGCGATGGGGCCAGGTTGGCACCTTCGACAAAAACCTTGACGAGGCGGCCCTGCGTGGCAGCAAAGACGAAATTGCTCTTCATGGTGCTTGCGACATATTTCTGCGAGGTTAGCTTGAGGTCGGCTTCCAGGTGGTCGCGTTCGTGGTAGTGCTTCATGATGGCTGAGAGCGCGCGCTCGGCGGTCTCGTGATCGACGTGGCTGCCGGCGCGCAGGTGTGCAATGGTTCTGAATTCGCGGAGACTCATGCCCGGGTCGCCGGTTACCTCGACCGAACCGATCCGGGCCTGGGGACCGCTGACGACGTGGATGGCGATATCGACGAGCTGGTCTTCCCTATGCTGGGTGAGGACGGGTGTAATCACCGGCTCATGGAAGCCATTGTCAGACATGGTTTGCCGCATCTGTTCCAAAGCCCGGTCCATCCAATTCTGGGTGAATCTGGTCCCGGCGTTCAGCTGGCTAGCGCGCTGTAATTGCGCATTCAGGGTGGCTCCCTTGGCTCCATCGACACTAACCCTGCCAATGAAGGTGCGCGGAGTTCCGCGGAAGACGAGATCGACACCGCCTGTCCGGAGTATTCCTTCGACCTCGATGGTCTCGTAAATGCCAGTGGCAAAGAGTTGGCGCAGGCTCTTCTGCACATTTTCCCGGTTGAGAGGGGAACCCACCGACTGGGCAATGTGGCCGTTCAGTGCGGCAAGACGTCTGGCGTCCACTCCCTCAAAGCTGATGTGGAGGACGGGTAGCCCATCCCATTGGCTGAGTGTGGCAGGGGTGTTCGGTGCAGAGCCAGGCGCGACGGAGGCTGCGCCGGTAAGAAGCGCTACGCGGGTGTATGAGGGTGCAAGGAGCAATGTCTGGCAGCAGGCGAAGCTGGCTGGCCCCAAACCGACGGCGAGAATGTATACAGAAAGGTTGCCGTATCCACGCCTTCCGAGGCGAGGCGGATATGCCTTACTGTTCACTGCCTGTTTTCCCCGAGGGCGCGGAGCCATGCTTCCCATTTCAGCTTTCCTACCGTTTCAGTCCAAGAATAGGCGGGACGCGTTTTGGGCGACGCCATCCAAGTCCTGAAAAATGATCTATTCACCTTATACTAGAGCGAAAGCAGAGTTGGTGTTCCCTGGCGAGTTCTGTGCAGGTGCGCCGCACTCTGGGTGCTTTGATTTCCGTTCCGTCGACGAAGACTTGTTGCGGAGGCCCCGGTCATCCACCCCATCGACGAAGACTTGTCGCGGAAGGCCTCGTGGTTGGACGTCGCGGTTTTGGGAACGGTCACTCTGGTTTCGTTACAGCGAGTAAAGTAGGTTGGCGCAGCTGTATGAGGTCTGCGGATCTCTCCGTTCGAAGGAGGCGCATGTCCAATCCTGGCTTGTCGGCGCAGCCACTGAATCCGGGCTCCGCAGCGTCGGGTAGGAAGTTTCCGGAGGGCGAGATGCCCGGTCAGGGCGCCGAAGAGCAGGCGGGGCAGCGCTCGCTCTTGCCCTCTCCGACCTCGGATGAGGCGAAATTGCTAGCCGCGGCGCAATCTGGCGATCATCAGGCATTTGCATGCATATACTCTCAACACAAAAGGCGCATCTACTCTTTGTGTCTGCGCATGGTGGGCAGTGTTGCCGAAGCGGAGGATCTGACGCAGGAGGCGTTTCTCCAACTGCACCGCAAAATTGCCACTTTCCGCGGAGACTCGGCTTTTTCCACTTGGCTTCACCGGTTGGCAATCAATGTGGTTTTGATGCATTTGCGCAAGAAGAATCTTTCCCTTGTATCGCTGGACGAGGCGATGGAGCCTTCTCCGGACGAAGGGCCCGGGCGCAGTTTTGGCGCCGCTGATTTGAATCTGGCCGGGTCCATCGACCGTCTCGCACTGGAACACGCGGTGGCCGATCTGCCGGCGGGCTACCGGCTCATCTTTATTCTGCACGACATCGAAGGATATGAGCATAATGAGATAGCTTCCATGCTTGATTGTTCGATCGGTAATAGCAAGTCCCAGTTGCACAAAGCTCGGCTGAAGCTTCGGGATGCCTTGTGCGCGTACCCTCGGCAGGAGGAGCGGCGATGATCGATTGCCCCGACACCCTGAGTTGTGAACAGTTCCAGAGCCAGTTGCCTGAACTGATTGGCTCCGGCGCCGCGATTGCCGAGCATGCGCATCTTCAGCATTGTGAACTCTGCAAGGCGTTGCTCGCGGACCTGGAAGCCATTGCCGAGGCTGCTCGGCAGCTGCTTCCCATCGTGGACCCCCCGGAGGATCTCTGGGAACATATCGAATCGGCGATCAAGGGCGAACGAGAGTCCTCGAAGGAAGAGTGAGACAAGGCGCGCGGGTGGGATGCCGTCGATCTCTGGGCAAAGTGCTAAGGGATGCGGCTGGTTTCCCATTTGCCACGAAGCTTCCCACAGCGGCAACTCCTTTGATTCTTAACGGCCTTCTGCTCACTTTCTCCGGATTTGCGCCGATACAACCATCGGACTCTGCTCCATCTTCTTGTCCTGAATCGACTTGGCTTCTTGTCGGCAAGTGGTCCTGGGCGGCAAGGGAGAAGAAGTACTTCCATTGGCCGGACGTAGAATCAGAGGCTGATGTAGGGAAGCCGACAGCGGGTAGCGCAATGTGAGAATGATGGGTGAGGGAGAAACTTGAAACCTTTTGAATTCCTGCAAAGTCTAACGAAGAAAAGTTGATATGAGGACACTCAATGCCTAGCCAATCATCCACTCCGCTCCTCCCCAATGATTCATCTTCTGGCGAGAATTCGACTGTACGCAGAGTCCCGGTGCTGCCGGTACGTGACACCGTCTTGTTTCCCCATGCGGTGTTGCCCCTGACGGTGGGCCGGGAGAGCTCCATTCAGTTGATCGAGTCGCTGGGAGAGGAACGGAACATCATCGTGGCGGCACAGCTGGACCCGCGTCTGGACTCTCCGAAGCCGGGGGATATGCATCCGGTGGGTACTTTGGCGACGGTGCACAAGGTTGTGCGGATGCCCAACCAGAGCCGCTTTGTCTTTACCGAAGGCGTGGAACGGGTGAGGTTGCTGCGCTATGTGCAGACCGAGCCGTTCATGATTGCCGAGGTGGAAACGCTGCGCGAGAGCGAGGATGCGTCGACCTCCAGCGTGGAAGCGCTGGTTAGGAATGTGATTGGACAGTTCCAGCAGATTGTTGCGGAGTCGCCGACTCTTTCCGATGAACTTCGCACTATTGCGCAAAATATTGAGGAGCCGAGCCGACTGGTAGATTTTGTTGCATCCTCGCTGCCTTTTTTGACCACCGACGACAAGCAGGAGCTTCTGGAGACGCCGAGCATTCTGACGCGTTTGGAACTGTTGAACCAGCACTTGGCGAAGGAAATCGAAGTGCAGCAGCTGCGCACCAAGATCCAGACCGAAGTGCAGGACCAAGTGCAGCAGTCGCAGCGGGACTATTATCTGCGCGAACAGCTCAAGGCGATTCAGAAGGAGTTGGGCGAACAGGACGAGGGGCAGCGCGAGGTGGAGGAACTGCGGCAGAAGATCGATGCCGCAGGCATGCCGGAGGACGTGAAGAAGGAGGCTCTGAAGGAGCTTTCGCGACTGTCGCGCATGTCTCCAATGGCGGCCGATTACTCGCTGACCCGCAACTACATTGAGTGGCTGGCGGTGTTGCCATGGAACAAGAGTTCCGGTTCGAAGGTGGATATCGGCAAGGCGCGGGAGATTCTGGACGAGGACCACTACGAACTGAAGAAGGTGAAGGACCGCATTCTGGACTATTTAAGTGTTCTGGAGCTGAAGCCGGACATGAAGGGTCCGATCCTCTGTTTTGTCGGACCCCCGGGGGTGGGCAAGACGAGCCTGGGCCGGTCAATAGCGCGGGCTCTGGGTAGGAAATTTCAGCGCATTTCGTTAGGGGGCATGCACGACGAGGCGGAGATTCGCGGTCATCGCCGGACGTATATCGGAGCGTTGCCTGGACAGATCATCCAGAGCATCCGGCGGGCGGAGACGAACGATCCGGTGATCATGCTGGACGAGGTGGACAAGCTGGGCCGGGACTTCCGGGGCGATCCGGCGTCGGCGCTGCTGGAGACCCTGGATCCAGAGCAGAACAACACTTTTCGGGATAACTATCTGGACGTGCAGTTCGATTTGTCGAAGGTGTTGTTCATTTGCACGGCCAACATGCTGGATCCGGTGCCGCCGCCGCTGCTGGACCGGATGGAACTGATTCCTTTGCAGGGATACAGCGAAGAGGAGAAGGTGCATATTGCTTTCCGCTTCCTGATTCCGCGCCAGATCAAAGAGAACGGAATCTCGGACGATCAGATCGAGTTCCCCGAGGACGCGGTGAGTTATCTGATTCGCCACTATACCAGGGAAGCTGGGGTGCGCAAGCTGGAACAGGTGTTGGGCACGGTATGCCGCAAGCAAGCGCGGCGGGTGGTGGAAGGGAAGACGGAAAAGCTGGTGGTCACGCGGGAGATCCTCAAGGAGTTTCTGGGGGGGATTCAGGTGCGCGTGGACACGGAAGTCGAGCAACGGGTGAAGCGTCCTGGAATTGCGGTAGGCCTGGCCTGGACACCGGCGGGCGGGGACATTCTCTTCATTGAAGCCAACAAGATGAAGGGCAAGGGGAACTTCACCATGACCGGGCAGATTGGCGAAGTGATGCAGGAGTCGATGCAGGCGGCGCTGACCTGGGTGCGTTCCAACGCCGGTACGCTGGGTCTGGAAGAAGACTTTACGAAGGACATCGACCTGCACATTCACGTTCCGGCCGGCGCGATCCCGAAGGATGGCCCATCGGCGGGCGTCACGATGGCAGCGGTGCTGGTGTCGCTGCTGACGGACACACAATTGCGTCCGCTGACGGCCATGACGGGAGAGATCACGCTGAGTGGGAACGTGCTGCCGGTCGGGGGCATCAAGGAGAAGTTTCTCGCGGCGCGTAGGGCAGGAATTGAGACGATTATTCTGCCCGCCGAGAACCGGCAGGATGTGGAAGAGGATTTGACCCCGGAACTGACCGAGGGTGTAACGATTCACTATGCCAGCCGCATTGAAGATGTGCTGAGCGTTGCGCTGCCGACATTGAAGCAGAGGACAGATACGACGAAGGCAACCGGGGCGAAGACAAGCGCGACGAACGAGGCTGAAGACGGTTCAGCGGTTGGGGAAGTTCCCGATGGAAGTGAGTGTGAAGTGGGCTGCGTCGCGTGACCAACAGCAATTGGAGCGATTCTCCCATTCACTTGCGCTTGAGGAGACACCGAAATGTCATTTCATTTAAGTAAAGATCGACTTGGATGCATTGGTCTCGATGTGCAGGAATGGGAGAACGGCAGAGGGAAATCGAGCAATCGAGCGGTAAACCAACCCTCCATTTCCATAGAAGTGAAATTCTGGCGTTGCAACTGGAATCAGGACGTGTTCTAGTAGTTAAGCTGTAAGCTTAACTGCTATTTGCAATTCGGGTGCAGCGCCGGCGATTTTGACAGGATGCGGTAGACAGATTGCCTATCTCGCCGATATGAATCTAAATAATGTCAGTGCGCGCATGCGCCAAAGGCGAGGACCATGATCACGAGTCACACCATTGTTCCACTTCACATCTCCGGAAATACGGCCGAGCAGCAGAATCGGAAATTGTATGAGATTCTCACACAGGCGGCGCAAGCGGCATACGAGATTTCGATCGAGCAGCTTGATATGCAGAGCGCGCAAGTTGTGATCGACATGGAGAAGAAGGTCAAGGCCGATGTCGCCGAGTTGATCGTAAATGTCATTCACAAGCACACAATCAGCGACAAGTACAAGGATGAAGAGACGATTTCAAATCGCGTCTATCCTCCGACCTATCGGGTTCGCCCAGTGGAGACCCAGGTTACCGAGCTGCGGAAGGCCTTCCCAGGCCTTGGCAGCTGTATGGAGAAGCTAGGCCGCCGGGAATTGCCGGAAGGGGCAGAAGATTGGTTCGCAATTCCCCGCTGGGAAGCTTTGGCGCCGACCTATAACGAGGCCGTCGAGAAGGCTATGACAGCGCTGGCATCGCGGCGCAAGTTCCAAAACCGTGTTGCCGGCCGCTTGGGGCCGATCTACCTGCGGCAGAGCGAGCGCACGAAACTTGCCGGCAAAATTCTCGCCGATCAGCAGACCGGGAACGATATTCTGGTTGTTGGCGCACAAAATGGGATGCTACACCGCGGCTGTTCGGCCAGGCGTACGCGCGTTTCGATGGCAGGCAACGAGTTTGGCCTGGGAGTATTCGCATTCACTTGCATTTTGTTAACTCACCCCGAGCGCCTTTCTTCAGAAGACACGCTGATGATCGATTGCGGCGGTGACGAGTATTCGGTGCGCGGCGATTACACATTTGACCGGGTGCCGCTTTTTGACTTCGACATTTCAGGGATCGAGTTCAGCATTTTTTACGAGGACCGGTCGAGGAATCTGTGGGGCACTCCCACAGGATTTCTTTACAAAATGGTTTGATCGAGAAATCTTCCTCGCATTTCCTATCGAGCGAGCAGTGATCTCCAGATGAGGTTCTGAGGAGTGCCCACCCTTTTCGCGTCGAGATCGCGAGTCGGGTGGGCGGTTTCGTTCCAGTCCGCCTTCTTTTCCATGGCGGATTGAGGGAAGCGCAAACAAACCAGTAGAGCGCTCTTGATAAGGCGTATAGAGGTGGGGCCCAATCGCAGGTGGCTCCGTCTAACTTGCAGGCGATATTATCTTTCCGATGATGCTGGTGCGCGTACTCACTTTCGGTGTGTTGAAGGATTGGCTGGACTCTGCCGATGTCTCGGTGGAACTCCCTGCGGGCTCTTCTGTTGCGGATCTGTTGAAGCGATTGAGCGCTGCCCCGCCGAAGGCGATTCTGCGTGGCATTGCGGTCAGCGTAAATGCGGAATTCGCCAGTGTCACGCAGCTACTTGAAGACGGTGATGAAGTGGGTCTGCTTCCTCCCGTTTCCGGAGGCTGTTCGCATTCCGCGGATGATATTCCTGGAGAAGACCGGTTCCCTGCGCCGGAAGACGCGGGAGGGGAAGTCAGTCTTATTCTCGGGCCAATTGACAAGGCAGGCATCGAAGCGGCGGCCCGCAGCGAGGAGGATGGCGCGCTGGTGATCTTCGATGGAGTGGTTCGCAATCATTCGCGTGGCCGCCAGACGCTTTATCTGGAATATGAAGCCTACGAGGAGATGGCCTTGCGTCAGATGAAAGGGCTGGTGGAGCAGGCGCTGAGCCAGTTTGAAGTCCGGTACGTTTCGCTGGTTCACCGGCTTGGCCGCATCGAGATCGGCGAGTCCAGTGTGCTGATCGTCGTTGCCTCCGCGCATAGAGGACCGGCGTTCGAGGCCTGCCGATGGGTGATCGACACACTGAAGAAGACCGTCCCCATCTGGAAGCGGGAAGTTTTTGTCGATGGAGCGGTCTGGGCTCCGGGGGAGCCTTTTCCCGATGCTCTGGCAACAGTCCCGGAGGCCGGGCATGGAGCGTAGTCCTCGAAGCAAGCAATCGGCAATTCTGCTTTTCGGCATGCTTGCTGCCGTTTCAGGCATTGCCGGGGGATTGCGCGCGCAGGAATCTACCCTCAAGGTAGATGTGAAGCTGGTGAATATCTTTGTCAACGTTACCGACCGGAACGGTGCACTGGTCGGTGGCTTAGCGCGGGAAGACTTCAAGCTCACGGAGGACGGACGGCCGCAGCAGATTTCGGTGTTCGAGCGGCAGTCCGAGCTGCCGCTGAACCTTACATTAGCGATCGACACGAGCGGCAGCGTGCGCAAGGACCTGGCGGCAGAAGCCGATGCGGCACGGCGCTTTACCCATGCTTTGCTCCGTCCTCAAGACCAGATGAGTCTGCTGGAATTTGCTACCGAGGTTCGCGAGATCACGCCTTTCACCAACAAGCCAAGCCAGATTGACCGGGGACTGAATCAACTGCGGGCGGATTACGCGACGGCTCTGTACGACGCGATCTACCTGGGGACAGGCAAGCTTGGCGGCAAGCAGGGAAGAAAAGTCCTGGTCCTGATTTCGGACGGCGGCGATACGGTGCAGAACACAACCTATGCGCAGGCGCTGGAGCAAGCATTGCGCAATGAGGTGATGATATACAGCATCATCGACGTACCCATCGAAGCGAGTGCAGGTCGCGACCTGGGAGGTGAACATGCCCTGATCACGCTCGCCGAACAGACAGGCGGCAAAAGCTTCTACGTGTCCGATGGGGGGCTCGACAAGGCTTTTGCCAAGCTGAGCGACGATCTGCGGACCCAGTACCTGCTCGCCTACTACCCAAAGAATCAGGAACCGGGAAAGACATTCCACCGGATTGAGGTGACTGTTCCCAGGGCAGCGGCAGAAGACTTCAATATCCGGCATCGAACAGGCTATTTCATCGATTCGCCACTGAAAGCAGACTGATCGCGGCGTTGAGGCAATATATTCGTACCCGCAATCGTGCGATTGGTTCCCCTACAGCGAAACCAGAATCCCTGTGGCCCGGTGAGTTTCGTGCAAGGTCGCCGCTCGCTCCACCCCTCGGACGAAGACCTGTCCGAGGGGACCCCGGCTTGATGTTCGCGTCGACTTTGGCGCTGTAGTTTCTAGATATAACAGCTCCGGTTTCGCTGCAGCCGCAAAGAATCAACACGCTGGGACTGCGACTCCGCGGCGCTTTGCTCAGAGCGAGAGGCGAAGGTCGGGGCCTCTTCGACTGATTGCCCGGAAGGCTCGCCAAGACTCGAACCCGAAAAATCTTCGTAAGAATCCATGCGCGCGAAATCAATCCCGGAGTACCATCAATTCATTCGTGCGGACGTTCACGAGGAGGTCCCCTTTGAATCGTTCTTCGATTGTGATGGCTCTAATCACGGCGTGCGCCTTTAGCGGTTCCTTGTCACAAGCTGGTCAGAGCAAGGGATCCGGTCCAGAAGCTAGTTCAACTCTGCGTATTTCTAGCCGGGCGGTGCTGGTTGACGTGATGGTCACGGATCGGAGCGGTCACCCTGTGACAGGGCTGAAGCAGGAAGACTTCAGCGTGAACGAGCAGGGGAAACCGCAGAAGATCGCCTATTTTGAAGAGCATCAGAACTTTCCGGCTGCTGCAATGGCAGAAATGCCAGAATTGCCTCCCAATGTTTTCTGCAATTTCTCGCCGGCCCCCAAGTCGCCGGTAGTCAACGTCCTGCTGCTGGATTCGCTGAACACTCCCCTGGAGGACCAGAGCTATGTCCATCAAAAGGCGCTGATCTTTCTGCGTTCGCTGAAGCCGGGATCGCGGATGGCTATCTTTTCGATGTCGCTGGGCCTGCGCTTCGTGCAGGGGTTTACGGATGACCCGGCACTTTTGGTGGCTTCTCTTCGCGTACGCGGAAGCAATGAAGTTGAAGTGCCGGAGCTTATGAAATCGGACGATGAGGCGAACGCGCAGACAAATTTGATTGGCGAGATGCAGCGTCCGGAAGCGGCTGGTGGCGGAACCACTGAGACCGCTGCACCGCAGGCGATGATCGACGCGCTGATCAGCTTCTTTCAGCAGACCAATGTCAATGAGGAAACGGATAGGGCTTACCGGACACTGGCGAATTTGCAGCAGCTTGCAGCGTTTCTGGGTGGATTTCCGGGGCGGAAAAACCTGATCTGGTTTTCGGAGTCGTTTCCGCTGCGCCTGTTCGGCGATTCGACGATGCGCCTGGACGATGAGATCAAGAAGACCGTCAACCTGCTGACGGCGGCGCGTGTGGCCGTGTACCCGGTGGATGCGCGGGGAGTGCGGGCCAACGCATTTTACGAGGCAGGAGATACGGCGACCCCATCACCGTCGACGAGCCAACCATTGACCGGCGTAGCCGGAATTCAGGCTGGCGCACTCATCGCCGATTCGAATGCGCGGAACTCCGACCAGGAGACGATGAGCATGTTGGCCCAGGATTCCGGAGGTAAGGCTTTCGCGAACACCAACGGGCTGTCGGAGGTGATTGCAGACATTGTTGCGTCGAGCAAGGACTTTTACACCGTGTCCTACTCTCCGAGCAATCAGAAGATGGACGACTCGGTGCGTCATATCGAGGTGAAAGTTGCGGGAGGGAAGTACAACCTCGCGTATCGCCGTAGCTATTATGCGAGCGATGCCGGGTTGCCGGGGGCGGTGAAGTCCACACAGGACGCTGGGACGGCGATGGTCACCGACCCACTACGCCCATTCATGGATTTTGGGATGCCGCAGACCGAGCAGATACTTTATAAGGCGCTCGTGAAGCGGATTCCGGCTGGCCAACCTTCATCCGAGACGGAGAGGGTTGGCAGGAACGACTCGCGCTATTCGGTGGACTTTGCGCTCGACCTGAACGATTTATCTTTTCAGGTGGATGATTCCGGCGTGCGGAAAGGCATGCTGAATCTGAGCCTGATTGTGTATGACCGCCTTAGTAACATCGTGAGGCGCAAAGACCAAGTTGTCGCCTTGACACTGAAACCCGATGTTTACGCTTTCTTTCGAGAGGCAGGCGTGCAACTGCATGCGGAAATTGAGGTTCCGCAAGGGCAGTACTGGTTGAAGACAGGGGTTTACGATCAGGCGACCCACAAGGCCGGCACGATGGAGATTCCTCTCAGCGTCTTAAAACCGGTCGAAGTTGCATCAAAGTGACTTCTAGAATGGCTTTTCAGACGGAAAGGCTTCGGGTTTGACAGCTCCATCGCGCTGGCGAACCAGCATTTGGACCTTTCCTTCGGCAGTATCCAATTCCTGCTTGCAGGCGGCCGAGAGGCCCACGCCCTCCTCGAAGAGGCTCAATGAGTCTTCCAGCGCGAGTTCGCCTTTTTCCAGTTGATCAACGATGGATTCGAGCTTTTTCAGCGATTCTTCAAACGAGGCCATAGCAGTTACTCCGGAACGGTAGCGAAGGGTTGGGTCATCACATTGGAAATGACTTCAGCTGCAGTGATGTAATGTCCGAATGGCGCGCTGACCTGCACTCCCTGCACATAAGGCCGAACGGCTTCCAGCATTTCCCGAGCGATGAGAACACCTTCGCGCCGTGCAGCCTCTGAAGTGTCGGCCTGGGCCATGCGGAGCATGATTTCCTCGGGCATGGAGATGCGGAGGTCATTCTTGAGGAACTCGGCATTGCGCAGGCTGGTGAGCGGCCAGATTCCGGCGATGACAGGAATGTGGTGGCCCTTGATTCGTTCCAGGAACGCCTCTAGAAGGCGCAGATCGAACACCGCCTGTGTGATGACGTATTCGGCGCCGGCCTCAACCTTGTAGGCGAAGCGATGGAGTTCCTGCTCGATGTCCGGCGCGCCGGGGTTGGCCGCTACGCCGATGGTGAAATTGGTACTGGCGCCAAAGGCGTTTGCGCCCACATCGAGTCCATGATTAAGACGCCGCACGATGTTGACCAAGCCGATGGAGTCCACGTCAAAGACAGCAGTGGCGTCGGGATAGTTGCCGAATTTGTTTGGATCTCCGGTTGTGCAGAGAAGATTGCGGAGCCCGATAGAGGACGCACCCAAGAGATCCGACTGGATGGAAAGAATATTTCGATTGCGGCAGGTGTAATGAAGAACGGTATCGATTCCTGTATGCTGCTGAATCTGGATGCAGAGGCTTTGCGCACTCATGCGCGCCGAAGCACTTGGCGAATCGGAGACGGTGATGCCGTGCACGCCAAGCTGCGAAAGCAACTGCGCCTCTTCGATGATCTGGTTGCATTCGATGCCCCGCGGCGGCTCTATCTCCACCAGGGTTACAAACTTGTTCTGTTCGATCAGGGCACCGATACGGGATCGTTCGCCGAGCGAGGCAGGGGGCGTGTGGGCGTTGGGCGACGGTACCGCCCCAGCGACCTGCACGCGCGCCTGGGCATCCATGGCGCGAATCGCCGCGCGCATAGCCCGAATATGGTTGGGCGTTGTTCCGCAGCAGCCGCCGACGAACTGCGTCCCAGCCTGAATGGCCTTGCGGGCAAAGCTGGCCATATACTCCGGCGAGCAGAGGTAGAGGTTTCGTCCCTCGACAGCGCGCGGCACCCCGGCATTGGGCATGGCGGCCAGCGGCAGGGCCGTGGCAGAGCGCATGGCCTCCACCGCGGTGAGGACAACGGTGGGTCCGGTGGAGCAGTTGACGCCGATGGCACTTGCGCCCCATTCGGTGAGCAACGCTGCCGCTTGCTGAGGGGACGCGCCGTCCAGGCAGTTGCCGTCGTCGTCGACAGTGACCATGATCAGCACGGGCAGCCCGGAAGCGGCGTCGCGCGCGGCTTGGAGAGCCTCGCGGGCTTCATTCATCGCCGGCATGGTCTCGATGATCAGCATGTCGACGCCCGCGCAAGCAAGTGCGGCAATCTGCTCTGCGAAGGCGGCGCGCGCCTCCTCAAGGCTGGTCTTTCCGAGCGGTTCGAGACGAACTCCGAGAGGGCCAATGGCGCCTGCCACCCAGGCATCGCCAGCCTGCTTTTCCTTGAGTCGTTCCACTGCCTGGCGGGCAATCCGCGCGCCTGTAAGGTTTATTTCGAGAACTTTATCGGCCAGACCATGCCGCGCCAGTCGGAAGCTGTTTGCCCCAAAGGTGTTGGTTTCAATGATTTCCGCTCCCGCCTGGAGATACTCTTCATGTACAGCGAGGATAAGGCCGGGGTCAGAAAGGTTGAGTTCGTCATAGCAACGATGGATGAAGATGCCGCGGGCGTACAAAACAGTACCCATGGCGCCATCGACGAGTACGGGACGGTTGGCGAAGATGTCGGTAAGCGACGGCATTCTAAGGCCATGTTAAGCCACACCGGCCAGTCGCGCCAGCCTGCCGGGCTGCTTTGTTATACTTCGAAGGTCATAGACTGGATTGGTATGCGTTCCGGTCCCGGCTTTTTGCGGTCTGCCAGCTGCACCGGCTGCTGCGTCCATTCAGTTCACACTGCGGCTGTCGCCGCGGAGATTATCCGCGGATCGCTCCGCTCTTTTCGTCGAGGTACGGGATTTTGAAGAAGAGAAGTCTTTTCATGAGCGCCGCCGCAGCTCTAGCGGTTGCCGCAGCGGTGGCGGGTTGCGGCTCAACTACCTATTTTGCAGGCCGGACATTGCCTCCCAGCGGGATAGCAAATCGCGTGCTGATTGCCATTCAGAACCCCAGCAGCGTCACCAGGGGCGCGCTGCAATTCGTCGACGCTTATTACGATATTCGTGCTAGCTATAACGACAAACAAGGTGTATTTGCCATCAGCGGGTTTTCCGCAGCACTTCCAATCAGCATCCAGAACATGCCTGAGGAGCAGGCGGGGGCTGTGTACGGCTCCGGCGACGGCACTCTGACGCTGATCAATTATGCCAAAGAGGCAACCGGCAGCGCGGTAAGCGGCTTGAATGGACCCTCTTCCAGCGTCTTTATCACGCGCAATCAGTCGTACGCCTTTGCGGCAAGTCAGTCGTCCCATGTGTTTACGGTGGTGGATAGGACAAATGGCTCTTCCTATGGTTTGAGCCTCCCGGGCGTCTATCGCGTAAGCGTCAATCCTGGCGGGACAGTGGCGATTGCTTTCGTACAGAATTCGAATTATGCGTACTATCCGCGCAAGCTGACCGCGGCAGAGACGATTTCCTATTCGGGCGGACCTTCGACATGGCCCAAGGCTGCCATGGACTGCGAGCCGCTAAACGCTCCAGGTTGGTGCCTTTTCCAAGCGCAAAGCCCGGACCACGTAGATGCGACAGGGAACAACTTTGGCGCGCCATTGACCTTTGATCGCCCGACCAAGGCCGTCTTCTCCGCGGATGGGAGCACTGCCTACGTTTTGAGCTGCGGACCAGAATGCGGCGGTGTCAATGCCTCCGTAACCCCGATTTCGGTCGCTCCGATGATCTTCCTGTCTGGATTGGGCTCAGGAGTTTTGCCGACCCAAGCGGTTCTGAATGCGGCAACGATTCTGACCCCCGGTGGGGCAAGCAACGCTCTGTTCGACTCGACCACGCTTTATGTGGTGGGGCAGCAGCCGGTTCAGTCCGGAGGACAGACGCTTTATGGTGGCAATCTGACTCTGGTGAATCTGGCCAACAATACAGCATCGGCACCGATTTCGATCAGCGATGGAGCTCCGGGGGCCATCAGCCGCATGATTCTGGCTGACGACAACACGCTCTGGATTGGCATGACCAAGTGCATCAATGGGCCGCGCTACAACAGCGGCCAACCCTATGGTTGTCTGACAATGTTCAATACTTCGACCAATACAGTGACCCTGCTGGAGTCGTACCTAGGGGACGCAACAGGAATTGCCGCTGTGACTGGTTTGCACAAGATTTATGCCGCGATTGGCGGGCAGGTATACATCTACTCCACGGTAGATGGGTCATCGATCGACAACCAGTATGTGACGGTCACCGGAACTGCCTACGACGTGGCATACATGGACGCCATAACGGACGGCGACAACACCGTTTATTGAGGCAAGAATGATCGCGGAAGTGTTGGCAATTGCTGCACATCGCGACGATGTAGAACAAACCTGCGGCGGGACTTTGATCCGAATGGCGATGCGCGGACTGCGCACCGCCATTCTTGATTTGACCCAGGGTGAGGCCGGAACGCGCGGCACGGCCGAAGAACGCGCAGCCGAAGCAGCCGAAGCAGCCCGCCTACTGGGTGTGAACTGGCGGCAGGCGCTCGACTTGCCCGATGGAGCAATCCAGAATACCCTTGAAAATCGGATCAAGATTGTTCGAGTTTTGCGCGAAGTGCGGCCGCGCGTGGTGATTCTACCTTTTGGACAGGCCCGGCACCCGGATCACGCAATGGTCGCATCGCTGGGTTACGAGGCATGCTTTCTCTCCGGCTTGGCCAAGTTGGACACAGGTACAGCTCCTCACCGTCCGTTCAAGATCGTTTACGCAAGTCTTTATGCCGATGTACGCCCCAGCTTCGTCGTAGACATTACGCCCTTCATGGAAGAGCGCCACGCGGCGTTGATGGCCTATCGCTCGCAGTACGCGAATCAGGCTTCGGGAGGCGGTCTATTTGTGCCCGAGGAGGAGATTCGCGAACGGACTTTTGCCGAAGCTCGGCACTATGGACTGCTGGCCGGGGTGAAGTATGGGGAGCCATTCGTGCAAAAGGAAGTGGGGCTGGTGGATGATTTGACCCTGCTCCCGGTGCAGTCAATTTGAGGCAGAGGCGAGAGGTTGGCATATTAGTTTTCCTTATACAGACTCGAAAATAAATAACTTTGTTTTATGTTAGATTTTCCGCCACACTTGTTTTTGGAGGGTTCAATTGGAGCAGACCTGGGATACGCAGGCATACGAGAAGAATGCCGCCTTTGTCCATGGCTTGGCAGGGGGAGTGCTGGAGTGGTTAGGCGCTCAGGCAGGCGAGGAAATCCTTGACCTGGGTTGTGGAGACGGACAGTTGACCCAGCGAATTGCGGCCTCAGGAGCCATCGTGGCGGGAGTGGATGCTTCGCCACAGATGGTGGCGGCAGCGCGTGCGCGCGGAATCAAGGCAGAAAAAGGAAATGCAGAGGCTCTTCCATACACGGAAAAGAGATTTGACGCCGTCTTTTCGAATGCGACGTTGCATTGGGTCCGCGACCAGGACGCCATGATGGAGCAAGTTAGGCGTGTTCTCAAGCCCGGCGGGCGCTTTGTTGCCGAGATGGGTGGTCATGGGAACGTGGCGGCCACTCGAGTTGCACTGACAGCGGTGCTTGAGCGCCATGACTACGGCACTCTCGAAGACGGCGTGAACTACTACCCGACGCCCGAGGCTTACAGAAAGCGCCTGATGCGGCATGGCTTTCAGGTTGAACGAATGGAACTCATTCCGCGCCCGACACTGCTGGCGGAAAGCGGAATGGAAGGCTGGCTGCGGACCTTTCGGAGCGGCATCCTTGGGGCCCTGCCGGAATCGCTGAAAGATACCGTGGTTCGCGAGACGGCTGAGCTTCTTGCACCGGCATTGCGCGACGAGGAGGGCAACTGGACCGCCGACTACGTTCGATTGCGCTTTGTGGCTGTTGGGTGAGCGAAAGGGAAACCCCGCCGATGGAGCTGCCCCTGTGGGGTAAGATTCCACGGAGGGGTAAGGCATGGATGGGGACAAGGTCTATCGAACTGGTTACTTGATTACTGCCGTTATTGTCTTTATCGGGTGCTGGATTTACTGCATCGGAACCTATGGATACCTTGTGGGGCTTGGCGTCGGATGGCTTCCGAGCATGATCGTTGCTCTCATCGTCAGCGTTTTCTGGCCGTTGATTGTGCTCGGAGTTGTGGGCGCGATTTTCACGGTCTTGAGATAGCCCCTTTTCGATTTCCTATTTGCTGAACCACATGCGCGCGCCAATGGCGACCATGGTAACGGCGAATATCCTGCGCAGCCAAAGGACGGGGATGTGCTGCGCGCCGACTGCGCCGAAGTAGCCGCCCACAAGAAATCCAGCCGCCAGAAGCAGCGCGATCCTGAGGTCGGCGTTGCCCTTGCGGTAGTACTCGTAAAAGGCGAATAGGCCTACGGGAGCCAGAAGTGCGCCCAGCGAAGTGCCCTGTGCTTTCAGTTGGTCCATCCCGAAGAGCCATATCAGCGCCGGAACAAACAGAATGCCGCCGCCAATGCCCACCACACCGGAAAACGCTCCGACAACCAAACCGATCAGCAAAATCAACCAAACCATACCAACTCCCTCGTAGAGGAGCGCGGCGGGGAGGCCGCGGCGCTGCTTTCAATACTCATCCTACAAGTGCGAAGGGAGCTCTTCCCTCAAGTGCGGAGGAGGCGGCACGGGGGGAAGGAGATTGGAAGGAGGTGCGCGAAAAAGGCGAGAGTGATCTTATGTTTCTCCCGCCCGTTTCGTTCTGTTGGACTGAATCAGAAGGAGAACGCGGCCATGACGAAGATGCGCCGCGCGGCCGCGCCAGAGGAGAAGATTTGGCCGGCCAAGCTGTTGGATTTGTCGAATCGGGGGCCGGGTCCGAAGGCAGACGTGCCAGATATGGGTGTCGCGTTCAGGATTCCGCTGGGCGTTCCATAGTCGATATCGTTGAAGAGGTTCAGGGCCTGCACGCTGAAGTTGAGCGAGTATTTGCGGTTGCTGGCGGCTCCACCAAACATGCCGCCGGGACCACCGCGGCCACCACCGCCGCCGCCACCGAATCCACCGGGGCCAAAGCCGCCTCCAGGTCCGCCGCCACCTGGGCCGCCACGACCGCCTCCGGGAGGTGGACCACCACCATTATCAGAACTGGCTGCCGCTAGCTTGGGTCCGAGGCCAAAGGTGCGTCCGATGCGCAGGTTGACAGCAACTGCGGCCGGGCCGTTGCCCATGTTGACGGGAATGGGGCTGATGCCGCTGGCTGGCGTCAGGTCGAGACAGCCAAAGGTGGTTTGTACAAATTCGCTGGAGCCGGACTGGCACTGGGATGAACTTGCGCTGCCGGGACGGTCGTTGAAGAAGTTGTCGCCGGTCAAATCGGAAGAGGTGACGATGTTGAAAGGGCGGCCGGATTGGGCGATTAGGAAGGGATTGAAGGTGATGCCCCAGGGGCCAGTGTAGTTGCCCATGAGGAAGATCATGTTGCGCGAGACGAAGCTGGCGCGGCCGTAGTCTTGCTTGAGGTCGTAAGAGTTGGAGGCGGTGCCGGTGTCGGCTTTGGCGGAGGTGACATTGTAGAAGCCCATGACGCTGAATTTGGGTGAAAGGCGGGCATTGAGGTTGAGGATCAACTGATCCTGCCTGAAGACGGCCTCTGGGTCGAACTGGCTGACGATGCCCAGCGAGGGGTTGGGTCGCGTGCCGGTCAGGGTAGGGCTGTTATAGACGAAGGTTCCGGGCAGGTAGGCATTGGCGTCGCGCGTGGCCATCTGATGAACGCCATTGGAGTGTAGGTAGGTTGCGGTCAGCGTGACGGTCTTGGTCAGTTGCCGTTCGAGGCTGGCGCCGGCCTGCTCGGTGTAGGGAGCGTGGAAGCCGGGAGCGACTTGATCGATGGTCTGGGTGGATGCCGAAGCGGTACCGCAGCCAGCGGCGAGCGCCGCGCTGAGGCTGTTGGCATTGAAGCAGGTGGGGTTGTTGATGGTGTATTGGCTCTGGCTGCCGGCGCCACCGTTGTAGCGCTCTGCGCTGAGCAGGCTGCCGAGGCCGAAGCGGTCGTAGAAGATGCCAAAGCCGCCGCGGAGAACGGTCTTCGCCTGCTTCTTGTCCTTGTGACCGTCCAGAGCGTACGCGAAGGCGAAGCGCGGCGCCCAGTCGTCGTGGTCGGCGATGTGGTTTTGCGATTCCCAGCGCAGGCCGCCGGAGAGGGTGAGATTCTTGTTGGCCTTCCAGTCATCCTGGAAGAAAAGCGCCGAGTCGAAGACGTTGGCCAGGACGTTGGGCTGGCCGGAGCTGTAATTCAGCTTGAGGGCATGATTGCTGACGCCGTTCAGTGCGTTGACCAGGTCGGTGACATTGCCGAAGACGAATTGACCGTTAAAGTTGCTGTCGGAGGTATTGGCATCGCGGTTGTCGCGCACACGCAGGCCGAACTTGATGGCCTGGGCGCCGTGCGAGATGGTGGTGATGTTCTGCAACTCGAAATGATCGGTGTGATCGTGGGTGACGGTGCTTGCCGAGCCGCCAGTGACGTATTGCGGCACGCTGTAGTCGGGCGTCGAGCCGCTCTCTGTCGGATCCACGGTGGAAGCATCGCGCAGGTATTGGAAGCGGGTTTCGTTGACCACATGGTCGTTGATGATGATGGCATCGTTGAGCTGGAGGGTGCTCTCAATCGAACTTGAATTGGAAGCCTGGGAGGGCAGGGAGGTTGCGCCGTTCAGGCTGTCGGAGGCGGTTCTGCGGAAGAACTGATAGCGGGCGGTGAGGGTGTTCTTGGCGCCCAGTTGCAGATCAATGCGCGGGGAAATGTTGAGGTAGTTGGCTGGTGAAAGTACTGCCCCGGAAAGTGCGCTGATCTGGTAGGCATTTGCGGAGGCATTCCAAACCGGAGCATCGGTGAGAGCGTAGACGCTGTCGTTCTGGGTGTCGCGATCTTCGATGCTGAGGAAGAAGGATGCGGTTTTGGAAAGCGCTCCGTTGATAGTTCCGTTGTATTGAATGCTGTGATAAGAGGGCAGATTTCCGGTAAATGGATTACCGGTATTGAAGGCGTCGTCGTTGCCCTGTCCGAAGAAGCGGCCGTGGAGCTTGTCGGTGCCAGGCTTGGTGAGAATCTCGATGCGGCCGTAGCCGAGGTGATCGAATTCGGCCGAAAAGGGATTCTGATTGATGCGAATTTCGCGGATGGCGGACTTGGGCGGCAACTGTCCGCCGGTGAAGCCGTCGATGTAGATCTGGCCGCCGTTAGGACCGGCGGAAGGGCCGGCAAGGGCGGTAAGCTCATTGGACAATTCATCCGGATCGTCGGAAAGAGCTTCGAGGTCCTTGCCCTTGAGCACGATGGCGCTGGCGTTAGAGCCGGCATCTACGCTGACGGTGGGCGCGCCGTCTTCGGTGACAGTCACGTTCTGCTGTGCAACCTCGATCGCCATGGAAATATCGACGCGTTTCGATTGCCCCGCGGCAAGCGAAATTGCGGGGGACTGGAAGGGCGCGAAGCCTTCGAATGTGGCCTTCACGATATACCCGCCAGGAGCGAGCCCCGGGACGGAATAGGCCCCGGTCGCATCGGCTGACGTGGTGGCAACCACCTTCCCAGAAGCGTTCAGAAGCACGACGTTGGCACCTGGAATCAGAGCGCCGGTCGGGTCGGCAATATGTCCACGCAGGGTTCCTGAGGTAGCAGCCGGCTGGGAGACCGGTACCGATTGCACGGACGCGGGGGCAGGCGCTTGCGACCTCAAGACAACCGCCGAGCCCAAGGCGGTCAGGACGAAGCAATGAATAAGAAGATGCAATTTTGAGTACACGTGTTCCTCGCTTGCTTACAAAACAAACTGTCTAAATGCCCGAGTTTTCCTGAGCGCCTACTGCGCGGCCGCCTCTGCACCACCGCCGCCCATGCTCCAGTTGGAAAGCAGGTTTTGGGCTGCAGGGGCTTCGAGCAATGGTTCAACGCCAGCCAGAAGGGTGATTGCCGTGACCTCGGACGCGCCGTCGGTTGAGACCACCATCACGGCATCGCCTTTCTTCAAATCTGCCAATTGAATCGCTGGTGCGCGGTTGAGAAACTGCTGCGGATCGCCGCCGCCGGAACCCGCTCCAGCCCACTGGCCGCCGCCTTGTCCAGACTGTGCCGGTCCGTTCGCCATGCCAACCCCTTGAACTCCCCCAGCGCGCTGACTCGCTCCAGAGCCGCCCCAGGCAGTTGCAGCCGAACCACCCTTCAGGCGAATGGCAAGCATCTGCGCCATGCGGTCTGGGATCCGGCGCAACTGCGTATCTGCCGGAATGTGAATCGTGATCATTTTCTTTGTTGCCAGGTCCTTCAGGGTGATGGTCGCCCCAGCCGCATCCGCGGTCGCAATCAAACCGGAAAGATTGCGAAAGCTACCTGAAACCACCTCTTCGGCGGCAATCTCAGAGCCATCCGCGTTCTTTGCGCCGCGGGCGCGCAACTGGTCGCCCACATGGATTGCGTCCATCGGGGCGGGGGTGGCCTCATCAAAACGCACGGACGCGGGCGCGTAACGTTTCAACATGGTCGTCTTGCTGGTGCGGACGGTAACCGTTTTTGCGGTTGCTCCTGCGCCGGTGGTCAGCGTGATGACGCCGCTAGCGACATCGACGCTCTTGACGAGCCCGCCAGTGCCACGCTTCTGCCAGTCTTCGCGGTCCTTTTGCTGCTTTGCCATTACGTCGGCAGCCTTGACTGCGATAATCTGTGACGCCTGTTCGGTGCCCGCCGGGGCCTCAGGATCGAGCTTCACCAGCACGCGATCGCCGGTTGCCAGATCGCTGAACTGGATGGTGTCGGCAGTGCTCAGGTCCTTTTGTCCAGGAGAAATGCGCTTGATGACCGCCGGGGAAGGCACCTCAACCAGATGGACCGCGCCCGCATCGGTTTTCACCGTCAGGGAGGTGCCGCCAATCGCCGTGACCGTGCCCACGAATCTGGCTGCTGCCTGCGCCCAGCCGATCTGCGCAATGGCCAGAAAAGCCATCAGGCAACCACCGGCAACGGCGATCCGCGCCTTCTTCTTGCTCATCATTTGTCCAATTCTCCTCAAACAAAATCTACGTTCTTGCCCAGGTCCGAGTTCCGTATCTAATGCGGTAGACGAAACATCCAGGCAAAAGGTTGAGATAACAATTTCACCCTATAGGAACCTTGCTGAAGAAACGCTGAATGCGCATACAGTGCGAGGTTTTTGTGCAACGAGTCACGGCTGCGCCGCACCGAAGATATCGCTCAAGCTTAAGATTTCCTGAAGATGCATGTTGCTCAAAAGACCTTTACCCGGAGCGCACCCATGCGTGGCGACTCTGTCCGCTTTTTGATGCTGTGCTGGCTTCGGACGCTTCAATCATGGTTCAACTGCGCGGTTTCAAGAAAGGAGAAGCTGCCAGAAGCAGTCGGCACCACGTTGGTCAACCTGCGGTGATGAACGACGATTGTGTCGCGGTACCAGAGGTTGATGGCCGGGAGATCGCGCGCCAGAATCCTTTGTACCTCGGCGTAATCCGATCTTCGCTGATTCACACTTTGACTTTGAGTTGCATCGTCGAGCAGCGCATCAAGCCTGGCATTCGAGTAATGGGAACGGTTGGCTCCAGCGGGCGAGAAACTCGCGGTGGAGAATGCATAACTGAAGATGTCGGGCTGCTCGTTGCCGCCGATCCAGCGCAGAGAGTACATCTGAAAAGCGCCACGCCGCACATCGGCATAGAAGGTCGCAGTCTCATAGCTGCGCAACTCAAGGGCTATGCCGACGCGAGCCAGTTGCTGCTGAAGAACGGCGGCAAGAAGGCGCGTTCCCTCGTCGGTGGAGGTCTTCATGATGAGGTGGAGGCGGATGCCGCTTACGTTGGGACTGTAGCCTGCATCATCGAGGAGCTTTGCAGCGCGGTCCGGATCGTATGCGTAATGGACCACATCGTCTGTATAAGCCCAGTGGCTTGCAGGAAGAAGACTGTCGGCTGGCTGCGCACGGCCTCTCTGCAATGTGGCGATGATCAGATTGCGGTCGATGGAGCAGGCAATTGCCTGGCGGACGCGCGTCTCCTTGAGGATAGGGTCGCGGAGATTGAAGCCCAGATACTGAACCACCGTGCCGGGCACGTGTACGATGCGCAGATCGGGGCGTGCGGCAAGGGTGGGCAGCGCGTCCATGGGAAGGGAATTGATGGCTACATCGGCCGAGCCTTTTTCCAACTCAAGCGACTGGGTAATGGCATCGGGCACCACACGAAAGCGCACTCGCTCGATTTTTGGAACGACCGACCAACTGGATGGATTGCGCTCGACGACGACATCCTGATCAATTTGCTGGCTGACAAATCGGAACGGGCCGGTGCCTATCGGGTGCTGCCAGAAATCGCGGCCACTGCCTTGAGGGACAATGCCGATTGCACCTGTGGAGAGATTGGTGAAGAGGAAATTGTCCGCGTGTTTGAGATGCAGAACGACGGTTCGCGGGTCGCGCGTTTCAATATTGGCGATGGACGCATAGGCGTTGGCCTTGGGCGAAATGACCGCGGCTGCGCCGCCCAGCGAGACCGGCCGCATGGAATCGATGGTCCATTTGACATCCTGCGCGGTGAGCGGGCGGCCATCTTGAAATCGCACATTTGCACGCAGATGAAAGACGATGGTGAGGGCGTCGGGCTGTTCCCACTTTTCAGCGAGAGCGGGCGTGAAATGGAAGCTTTCGTCGCGGGCTACAAGTCCATCGAAGATCAATTCATCGATGTGCTCCGACTGAGCATCGGTGCCGATGCGCGGATCGAGATTGGCGGGACTGCTCTCGATGAGAAACACCACCGTATTTGGATCTCTTGGCTTGGAATGACAACCGCAGAGCGCGAGCAGCACGGCCATGAATGTCCATGACAACCTACGCATAGGTCACCTGGCCTAAAAGCACGGGGCGTTTTGCGCCGGTGGCAGCGGGGAGGTTGCCGGGAAGACGATTCCACGTTTGCCACGCGAGCAGAGCGAAGGCCGCGGCTTCCTTGGCTTCGGCGGGAAGCCCGAAGTCTTCGCTCGAGGCCAGCTCGCAGCCCATGGGTGCTAGAAGCTGAGCGAGCATGGCCATGAGTGTTGCGTTGCGCGCGCCGCCACCGCTGACAATGTAATCGACGCTGCGAGCTTTCATTTTTGGCCGCACGAATTGTTTATAGCTCAAGGCAATGCTCTCGACGGTGAGTGCGGTTGCGGTGGCGAGGGCGTCTTCAGGTTTCGCGTTGCGTCGCTGGCAGGAGGCAAGAAACTTCGCGGCATACTCGCGGCCGAACTGCTCGCGGCCCGCGGTGCGCGGAGGTTTCAGGCGGAAATAAGGATTGCGTAGCGCGGCGGCGAGCACTGATTTCAGCACAGTGCCGCGCGCGGCGATTGCGCCATTGCGATCGAAACTCTTGCCGAACAATTGCAGTGTCAGCGCGTCGATGATCATGTTGCCGGGGCCATTGTCGAAGGCAATGACGGCGCTGGGGTCAGCGCCCGCAGGGATGGCGGTGAGGTTGGCGATTCCGCCGATGTTCTGCAGAACACGCGCGCGCTTTGGGTCGGCGAAGAGCACGTAATCGAGCAGTGGCACGAGCGGCGCGCCTTGCCCGCCCGCCAGCATGTCGGCAGGACGAAAATTCGAAACGACGGGAAGCTGCAACTCAGAGGCGAGGACGGAGGCTTCGCCTGCCTGCAAGGTACATGCAAAGCGCTTGCCTGCGTACGCCTGTGCGATGGGCTGATGATAGAGCGTCTGGCCGTGGCAGCCGATCAAATCAAGCTGCACGGGATGCTTCTGCAGCGTGGATCTGACCGCCTCCGCGTAGGCGATTCCGAGACGCCAGTTAAGACGGGCCAACTCGGCGGTTGAAGTTGACTCGGCATTCATGGCTGCGAGCACGGCACGGCGCAGAGCCGCGGGAAACTTGAAGCCTTCATGGGCCAGCAGAGTAAGGCGCGGCTTGCCTTTTTGAATGCGCACGATGGCGACATCGATTCCGTCGGCCGAGGTGCCGCTCATGATTCCGGCTACTGTCATGGACTTTGCGCTAGGACTCATGCCTGTGGATTCTCCTGATGCGGTTGGGCCTGATTCGGTTGCGATTGGAGGATGGTCTCGCTGAAGCGGTTGATGCGCGCTCGCAGCGCTTCAAACTGACGAGCGGAAAGCGGAGCGGACGCGGGGGCTGCAAACAGGCGGGCGCGCGAGCGATTCGTCCGCTGTACACGAGCGGTAAGCAGGATGCGGAAAGATTGCGACCGCTCGACTTCAGACAGCAATGCTTCGTAGGCGCGAAGAATCAGTTCGGCGCTGTGGCAGATTTCCAGCAGGTCCATTCCGGCGCGTACGGCAGCGATGGCGGCTTCTTCGATGGGGAGAAACTTGAGGATTCCGCCCATCTCCATGTCATCACTGAAGGCGACTCCGCGATAGCCGATGCGTTTGCGCAAAACGGTTGTGACCCAGAAGGTAGAGGCAGTAGCGGGCTTTTGGCGGCCTGGCGTGTGCGGATAGGCCGCGTGATTCACCATTACCATGGGCAGTTCATTGCGCAGTTCGCGATAGGGGACGAGTTCTTCGCGGGTGAGTTCGCCGAGCGTGCGATGGATGGCCGGAGTTTCCGCGTGCGAATCCACAGAGCCCGATCCCAGGCCGGGGAAATGCTTGCCACAGCCGACGATCCCCTGCGAGGCGAGGCCGGCGAGGAAATTGCGCGCGTATTCAACAACGCCTGAGGGTGTTGGAGCTGCCGCGCGCGTACCCATCACGTTTGCGGACGCGGGCAAGGCAAGATCGAGAACAGGGGCGAGTGTGGTGTTGAACCCGAAAGCCTTGACGGCACGCCCGGCCAACTCGCCATGTTCACGCATGATTGCGGGCTTGCCCGCGTGTTGCGCAGCGATTGCGACGGCCTGCGCAGAGGGCAACCCGGCAAGCGCGTTGCGCAAGCGGTCCACGGTGCCGCCTTCCACGTCTACGCATCGCAAATGATTTGCTGAGCACAGGGAAGATGCTTCGGCCAGCAGGGCCCTAGTCTGCGGTGCGGATTCAATGTTGCGACGAAAGAGAATGACACCGGCGGGATGCACGAGGCGGAGCCAGGCGCGCTCCATGGCGCTGAGTTCTGTGCCTTCGAGGCCAACGACGAGCAGGCTGCCGACGGCCTGGCGCAAGTCCGATGTCATGCCTTCTCCTTCCTTTCCATCTTAGAATTCTTCCTTCGTCTCAAAAGCTCATTCGCCATTTTGCGAATTCCCTCAGGGGCTAAAGCCCGAAGTCAAGGAGGCAAACTTTCGGCACGACTAAAGTCGTGCCCCAGGGCAAACGCATTTCAAAACATCTCCAATAACCGGTGGAGGAAGTCGTCGTCCCATCCGGCTCGTTTGAACTTTCCTCGCAGGGAGCCTTTCGACCCTTCCTTCTGCATGGCGTTGATG
>Ga0181516_10000160_pt1 | contig 71656 bp, 60 predicted proteins | sample PEATcosm2014_Bin_25_FD_121104 | JGI IMG/M metagenome (GOLD analysis project Ga0181516, IMG submission 121104) | Peatland microbial communities from MTU Mesocosm Facility, Houghton, MI, USA - PEATcosm2014_Bin01_10_metaG | ecosystem: Environmental > Terrestrial > Soil > Wetlands > Peat | place...
CACGTCTCTACCCCTCAGCAATGGCGGTCCTCCTCTGTCTCCAGAATCGGACCGGCGGCTCACCGCCTCAGGGTGGGGGATTTTTCGTTCAGCATAAAGTGGATTTTTGCATCAGCCGTGACAAAAGGGCGAGGCCCAGCAACCCCGCGCAGGAATCCCGCCCCGTTCCCCGTTAAACCCGGTAAGCTGTCTTTGCTACCTCCTCCCGCCGCGCTTCCCCAGAAACCCGGCACAATCTCAACCCAACATCGTCTTCCCCAAAGGAGAACATCATGGCGCCTGATTCGCCTCAAAAGCCGGACGCAACCCATCACAAGAAGCCCACTCCCCCGCCACCGCCACCGCCTCCGCCACCGCCACCGCCGCCCAACCCCGGTTCCACTACCTATACGCTCCTCGCCGAGCCGGATCAGGGTCTCACTACCATCTACAACCTTCTCTCCTCGGCCAAGAAGTCCATTGACATGACCATGTACGAGCTTAGCGACACAAAGGTGACGACGATTCTGACCACAGCCGCTGCCAGCGGCGTCGCTGTCCGGGTCATCCTCGACCAGAACAACGAGAAAGCCAACAACACCACCGCCTACAACACCCTCACCGCCGGCAAGGTCTCGGTCCACTGGGCCAACCCCGCCTATGCCTGCACCCACCAGAAGACCATCACAGTTGACGCGGCCACCTCGGCCATCATGACCCTCAACCTGGTCCCGGCCGACTACCCTACGTCCCGCGATTTCGCCGTCATCACCAACGACGCCGCCGACATCGCCGCCATCGAGACCACCTTCAACGCCGACTTCACCAACGCCACCATCACCCCGCCCACCGGCGACAACCTCGTCTGGAGCCCCACCAACTCCCGCAGTGCCCTCACCGACCTCATTGAGGGAGCAGCCAAATCCCTGCTCATCTCGCAGGAGGAGTTCGAAGACACGGGCATTCAGACCCTCGTCGAAGCAGCCCTCAGGCGCGGTGTGACCGTCACCCTGGTTCAGGAAAACGCGGGCGGCAAGTACTCGCCGGTTCTCAACTCTCTCAAAAGCTTGGGCGCCATCATCGCCACTTACAGCTCGCGCACCGGCTACTACATCCACGCCAAGACCGTCCTGGCCGACTTCGGCACGCCTCAGGCCAAGCTATTCGTCGGCAGCGAGAACTTTTCCACCTATTCACTCGACAAGAACCGCGAACTCGGCCTCATCTTCTCTGACCCGGCCTGCATGGCGGGCATTGAAGCGGCGATCACCGCCGACTATAACGGTGGAACAAAATTTTGAGAATCTGTCCACAATTGATAAACCCCTAGCAATTGACAGACAGAAATGGGATATCCACCCTTGCCGCGGGAATCGGCGGCGATTTATTTGCGGCAAGGGTGGAAGCGATTGTTGCAATTTGATGAATATGGGTCAATAATTCCCTCTGGCGTTGCTACAGGCCCGATGAAAATGGCCGGTCGTCCGCCCGATTCCTTCGACAGGAGGGAATATGTACAGACCCAATCTCCACCGTTGGCCCTCGGCTTTCTTAGTGTTCGCAGTCTTCGCGGGCCAATCCACGGCCTTGTTCGCGCAAACCTCGACCGAAACTCCGGTTGCTACGGAGCAGTCCCACCCATCTCTGGCCGCTCTACAGCTTCAATCGACACCGGAAGAAATCGGCGACGCGCTCATGACTCACCAGCGCTATCAGGCAGCCATTGAGGCATACAAGAAGGCATCTTCCGACTCCGCCCGTGTTTGGAACAAGATGGGCATCGCTTACCAAATGATGTTCAATCTCCAGGACGCAACCCGTTGTTACCAGGCGTCCATGAAGATCGATCCGCATAACGCCAATGTGGTCAACAACCTGGGCACTGTGTACGACTCACTGAAGGAGTACGGCTCGGCAGAGCGAATGTATCGAAGGGCCATCAAGCTCGATCCGGGATCTGCCCTTATCGAAAAGAACCTCGGCACAAGCCTGCTAGCGCAGCGCAAGTTCAAGAAAGGCTGGGAGGCCTACCAGGCAGCTCTGGCCCTCAATCCCCAGATCTTCGAGCGTAACTTGAGCCCTCAGGTCGACAACCCCTCCTCTGTCCAAGAGCGCGGCGCCATGAACTATTACCAGGCGAAGGGCTGTATTCGCGCCGGCAAGAACGACCAAGCCATCGAATACCTGCGCATGGCCCTCAACGAAGGGTTTACCAATCCCAAGAAGATTGCCGCCGACAGCGAGTTTGCCGCCCTCCTCGGCAATCCGGCATTCCAGCAGCTACTCGCCGCCCAACACACTCAGTAGCTTTGATTGTCGTCGTCTCTCGCGGTGCTTCCTGCGTCTATGATGTAGGGGCGGCGCACTGTCGCGCCTTGGCCTTGCCATTTTGGAATTGCTATTCGTTGGAGTCCCCATGAGAATCCGCGTCATATCCGCAATTGTCTTCGTCCTCGCGTTCACCGTAGTCGCATCCGCTCAGGATGCTCCCTCCGCTCCACCCGCAAGTCAACCTCCTGCTCAGGGCGTCGGAGCCGGCGGCTGGCAGAATCGGGAATTCCGCGCCGGGAGCGGCGGCAGGTGGGCTGGTACCGGCATGGGCGGACGCGGCGTTACCGGGATTGTCTCTGTTGTTGCGGTCGACCATTACACCGTCAAGACCGATGCCGGCGAAACCTATACGGTCCACTTCAGTGCCAACACGCGCATCATGAAGCAGGGGACGGGAATGCGTCAGCGCGGCGGGCGCGGCCCCGGCGGCGAGGGCACGACGGGCACAGGCGATGGCGCCCCCCCGCAGACACTCAAATCCACTGACATCAAGATTGGGGACTCGATTGCCGCCCTCGGCGAAGTCGACCCCGCTGCCAAGTCCGTTGGCGCAGTGGTCGTCCTCCAAATCGACCCAGAGCGCGCGAGACAGATGCACGAGATTCAGGCCAACTACGGCAAAACCTGGCTCCAAGGCAAAGTTACCGCAATCGACGGCGTCAAAGTCACCCTAATGGGCGCCATGGACGACACAGCCCATGTCGTTGTGGCTGACGAGAATACCACCTTCCGCAAGCGGCGCGAACCCATCACGCTTGCCGACATCCAGGTAGGCGACACGGTACGCGTCGAGGGCGCAGTGAAGGATGGAAACTTCCTGGCAACCACGATCTCCGCGATGGGTGCGCAAGGTGCCCCCCCAACCGTGCCTCGCGACTCGCCGCCTCCGGCCCAACCCGCCGAACCGAAATAGTCCATTCAGATCCTAAGCGGCCTATCCGTTCCGCGCGTGTTGCGTAGAGGGTAGCCGCGGTTCTTCCCGATCGATGCCAGCCTGTCCGGCGACAAGTCTTCGTCGCTGGGGAGGCTGTCCCCGTTCGGCGGTTCATCCTCCCATCTCCACCTCTCATCGATATTCCCAACCCTTCGTCCGAAACACAGCGCATTCCTCCCACGTCCCCGCTACCTTCCATGTAGAGCAAAAAACGCTCGGGAAAGGAAACGGCCCCCGTGAATGAATTGGCTGAAGTGCCTGAACTCGTCCGCGTCGAATCAGTTCGCCGAAGATTCCCACTGGACCATAGTTTTGTCAGCGCGCTCGACGACGTGAACCTTCGTGTTGTTCCCGGCGAGTTCCTGGCAATTGCTGGTCCTAGTGGAAGCGGCAAGTCCACCCTCCTTAACCTGATCGGCTGCATCGATAAGCCGACCAGCGGCCGAATCCTCATTGAAGGCGTGGATACCTCCAAACTCAACCCAACCCGCACAACCGCCCTGCGCCGCGAAAAGATCGGTTTTGTCTTTCAGACCTTTAACCTCATCCCCGTTTTCACTGCCGCGGAAAATGTCGAGTTTCCTTTGCTCGTACAAGGACTCGGCGCCGGGGAACGCCGTCAGCGGGTGGCTGCCGCGCTTGAGAGCGTCGGCCTCACGGCCCGCGCCAATCACCGGCCAGACCTGCTCTCCGGTGGTGAACGCCAGCGCATAGCGGTGGCCCGGGCTATCGTCCATCGCCCCGCCCTGGTGCTCGCCGATGAGCCCACCGCCAACCTCGACACCCACAACGCCACCCAGCTCATCGACCTCATGCACGACCTGAACCGCCGCCTCGGTCTCACTTTCATCTTCTCCACCCACGATGCCCGGCTGCTCGAACACACCGATCGCATCGTCCGCCTGTGCGACGGACAAGTCCAGTCAGACACCCTGACTTCCAATACCCCCTTCGCCGAAACCCCCAATAAAGGAGCCAGCCATGGGCAAGTTCTTGCTTCTAGCCTTTAGAAACGTCTTCCGCAATCGTCGCCGCACAGTAATGACTCTGGTTATGGTCGGCGGAGGTGTTGCCGGGCTGCTCCTCGTCGGCGGCTTCTTCGCGTTCATGTTTTGGGGCCTCCGCGAATCCACCATCAATGGCGGCCTGGGCCACATCCAGATCTTTACCGCCGATCACTTCACTCGCGATGAAGTCCACGTTCTCGACACAGGCATCGACAACTGGCGTCAGGTGGCAGCAACCGTCAGGACCGGCGGCCATGTGCGCGGCGTTGCTCCCCGCATCGAGTTTTACGGAATGGTCTCCAACGGCGAAAAGTCCTCGGTCTTCATGGGTAGCGCTGTCGATCCCGACGCCGAGAGCAGTCTAGGATTCAGAACTCGCTTCGCCTCTGGCCGGGATCTCGATAGCAAGCCGGGCGGCGAGGTCGAAGCGCTCATCGGCGCTGGTTTGGCCAAATCGATGAACGTCAAGGTTGGCGATGGTTTGACGGTGTTGGCAATGACCTCCGACGGCGCGCTCAATGGTGTCGATGTTCAGATCGTGGGCATTGTAAACTCCGGCATGGCTGAAATGGACGCGCGCTATCTGCGCATCACGCTCGCCTCAGCGCAACGTCTGCTGCAAAGCGATCGCGTCACCAACCTCGTGGTCGGTTTGGACAAGACCGAGAACACAGACCGGGTCGCCGCCGAACTCGCTCCCCGCATGAGCGGCCTGCCGCAGCAGTTGGTTCTTAAGAAATGGATCGACTTGGCCAACTACTACAAGCAGGTACGCTCCCTCTTCAGCATGATCTTTGTCTTCCTGGGCGTCATCGTATTCTTCATGGTACTCATGTCCAGCGTAAACACGCTGCTCATGACCATGTTCGAGCGAACTCGCGAGATTGGCACCATGCTTGCCATGGGCACGCCTCGAGCATGGATTGTTTCGCTCTTCATGCTGGAAGCAACTCTCATCGGCGTCCTCGGCGCCGTCGCCGGCGTTCTGGCTGGCAATCTGCTCGGCGTCATCTTGAACCACTCCGGCATCCACCTTCCGCCGCCTCCGGGAAATACAGTTCCCATGGCTTTCAAAGTTCTTTTCGAGCCAAGTCTCATGATCGGCTCTTCATTGCTGGTTGTCTTCTCGCTGGCGCTCGCGGCCATCGTACCGGCGATCCGCGCATCCCGGCTGCAAATTGCGGAGGCACTTGCTCATGTCTAACATCAACTTTGTATTGCGAACATTCCTGGCTCTCTTCCTCGCAGGCTTTCTCCTCACCTGTGTGCTTGTCGGTCACGCCGCAACCCCTACAACCAATCCCGACGCCGAGGCCCTGCTCAAGCAGTCTGACGCGTACCGCAACGGCTGGCCGTCCTATGTGGTGCATGTGAAGATAACCAACTTCGAGTCGGGCAGGCCGGACGAAGAAAAACTCTACGAGGTCTCGCAGAAAGGCACCGACAAGACCTACGTCGAGTTCATGAGTCCTCGCGAAAAGGGCGAACACCTGCTCATGTTAGGCGACGATATGTGGATCTATCTGCCCGATACCAGCCGCCCAGTGCGCATTACGCCGCTCGAGCGGCTCTCGGGCAACGCCTCCAACGGCGATGTGGCCCGCACCAACTATGCCGTCGATTACTCGCCCGTCTATCTGCGCGCGGAGAAGGTAGGCGCCGAGGATTGCTACGTCCTGGATCTCGCTGCCAAACGCAAAGGCGCGACTTACCAGCGAATCCTCTATTGGCTGCGAGTCCAGGATGCACGCCCGGTGAGGGCCGAGTTCTATCTAACATCCGGCAAGCACATCAAGTCTGCAACCTTCGACGAGTATCTTCAGACCGGCGGCAAAAGCCTGCTTCACCGGCTGACGCTTTACGATGAAATCCGCCATAACTCCCACAGCATTCTCGAGTATTCCGGAACCGCCCCGCGCGAACTGCCTGACAAACTCTTCTACCAGGGCCGAACAGACAGGTTCTAACACGAATGCCGGACGCCCAGGTCTCGATTCTAAGACCTGGGTTGCAACGAATCTCCAAAGCGCGCGTTTCGAACTGATGAGCAAGCTTATGAAGCGTTTCACTACATTGCCGGTACTCCTGATCTTTGCAATCTCGACCCTTGCTCTTGCGCAGGATGACCCACCGCCCGAGTCCCGGCGCGACTTCCGCTACTCATTCACCGCCATCGACGATGCCACGTTCTACAGCAACCTGCAGGCGCCCATACCGAAACTCCTCAACCAGGTGCTGCTTGAGCCTTCTTTCACTCTGCGCTATAAGCCCCGCTGGAGTTTCTCATCGAGTGTGGTGGGAATCACTACCACTTACGCCGATACAGCCACACAGTTGCGTGTCAAAGAGACCTATGCCGGCCTCTCAGCAGGGGACTTCGATTTCATGCTGGGCCGTCGCATCGTGCGATGGGGCACGGGCTACGCCTTCACCGCGACCGGCGTTCTCGACCCGCCTCGCATGCCCACGAACCCCACTGACCGGCTCAATCTCAACGAAGGCCGCGACATGATCAAGGCCGACTTTGTGCACGGCCCACACGCTCTCTCGTTCGCTTGGTCTACAGCCGCGCTCGCTCCCGCTGCGGCAAACCTGCACGATACGACTGCACTTCGATATGACGTTCTGGTGCATGGATTCGACACATCCCTGATCGCCGGCGACGACCGCGGCGGAGATGCATTTGGCGGACTCACATTTACCCGTGTCCTCGGCCAGGCCTGGGAGCTGCACGGCGAGGCCGCATGGCGCGAGCATGAAGCGATACTGCTCGGCGGCAAATACACCACCCACTCTGGCGTCACCTTTATCGGCGAATTCTTTACGCCGCCCAACATCCCGTACTATCGGGACATGACCATCTCACCCCTCGCCGGTCGCCAGAACTATCTCTTCTTTACGGCTTATAAGAATCGCCTTCGCGAGTTGCCCGGCTGGAAGCAATGGGATTTGTCTGCCGCGATGGTCGCAAACCTCAACGACCGGAGTTACACAGCCATCTTCGACGCCAACCGGCGAATCGGCAGCCGATTCTCTTCCTATCTCCACATGGAGATTCCCTCAGGCAAACCGGCATCGGAATACGGCGCCACGCCTTACTCCGCGGCCACTTCGGTAGGAGTCCGCTTCCAGCTATGACCAACGACACCAATTCGTCCGTGCCCAGTCTCTGTAGTAATCAACAAACTGCTCCTCGCAGCTTTGGATCGTTCTTCGTCAGGGCAACATGGACCGTCCTCGGCGCCACGCTGGTGATCTTTCTGATCTTTCTCTCCACCGGCCACATTCGACTCTCCCGGATCGGCAGCCAGATTGTCGGGATGTTTGTCTACTCTACTTTGATCGCCATCCCTTCAATCTTCGTTCTCAATTGGATTGCTCAACGCTATTCGGATAAACATCCTCGCGCGATCGTATTTGCTCATGCGCTGGCCCTGGTGTGCACGGCCACTACCGGCACGTTTGCCGCCGACCTGCTCCTGCAACTCGCCGGCATCGTCCCGCGCGGATTCTATTGGATTGAATTCTCGGCGTCGCTTCCCTTCAGCATCGTCATCTCGCTCATGTTTGGCCTCAGCATCACGACCTACGAGACAATGCGCTACAAACTCCAGGCTACCGTGCTCGCGCTGCGCACGCAGCAGGTCGAGCAGGAGCGCGCCTACAAGCTGCTCGCGGAAGCCCGTCTCTCCTCGCTCGAATCCCGCATCCATCCCCACTTTCTCTTCAACACCCTCAACTCAATCGCCGCCCTGATTCCCTCGGACCCCGTCCGCGCCGAAGATACCGTCGGCAAACTCGCCTCATTGCTCCGCTTCTCTCTCAATGCGAGCCACACCAGCCTGGTCCCGCTCAGCCAGGAAATCAAGATCGTCCGCGACTACCTCGAAATCGAGAAGACCCGCTTCGGCTCGCGCATTCGCTATGAGGTCGAGGTTCCCGAAGCGCTTGGAGACATCAAAGTCCCACCGCTGGCTCTCCAATCCCTGGTCGAGAATGCCGTTAAGCATGTCGTCTCCCAGCGAACCCAGGGAGCAACAATCCAAATCTCCGCGTCGATGGACCAGAGCCGCATCCGCCTCGAAGTCCTCGACGACGGCCCCGGTTTCTCGCTCGAAGCCATCACGCCGGAGCACGGCCTCGGCAATCTCATTGCGCGTCTCGAGCTTCTCTTTGGCCCCGCAGGCAAGCTTGAGGTAACTCGTGAAAACGAGAGGACAGTTGTCCGGCTGTCCATTCCCGTATAATTCTCCCGCATCATTGAGGCCCATGGAACCCGCTCCGCTGCGCGCCTATCTCGTTGACGATGAACCGCTGGCCATCGAGCGGCTGAAGCGGTTGCTCGCTAACTTTGACGATCTCCTGATCGCCGGCGCTGCCACCGAACCCCTCCAAGCGCTCGAATACCTCAACAGCGGAGCGGGCAGGTCCATCGACGTCCTCTTCCTCGATATTCAAATGCCCGCCATGAACGGCTTCGACCTGCTGGCGCGGCTCACGGAGCAGCCCTTCGTCATCTTCACCACCGCCTACGACGAATATGCGCTTCGAGCCTTCGAGGTCAACTCCATCGACTATCTCGTCAAGCCCATCGAGACCGCCCAATTGGACCGCGCGCTCAAGAAGCTTGGCCGGCTTCGCCCCGTGCCAAAGCCAGAGTGGCAGCGCGACCCCGCCGCTCTGCTCGAGCAGTTGGCGGCATCCCTCCGCGGCCAGCTCCATGATTACCCCCGCCGCATCGCATCGCGCGTCGGCGAGCGGATCTCATTCCTTGAACTCGACGCGGTCACTCACTTTGTAGCCCAGGACAAGCTCACCTTTGCCGTCGCGAACGGCCGCCGCCACTCGGTGGATCAGACCATCGCCGATCTTGAACGCCGCCTCGATCCGGCAAAGTTCTTCCGCATCCACCGCTCCGCGCTTGTGAATGTGGACTGGATCCTTGAAGTCAACTCATGGTTTGCCGGCAAAGTGGTTCTTTCGCTCAAGGATCCCCCCCGCACGCAGTTGCCGGTGGCACGCGACCGCGTCCGCTCTTTGAAAGAGCGCCTGGGAATCTGACCGGATTGCATCTGTCGCATCGCGAAGCCTGTAAAAATGCGCTCCTCAACCGACGTAACGAACCATCTCTTCAGCCCACTCCAACGCCTGCGCATAGCAGTCGGCTACGTGGGCCTCGTCCAGCCGGTTGGCCGAAGCCACGGCATCGCTTCCCACGCACGGAGCGCATCAACCGTCTGCGCTTTCAATGCAAACTTGGAGATTCAAGGACAGCTCAGGCACATGTGGGCTGCGGGCTTACACGCCGGTCAAGAAGCAAACGGGAGTATCGTCTCGGACCAGCGCACCGCCTCTTTATAGCACTGGGTGAGTTTTCCCTGGTTAAGGCGGTTCGTTTCAGCAGCTTCGTCGCAGCCGGCCCAGTCCGCTAGCTCGAAGCTCTCCAACCAGTCCAAGAGGCTGCGCTCCCTTCCGCCCTTGCCCATCAACGCCGCGCGAATCTCCTCTCGGAGCGGGAGCGTGGGCGCAAGGTCCGCCATGGGAACACGCAGCATGGCCGGCAGCAGGCTCAGCAGCCCCAGCAAATACTGCTCCGCCGAACCCAATCCGCAGGATTGGGCGGCTTGTTCGCAGAATCGTGCGCGCACAAATGCCATGCGGAGAGTCTCGGGGGGCTGCCCGGCATTCAATTCGCTGGTGATGGCCAGCATCGCGATGCGCCGGAAGGTATCCTCGCCCACCAGCATCAGCGCCAAATCGATGGAGCGGACCTCCTCGCGAGTAGTGCATAGCGGCGAATTGACCAGCCGCAGCAGGCGGTGGGTGAGCGAAGCGTCGCGCCTCACCAATTGGCTCACCTGGTGCAGGTCAAAAGTGTCTTGCCGCAGCAGCTTCAATATCTGGATTTGAGACAGATGGTTGGCGGGTACCTTTCGGTTCGTGGACAGCTCAGGGCGGCAGAAGAAATATCCCTGGAAGAGCGTAAAACCCTCCGCTCGGACCTGCTTGTACTCCTCCTGTGTTTCCACCTTCTCCGCAACCAAGGCAATCTTATTGCCGCGCAGCCGGCGGATCAAGTCCTTACGAACCTCCGGGCCACTCAGGGTCAGATCCACCTTGATGTAGTCGGCCAGTTCCACCAGCGGCTCTACGCGAGGAACCCAGACAAAATCGTCCAGCGCAAGCCGGAAGCCGAGTCCTTTGAGCCTGCGGCATGCAGCAAGCAGGATCGGCGTGGGTTCCACGCTCTCCAGGATCTCCAGAACCGTCGAACTGGGGGGCATCACCTCCACCAGTTGCTCGATCAGCGACTCGGTTGTGCAATTGATGAATGCCGGAAGGCCGCTCGTCATCCGATCAAACCCGAAGGCGACTGAATTGTCGAGCATGGTCCGGGTGGCGTGGTCGCCATCCCCGCGGAATGCCGCCTCGGGACCGGCCCGAAACAACAATTCGTATCCATGCACCTTGCCACGCAGATCCATAATCGGCTGGCGGGCCATGTAACGAATTTCGCCTATCATCTCGGATTGGGCTGGCTCGGGACTCTCGGCCAGTGCGACTAGTCTAGCCATGAGGTCTCACCTGCTCCGTCAATAATATCGGCCACCTTTGGAAGTAGTTTCAAAAATGCCTTTCCAGACACTTCTGCTACTACGCTCCCGGATCGGAATTAGCCACCCATGAACATCCCGCCATTCACGTCCAGCACATGCCCGGTGATGTACCCCGCCGCCTCCGAGGCCAGAAACGCCACCGAATGCGCAATCTCCGCGTCCGTCCCCGGCCGCCCGAGCGGAATCGCCGCCATCATCGCCGTCCGCTGCTTTTCGTCCAGCACCGCCGTCATCGGCGTCTCAATGTAACCCGGAGCCACGGCGTTCACCGTAATCCCCCGAGAGGCCACCTCGCGCGCCAGCGACCGCGTCAACCCGATCAGCCCCGCCTTGCTCGCGGCATAATTCACCTGCCCGGCCTGGCCCGTCCGGCCCACCACACTCGATATATTGATAATCCGCCCCCAGCGGTTCTTCAGCATTGGCCGCAGCAGAGCCTGGGTCAGCAGGAAGGCCCCAGTCAGGTTCGTCGCCAGCACATCGTCCCAGTCAGCACGCTTCATGGCCATCATCAGCCAGTCGCGTGTGATCCCGGCGTTGTTCACCAGAATCTCTACCTTCCCGAACCTCTCGATCACCGCTCTGGCAGCGGCCTTGATCGACTCCTCGCTGGCCACATCCAGCGCAAATGCCGCAGCCTGCCCGCCGGCCTTCTCAATCTCCGCCGCAACCTCCGCCAGTTTGGCTTCATTCCTGGCCGCCAGCGCCACCGTCGCCCCGGCCCGTGCCAACTCCAGCGCACATGCCCGGCCGATCCCCTGGCTAGCCCCCGTCACCAGAGCAATTCTTCCCTGCAATTCCGTCATAGCTCTCTCCAGCCCGGCGCGTACACAACCCTGCGCCCGCCGTCCCTCATTATAAGTGTGCGAAAGCCAAAGCCTTAGCCTTCAGCGAAACCGCTGCTTCCCCCAAGCCTGTCCGCAGAGTCAAAAGTCGCGGCCTCAGTGCTACGCGAAATCCTGCGGCTCCAAACCTTGAGGCAGCTTCGACTTAGCCAGCTCTCTAAATTACCGAAGTACAAAGCCCTTTAGTAATTTACTGATCTGCTTCGTGAAGTTACCTTCGATTCCGAACAGTCATCCCTGATTTTGAACTTCACTTGCACCTCGACTAGAAAATTTATGAGCGAGACACATTGCTGCCTTCCTCAAGAGGCTATCTCGCTGCCGCGAGCCCATGGGCCGGCTCTTGGGGAGATGACAATTGCAGCGCAATTCCTTCACGCTTCAAACTAATTTAGCTGGTTCGAGTTTGGCCAATTCGGGCGGGTAAAGCGATTTCGGTGGTTAGTTGACCCAGGTGTATATGCCACGGAAGATGTAGAATCGCTTCCCTCAGAGAGCGATACAATCGTCTATGGGCTGGAAGTTTGCTCGGAGGGGGGGATGGCGACAAGCATGTTTAAACTCAAGGGTATATTAGGCGCACTGCTATTGTGCTTGGCAGGATTGGCCGCACATGGCCAGGACTCGCCCCTCAAGGTCGAGATTAAGTCCGCCCAGGTTAAGGTCAATAACTATGAGGCCTTTGCAGTGTCCACTGTAATCCGCAACACGGGCACGGAAGAGCAATTGCTGAAGGCTTGGTCCTGCTCTTATCCTAACCAGTGGGTTTCGGATATTCCCTCTGTCCGCTTGAACCTGGTCTCTTGCAAGAAGAATGACCTCTTGGAGATTCACCTCAAGCCCGGCGAGACGTTTGAACGAGTACTATCCATTCGAACAGAGCTTTCTGCCGGTGACGGTAAAGCTGAACCGGTTACCTTCCGGTTGGGAATCAAATCGCCCACCTCCATTATTGGGCAAGAGAATTTACCGAATTGGAGCAATCCCATAACGGTAAGCGTTACGAAGTAGATTCGTGCCGGACGCCGGGCGCCCCAGGCCCCGCGTCTGAGAACTAATAGTCAACGATTGCCAGACCCCGATGGGGCTACCGTAGCCACCTGCAGTACAGTCCGAGCACGCAGACTCCTGCTCAATCCCGTGAAATGGAACTACCTGTCGCTTCGCGTCATTTGCGCAAACAAGTTCCCTTTACCTATGCAATAGCTTGCACATTGTCGATGATCCTGGGAATCTCGCAAAAGTGATCCACATCACATTTTGGCAATGAAATCAGCACTGTGAGAACCAGCTCCGGTCATCTTTCGACACTCCGGACTTTGGCCAGCAAGTTGCAATAGACGGGGCACGGCTTCCCCATCTGCCCGTCCTTGAACCACAGGATAAGACTGAACAAACCAACCGCCGGAGAATCGCATCGGCGATGATTCGGTAAATTCACTGGCTACTCGACTCACAAGGAGCGTCTCTCTTGAACATACAGATCAAGAATTCTGAGGCATCGACCCAACCCTTCTGGAAGGCAGCTGTGATTGGTTTTTCAGCCGCAGCCCTAATGACGCTCGCAACTTCTGCGAATGCAACCAACCTGGTAGCCAACGGCAGCTTCACCACCACAACAGGGAGCGCCAGTGGCGGCCAGTTGGGCTACAACGTAGCCGCCACGGGTTGGACGTCAACCGGCTACAACTTCCTCTTCACCCCCGGATCCGCGGACACTACGGGTGTAACCGGCTCCGATGGCAACCTCAAGCTCTGGGGCCCGGGCGACGGCTCGGCGAACGGCCTGCCTGGCACTAGCCCTGACGGCGGAAATTATGTCGCCGCGGATGGCGCGTACGAAGTCGGGGCAATCTCGCAGACAATCAACGGCCTAACCGCAGGCGATACATACGCGGTCAGCTTCTACTGGGCTGGCGCACAACAGTCGGGCTTTACCGGTCTCAATACCGAGCAGTGGGATGTCAGCCTGGGAAGCCAGACCCTCGACACAGCCGTCGTCGATAACACCAGCCACGGCTTTACCGGCTGGCAATACGAAACCTTGGACTTCACCGCAACTGGCTCCAATGAAGTGCTCTCGTTCCTCGCTGTCGGCACTCCCTCTGGCGAGCCGCCCTTCTCTCTGCTTGACGGTGTCTCGCTCAACGATGTGACGCCTACGCCGGAGCCCGGCTCCTTTCCGCTGCTCTTCACTGGCTTGATAGGCGGCCTGGGTGTTCTCCGGTCGAGAAAGTGGCTCAAGCGCTGATTGTGAGGAATTGATCTCGTACATCGCTCTTAGATATCAAAAACGGGGCAGCACGCACCCATCGCGCTGCCCCGTTTTAAATTCCCGGTATCCATCTCAAGGTATAGACGCAGCAAGCGTTTGGCACGCCTTTACCCGGAAGGCGTTGCAGCCACTGCCACGGTCTGAGTCGACAACGCTGGCCGCACCAGTTCAGCAGGCCAAATATAAATTGCAAGGCGGCGCGAGTAGTGCAAGACCGGCAAATGGTTAGGCAGGCAAATCCCGATCGCCGAAGCCAGGTCGTTCCGCTCGATTTCCGCCTCCGCTTCTTCCAGCGGCCACGGGACGTGATGGATATTCGACCGAATCGGCTGCCCGAGCCGATTGCGCGTAAACAGGCAGTATCGCTCTGTGAGAAAATTCTCGAGCGTCCCGCTCCGGTTCTCCGCTAGCCTTCGCGTAGGCCCCAACCCCCGATAACGCGCCTTGAACACCACCGGCTGGCCCGAGAACCGCCTCCGGCTATAGAACGAAAACTCGCGCTCCGACCTCTGCTCCAGCCGCATCTCTGCCCAATAGTAGGGGAGGTTATAGAAAGTGCGCGCCGCCGCCACCGCCAGCAGGTTGCTCGCGTCCAGGGAAAAACAATACATGCCCCTCGTTCCGGTGTATTCGTCGCGGACGTACGTGCGCAGATTCAGATCAGGAAAGCTGCGGGCTCCAGGGATCGGGGGCACTCCACGGATCTTGATCCGGTCCAGCCAGAACGGCACCACCCCCAGCCACGCGGACCCCTCAAAAGTGTCCACATGCAGGCCCTCTGGCAGCAGCGCCGCCAATTGTGCCGCCGGAACCGGCCAATGCGCGAACAGCAAATCGTTCCAACGCTGGGTCATTGCCCAGCGGCCAGAAGGCAAAGGCCGCGGCCTGTGCGAAGTGCGTACCAAATACTCCTGCATCGCCTACTCCTGCTTAACCCGATCGCGCGCGGCCTGTTCCCGTCTCCCCGCCTTCTACAGTTCCGCTCATTCCGTTACGCGCCCGCGCTCACTCAGGATGCACAACCCCGCTGAACCCCAATGCCGTATTCTGTTCGCGAGCCTACTCAAATGTCCAGTGAAAATTTACACCCTCCCGGCGCCCGCAATCAAACCGACGTTTTCGCCGTCCACGGCGCCGACCCTGAAGTCCTGGCCTACGCCATGGCCAAGTACTCCCGCTCGGCCCTCTCTATGCGCGAGTCCCTCACTGAGATCAGCGCCCAGCGCGCCGAGCAGTTCCTCAACACCTTTTACTTTCAATATGGCCACCGCTCCATCGCCGACCTGGCCCATATTGCCTTCGCGGTCGAGCGCCTCAGCCTTATGGCCGCCATCGTCCTCGTAGACGAACAGCGCTGGGATGGTCAGGAGCGATCGACACGCTATCAAAACTTCCTGAAGTCAGGCTGGTACTTTCCTGATTTTGGACAAGATTCAACTTCCGGCCAGCTTTACGCCAAAACCGTTGAGAGCCTGTTCGCCACCTACCAGCGCACCACTGCTGCCGTCCTTGAAGCCCTTCGCCGCCGCGTTCCGTGCCCCGAGGCTCTCAAGCCCGACGCTTACGAGCGAACCCTCAAAGCCCGCGCATTCGACGTAGCCCGTTATCTGCTCCCTCTGGCCACCAACACCTCCCTCGGCCAAATCGTCAGCGCCCGCACCCTTGAAACCCAGGTCTCCCGCCTTCTCTCCCACCCAGCGGCCGAGATCCGCGACCTGGGCCTCAAACTCCGCGACGCTGCCACCGGCCCTGCCTGGAACGTCAACTCCCAGCCCGCGGTCGCCTTCGTCGAAATGCTCGCCGCGCTAGACTTCGAAGCAGCGCCCAGCCTCGCTTCCGAAGCCGCCCAGCTTCTGACTCGCGAAGTCCGCACCGCTCCCACCCTGGTTAAATACGCCCAGCCCAACGACTACGTCACCCAAACCCAGGCCTGCCTCGCACAGGCCGCCGCCGAGCTTCTCGTCGAACTCCCCATCGCCGATGCCCCGCTAGTCGACCTCGTCGAGCCCACCGAAACCCTCGAAGTCGAGCTCGCCTCCACGCTTTTATACTCGGCTGCCCACCACCCCTATCGCCAGATTCGCGATCTCGTCGCCCAACTCCCCGCCGCCCGCATCGCCGAAATCGTCGAGCTCGGCCTGCGCCACCGTGGCCGCCACGATGAAGCCCTGCGCGTCTTCCACGCCGGAGCCGCACTCCGCTTCGACATTCTCATGGACGTAGGCGGCTTTCGCGACATGCACCGCCATCGCCGCTGCACGCAGATCATCCAGTCCTTCACCACACTGCACGGCTATGAAATCCCCACCTGCGGCGACCTGGGCCCAGACGTAGACATCCTCACGGAGGCCGGCTGCCACGCCGATTTCCTGTCCGCCTCCGATGCCGCCCATGCCGCCAGCACCCAAATCACCTCCAGCACCGCCCCGGAAGCCGCTCAGTCCGCTCTCTACCTGCTTCCTCTCGCTACCCGCATCCGGTCTTTGTTCAAAATGGATTTTGCCGAAGCCCAATACATCATCGAACTCCGCTCAGGCCCTGCCGGCCATTTCAGCTACCGGCGCGTCGCCTGGGAGATGTTCAAGGCCGTCCAGCGTCAGCACCCAACCCTCGCCCGGCACATACGCGTCACCGACTTCACGAAGCCCATTGACCTCCTCCAGCGCTGACCCGGAGCACGCGTCGCAAATCCGCAAACTTTTCGGTATTCCACCCTCACCGTACCATTGGTTTTGTGGCTAAGGTAAGACTCGCAATTGCATCCCAATCCATCGGGGTAAATATATTTGCATTCCATCGCTAGTGCTATTGCATCCTGCACCGAACACCTTTAATATGCGTCAATTGACGCCCATGACCCGCGCAGCTTCCAGCATGACGATTTCCACTCCCGCGCCGCCCTCTCCACTGCCCGGTCCGAGACTGCGCGTGGGCAAGGTGTGCGTGGCTATTCAAGCCGCCACGCCGGCCGAGATGATCGAGCGGGCCGAATCCGCACTTCAGGATTCCAAATCCGTCTCGAAGTTTCTCGAGTTTCGCCTGGATTCACTGCCCAAACCATCGGTTGCGCTGCCCAAGATAAAGGAGTTTCTGGCCGGGCATCGCGACCTGACGGTGATCGGCACCTGCCGGCGCAAGCAGTTCGGCGGCAACTTCGCGCAATCCTTGGGCGCTGAGCTTGAAGTGTTGTTGGCAGCCGCCGAGGCCGGCTGCAAGGTTGTCGACCTCGAAGTCGAGTCGGCTGAGGAGGCCAAGCCGGCGCAACTCGCACAGTGGCGCGAGAAGCTGCGGGTTGCGGGCGCGGCGCTTTTGGTGAGTTACCACGACTTCACCCAGACTAAGAACCTGGAGCAGGCGGCCAGGCGCATCGAGGCATTTCAGCCCGACTTCGTCAAAGTGGTTTCCACGGCCCGATCGCTCTCGGATAATCTGGCAGTCCTGCGACTCATCGAGGACCGGTCGCTCTCGGCGCACATTGTCGGCATTGCCATGGGCGAGGAGGGCATTGTGAGCCGGGTCCTGGGTCCGAGAGCGGGCGCGGCTTTCACCTTCGCTTCTTCGTCCGAGAGCGACGCAACTGCACCCGGCCAGGTGACGGCGCGGACGTTGCATGATCTCTACCGTGTCGAGCATCTTGACCAGGCGACACGCGTTTTTGGCGTGGCCGGCAACCCCATCGCCCACTCGCTCTCGCCGCTGATGCAGAATACCGCCTTCCGCCGCGAAAGCGTGAACGCCGTGCTGCTGCCGCTCAAGGTCCGCACGCTTGCCGACCTGCTCACCCTTGTGCGTGAGCTTCCGCTGGCCGGCGTAGCCGTCACCATGCCCCTCAAACAGGAAGTCTTACCCCACCTGGCCAATATGGACCCGCTGACCGGCCGCATCGGCGCCTGCAACACCCTGCGCACAGGAGCCGACGGCAAGCTCTACGGATTCAATACCGATGTGGCTGGGGTGGTTCGTCCGCTCGAAAAACGGCTCAAGCTGAAGGGTGCGCGCATCGCTGTGCTTGGCGCTGGAGGAGCGGCGCGTGCCGCCGTCTTCGGTTTGGTCGCGCAGGGCGCTGAAGTCTTCATCGTCAACCGCACCCACGAGACGGCCGTCGCCCTCGCCAAAGAGGCTAAGGCTAAGGCGTTGAAGCACGAGCAGTTGGCCAAAAACAGCTTCGACGTACTGATCAACACCACCCCTTGCGGCATGACAGGCGGCAAGCAGGCGCTGCCCGTTGAAGAGAACGAACTGAACGCGGAGCTTGTCTTCGATATGGTCTATAACCCGCTGGAGACGCCCCTCCTGAAGCTCGCCAAGGATCGCGGCATTCCCACGATCAGCGGCCTGGAAATGTTCGTGCAGCAAGGCGCCCGCCAGTTTGAAATCTGGACTGGCAAACCCGCTCCCGAAGCGGAGATGCTGCGGGTGGTGGAGCTGGCCCTGCGCAAGCGGGGGTAAGGCCTGGACCTCGTAACTCTTTGAGGAATTAGAAGAACCCACCCGGAAGCCCGCGGCGCTGCGAAAGCTCGGTGCGTTAGAGTTTGCAACCTCGACGACAGAGGCAGCCCGACTAGTTGTATGATGCCAGTCAGAAACCTCAAGTCTGAAAACTCAACGAACGGGAGAAACGGATGCTCTTAAGGCGGCGTGTGTTCATTCTGGCGGTTGCGTTACCAATCATGGCGATGACGACCGGATGCAGATCCTATTCTCCCGATGCGGGACATGAGGTGGTTCTTGTCGAAAAGCCGTTGATTTTCGGTCATGGCGGCATTGATCCGGAGCCAGTGAGAACTGGGCGTACTTACACGGCATTGACTACGGACGGCATCGACGTATACATGCAACCCAAGAAATACGAAACAGAGCTTCCAGACACAATGACCAAAGACGGCGTTCCCATCACATTTCATGCAATTATGGTGCTGAAGGTGACGGATTCTGTTCCGCTTATCAAGAATTTCGGCCCCGACTGGTACCAAAACAACCTCGAAGAACCATTCAAGACGATGATTCGGCAAGCTGTGAGAAAGCGGGGCATGAACGAAACCGCCATAAGCACTACGGCGCTGGACGACATCGACAAAGAAATCCACGATCAGCTTATCCAATTCATCAAGGAGAAGAGTCTTCCCGTCGAGCTTGTGACGATGACAGTTGGGAGGGCCAACCCCCCTGATTCGGTGAAGAATCAGCGCATCGAGACTGCTACCCAAGAGCAGCGGATTCAGACCGAACAACAGACAAAGCTCGCCGAAGACCAGCGCAAAGCCGCTGAAACAAGTCGCGCCGACGCCGACAACGCCTATCGTGAATCGATGCACCTATCGCCCGAGCAATTCATTCAGCTCGAAACGATCAAAATGCAGAATCAAGTGTGTGGCCCCAACGGCAAGGCAACCTGTACATTCATCCAGAATGGAGCGGCGCCCGTTTACAACCTCAACAAATAGCCAAGCCTGATCCTTGCCGCAATCGTTGCGGAAACGGCTTGAATTTGCGAGGTCAACGTCACAACGACCCGCCCGGCATCAGCCCCGCAATGGTCCGCATGGGCAAAACCAGCCGCATCGATTCGGGCAAGGGAATGAACCCATGCGCCTGATAGAACCTGGCCGCCCTCTCGTCTATCGCGTCCACCACAACCATGGAGGAACCAACTACCCCGGCATTCTCATACGCCTTGGCGAGCGCCCGCGCCAAAAGAATCGATCCAATACCCCGCCCTTGGAGTTCTGCGCTCACGGCTAGCCTCCCGAGCAAGGTCGCACTTACGACCGGGTACTGGGGAATGTGCTTCCGCGCTTTTTCAGGAATAACTACGGGCGGCAGTCCGTAGGCGCACAGGGTAAAGTAGCCGGCAATCCTGCTTGGCGAATCCACCGGCGAGAGAACAAAAACCGCATTGGCCTTGCGGCGCATGTCCTGCGATGCCTGCGTCTTGAGGTAGACATCAAGGCTCTCAACTCCACATTTGAAGCCGTCCGTGTCATGTTGCTTGCAGAGCGGATCAAGCCGGTAGAGAACCTCTTCCCCCTGCCCCATCAGCGGACGACCCGCTCCTCTGCCGACCCGAACGCTCGCCTGAGACGCGCGTTCGGTTCGGGAGCATGGATCAAGGCATCGAAGAAGACTTCCCGGTCACGCTCTGAAAGCACAAGGCTCTCGTGCCGGGCAATCGCCTCTCGCGAGGCTTGCGCCAGCGCCGACAGGCAAAAATCCGTCAGGCTGCGCCGTTCCAGCGCCGCCGCGCGCTCCACCTGATTCTTGGTCTCAGCGTCTACGCGAAAACCGAGCCTAGTCCCACGCGCGCGGCGTTCCTCCGCGCTTACAAATGCCGGCACGCCAGGCGACGGGTCTTCGCTGCGAGGGTGGAAGGTTGGGGTCTGAGGCATGGAGTCTCTCATGATCGGCAATTCCAAGTGTACGTCCAATGATAGTACAAATCAAGATCGCTTTGAATTGTCGAAGAAATGTGCCGGATCGGGCCGTCAGCTTGATCTACTTGGTCTTCTTCTTCCCCGGCTTGGCCGCCTTGGGCTTGTCGCCTTCCAAGTGCCCCACGGGGATCGGGCCCATGTCGGGACCGGTCCTTTTGACGGTGGTATCGATCATCACGTAGCTGACCGTGCGCGTGGAGGCAGGGCGGGTGATTCCTGTGGCGGGATCGGTGGAGACGCTCTCGCCGTTGGCGATCTGAAAGCTGAAAGTGGGTACCTGGCTGCCGCCGGGACCAGGCTGGAATCCCGTGCGCACCGGCAAATAGCCCTGGATGGGATGCAGCCGGTAAGCCGTCTCATAGCGATGGCGCTTGAGGCTCCAGGTAAAGACGCGGATCTGGTCGAAATCGAAGGCCAGGCCGGACTTGGGCGGGCTGAGGACGGTCACGTACTCGGGAATCGCGCTGCTGGGCGTGTCGGAATCGGGATCGGTAACTTTGGTCAGCACGTAGGCGCCCACGATCCGCTGGCCTTCGGCATAGATGCCGATCGAGTCCGGCACATCCACATCCACGCGGCCTGAGAGCAGCCAGCCGACATGGCCCTGGTCGTCGCGGACAAGCCACCAGTCTTCCATGATGACGGGCGGAGCAACAGGAAGGCTCGAAAGCGGCTCTGCGTCCGGGGACGCCGGAGGTGGCGGCTTTGTAACGGCAGGGGCGGCAGGAACCGGAGCCTTTATTGAACCAGTCGCCGGCGATGGGCTGCTCCCCGTCAGAGCAGACTTCGGGGCTGGTGGCTTGTGCGGTGGTCCCAAACCTGCTGCGGCCGTCTTGGCGACTGAAGCGCGGGCCAAGAGCTGTACCTTGGCGTTCGCGGCCAGCAGATAAAAATGGTCGGTGTCGCGGCCGGGGAGGATATGCAGATAAATGTCGTCGCGGACGACGGCGGTGGCGACCACCGGATCCTGTTTGTGTTGGGCTGCGAGCTGGACAAACGTGTCGTTGGTTTTGGCGTCGATGACGGCGCGCTCTTCAATCCAGCCGATCTCGTTCTTTTGAGTTTTGACCTTGAGGAAGCGCCGGCCATGCTCGAGGACTTCAAGCGCCTGCCCGTTCGTTACCTGAGCCACGCGATTGGAGACGGCGGCTACCCGGTCCTTGAGGTACATCTGGCGGGCGGAAACATACACCATGTCGTGCTGCTCATGGTGAAACCGGGCGCATCCGCAGACAAGTGCGGCAAAACTCAGAGCCAGAATCGCAGACAGCGCCGCCAGCGAAGGCACAGAGGCCCGGAAGCGCGGGACGAATGGGACGAGGGAGTTTGGAGATCGCGTGAACACAGCCGGTGGCGTTCCTCTTGAGGATAGCAGAATCAGAGATCAGAACCCTGATCTCTGATTCTGCGCTTACGGCGCTGCCGCGATAGCGGCTGCTCCCACGGGATCGGTTCCGGTGGCCACTGAGAGAACCGAGGTGAGCGCGCCCGAGCTCATGGTGTATGCCTCAAGGTCGGGACTCCCTGCAAAATCGACAGCCAACAGGAAGCTTCCTTTGGAGTCCTCTGCCAGCCCCAGCTGGCCGGTGGGTCCAGCCGCGATAGTGCCGATCAAAGATAGCGATGTCGCTGAGACCGAGAAACTGGCGATATTGCCGGTCGAGCTGCCGCTGACGGATCGGTTGGCGACATAGACATACTTGCCGTCCGATGAGGGCAAAATGGCAGACGGTCCCGTTCCCCCAACTGCGTACGGGGAGCCGGCGCCGGTGAGTTCGGTGACTCCAGCACTGGCGATTGTGAAGGCCCGTAGCCCTCCCGATTGGGTCGCGGAAGGAAGCGCATCGGACTCGCCAACATAAAGCAAGAGGTTGCTGGGGTCCACGGCTACTGCATTGTCGCCGCCCAAAGAGTTCAGCACGCCAAAGTGGCCGGCGCGCCCAAACGGGTTGGCGTTGGCGGGGTTAAAGAGAATGAACTCCGTTCCGCCTACGCCCATTCCGACAAAGACATAACAATCGGAGCAGGAACTGGAATCATTCGGAGAGATCGCGAGTTGCGTCGGGGTGGAAGCGGGCAGACCACCGGGGAACTGTTGCTCGCTCTCATTGGCAGCGGTGAGCAAGCCCGTACTGGGGTTGATTGCAATGGCGTAGAGTTGGGTGGTGCCGGAGATGGCGTCCACCAGCCAGGAGTTGGTGGAGTCAACTTGCATGGTATTGGCCGCATCCGCCGAGATTCGCGTGCCGCTGTTACCCAGGGTTAGCGCGCCGCCCGATCCGATGGTGTAGAGGTAGATTCCGTTGGCCGTGCTTACATAAAGAAATTGGCCGTTGGGAGCCACGGTGATTGCGGAGGGCAGCGTGGCGGGGAGGGTTATGGCGCCGATGGTAGTCAGCTGGCCTGAGGAGATGCTCAAAGCGACGATCTGGTCTGTCGTCTGGTTCAGCACGTAGAAGACGCCGCTGCTGGTGGCCGCGGCGCTGCAGGTGCCCGAGGTCGTTGTCACCTCGGCACAAACTGTGGTGGTCTCGGCAACACTGCCTGATACGCCGGTCACCGTAATATCGTAAGCCCCGAGGGGCGCCGAGGACGTGGTAACGGTCAGCGCGGAGGTTACTGCCGTCGTGCTGTTGATCGAAACTGAAGTCGGAGAAAGACTGCACGTAGTGGAACTGACAACGGCCGTGGGCGCGGCTACCGCGCAAGTCAGCGTAACCGTCCCGGTAAACGAACTCCCCGGCGTCACGGTAATGGTCGAAGTGCCGGTCGCACTCTGGCCGACAGTGATGCTGCTGGGATTGCTGGAAAGGGTGAAGCTGGTGCTGCCGCCGCCCGGAGCTTGCCAGAAATCGCCGCAGCCAACCAGAAAACCAGCCAGCACAGGAGCCGTCGCCAGCAACAACAAGCGTTCCCATCTGCCTATCTTCATCTCCACTCCCTTGATGTGCGTCTCGTAAGCCCGTTCACAGGGTATCGCCTAGGCGCACGTGCCGTCTCATTCCCTCGTCACATGCGTGGCCTGACCTCTGCTCTGAAAAGAATGACGCTGGTGGGCGGGGATTCGTTCAGTGGGGTGATGTCATGGCGAGTATTTCCGGAGTTCTGGCGCCGAGAACGGTCGGGGTTTGACTTTGCGGGCTCACTCGCCCTGACGGGAGTCACAGCGCCAGGTCCAACGTCCATGCCTCGGAGTGTGCAGGCTCAAGGCCACACGCAAGCTCAGCCGGTATGTCGAGGCTTTGCTTCGACATACCAGTCCTCACCCGCTGCCGGTTCACCACTTCCGCTACCTAGACCTCGAAGCGCCTAAACCTCGATCGTTTCCTCGCCCTTGCGCCAGCCGCAGGGGGTCAGTCCGCCGTTCTGCAAGGCGTCCAAAACGCGCAGAACTTCCTGCGGATCGCGGCCCACGGAGAGATCGGTCACATAGACGAAGCGGATCTTGTTTTCCGGGTCCACAATGAACGTGGCGCGCTGGCTGACGCCTGCGTTGAGGTCCAGAATTCCCAACTGTCCGGAGAGATCGCGCTTGATGTCGGAAAGCATGGGGAAAGGCAGGTTCCTCAGAGAAGGCTGCTCATTGCGCCAGGCCCAGTGAACAAATTCGGAGTCGATGCTTCCGCCCAGAACCTGCGCGTCGCGGTCGGCAAACTCCTGGTTCAGCTCGCCAAAGGCGGCAATCTCAGTCGGACAGACAAAGGTGAAGTCCTTGGGCCAGAAAAAGTAGACCTTCCACTTGCCTTCAAAGCTAGATTCGGTAATGGGCTGGAACGCTTTCTTCAGGTCAAGATCGACCACTGCGGTCAGTTCGAAGGAAGGGAATTGTTCTCCAACAGTCAGCATGGATAACTCCTTTAAAACATTTGATTTGTTGACGACATGCACGCCAGGTGACACAACCGTTGCATCGCGGCATCGCGCTGGCGACATCGAATACAACTCGCGCAAATCTTTGGTACTCAAGAGATGATCGGGGGCAGGCAAACGATTCCCGGTGCGGCTGAGAATTCTCCAGAATGTGCAACGGGACTGAATGGATCCAGGCTTGGATCCCGAACTTTCATCGCAATTTCACGTTTGCAACAGTGCGCGGAGCCCTATCCGTTGAAGGTCCGCAGCAGCGGCGGCGCGAAGATCAGATTTTGAGATCAATTTGGCCGGCCACCCGATGCCGAACGGCGGCGAAAGCGCTCGTCGACCGGCTGGCGGCCCTGAAAGCCCTGCTCGACTGTGTGCCAATGCTCGATGGCCGGCTCACCCATGCGCCAGCAGAGCAGAACCACCTCCTCTTCTACGCGGCAGGGAAAGTCCAGCAGGCCGCCTTCAAGATCTTTGACCTGCACCCCGATGGAATCCATCTCGGCAATGCTCTCGCGCACGCGTTGCAGATGGGTTTCCATCTCGGCGCGCTGTTTGGCCACGCTGGTTACGTCCACCTTCATGCCGCCCGAGAGATAGATGCGCCGCATCAGTTCAGATAGGCCAGACTCCACCTCCTCCGCCGCCTGTTTGCCTTCGATCGCGCGTTTCAGCAGCGATTCCAGCACCGGGAGCAGAGATTGCGCTTCGTCAAGAGTAAAGGTCTTCATGGCCCAATTCCTTGACCTACAGAATACGACGAAACATGGATTTCGTGCTGGTCGTTTCGGGACAGTTAGCGCGGTTGATTTCATTTCTTGGCGTCGCTGGACTTTGGCAGCGTCACCTGGCCAGATACCTTGATGGCGTTATCGTCGTCCTTGGTCTTCGCGGCATCCTGCTTGGTGATCGTGACACTGCCGTCGGTGACTCCAGCGGACTCGGGGACGCATTGAACCCCAATGCCGGAGGTCTCTTTCACATGGTCGTGGAGATACGCCGTTGCCTGGATGGAGACGCGGTAAGACGTCGAGGCGTCCGCCTTCGTCTTCGGGTCGGCCAGCGCCGTCACCACGCCTGCTGGCGCTCCGCTCGGCATCGGCCAGCCGGGCATGGGCGGCGTACAAGCGGCGGGCGGTGGGGGCGGAGGAGGTGTCCTGACAGCTTCCGGGCTAACCACGCCAACCGCGGGGGCGGAAGCCGCCAGAGCCGTTACCTTGGCACTTTCAAACGAGGACACATCTCCCGCGAGTGAGCCAATTGTGCCGAGAATCGTGCTCCAGGTCTGGTCGTTCACCGCCACGTTGCCCTCACTGAGCGTTCCATCGGCATTGAGCTTCGTGTCTGCCGAAGCATTGCCAATCCACGGCGTTCGGGTGTTCATGTAGTAGACGTGTTCATAATCGACCTCGGTGACTACGTTGGCGGTGTTCACCAGGCGCAGGAGATCCCCGTTGCTTTCGCCATCGGCAAGGTGCTCGCAGCCACCAAGGCTGGCTGTCTCCTCGCAATAGACCTTTCGTTCGCTGTCTCGCGCTTCATGAGCCACCGTTTCCCATTCAGCAGACACGTCCCTCGGGCATAGGGTTCCAAGGTCGCTTTCCCCCCGCGCTGCCGCAAGGGCATTCAAGTCCTTCAGCAGTTTCTCCAGATTGGAGTTCGTCCCCTTAGATCCGGTGTTATCGATCAAGTAAGACCTGGAGATGACGATGTTGCGGCTCGCGGCGGGCTTGTCTCCCGCGAGGACATCGACCTGGAGCGTAATTCGCGGCTCCGCCCAAACAGTTTCGCGCTTGCACATTCCCCGCTTCACGTAGAAGGGGACTCCGGGAAGATCGGTAGGGCTGGCGGTCAATGGGGGCGCAGCGTTCGCTGCGCTTACGTTCACCGTGGGATGGCCGCATCCAGTTGCAAGCAACGAAAGAGCTGCGACGCCCGCAGCGGCAAAACAGATACTGAATATAGTGCGAACATTCATTTCAGCGTCCTCTCGAACGGCAATCGCAGCGCGCAGATTCCGCGCCAAGATTGCCGCGAGAGAAAGCTTAACCCGGTTTTTGTAGGAATGAAAGAAACTTTTCGTCTACCCGATCTCCAGCATCCTATCCAGCGCGACTTTTGCCCACCGCTTGACGCTTGGCCTCACCTGAATGCGATTGACGACGCGGCCCTCGACCAGGTTTTCGAGTGCCCAGGCCAGGTGGTGCGGGCTAATGCGATACATGGTGGTGCAGAGGCAGCCGGTATCGTCCAGGGTGATGACTCGCTTGCCTTGCTCGGCAAAGCGCCGGGCCATGCGGTTCACGAGGTGAATCTCAGTGCCGACAGCGAACATCTGTCCCGCGGGAGCCTGCTCGACCAGCGCAATGAGCCGCTCCGTGGAGCCCAGAGCGTCGGCCTTCTGGCAAACCTCCCAGCGGCACTCGGGATGAACGATGACCTGGATGCCGGGATACTTGGCGCGAACCTGATCGACATGGCTCGGCAAAAAGCGCAGATGCACCGCGCAATGCCCCTTCCACAGCACGATACGGCTGGCGGCAAGAGTCTGCTTCGTCTGGCCTCCCTGCAAGCCCCATGGATCCCAGACCGCCATCTCGTCCAGCGGGATCCCCATCGCGAAGCCGGTATTGCGGCCCAGGTGCTGATCGGGCAAAAAGAGGATGCGCTTGCCGCGTTCAAAGGCCCAGCGGAAGGCAGCGTCGGCATTGGAGGAGGTGCAAACCAGCCCACCTCGCTCGCCGCAAAAGGCTTTGATGGCGGCGGTAGAGTTCATATAGGTCAGCGGCACGGTCTCGTCGGCAAGGCCCAGGCGCTCAAGCGCCTCCCAGCAGGCTTCAACCTGAGAGATCTCGGCCATGTCGGCCATCGAACAGCCCGCGTTCAGGTCGGGCAGGATCACCTGCTGGCCGGCGTGGCCCAGAACGTCGGCGCTCTCGGCCATGAAGTGCACACCACAGAAAACAATGTACTTAGCGTCGGTTTCCGCCGCTATCCTGGAGAGCTTGTAGCTGTCGCCGGTGAAATCCGCGAAGCGGATCACCTCGTCTCGCTGGTAGTGGTGGCCGAGCAGCAGCGTGGTCGCGCCCAGCTTGGCGCGAGCCTCCGCAATGCGCTCATCCATCGTGTGGTCGGGGAGCGCAAGATAGTTTTCGAGGCTGCAAATATCGCCAGCCTCCGGCGCAATCGCCGGCAATTCGTCAAGGACCAGGTTCACTGTACTCCGCCTTCAGTCCAGCTCGCCCTTTGTGGGCAGCGGACGGGGATGTTGAAAGCTAACGAGGCCTGCAGTGGATGCGCTGACCGCTCCTGAACTGTTCGGCGTCAAGCCAAACCTCCCAGAAGAGCCCCCATCCACGGGGTTGTTGCAGCCCTTTCACACTTAGACGCGGTCCAAAGCCGGCGGATTCGAGGAAAATCCGGTCCGGCAAAAACCGCTTCCAGTGTTTGTATTGTAACGCAGACGTAACAGTTGCCCAAGAGGTATGTAGTTCCGCCGCGTCTGAAATCGTATCCACATCCTGAGTGAGACAATTCCGAAGGAATCGCGGAAAGTTCTACACTGGCCGTCCAATGTGCGTAGTCGCTGACGGGTCGTGGTATGCCGCGCGTCCGCCAACGCTCATCATGAATCCCAAGAAGCGCGTAGTCTGGGTTCTTGGGAGCATTCATGCGCCGCATCGTTCTTGGCATTCTTGCAGTCCTTATCGTTGCCATCGCCGGCGTTTACGCGATCTTTGTGCGTGACCTGGCGGCTGCACGCGCCCGCCTCGCCGGCCGCAGCCAGACGATAGAGACGTCCTTCGGTACGTTGGAATACGCCGTGATGGGGGAGGGCGAGCCGATGCTGATCGTCCACGGCGCCGAAGGCGGCTTCGATCAAGGCCTCGACATGACCGGCGCGATGGCCGGGCACGGATATAAGCTGATCGCTCCATCTCGTTTTGGCTATCTTCGTTCGACCATGCCCGGCAGCCCTACGACCGCGATGCAGGCCGATGCCTATGTTCAACTCCTCGACCATCTGGGAATTGACAAGGTGGTCGTCGTCGGCATCTCTGCCGGCGCCTGGTCGTCCACGCAGTTCGCCATCCGTCATCCGGAACGATGCCGGGCGCTGGCGCTCCTTGTCCCCGCCGATTACTTGTCGGCAGGGACGACCATCCATGGTGGCGCCGTCGTCAGCGCGATGGTCCACTCCAATTTCGTCGCCTGGGCACTCTTGAAACTGATGCCAATCATGCCTGGCGGGATGACCCGGATGATGCTCGGCACAGACTTGGCCGTTGTTCGCGCCGCCGACCTCAGCGAGAAGGCGCGAGTGCAGCAAGTTCTGGATCGCCTTCTGCCGGTAAGCCAACGCATCGCAGGGATGAACTTCGACATCAAGACCGCTGCCACCAGTGAGCCGTATTCCCTAGAGAAGATTGCCTGCTCGGTTCTTACCATCAGCGCCGAAGACGACAGGTTCGGCACGGCCACTCGGGCGAAGTATATTGCCGCAAGCGTGCCCGACGGAAGGGCCATCCTCTTTCCAACCGGCGGTCATGCCTTGGTTGGCCACTATGACGACGCCCTGCGCGAGGTCGCATCGTTCCTCCAGACAGTAAAGGAGCGACACCCTCCCAAGTGAGCTTCTTGGTAGCAGGGGAACTGTGCTCCGTGCGATGAAACCCATTGATCCCATGCTATTTGTGGCGATGGAGACCCTGGGCGAAAAAGGTCGTTTGTTCGCGCCGCGCGCGGGCAGGTATCATTGCTCTTCATGGGAACTCCGCCGACAATTCAGTTTGCCAGCCTGGGCATGGCAGACTCGCTGATCCTGATGGTGCTGGCGCTGGTGGTCTTCGGGCCGCGGCGGCTGCCGCAGATTGGCCGCCAGATCGGCAAGCTGATGTACGAGTTCCGCAAAGCCTCCAACGACTTCAAGTATCAGATGGAAGAGGAGTTGCGCAACGCCGAGGATGCGGACCGGCGCAAGAAGGAAGAGGAACGGCAACGGGCGCTCTCGGCTGCCACGCTGGCGCAGCCGGCTGTGGATTCCCAGGTCTCAGAAGTGAATCCTCACCCCAGCGACGAAGACCTGTCGCCGGGGACCCCGAGACCTGAGGCGTCCGATCAGGTTGGGATAACCGCAGCCGATAGCCCCTACCCTTACGAATCTGTTTACCCCACGCTGACACCGCCTGCTGCCGAAGTTCCTCCTGAAGAGACCTATCCCCGCATTCAGCCGCCCTCGACTGGCGAGCAGGTGCCTGCGGCGCGGCCATGGAGCCTGGAAGAGGAGCTTGAGAAGGTCTCGGTAGCTACCACTGACCCAGGTACTGACGCAGGAACCGGCGTGACCCCATCGGATGGGCAGCCAGAGCAAATCAACTCCGCCACGGAGCAAACACACAATGGTTGATCCCGCGGACGCAATCGGCAAGGCGCGGGAGGCGGTAGCTCAGCGCGTGGAACTCCCCGGCATGAGCCTGATGGAGCACCTGGAGGAATTGCGCCGCCGCATCGTCCACTCAGCCATCTACCTTGCCTTGGGCTTCGTCGCGGTCTGGGCATTCCATGATCGGTTCGTCGGTTTTATACAGGCGCCGCTCAACCACATTGGCAAGACGCTCGTCTTCACACACCCCATGGACCCGTTGAACCTGGATCTACAGGTTTCCTTGGTCGGCGGAGCGATTCTGGCCTCGCCCTTCATCCTCTTCCAGGTGTGGCTGTTCATCGCGCCGGGGCTCTACCAAAAGGAGCGGCGGTTCGTGGTGCCCTTCATGCTGGCCACTGTGGGGTTGTTCCTGGGCGGCGCTTCCTTCGGCTACTACTATGTGCTGCCCGGAGCGCTGAAAATCCTGATCGTGGACTTCGGCCACAACTTCACCTCCATGGTCACCATCGAGGAGTACAGCAGCTTCTTCCTCTCCATCATTCTTGGCCTGGGCATCAGCTTTGAGATGCCGATCCTCATCTTCTTTCTGGCCATGTTCGGAATCGTCAGCCCAAGATTCCTTTGGAAGAACATTCGCTACGCGATTCTGGCCGTCTTTCTGGTGGCGGCTGTCATCTGCCCCAGCCCCGACCCGTGGACCATGTGCATCTACGCCGTGCCCATGCTGACGCTTTATCTCGTCGGCATCGGCGTCGCCTGGTGGGTGCATCCCTCGCGCCGCAAGGCCAAGGAAGCCAAGGAGGCGGCAAAATGATTTTCTTTTCGTTGCGGAGGAGGGCTGTAGCGGAGATTCTGGGTGCCCCATCCTTGCCGCGTCCTTGTTTTTGCGCCAAGGGTGGGAGAGCACAACACTCCACCAGGATTCCGCTCGTGCGGAGAGCCGCAGCGGCTCTGCTTTTGTTCGCGCCCCTTGCCCTTCCTGCCCAGCCGCACTTCAACGGCCCCAAGGCACTGGAGTACGCCCGCCAGTTTGTCGCCATCGGCCCGCGCTGGCCCACCAGCCCAGGACACCTCAAGGCAGAGGAGTTTCTGCGCAACAGGTTCAAGCACGACCAGCTCGAAGAAGACACCTTCACGGCCAACACGCCCATCGGTCCCGTCGCCATGCGCAACTTCATCGTGCGCTTCCCAGGCAAGAAGAACGGCGTCATCGTGCTGAGCACGCATTACGAGACCAACTACCCGCTCCGAACCATCAACTTTGCGGGCGCGAATGACGGCGGCTCGACCACCGGACTGCTGCTGGCTATCGCTGACCAGTTGCGCATGGAATCGGCGCGAGGCAAGACGGGCAAGATGCTCGATGGCTACTCCGTCTGGCTGGTCTTCTTCGACGGAGAAGAGGCCATTCAGAGCTGGACCGCGTCCGACTCGACGTACGGCAGCCGCCACCTGGCTGCCAAGTGGGGCAAGGACGGAACCCTTGGCCGCATCAAGGCTTTCATCCTGGCCGACATGATAGGCGACAAGGATCTCGATATTCAGCGCGAATCCCGCTCGGCGGACTGGCTGGTCACTCTCATGACGCAGGCCGCCAACAAGTTTGGCTATGGCCACCACTTCTTTCAGACCGAGGAAGCAGTGGAAGACGATCACCTGCCCTTTGTCGAGCGCGGCGTGCCCTCGATCGACGTGATCGACCTGGACTACGGCCCCAACAACAGCTACCACCACACCGCCCAGGACACCATGGACAAGATCAGCGCCCGCAGCCTGACCATCGACGGCGACGTGTTTCTGGAGACGATTCGGCTGATCGATTTGAAATAAAAATTGAGATCAGGGGTCAGGGATCAGCCGGGTGCCCCACCTTCGCTGTCATCCTGAGCGACCCTGAGCGAAGCGACGGGGAGTCGAAGGAGCTGCGTTTTGTTCTATATGGGCATGTTTGTATTCACTACCACTATCGAAAGCGCCGGATCGACCATTCCCATCAGGCCAGGAACCACTCCCACTGCTCCTCGGTGAGCGGCACCACCGAAAGCCGCCCGATGATGACCAGCGGGGAGTTGGCAAAGAGCGGCTCGGCCTTGATGGCGGCCAGCGTCTTGGGCTGCTTGAGCCGCTTGCCCGCCTTGACCTTGACGATGGGCACCTTGGGATCGGTTGGGTCCACGCTGACCACCGTTCCCGTCCCCACCGCGGTGCGCTCGTCGCCGGTGTGGTAGAAGATCCACTTTGTCCCCGACTTCATCTCACGCAGGTACTTCACGGCAGTGGGGTTGGTCACGCCATCCCAGATCGTCTCCTTGTCGCCCAGGAAACGGTCGAAGGAGTAGACATCGGGTTCGGTCTTGAAGAGGAAGTAGGTCATGGGCGGTGGTCAGTGAACAGTGGGCAGTGGTCAGCGAAGGTTGATTAGTCAGTGACCGGGCCGCTAAGCTCCCGATCGTGCAAGCAGAATACACGAAAACTTCATTCGGTGAGGAGTAGAACTTCAGAGCACCTCAGTTGTCCACTGATCACCGTTCAGTGACCACTGCCCACTGTCCACTGTTCCTCCGTTACAATCAAATCAATATGATCCGATTTTCAACTGCCGGCGAATCCCACGGGGAAGCTCTCATCGCCCTCATCTCAGGGTTGCCCGCAGGCGTCCCCGTCGATCTCGACTTCATCAACCGCGAGCTATGGCGCCGCCAGCAGGGCTACGGCCGCGGCGGGCGCATGAAGATTGAAACCGACAAGGCCCACATTCTCAGCGGCGTCCGTCACGGGAAGACCATCGGCTCGCCCATTGCCATTGAAATCGTCAACCGCGACTGGAAGAACTGGGAAGAAAAGCTGCCGGTCGAGGCCGGCGATCCGGCCAAGCACCAGGCGGTCGCCTCGCCGCGACCTGGCCACGCCGACCTGGCCGGCGCGCTCAAATACAACTTTCCCGACGCCCGTTACGTGCTGGAACGCGCCTCGGCCCGCGAGTCTACCGGGCGCGTGGCCGCTGGAGCCTTCGCCAAGCTGTTCCTCCGCATTTTGGGGATTGAGATCGCGAGCCATGTCATCCGCGTGGGCCGCATCGAGCTTGATCGCGCCGCAGCATGGGACGAGATCGCAGCCGTTGCCGCCAAGGACGAAATCCTGCTCAGTTGCGTCGATGCCGCCACCGAAGCACGGATGAAGGAAGAGGTCGAAGAAGTTTCCAGGACCGGCGACACCGTCGGTGGAGTCTTTGAAGTGGTCGTCCACGGCGTTCCCGCCGGGCTGGGCACCTACGCCAACTGGGACGAGCGCCTCGATGGACTGCTCGCCTGGTCGGTCATGAGCTTGCAGGCCGTCAAAGCCGTCGAAATCGGGCGCGGCGTCACGGCTGCCGAGTCCTTCGGCTCGGTTGTCCACGATCCCATCCAGTACGCGGCGCAGCCAACCGGCCGTCCCACCCGCTTCACCCGCCCCCAGAACAATGCCGGCGGCATTGAGGGCGGCGTCTCGAACGGCGAAGACATTGTGGTTCGCGGCTACCTGAAGCCCATCTCGACGCTCCGCCGCCCGCTGGAGTCGGTCCGCTTTGACACCCGCGAGTCCACGAGCGCAAGCTACGAACGAAGCGATATTTGCGTGGTTCCGGCCGCCGGCGTGGCCGCGGAATCCATGGTTGCGCTGACAGTTGCGGGGCTCGCACAGCAGAAGTTCGGCGGCGACTCGGTGCTAGAAATGAAACGAAATTTCGACGGTTACATCGAACAGATACGGAGCTTTTGAAGCACAGAAATGATCCTCAAGATTGTCAAATATCCCGAGCCGATTCTTTCGCAGCCGGGCGAACCCGTGACCGAATTCAATGCCGAGCTGCGCAAGCTTGTGGCCGACATGTTTGAGACTACTTATGCCTCGCAAGGCGTGGGGTTGGCAGCGCCGCAGGTGGGTGTCTCGAAGCGATTGACAACCATCGACCTGAGCATGGGCAAGGAACCCAAAGACAAGCTGGTCCTCGTCAATCCCGAGATCATCTTCAGCGAAGGTAAGCTCTATGAAGAGGAAGGCTGCCTCAGCTTCCCCGATATCCGTGAGAAAGTCGTCCGCGCCGCCAAGGTTCGCATACGCGCCCAGGACGAGCACGGCAAGTGGTTCGAGATGGACGGAGAAGACCTGCTCTCCCGCTGCATGCAGCATGAGATCGACCACCTTGACGGCATGTTGTTCATCTTCCGCATGAGCGCCCTCAAGCGCGACCTCAATCTGCGCAAGATCCGCAAGATGCAGCGAGAAGGCAAATGGTAAAACCGTGAAGCTCGTCTTCTGCGGCACCCCCAGCTTCGCCGTCCCCACCCTCGAAGCATCGCTTGCGGCGGGCCATGATATCGCCCTGGTTGTCTCGCAGCCCGACCGCCCGGTGGGCCGCAGCCAGCAGCTCACTGCCCCTCCCGTGAAGCAAGCCGCCGCAACCGCCGGCCTGCCAGTCACGCAGCCTGAAAAGATTCGCAGCAATGCCGAGTTCCGCGCCCAGCTTGAGGCCATCACCCCAGACGCCATCGTCGTCGTGGCCTACGGCCGCATCATCCCGCCCTGGATGCTGGCTCTGCCGCGCCTCGGCTGCATCAACCTGCATGGATCTCTTCTCCCGAAGTACCGGGGCGCTGCGCCTATCCAGTGGGCCGTAGCCAATGGCGACGCCTTCACTGGCAACACCACCATGCTCCTCGAAGAGGGCCTCGACACCGGCCCTATTCTTCTCCAGCAGACCGTCGAAATTGGCCCGGACCAGACGGCTGTTGATCTCTTTGACATACTGGCCAAAGCCGGTGCGCCGCTGGTCGTCGAAACCCTGGCCGGCCTCGCCGACGGAACCCTTCACCCACAGCCGCAGAACCACGCTGGAGCCACATTCGCTCCGCTCCTCGACCGCGAAGACGGCCGCATGGACTTTGCCGCACGCACCGCAATCGAACTCAAGAATCGCTGGCGCGGATTTCAACCCTGGCCGGGCGCCTTTACCACTCTCGACGGCAGGAAGCTGATCGTTCACCGCATGGAAGTCGCCACCGCGCCGCACCCCGACGGATTGTCTATAGCAGAACCAGGCCAGATTCGAATCGAAGACCGTCGTTTCTTCGTCTGCTGCGCCGATCATACCTGGCTCGAACTGCTCGAAATTCAGATGGAAGGCAAGAAGCGCATCACGGCAGCCGAGTTCCTGCGCGGAAACCCGCTGGCTTCTGGCGCACGGCTCGGGGCCTCGATCTGATGACGGCTCCACAAAAATCCGGTGTCAGGAAAATTGCGCCGAAAAACCGTCCGGCAGAGATTTCGCTTGCTCGCAAGGCGGCCTTCAACGTCCTCCTGGCGGTCGAACGCGGCCACTCGCATTCAGACGACCTTCTTCGCAGCAGAGCTGTCGATTCGCTCTCCGCCCCCGATCGCAATCTGGCCACAGCCCTTGTCCTCGGCGTGCTCCGCTGGCAAATTCGCCTCGATCACCAAATCCAAGTCCTGCTTGCACACCCTAACGCCAAGCTCGACCCGGAGATTCGGATCGCCCTCCGCCTCGGCGCCTTCCAGATTCTGCACATGGACCGGATCCCCGCCCGCGCCGCCATCGACGAAAGCGTCGAGCTCTCCAAGCAGTCCGGACACCGCTTCGCCTCCGGCATGGTCAACGCCGTCCTCCGCAAGGTCGCAAGCGCTCCGGATGTCGTTTTTCCCGAGGAGTCCGCCGCCGAGCTAGCCCTTGCCTACTCCCACCCTGCATGGATGGTCGAGCGCTGGGCCGCCTTCTATGGCTTCGGAGCTGCTCGCAATCTCTGCCGCCACGGCCAAATCCAGCCCTCCCTCACCCTCCGCATTCAAGACCCTTCCGTTGCAGACGAACTCGCCGCCTCTGGTATTCAGCTTCAGCCGGGCGAACTGCTCACTGCCGCCCGCACCGTAGTCTCCGGCGACGTCACTGCAAGCGCAGCCTTTCAGGAGGGCCGCGTGCGCCTTCAGGATGAAGGCTCGCAATTGATCGCCGAACTCGCCAGTGCTGGCTCGGGGAATCTCAACCAAAACGCAAAAAGCATCGTAGATTCCTGCGCGGCCCCCGGCAATAAGACCCTGATCCTCGCAGAGCGCAACCCCCGAGCCCGCATCCTCGCCTGCGAATCCAGTCCCCAGCGCTTTGAGCCGTTGCGCCGGCGGCTCGCCCCTCTCGGCGACAAGATCGAATGCCGCCTCGTTGACGCCACGACGCTCGCCGAAGACTCCGCCTTCGACCTTGCCCTGGCCGACGTGCCGTGCAGCGGCACCGGTACCTTGGGCCGCAACCCCGAGATCCGCCACCGATTGCGTCCGGACGACCTGACGCGCCAGGCCGAACGCCAGCGCGCACTCCTTCTTGCCGCCCTGAGCGCCATCCGCCCAGGCGGCCGCGTCGTTTACTCCACATGCTCCCTCGAACCCGAAGAGAACGAGCAAGTCGTCGCGGCAGCGCTCGCCCAAACACCGGACGCGCACCAACTCTCACTCGAATCCTGCATCCAGACGCTCTTTGGCCAAGCCATCCTCACTGCATCCGGCGCAGACGGCCTGCGCCACTGCCTAACCCCCGAAGGCGCGATTCGCATCCTCCCTGGAGTCTTCCCCACTGACGGCTTCTTTGTTTGCCTGCTTGAGCGCCACCATGAATAGGCGAGCATGAGTCCTGGACCTCGCAGCGGCTGAAAAGCTGGTTGATCTGGGCGATTGGCGTCTTCGAGTCTTCGCCATCGATCCTGTCACAAATGAGTGATATTTCAACGATTTCCCGCGCCTCTCAGGCAGGATTTTCGCCCCCAAATTCCGCGCCGCAAACGGAACCTTCCCCCGTCAGAAAGAGGAAATGTTTTGGGACATTGCCCTGCAATAATTTGCGCATTGCCACTTTGGAGTATGCGCAAGCCGCTGAATCTAAATGTTCCGCGTTTGGCACTGGACTTGCACTTAAGAGGCCGTGCGCGATTGGGGCGTGTTGACAGGGGCTCTGTAGAACCTCCTGTGAACGCGTGGCTCTGGGTCTTATGAATCTTCCCCAAATTGGAGTCAATGCGCCAAATGCAGGGTGAAGGGTGTCTTGGTGCAAAGGACTGCTCCATGCACTACCGGTTCTGCAAGTTTCGTAGAGCAAACGATTTGAACCATGGGCCCTACCCTTTGGGCGAAGCCTCTCAAAGGGTGTAACCAGGACAAAACCCCCAGGGCGATTCTGAGGAGGAAAGCATGAAAAAGATCTCGTTAGGATTTCTCGCATTGGCATTGGCCCTTGCGATCACACCAGTTGCCTCGGCTGACACTGTCACCTTTGACATGACGTTCAGTGGCGTCGGAACAGCCCAATTTGGCGCCGCTACCGGTTCTGGCGTGCTGATTGGTGTATCCAATGGCCTCGGCGGCTATACGATTGAGAGCGGATCTGGAACGATGAATTTTGGCGGGATAATTTCGAACTTCACGGTTGAAGCGCCTGACACATCTATTGGATACCTCTCAAGTGGTCATTTTGATCTGCAAATGTCATCGGACGGAACGGCAGACAACACGATCAATCTGATTGCCGGCAGCAACGGCTTGTACACTATCCAGAGCAGTAACCCAGGTGCAGGATTGGGAATGTACCTCGGCAGTACGGACCCCCTCGAAGTCGAATTTGAAGGAAGCACCTCGCCCGGCGGCGGTGGCGCATATTTTGCTGATGCCGATGCTGCTGGGCAGGGAGATTTTGGCACTGCGACTACATTGATCATCAGCTCGACCCCAGAACCCTCCTCGTTACTCCTCCTCGGCACCGGACTCCTCGGTTTGGCATTTGTTGCCTTTCGCAAAGCCAAGCCGTCCGGCCTCACATTGAACCGATAGCCGTCTTCTTCCTTCTCGAATCGTACTAGGGCCCCGAAGCGATCCATTTCAATCTAAGACAAACCCCATCGTCCTGGTGGGGTTTGTTTTTTGCCCGCCTGCCAGGGTGCGCTCATCTGGCGGTCACGCGGCCTGTTTCACAAAACCTGCCCAGAGAAGTTCGCCTTGGGCGGGCAGAACGAACAAGCGGCGCCGGATCTGCATTCAGATCCGGCGCCGCTTGTTCTAATAGGGGCTTGGGTTGAGCTATACCTTGGCGAGGACGCCGCCGCCCAGCCGCTCCTTCAGGATTTCGTGACCGTGAGCCAGCAACTCATCCAAGGGTAGCTTCCCCGCCCCCACTTCAGCGAGAATCGCCCTCTGAGCGGCGTATTCTTTGTTCACGATACCGGCCTTCGATTGAAGCATCCGCCACGCCTTGCGGCGCTCCACGCAGAACATCACCAGTTGCCGCGAGAGGGCCCGGTACTCGGTTTTGCCGTGCTCTTCGTACGCGATGAAAACGCCGAAGTCGGGGATGAAGGCGCGGTGCGCGGGGTCGAGATAGCGGCGATAGACCACATCCTGTTGGGTAATGCGAACCAGCATGTTGTCCAGCGGAACCAGCTTGGCCGCCGCCTCCGGCTTGATCTTCTTGAGGTGGTTGCGGAAGCGGGCTTCGGTGGTGCACCAGTGGGCCACGGTGTAGCGCTGGATTTCGCCGGTGGTCTTGGATTTGGTCTCGTACCAATCCAGATCGATCGACGGATTGCCCTTGATGTCCAAAGCCTCCTGATAGGTTTCGCCGAGGCGCGGGTTGAAGACGAACTCGGGCACCCCGCGCGAGTCGCGCACGCGCTGGGCCTGGATGAGAGCCATATCGTCGGCCACTCCGTGCTCCGGCTGGCAGGTGGTGAAGGCCTGGATGAACATGGTGCCGCGATACTCAAGGCCGTCGAGAATGGCGCGGTAGAGTTTAGGCGCGTTGGCCATGGAGACCTGGGCTACGAAGGGCGAACCGTGCCCGGCGAGGAAGGTCTCGGCCACGGTCTTCTTCTCGGTGTTCTTGCCTTGCGTAGCGGCGCCGAAGACGTTCATGTCGTTGCCGCCCAGCATTGGAGTTGAATCTGAGTTCTGGCCGCCGGTGTTCGAATAGACCTGTGTATCGAGCATCAGAACCTTGACGTTGGGCCGGTTCTGCAAGATCACCTTGGACATGTTCTGGTAGCCGATATCGCCCATACCGCCATCGCCGCCGACCGCCCAAACCTTGGGCAGCTCGACGATCTCCTGGTCGGTCATCAGCGCGTCAGTGAAGTGGCTGAGGTGGTAATACTCTTCATCGCTAATCACCGAGGTTTCGCGCGTGAGCAGGAAGTCGGCCAAGCGCTCGGGGATGACGGAGCGGCGGGCATGATCGACGATGAAGCTTTCGCCCATGAGCCAGCCGACGGTGACGCCGTCCTGGAAGAGCGAGTTCATCCACGGGTAGGGGTGCGGATTGTTAGGCGCGGTGGAACCGTAGACCGTGTTGCAGCCGGTGTGCGCGGCCATGGCCATTACGCTCATGCCGTTGGCCAGACGCCCGTCCACTGCCTGAAGGTTCTTGTGGTTGAAGGCTTCGGTCAGCAGTACCGCGGCCACGGCCTCAACCAGCTCGGCGTCGGAGATGGGGCCGTGCTTTTTCTCGTATTCCGCGATACGGGCCTGCGTATCTGGGATGTCTTCTCCGCCGAGGCCGAGAACCAGATGCGCGATTGCCTGGCGAAGCAGATCGTACTCAGCGAAGTTGCGCGCTTTCAGGACAGCCAGCTTGGCGACGCCGGTCTTTTCAAGCTCGCCGGCCTTAGCCACAAAGCGGTCGCTCTTGGCATGGAAGACGGGGCGCATGTAGGCCTCGGTAACAGCGGCAATCGAGCGCAGCACACTTTTTTCGCCGCAACCAGCGCACGCGCCATCGCCTGAGACCAGCGCGTCGTAGTTGGTGCGCACCATGAGCATGTTGCGCAGTGTGGCTGTCTTCGAGTCCACCGGGTTAGCGGCGTTAAACAGGCCGAGGAACTTTTGCGAGGTGTCTGGCAGCAGGTCCAGAAAGCCGGTGCCGGTTTCGTGCTCGGCATTCACTTCCTCGGTCTCCGCAACCATCCTGAGGGCGTTGTGATCGCCGCAGGCGGTGACGCAGGCCGCGCAGCCCTTGCACAGATCGCTGACAAAGATCGAGAAGATGCCGCCCGAACCGGGACTCTTGCGCTCCGGCGAGCTGAAGATGGCATTCACCTTCTGGTAAGCCATGGGAACCTTGGCGATAATGTCGAAAAATTGCTGTTTGGATGCCGCCGAAAAACCATCCACCGTGTCGGTAACTTCGCGAAGGATGGTGGGCAGCGGCGTGCCCGTTTTCACCTCAGCCAACATGCGCTGGCGGGTGAGCTTCTCAATCTGTGGCAGCGCGTTCATCAGCTTGGTGCGTTCGGCCGGATCTGCGATGTAGTAGGAGACAGCGGTGGTGAGCAGCGTGCTCAGGTCTTGCGAGCAGTTGGGCAGCGCCGTATCCGGACACACCGAGATGCACTCCATGCACTGCGTGCAGTTTTCGGGAATGAAGAGCGGGGTCTCGCGCCGCGCCACATACTTCGAGGCTGTGTCTCCGGTAGCGGCGGCGATCATGCCCATTGCCGATAGCGGCGTGGCGGGCTGGTTATAGCCGTAGTGAGAGCGGAACTCGGCGTCGAAGTTGGCGACACTCGCCAGCGGGGTGCGCTTGGCCTGACCGGCCGGCAGAGCCGTGGAACGGCAGCCAGAGCCGCAGGAACCGCCGGCAGTGGCGAGCTCGATAATCGGCAGCAGCGCCACGCCGCGCAGGCTGGAGCGGTCGGCCGCAGCCAGAGCGCCGATCTTGATCTCCTTCACATGGTCGAAGCCCCTGAGCATGACCTCCATGTTGGACTCGACGACGGCATCTCCCAGTTTGCCGAACTTCTTTACATACTGCTTGTGGACAACGTCGCGATACTGCTCTTGGGTGATGCCGAACTCATTCAACAAACTGCTGACGGCGAAGAATGCGCCCAGAAAAGCGTTGCCCTGCATGCGCAGTTGCAGATCGGCGCGATCAGTAGCTTTCTTGGCGATCTCAAAGCCCGGCAGCGTGAAAACGCGAATGTTCTTATCGATGATCTGCTTGCGCGCCCACTGCGGCAGGCGCTCCCAGGCCTGCTCGCCTTCTTCGTCGGACTCCCAGACCAGGCTTCCGCCCTCGGCCATGCCGTCCAGCGGGTTGGTGTGAGTAAATGCCTTGGGGTCGCAGCAGAGAACAACCGTAACGTGGCGCAGGTCGCAGTTCACGCGAATGCGGTCTTTGGCGGCCACCATGAAATACGAGGTCGGCGCGCCCTTCTTCTCCGATCCGTACTTGGGGTTGGCAGAGACGTGAATCACTTCCTTGGGATTGCCCAGGTCGTCCTTGAGACCGTCGCGCTCGTAGAGCAGATCGTTGAGGTCGCCGATGATAGCGCCCAGATTCTTGCCGGTGGTGATGGCGCCCCAGCCGCCGATCGAGTGGAAGCGCACTGCAACAGCGCCATCGGGCAGCAGCGACGGCGTCTCGTCGCCGATGACCGCGTAAGGATGGTCGATGCCCAGCACAAAGAACGAAACTCCATCGGAGGCACGCTTGCCGTCGGTGCGCGCGCGGTTCGCAGTGGCGAACTCATACGCGCCGATGATGTGCTCGGGGCGGAAGTCGCGCGAGCCCAGCCCATAAGTGCCGGAGTAGATATGCGGTACTTCGTTCATCGCCAGTGCGGGCAGGCCTTCAGCGGCGGGATGGCCTTCGTATTGAATAGCCTTGGAGAGCGCGGTGCGAATGTCGCGGCCCAGCGGATTGTCTCCGGCCAGCGCCTCGTCGGTGCGCTCCAGAATGATGACGTTCTTCTTGCCCTTGAGCGCCGCAATGATGGCGGCTTCGGGGAAGGGGCGAATCACATTGACGTGGATGGAGCCGACGGTTGCGCCGCGCGTTTCGCGCAGGTAGTCCACCGCTGCTTCGATGTTTTCCGCAGCCGAGCCAAGGGAGATGAATACGGTGTCGGCATCGTCGGTCTTGTACTGGCTGATCAGGCCGTAATTGCGTCCGGTCAGCTCGGCAAAATCCTTGTAGGCATCTTCAAGGAATTGCAGGATCGGTTCGGCAAAGTTGTTGCGGCGCGCCACTACGCCCTGCATGTAATGTTCCTGGTTCTGCACCGGACCTAGCAGGACGGGGTTGGCCAGGTCCATCATCTTGGGAACGCGGCGGCGCGTGGGTCCGAAGAGGGTGCGCTGCGCTTCGGTGGGGCAGTCGATGATGTCGGCGGGCGAGCCGAGGTATTCGCGGATCAGCTCCGATTCGTGCTTGTAGAAGGTTCGCTCCAGGTGCGTGGTGAGGAACCCGTCCATGATGTTCATGCCGGGTGTCAGGCTGAGTTCAGTCACGCGGCGCAGAATCAGTGCCTGATCGGCGGTCTGCTGCGCATCTTTGCCGAAGAGCATGATCCAGCCCGTATCGAGAGCGCCATAGATATCGTCGTGCCCACAATGGACATTGAGGGCATGCTTGGTGAGCGCGCGCGCGCCCACCTCGATCACCATGGTGGAGGCTTTGCCCGGCGCGTGATAATACTGCTCGACACCATAGACCACGCCCTGACCAGAGGTGAAGTTGACCACCCGCTTGCCGCACACCGAGTGGGCAATGGCGCCACCCTGAGCAGCGTGTTCGCCTTCCGTCTCAATGGCGATGGTGTTGTGGCCGAAGACGTTCAGATGTCCCTCGGCATAGGCCTGCTGGAAGAGCTCGCCGCCCTCGGTGGAAGGCGTGATGGGATAAAACACGCCGGCGTCGGCGATCCGCGTCTCGGTGTGATACGAGACCAGCTGGTTTCCGTTTGCAGTGACCCGAATGCCTGGATAGCGAGCAGCAACTGTCATTAATCCCTCTCTGTGAGCCCGTTCTTGCGTTGAAGTCTTTGCGATACGCGGTAAGCGCCCGGATTCGAGGGGAGGCTCTCCCGGCGAATCCGCGTCGCGATCCGTAACCTGATCGATCGAGCCGCAGGGTATTGCGGCTCACATCGTACGCACTTGCAAGTGTAAAGGCCGCGATGGAGAAGAGGGAACCCAAGGGGAGGGTTGGACCTCGGTACAACAGCAAAACCGGCCTATACATCAGTATGCACCCGTAGTGGGGAGACGGTGTCCCAAGGGGTGGGATGCGGGTTCCGCGGCCCGTTCCGCGGCCTTTTCGCATTCAACCGGAATCCGTCGTCCCCGCCGATTCATCTGAGAGAATGATGGCAGTGAATCGAGCGCGAAATCTTGTTTCCCGGCGGGCTGGCGCGCCGGGGATGGTTGCCCTGCTGGCGGTGGTCGTATGGTTGTCTGGCGCGGGAGCGGCGGCAACCGGGCAAACGAGCGGTTCAGCCTCCAATCCCTCCTCCGCGTCCAACCCCTTTTTCGGCAGCGTGACTGCCCATCCTGCCAGCGATGAGACCCTCAAGCTCTCGCTCGACGATGCCGTCAGTCTAGGCCTCAAGAACAATCTTGGACTGAAAGAGGCCGAGAACAGCGAAAAGGCGCTTCACGGAGAAAAGAACGAGGCGATCCAGGCATTCCTGCCCACCATCACCCTTACCGGCGATACGGGCGTCTACCAGCACAATCTTGCTGCGCTAGGCTTTGGCCCTGGCGTCGTCAAGGACTTCAGTTCGCTCCTTCCCCCGGGGGTAACACTCTCTGAAATCACCCGCGACGACCTGACCGAGGGGCAAATCCACTTTAAGCAGATGCTCTTTTCCGGCCCTGTACTCGCCGCCTTCAAGGCGGCAGGCGCTGCCGAGAATGCGGCTCACTTTGCCAAGATGTCGGCGCGCGGCGAGGTCGTCCAGCAGGTAGCCACGGCCTATCTTCATGCCATTGCAGCCGCCAGCGAGGTGGACAACGCCAAGGCGCTCGAAGCCGCCGGCCAGGTACTGCTCAGCCAGGCCCACGCCGCTCATGAAGCCGGCGTCGCCGCCAATCTCGACGAATTGCGGGCGCGGGTCCAGCTCCAGGCCCAGCAACAAGCCCTAATCACCGCTGAAAACACCGAGGAAAAGGATCTGATCCTGCTCAAGCGCGAAATCGGCATTGACCCCGGTCAGAAGATCGCGCTCACTGACCCCGCGCCCTACAGCGACCTGGCCGCGCAAACTCCTGAAGAGGTGCGGGCCGTCGCCTACAAGAATCGCCAGGACTATCAGAATCTGCAAAATCAGCTGGTCGCCTACAGAGCCATCCACATGGCCTATCGCAGCCAGCGCCTGCCCAGCCTCAGCTTCAGCAGCTATTACGGCGTCAGCGAGGTAAGCGGCGTGGGCTCCCACGGGACTTTTCTGGCTCAGGGCACGCTCAGTGTCCCGCTCTTCCGCGAAGCCAAGCTGCGCGGCGATACGGATTCGGCGCAGGCCCAGTTGTCCGCCGTCGATGCCCAGCTCGCCGACCTGCGGGGCCAGATCGACCAGCAGGTGCGCTCAGCTCTGCTGGACGTAAACGCAACCTCGAAGCTGGTCGAAGTCGCCCGCTCCAACGTCGAGCTGGCCACCCGCGCCCTCAGCGACGAAACCGACCGCGTCAACGCCGGCGTGGACGACAACCTGCCTCTGGTCACCGGACAGGCTACGCTGGCCACCGCGCAAAGCAACCTGGTCGAGAGCCTCTACCAATACAACCTCTCCAAACTGGCTTTGGCCCGCGCCTCCGGCGTGCTGGAGCAGCAGTACCGGGTGTATCTGGGACGATAGAGCCTTATTCGGCAAACTCACTAACTTCACGCGACCTGGCCCTGCGCCAAACGCGCGATCCATCGAATGAGCGACTTTTCACAACGCCCTGATGTCCTTTCGCGTAACCTACAGATAAGAGGCTTCAATCCCCCCATGTCCAGAAAACTCAGCATCAAGTACTACGTGGAGCCGAACTCAGCGGCCCTGGCTCGCAGGGCAGCGCAGTATTTTGTCGAGATGGCGGGCGAGGCAATGGATTACGGCACACGGGCGCGGATCGCCATCAGCGGGGGGGCGACGCCTAGAGCTGCCTTTGAGTTGCTTGCTGACCCTTCCCAGCCGTGGCGGGGCCGGATGCAATGGGAGAATCTTGACCTCTACTGGGTCGATGAGCGCGCCGTTCCTCCCGGCCACGCCGACAGCAACTATCGCATGACCCGCGAGGCCCTGCTCGATCACGTGCCGCTCCACCCTTGCCAAATTCACCGCATCGAGGGCGAGCTGGAGCCGGAGACAGCCGCCAACCGCTACGAGTCGGAGCTGCGCAATACGTTCCGCCTGGAGGGCGCCGAGATACCGCGCTTCGACCTCATTGCCCTGGGCATGGGAGACGACGGACACACCGCATCGCTCTTCCCCTACACCGAGGCCCTCAAAGATCGCAGCCGGCTGGTCACCGCCAACCATGTGCCCCAAAAGGACACCTGGCGCATTACGCTCACCTGGCCGGTCATCAACCACGCCAATTCGGTCTTCTTTCTCATCGCCGGTGCGGATAAAGCCGCGATTCTAAAGGAAGTTCTGACCGGGCCGTACGATCCGGAGCGGCTCCCCAGTCAGCTCATTTGGCCCTCCAGCGGTATACTGACATTGATTCTGGACAAGGCCGCTGCTGCTCTCTTGCCCGCGACAGACGCGGAAGGCTGCGGTTTTTTGGAGAGGGAACGATGATTTTGGCGGGCGATGTAGGCGGCACCAAGGTTGACCTGGCGCTGTATAACTTTACAAATGGAAAGCTCACGTACACTCGCGATAAGGTCTATCGGGCCAAGGATTACTCCGGCCTGGAAGTCATCGTCAAGGAATTTCTCGGCTCCGAGAAGGTGGCCGCTGCCTGCTTTGGCGTGCCGGGACCGGTGCGCGACGGCCGTCTGCGCCTCACCAATCTGCCCTGGACGCTGGACAGCCGCGAGCTGTCGGCTGGCCTCGGTATTGACCACGTTTTCCTCATCAACGATCTCGAGGCCAACGGATACGGCGTGGCCGAACTTGCCGACGCCCAGATCTACACCCTCAACGAGGGCGATCCAAGCCAGACCGGCAACCGCGCCCTGATCGCCGCCGGAACCGGCCTAGGCCAGTCCTTTCTCGTCTGGAACGGCCGCAGCCACACTCCCTACCCTTCTGAGGGCGGACATGCCGACTATGCGCCCCGCAACGAAGACGAGATTGACCTGCTGCGCTTTCTCAAGCAGAAGTTCAACGGACGCGTCAGCTATGAGCGGGTCATCAGCGGCGGAGGACTCACGAACATCTACGAGTTCCTGCGCGAGGTGCGCGGCATGGACGAACCGGCCTGGCTGGCCGAGCGCATCGCTGCCGTCCCCGATCCCAATGCCGTGATTACCGAGGTGGCGCTGGCGGCCAAGAGCGAAATCTGCGAGAAAGCGCTGGACATGTTCGTCTCCGCCTATGGCGCCGAGGCCGGCAATCTGGCCCTCAAGATTCTCTCGGCTGGCGGCCTCTACGTGGGCGGCGGCATCGCGCCCCGCATCCTCGAGAAGCTCAAAGACGGCACCTTCCTGAAGGCCTTCACGGACAAGGGCCGACTGAGCCAGTTGCTCATCAATATGCCTGTGCGCATTATTCTGGAAAGCCGCGCCGCGCTCCTGGGCGCAGCGGCATACGCTGAGGCCAGAGCCGCCGAACTCAGCGGAACCTCCGCCCGCGCCGCCTCGGTCAAAATATAAGACGCTCAGCTTCCGGACAAGCAAGAGGGCCAGCCACACGCGGCTGGCCCTGGCTTCGCGTGACAAGCTGCCAATTCAAGTAAGAGGAAGCCGTTCCACCACTACCGATCCTGCTTAACGCTTAACCCGATCTCCTCTAAGGCGTCGACAGGCTCCCCATTGAGCTTGTAGGGTGCGTATAGCCATTGGGAAACTGATTTCAGCGCGACCGCAGCAAGAGCAGGCGACGTGGACGTGATGACGTTAGGATCATGGACTCGCCCGTCTGCCCCTACAGTTATTTGCAACCAAACAGTTCCGCTTCCTAAGCCCTTGGGAAACTCAACCTCCGCTCGCTTTATGACCTTTCCTTGGGTGATGCCCTTCTCATCACCAATGAGCTTTTCCGACCTCACGAGGATGGCGTCTGACGGAGGCGTTAAGGCCGCATCCAATGAGCTCAAACCGCCCACCGAATCTACTTTTGCGGTAAGAACATTGCGCGAGCCATCGCGGAATTCCACTTCGCGCGGCAGTGACCTGCCTTGCATCTGAACAAAATCGCGGAACATTGTTAGCAATGTCCCGTGCGAATTGATTCCCACAACTATCGGAAGCTGCGCGTCAAAACAGTACATCAGGTTCTCTGAAATACCATCCTGAGTGACCGGCACGATTCTGTAGCAAGGGGCATTAGATCCCTTTGAAACTAACTTCTTTTTGTCCAAGAAGAACTTGTTTGGGTTCAGCTGGCTCGAATTAGGCAGTGGCGAAAGCAGCATCGACTGCAATTGGCTTTCAAAGTAGTTCAATGCTTCGCCTGTTCCCGCATAAGCGTGTTTCCCGTCCGCCGTGTACCAGTCGATGTGGGTTGCGCTCGGTCGATTCCAGGTACTGCGATGCACCTGGGGCGATGCCCACCAGTATTCATATGTCCCTTGCTCGCTGGGCTTGCCCTTCTCGTCGTAGAGCTGGTATGTGACCTTCATATGCCAAGGCTTTAAGGCCGGGTCTGAGAAGTCATAAAAGGGGGCTGCCGCCGCGAAGACTTCACGAGGCTCCTTGGGGAGTGTCGGCTTTGGGTTGTCCGCGGTTTGGCCAATACCTGGCACTAAGAAAATCAAAAAGAGAGAAAGAAAAGACAGCGTGCGCATGGTGCGGACAGGGTAACATGTCGCCCCGTGCGATGGCTCCGGCACACTCCGCAAAACCCTCACCGCCGCATCGCCGAACCTACCGACGCAATTGTCCCGTGATAGAAATACTGCCCCAGCCCCACGGTAAACAGCCAGCAGCCATAGAGCGCGTGCTCAAAGCTTGAAGTGGCCAGCGAGCCGGTCTCGGCATAGCGTGCAGCAAACAGCAGGCCGCCTGCGAACGTGAGCGCCACCGCCAGCCAGTTGCGGAAGATAATGTGCAAAAACGCAAAGGCCGCCGCGCTGGCCAGGATCATCGCCCACTTGCCCGGAAACAGCGCCGCATACCGCTCAAAGAAGAAGGCCCGGTAAAGCAGCCCCTGAGGATAGACCGACAGCACCGGATACGCCACCATGACCACTGCCCAGAACGCCGGTTGCCGGCGCACGAAGCTCCACTCCAGATCGGGCGCGAACCGCCGCACCCCGATCCAAATCGCCAACGCCGCCACCGCAAAGATCGCCAGGATCACGCCGATGCGGCCCTGCAACTGGCCGATGTTCCACAGCCGCGCGCGATCGAAGCCCGGGTCGCACAGCAATTGCCAGCCCGCATACCCAGCCACCACCCACAACAGCGGCAAAGCCGGAATCCGCACCGGCGAGAACCGGTACCCTAGCGGCAAGGCGACAAACAGCAGCAAGAACTCCAAACCGAGCGCGGAGCGGGTCATCGAGCATCGTCCTCGCCTTCAGCTTACCTCAGGCGCACCGAACCTTCGGCGGTCGCAACCGCACTTACAACGGCTCCTGCCCGATCGCCCGCATCCGGCTCTCGATCGCCATGCGGTCCAGCGTCTCCAGAGGCAAGCTGAGGAAGAGATGCACGCGGTTCCGTATCTGGCGCAGCGTGCTGGCAAAGGCCGCGCACTTCGGAACATTCTCCGAAAGTGCTATTTGAACACTCGCAGCCGGCAGTATAATTCTTTTTTCTCTATCTTTCGATGAGCCCATTTGGAGAGGGTGTCCATGAGTTCTCGGCAAAGGGAGGAAAGCGCACTTTTTGAGAATCGAGACCTCAGGCAATGTCGGAATGAGCAGAGAACGCCTCCGGCGGGCGAAGAATGCAGCCAGCCTGCACAGCGAGAAGCAAGCTGAGGTCGGTTTTCTGGTTCCGTTCATTCGCCGCTTTTTGGGGCCATCTACTGTTGCAATTCCGGTTCTTTCATTTATCTATTTACTGTCCGTGGGTGCGGCGGCGCAGGCCGAATCCACGACGCCGTCAGCGGCCAGGTTGCCCACACTCACCACGGCGCGCCAGGCGCACGGCCTGTCCGGCGAGGAAGCCAAACGCGCTTATCCCGTACATCTGCGGGCGGTGGTCACTTATTTCGACACCAACTCCGGCAGCGGACGCGGCGCCATCTACGTTCACGATTCGACGGGCAGCATCTTTGTCAAAACCCCTGGAGGATCGGTCAAGTCGCTTCCTATCGGTTCGATGGTAGATTTGCGGGGCGTGAGCGATCTTGGCGGGTTTGCACCCGTCGTTGATCGGGCTCAGATAAAGATCATTGGGCACCAGACCCTTCTGCCTGACGCTGTCCCGGTCAGCCGCACGCAATTATTTGCCGGAGAATTTGAGGGCCAATGGGTGGAGGTCGAAGGGATCGTTCGCTCCGTCTCCGGGAGCAGCCACACCGCCGTCCTGGAACTTGAAATGATGGATGGAACCCTTTTCGCCACGTCGGTGCGGGAGGAGGGCGGCGCTTATTCAGGATTGGTGGACGCCAAAGTACGCATCCGCGGCAATGAGGCCCCGCTGTATAACGGAAGCGGCCTGAGGATCGGCTCCCGCCTGCTATTCCCGAACCTTTCCGCCGTGCAAGTGGTTGAGGCGGCCCCGGGCGATCCGTTTCAGTTGCCAACTGTCCTCATTGATAGCCTGTTTCGTTGGGACCATATCTCTTCGATGCGTCATCGTGTTCACCTGCGCGGAAGAGTGACCATGCAGTGGCCTGGCGCGTCACTCTGCATCCGCGATGCGAGCGGCGGAATTTGCGCGCAGACCGTTCAAGACACACGTCTCGCGGTGGGCGACGTAGCGGACGTTGCAGGCTTCGCCGGGGCGGAGAATTCCACCGCCGCCCTCACCAATGCCTTGTTCAAGAGAGTGGAAAGCGGGGTACCGGTTGCCGCCGAACCCTTGACCCCTGAGCAAGCGCTGCTCGGCAAGCATAACTCGGAACTCGTCGAGGTCCAAGGCCAGTTGATCGGCCGCGATTTGGCATCCTCCGACACCACACTCATGCTCACTTCCGGGAAGTTCATCTTCAATGCTGTTCTTCCCAAAGGCATCGCTGGACCGGAAACAGTTGCATGGAGAAACGGAAGTATTCTCCGCATCGCAGGAATCTGTTCCGTGCAGTTCGATCCGCAGTTGAGTGTGTTGAAAGACGGAGTTGCGGTACCGAGCTCCTTTCGGATTCTCATGCGCTCGCCGCAGGACGTGGTCGTGGTCCATAAGCCCCCCTTGTGGACGCCGCACCATGCGCTCGTACTCCTGGCGTTGTTGCTGACCTGCACTCTGGTAGTCCTTGGCTGGGTGATGGTGCTCAGAAAGCGGCTCGTTCAGCAGGCGGTACTCCTCCGTGAGAGTGAAGGAAGATTCCGCCACATGGCGCTGCACGATGCCCTGACGGGACTTGCGACGCGTGTGCTGCTTCAGGATCGGCTGAGTGCGGCGGTGGAGACTGCCAACCGCCATCGAACCGGAATGGCGGTTTTGATGGTCGATATCGACAGGTTTAAAGGAATAAACGATACTTTTGGGCACAAGGCTGGCGACGAGGTATTGCGCGTTACCGCGGATCGCCTTGTTGAAGCCGTACGCAAGACCGATACTGTCGCGAGATTAGGCGGAGACGAATTTGTCGTACTGCTCGCCGATCTGCGCGATCCCCAAATCGCGGAGAGAATTGCCGCCAACATTGTGGAAACGATGGCTGCCCCGGTTCTTTTCGAGGAACTTGAAGTACCAGTTTCCGCGAGTGTGGGGGTCTGTTCGGCGTTGACTGGCGAGCTCGATACCGACTTGCTGGTGAGAAATGCAGATGCTGCGCTTTACCAGGCAAAGGCAAGTGGAAGAAACCGCTTTCAGGTGTTTACGCCCGAAGTGACCGGCAAGGAAGTAGGGTAAACTTCCAGAAGGCTAGTATCGGAAATTGGCTAAGCAATTCCTGTCTGGGCAGCGCCGCTCGGCGGCTTCTCAGTGCGCCAATTGTTATGAGCAGGTGGATGGACCAAGGCTGAGGATGGTGCGATCCTGCATGACCGTCGACGTGCTTCAGTGAATATAAGTTCGAGTGGCGACTCGTCGAAGCATCAGCCGCGAGGAGGGTTGCGCTGCGGTATGAGACTTCGGAATTCGGTTCCACTCGGAACGGGATTGATTGAGCGCGATTATTGGAAGGACGCCAATCGCCTGCAATGTACGAAGCTCCCGGAAGCCAGCCCCTTTGCCGGGTGCTTTCGCCGCATCTGTGTGCCGCTGATCTTCTCCATCGCGGTCTTCTTCTCAATGAGCTTTTTGCTTGCGGCGCCGGCGGTACATGCCAAATCCGCAAAGCAGCCGTCGGCCGGATTGCCTACGCTCACGACGGCGCGACAAGCGCACAGCCTTACAACAGAAGAAGCCAAACGCGCTTATCCCATCCATCTGCGGGCGGTGGTCACTTACTACGATCCGTACCTCAGTTCCGGATTCGCTGCGTTGTTCGTTCACGATTCGACCGGAAGTATTTTTGTGAAGCTTCCTACCGGATTGATCGGAGATCTTCCCGCCGGGACCGTGGTCGATGTGCGCGGCGTGAGCGATCCGGGAAGGTTCGCTCCCTACGTTATAAAGCCCGAAATACGAGTAATCGGACTCTCCAGCCTCCCCGGAAATCCTCCGAGGAAAAGCTACACTCGCCTCATGACCGGCGCGGAAGACGGCCAATGGATCGAGGCAGACGGTGTCATTCATTCTGTCTCCGAGTCCGGTCACGTTGTCATGCTGAAAATGGCAATGGAGGAAGGAACCCTCAGCGTGATGATGGTGAGGGAAGCGGGCGCTACATATTCCGGCCTGGTTGACGCCAAAGTGCGGGTTCACGCCAATGCCGCCCCATTGTTCAATCCTTACGGCCAAATGACAGGTGTCCGCCTCATGGCGCCAGGCCTTGCATCGGTGGAGGTTGTGGAACCCGCGCGAGCCGACCCGTTTCAGCAGCCAGCCATCCTCGTTGACAACCTCTTGCGGTGGAACCAGGTCAATGCTTCGCTTCACCGGGTGCACCTGCGTGGGAAAGTAACCCTTCAGTGGCCCGGCTCGTCGCTCTGCATTCGAGATGCGACTCGCGGAATATGCGCGCAAACGGCTCAAGACACGCGCCTCACTGTTGGCGACGACGCAGACGTAGTTGGATTCGCCGGAGCAGAGGGGAATGCTCCAGCCCTCACAGACGCCGTCTTCAGGTTTGCGGGCCACGGCGCGCCAATTGCAGCCGAACCGATCAGCGCCGAGGAGGCTCTTCTCGGCAAGCACGATTCCGAACTTATCCAGATCGACGGTCAGCTGATCGGCAACGATCTTACGGCTTCGGACACTACGCTCCTGCTGACCTCCGGAGGAGTTCTTTTCTCAGCCGTTTTGCCCAAGAGCCTGGCGGGGTTTGAGACGAATGCGTGGAAGATCGGAAGCAAACTGCGAGTCTCGGGAATCTGTTCCGTCCAGCTTGAGGGCAGCGCCGTCGGAGAGGGAGTGGCGGAAGCGAAGTCCTTTCGCGTTCTCATGCGCTCGCCGGAGGACGTAATCGTCGTCCAGAGCCCCTCGTGGTGGACGGCCAGGCATGCGCTCATGCTGCTTGCATTGGCGCTGACAGGCACGCTGGTTGTGCTTGGCTGGGTGATGGTGCTGAGAAGGCGCGTGGAGCAGCAAGCAAACCTTCTTCGCGAGAGTGAAGCTCGATTCCGCCATATGGCGCTGCACGATGCCTTGACAGGAATGGCGACGCGCCTGGTACTTCAAGATCGTCTCGAAGTCGCGTTGGAGAACGCCAAACGGAATCAGACACGGCTGGCAGTTCTCATGTTGGATATCGACAGTTTCAAGCAGACTAACGATACATTTGGCCACCAGGCCGGCGACGAGGTCTTGCGCGTTACCGCGGATCGCCTTCGGGAGACCGTGCGCAAAGCCGACACGGTTGCCAGGTTGGGGGGAGACGAGTTTGTCGTACTGCTCGCGGATCTGCGCGATCCGAGAATTGCAGAGAGGATTGCCACAAACATTGTAAGAACCCTGGCAGTGCCCGTCCCCTTCGCAGGGCGCGAGTTGCCGGTTTCCGTCAGTGTCGGGGTGTGCACAGGCTTCGCGGGATTCGTTGACGCCGAAGCGCTGCTGAGGAATGCCGATGTTGCTCTTTACCAGGCCAAAACAAATGGACGAAACCGGTTTCAGGTCTTCACGCCCGAATCGCCCGGCGGCTGAACGGAGAATGCGATGATGGTCGAAGGAGAGCCTTCCTGGGAGAAGGTTGAAACCGGATGAAGCGTTGGCTTATACGACTGACTGTGGTGCTTGTGGCGGGCTTTGTGGCCGTCTATGCGGGCGATTGGGCAGTGTTCAAACTGCGTGGCTCGCCAAGCGGAAAGGTCACTATCAATCGCTATGTGACTATTCCGCTCAAGGGCAACAAGCAGGAGTTCGACTATCTCGGCTCCATGGACGTCTCCTGCTCGGTATCGCTCTTTCCTCAAGCCGGCCAAAGCCCCTGCTGGCAACTTCGCCGCAACCCCAACCAGGGAACCAACCTATAAGGATTTTGCTGAAGTAAAAAGCTCCGCCGAAAGCCGGCTAAACACAATCCGGTGATGCAGATCACGTCCTGGATGCGCATTCGCGACTAGCATCGTAAAATCTCGCTTTCTTTGAGGTACGATGTATAGCCGCACCCAGAACGAAAACGGAACCTACAACACTCGCTGCTTGGACTGCTTCATGACGGTTGCGTCTGCCGTCGAGACAGATGCGGACCTGCGTCAGGTTGAAGCCCGCCACATCTGCCCGGAAAAGGCGCTCGCCGACCTGCTGGCTCAGGAAAGATTGATCGTGTCCAAAGCCCTGACGAATTGAAGCGGCGGCTTCCAGCCTTCTCCTCTTATCTATGAATTGTCGGATGCCCCTCGTTTTTTGCATTCTTTGCGAGGACTACGGAGAACGAGAACCCCCGGACGCCTACAGCATCCGCGCAATATCTCTCAACTGCCGCGCCGTTGCCTCTAAGAAAGTCTCCGTGCTGGCCCCGGCCGGCTGTTCCAGCCCCGACTTCGCCTGAATGGCGGAGGCTATGCGCTGTGCCAAAGCTTGACGGGTCGCAAGGCTCATATCCAGCCGCCGGGCGAAAAACCCTTCCAGCACCTCCAGGTCGGCCGCCGAAAGCTTGGCAATCCCGGTGGCTGGCAGCGTGAAAGCAGTGTGCGGCTCGGGGACCGGAGCACGGGGGGCAAATGCCTGTGCAGTGAAGGTGCGCGAGCCCGAATCGCCCCACAGAGGGCTTTCCTGTTCGCGATCCCTCACTACGAGCGTGCCGGCAGCCAGGTCGCCCAGCCGCTGATGTTGCCGGGTGGCGAACATCGCAATCACGCCCACCGCATAAAAGAGGGGAATCTGGTCCACATAGCGAACAAGATTGCGCGCCATGGACTCGAACAGCCCAATGGCCCGGCCGGAGCGCTGGATGACGCGAATCCGCGCGACCCGCTTGCCCGGAGTGCGACCGTTCCAGAACGCCTCAAAAAGCGTGAAGTAGCCCCACTGGAGTAGAAAGACAATGAAAATTCCTATTGCCGTGGCCCATTGCGCCGAGATTTTCGAGAACGCCTCTATACCGGGCAAAAAGAAAGAAAAAAGCACCGCAAGCACCAGCAACCCCGCACCCCAGATCAGATAATCCACCAGAAGCGCGATAAAGCGGCTGCCGATCCCGGCAAGCGGCATCTCGATGGCCACCAGTTCTGGCGTTTCAATGTTAAGCTGGTCTGAACTCGGGTTCATGACGAAAATCCTCTCAAACCAGTGGATTCTCAAGCGGCGGCCCCACTGGGACCGGCTGTCTTCCCTGCTGTCCCAATCCGACGCGAGTGGTCTGGGACAGCTTTCCCGCGCCGAACTGCAAGAGTTAGCCCTGCTTTATCGACAGGTGGCCGCCGATCTCTCAGTGCTGCGCCAGGACGCAACGGCCCGCACCTACGCGCAACATGTGAATCAACTATTGGCTCGCGCTCACCATATCATTTATTCCGGCCGCAAGACGAATCTTCGCACCCTTTTCCGTTTCCTGCGCGACGAGTATCCTGCCATCTTTCAGCAGCAGATCGGCTTCGTGCTGGCTTCACTGGCGGTTTCAGTGGCCTGGGGCCTGCTGGGCGCAGCGGTTACCAGCGCTCGCCCGGAGTTCATGCGCCACTTCGTCGGCCCTGCGATGATCGCCACCATGGAGCGTCATCGGATGTGGACCGAATCCATTGTCTCCATTGCTCCCATGGAAACCAGCCACATCATGACCAACAATCTCTCGGTTTGCTTCGCCATCTTCGCTGGCGGCATCGTCTTCGGGCTGGGAACCTTTTTCTATCTTTACGTTAACGGCATGATGCTGGGCGTGATCGGCGCGGCCTGCAGTCAGTATGGCATGTCGCTTGCGTTGTGGAGCTTCGTCGCGCCCCACGGATCGCTTGAGCTGCCCTCGATCATCATCGCCGGCGGAGCGGGTTTCCGTCTCGGCCACGCGATGCTCTTCCCCGGCCCGCTGCGCTGGAAGGAATCGGTGGCCCGCGGCGGCATCGAAGCCACACGACTCGTCTCCGGCATTATTCCCATGCTGGTCGTCGCTGGCTGCCTGGAGGGCTTCTTCTCTCCATCCCGGGCCCCTGTCTGGCTCAAGTTCACCGTCGGCGGCCTGCTCTTCACATTGCTGCTCACGTGGCTCTTCCGCCCGGTCAAGGCGGTTCCAGCAAGCGCTTGAGTTACCTGCCCGGCCTTCTGTTACGCGTGTAGCTTCGCTTCACTTAGTGGATTCATTCTCCGCGATCGATGGCATCTTCAGGAATTGCTCCACGGGAAGCGCGTGACGAGTCATGCGCGCCATCAGAATCGCGCCCTTGAAGTAGAACACCTTGTTGATGCGAACACCAACGGAGGAATGCCCCGCGAGCTGCGGACCTAGCTTCAGCTCACCTGCACCCTGAAGCTCGTCACCCACATAATTCCTCAGCTCTTTACCGTCATAAACTGCGGTGACTCGATACCACTTATCCAGCGGGTGCAGCAGCTTGCAATTCAAAAGTGTTCTCTCTTGTCCGGCGGTGGTTGCGAAGCTATCCAGGCACCATTGCCCATCTACGATCCGAATCTCGAAGAGCATCCGATTGTCTGTGTCTTCGCCTGTCTTTGGGTCTCGCTCTTGAAGGTGAAAGAAGCGCTGCGCCTGCGCGCCATCGCCGTCTGGACGGAAGATGACTTCCCATGTGTACGCAGAAACCCCCGCCAGTGGATGATTATCCACAAAAAGCGCGTCGTCCACTCCGTTGAACTCCACTGCCTTGCCGTAAGGCGATTCGATGACGTGCGGATGACCCAGCACAGTTGTTGGATATCCACCAACGGTGCTGGTCTGGTCGAATCTCCACACCTCTGCATCGGACGAACTTGCCCCCCCGCCGCTCGCCGGTTTCGCAGTTGCCGAGGCTTGTGTATGCGCAATTGTTGAAACCATGATCAGCCCTCCCAGGCAAATAAACTCTATGCACTTGTTCCAAACTTGTCTATTCAATCGCAATGATTGCCTCCCCTTTTGCGTCTAACTATCGATTCACTTCGGCGCAACAGGTTGCAACCACGCGCCGTCTCCCGCGGAATCCCACACGTCGAACCGAATCCACTTCTTGCCAGTCGCGTCGAAAGGAATTCTAAAGGTTTTCGACCCAAAAGGTTCCGTGTCGGTCAGCTTGACAATCTGGCGCTCAACCTTCGATCCGTCGCTCCATACCAGCTCGGCAAATTCAAGTGGATAGGTATATTCAATGCTGGCCGTGTAGATGCTCTTCGCCCCGGAGCCCTCGATTCCCCATTCGTGAAATAGAATCTCGCCGGAGGTGCCGAAGAAGTTGCCCGCGCGAATCCCCTCGACCACCGGAGCCCAGCTCTCGTTGTATGCCGGCACCTTGTCGAGCTTCAGGTAATTGATGGCTAGCATCGGATAAGTCTCATCGCCGGGAACCTTCATGTAGGTGTCGCCCTCGGCAAGCATGAACTTCGGCTTGGGCGCCCAGTTACTCATGTCGTCGTTTACCCCGAAACAGCGATGTTCGCACATGCGCTGTTGCGACAAATCCACCGGCAGCGACTCCCACGACTCACCGATGAACCGGTCGCTGAGAAAATAATCCTTGTCCTTGTACATATCCGGATACATCGCCGAACTCTTGGTGCGCGGGTGAGCTGTCCAGAGAATGCCCTGTTCCGTATTCACCATCTTCATCACATCGCTGGGCGATCCAAGATGATACACATGGCCATAAACAGGATCGTTCTCTTCGAACGTCTGCCCCTCGGGGCGCGGGTCCGCGTGGCTGAAGTAGATCGGCTTTGGCGTCATCAGATACCAGTGGCCGCCAAGATACGAGTTGGCTTCCTCGGCCGGAATCACCAGGAAATTCTTGTCGGAGAGCCTTCGCGCCCCCTCGAAATAAAGCTTCTGCTCCATGAAGCGTTTCGGGCCGGGATCGGCGAAGTCGGAGTCGTCGTGAAAGTCGCCCAGATAAACAATGTTGATTCCCAGCCCTCGAAATACTGGCGCCCATGTGGGCATGTAATCCGAAGTTCCACGATCTCGAATCATCTCGTTCAACTCAAGATGAAAGTGTCCTGTGACGGTCTTGAAACCGGGGATAGGTTTGTAAACATCGTCGTGAGTATAAGCCATGACGGCCTGCTGCGTTTCATGATCGCCACTCGGACTTAGATAGTAGTACACGGCCATGCGCTGCACTGTGCCGGGCGGCGCGTTATAGAGCGCATAATTCTCGTTCTGTTCGCGCGCCACGCTGACACGTCTCTTCCATACTTCGTCTGTAACCCCCCAAGGAGCGTAACCCTCGCCTCTCTCGGGCTGCATGACGCCAAGAGAAAATGAGCTGTCATTGTCCTTGCGGTAGTAAACGTAGCCGAGGTTCACCTCATTCTCGCGGGCAAAAAAGAACTTGTGCGGCGGCGGAAAAATCGCCAGCGATCCAGCGCCCGCATCCAGAATCTCCATGCGGTTGCGCGCTCTCACGTTGACCGGTTCTTGATTGGCCTCGCCGCCGAAGTCATATTCCTGCCACACCTGCGAAGTATCCCGCCAGGCAACCTTCGTATCGTCCTTGATGGAGAAGCCTTTCAGTCCGGCCTTATAGATATAGGCAACGTCGGGGGAATCGGTCTTGGCCAGCGCTTCCTGCCGCAGAAGGTTCGAGCCTTTGTAAACCGTGAATTGCAGGTCCCCGGCAAACAACCCTAGAGTCAGTCCGTTGAAGGTTACGCTAACACGGTCGCCATCTGTCTTTACCGCACAGCTATCGGATTTGTAGCTCACCGTCGCACGCGCGATCTCGCCGGCCGTGCGCGGCTCGCCCGCCAAATGGCTCTTTCCGGGAACCACCAGTGGCGCGTCCCAAAAGACATTCCATTTATACTCTTCCTCGTTCTCCGGAGTGTCCTTACCTAACTTCTTGAGGATGCTTAGCTCTGTGATCGAAATACGGCGGCGGCCCGTTGTTACCTCAAACTGCGGCGTCAGGTCCTTGCCAAGCACGATCCATGGGCCGCTAGCCTTCCGAGCGGCGAGCTCCTCGACCAGGGGTTGACCGTCGCGGAGCACTAATCGCGCCCGCAACTGCTGCCCCTGCTCGCCTTGCCAGGACAGTTCAACGCCGTCGCCGCTTGACGCTGCATTCACACCATCGATGCCCTTGTAAGCCTGCATGTTGCATTTCAGTGTCTGAGCCGTTCCCATGCCGGCGCATAGCGCCAAAACTAACACCGCACCCCATAACTTCATCTCTGTCACTCCGTTAGTCCTTCTCGATTCTCTACTCGAATTCGCCCTTGCCCGCTAGTGCGCGCCATGTTTCAAGCCACCCGGTCCGAGGGCCGTCGTGGCTCCGGCAGTCACCTGTCAAGCCGGTTCTTGATCCAGCTTCATCGCTCGCAACCCAGTGTATCAGCGCGACCGAAGGACCGCGCTACACCCATGACCCTTGCTCTTGCCCAGCCGGAACGATACCCTAGATGCATGTACGAAGACTTCCACGTATCTGACCGCTGGAGCGGCGAAGACCTCCACTGCCGCTGGAAGGGCACTCTGGTCGCCATCGCCACACGCCACGCCGACGCTGTCGATGTCCGATTCGACGTCAACGGCCGCCCCCTCTGGATCGCCCTGCCCTTGCAGGCCTGGGGCGAGCAGAAGCAACGCTCCGGCAAGGTCATCACAGACCAGATCGCCGCCCAGATCGCCGGCCGCTACCTCAAGCAGTTGGTCGAAGAAGGCTACGACTCACGCCGCGAGATCTACACCATGACCGTCCCCGAAGTTCTCTCGCAGCTCGATGCCGTGGTAGCCGAAGCCAAAGAGCTAGGCGGGATGCCCACTCTCCCTGTCATCGCCTGATTTTCAGATTTGTTGCCGGACTGGCGCAGGACACGATGCACCCACACGAGGACGACTGCGCAGAACCTTGAGAACGGGCATTCTCCATCCAGACGAATCATTTGTCGACAACGAACCTTAAGATTTGTTAAGCGTGTCGCCATTGGTTCGATCTGTGCGAGACTTAGGGAACGGAGGGGATTGCTGCATCGCCGCCGAGTCCTGAGGCAGGACAGATGGATACTGCGGAAAAGCAAAAGCAATTATCACTATTGCTCGTCGACGACGACGCTGAGCTGTGCGCGATGATGAAGGAGTTCTTCGCCGAGGCCGGCCATCATCTGGACTGTGCCTACAATGGCCGGAGCGGCTTGACCAGTGCGCTCGATGGCGCATACGATCTTGCGATCCTCGATGTCATGCTGCCCATCTTCGACGGCCTCACTGTGCTGCAACAGTTGCGCCGGCGAAAAGACCTTCCAGTGATCATGCTGACTGCCCGTGTTCAACAGCAGGACCGAATCCTCGGTCTGGATATGGGAGCCGATGACTACCTTCCCAAGCCATTTGATCCAGATGAATTGCTGGCTCGGATTCGGGCTGTATTGCGTCGCACCGACACTGCGAACGCAAAAGCCAGCGCAGTTGTGACCATCGGCGATATCCAAGTGAACGCCACGACGCGCGAGGTGTGGTCTGCGGGGTCGGCAGTGGATCTGACTGCGGTGGAGTTCGACCTGCTGCAAATGCTGATGGCCGCTGCAGGCCGCGTTGTTTCGCGGGCCGAGATCACGGTGGCTCTGTTCGAACGCGAAGCGACACCCTACGATCGCTTTCTCGATGTCCACATAAGTCATTTGCGCAAGAAGCTGGCCGGTGGCCGAAATCTGATCCGCACAGTAAGGGGAGTGGGGTATGTATTTACCGGAGCGGCTTAAGTCACTGCCTGTGAGGTCTCTCTATTACGGCGTCCTCCTGGCGATGGTGGGCACGCTGTCGCTTTCCTTCCTCGGGTTTCACGCCATATCGGATCGCATGCAAAAGAAGACCATCGATCCCGCTTTCGACCGCATCGACGAGTTCGAACTGATGAGTGCGAGCCGGGCATTGAAAAGCGGCGGGCCGAACGCACTTTCGGAATATCTTACAACCCTGAACCGAGTCTTTGGGGGATCGTCTCATTATCTTCTTGACTCACATGGGGTAGATCTCGTTTCGGGTGAAGACAGAGCTACGCTTTTGCCCCCGCCTCCACTAAGCAAATGGCGCACCAGGGCACAGGGCCATTACATCAGATCTCATCGATCGGGAGACGGACAGTATTGGATTGCAGCCGTGGGCCTGCTTGACCGGCCGCATATCTGGACGTTTCTGCCCTTCTACTTCCTGGTGATCGGCGCCACGGGCGCTCTATGCTGGGCGGCGTCAGTTGGCGTGGTGTCGCCTATCCGCCGAATTGCGGCCTCCATCGCACTCTTCGGACAGGGCAATCTCTCCATTCGCGTGCATACCAGACGGCAAGATGAAATTGGACAATTGGGGCGCTCGTTCAATCAAATGGCCGAACGCCTGGAACGCCTGATTGTGAGTGAAAGAAGGCTGCTTGGAGATATTTCGCACGAACTTAGATCGCCACTGGCGCGATTGAAGTTTGCCATCAAGCTGGCCAGAACATCCACGGACCGCAACGCAGCGCTTGATCGCATTGAGCGGGACGTGAACCGGATCGCTTCGCTTGTTGCCGATATTGTGGAGATCAACTTCATTGAAAGCGGCCCTGTTGTCCAGGCCACCGAGATAGCGCGTGCGGCTGACATCATCGATGAGGTCGTGCGCGACTGTGCTCTGGAAGCTGAGATTCGCGGCTGTCGCATCGCTGTGAATGGCCGGCTCGCCGGGCATGTTCTGGGCAACCGCGAACTGCTCCGGCGGGCAATCGAGAACGTGCTGCGCAATGGGATTCGCTATGCGCCGGAACATTCCGCCATCGATGTTTCCATTGCTGAAGATTCTCGCGCCGCGATCATTGCAGTCCGCGATTATGGCCCAGGCGTTCCCGAGGAAGCACTTACACGGATATTCGATCCATTCTTCCGGGTTGAAGAAGCTCGCGATGCAACCGGCGGAGGATCGGGGCTTGGCTTGTCGATCGCAAAACAAGCCGTGCAAGTGCATCATGGCACAATCGCCGCGGAGAACGCATCGCCTGGCTTGCGCATTCAGATTACAATTCCGCTCTGCGTGCCGCCCATTCCGAACTGACGTGAGCTATCCCTGTCAAGCCGTCTGTCTCACAAGACTTAAGAATTCTTAAGGTTCAAAAACAATCCCCCGTAGTGTAATGCTCTCAATGCCTCATGCGTCGAAAAAAATACGCGAGGCAATTGAGGAGATACCTATGAAGCGTTTCTTTAGTTTTGCCGTGATACTCGTTCTGTTTGCCCTCCCCGCCTTCGCCGGCAAGAACCCGCCCACCGTGACCATACCGGACAACGTGCAAATTGGATCGACGAAGGTTCCCGCGGGCGATTATGCGCTGACCTGGACAGGTTCCGGATCAAACATTCAAGCCACCCTTGCGCGAAAGGGAAAGGCCGTTGTCACGTTTTCGGCAAGAGCGATCGAAGGAAAGAATATTCCCGGTGTGGAAACCTCTAACCAGGGCGGAGTCGTTGTTCTGCAAACAATTCAGTTGAACAATGTCAGCCTGGTGTTGGGTGACGCACCACACGTCGGACAGCAGTAAGACTGCGGTTATCTGCGGGCGCGGCAGAAAGATTTCATCAACACTGAGTCCAGCGCCAGACGCATCACCCTCAGAGGAGATCGCCTGGCGCTGTATGAATCAGGATTCGTTCGCCGCGGCGGGTGTCAACCGCGATACCTGCGCCGCTCACTTGCCACCCTCCCCCTCTCTGCCAATGTTCCAAACGTAAGGAGCGCCGCAGTAGCGAGACTATCGCTACTGCGGCATTTTTGGTGCCTCCGGCGCCCGGCTAGACGGTCACCATACGACTACCAAAAGATCCAAGGAATTGTGGGCTGGCTACTGAAGATCAGGGTGCGGCATGCGAGCAACGCGACGTCGCCCGCACCAACGAGTCAATGGTTAGAGTACTTTACCTTTTCTGTAATTTGCGCATCGTGCTATCCCACTGTGGCCGCAACAACAAAGACGCGGAAAGGGCGCGGCATTCAGAGCGGTACTTCATTCACAAAAATGCGCTACCGTTGGTTGCGCCGGAGTTAATGCAGAAGGTCTGGTCGCCCGATTGACCTCCTCCTGGCGCTGGATTCATCGCCGAAACCTCAACGGAGACCGCTCTAATCAGACTATTGGCGGCGACCTTGGCCGCGAGCTTCCCGCAGTTGGCAAGAGCGGCGCCGTCCCCATCGATTTCATATCCAGACACACAATTTGAGCCGATTGCGTTGCCAGTAGACGCTGCGCTGTCTGCTGGGCAGAGGGTGACGCAGTTGACGAGAGGATCCGCCTCGTGGCTCGAGGCTGGTGATCGTCCCCGAGCCGCATTCAAATGGCAGTCTGTCAAGTGAAAAGACCGCTCAGCGTCAGCGGACGGGATAATTGGCCTTTTTGCTCGAAAGCAAAGACACTGGCACCGAAATCGCGCCATGATCTGACAGCTTTCGGGTGTTTTTTTGGCTTTGAACCAGGTACACCTCGCACTGCGGAAGAATCCAGCATGGCAGGGGTGGCGCGGGAGCATTTCTCAAAGCTGTATTTGAGCATACTCGGAAGCCGGAGCTGATAGCGAACGGAAGTCGAAAGCTGCGAGATGGGCTCACTTGCAGAGGAGGTACGGAGCGATGCGCAAACGGCTTTATCTCTTCCCGATCCTGGCGGTTCTGATCGCCGGACTGGCGTATGGCATCTATCGCCCAAAACAGGTGGCCGGTAAGGGGCGTCATGTCCTGTATTATGTTGACCCCATGCACCCCGCCTATCGCTCCGATAAGCCGGGCACCGCACCGGACTGCGGCATGGCATTGGTGCCTGTATATGCCGAAGAAGCCAGTCACGCCGTGCTCCCATCCGAAGATTCGATGCCCGGAGCGATGCAAATCGATCCAGCGGCGCAGCAACTGTATGGCATTCGGCTAGCGAAGGTCGAAAAGGACGCCGGACAGGGCACGATAAGAGTCTTCGGCAGAGTCTCCGCCGATCAAACCCTCGTTTATCGCGTAAATCTCGGCACAGACGGCTACGTGAAAGAAACTCACGACGATGCGGTCGGGAACCATGTCATGAAGGACCAGCACCTGGCCATAGTCTATTCCCCAGAGTTCCTGTCCGTGGCGGGTGGTTTTCTCTCTGCGAACGAGCGCACTCCGGGGAGCATGACCTCATCGAAGGACAACACCGCACCCTCCACCTCGCTAGGGGCTACGAGCGCACAAGCCCGCGCAGACCGGCTGCGCAATCTTGGCATGAGCGACGCGCAAATCAACGAGATCAGCATGGATCATAGAATTCCGGAGAATGTCTATGTTGTCTCTCCGACAGACGGATTCATTCTCTCCCGAAACATCTCGCCCGGCGTTCGCTTCGAACGTTACTCAGAGATGTACACCATTGCCGACCTGAGCCGGGTTTGGATTATGGCCGAAGTCTTTGGCAAGGATGCGCAGGCGTTTCGGCCCGGCACAAGAGCTCGCGTAACCCTCCCTGACACTGGACAAACCTTCGAGGCCAGAGTGAGCGATGTGCTGCCGGAGGTTGATCCTGTCACTCGTATTCTGAAGCCCCGCCTGGAAGTCGATAACCCCGGCTTCAAACTTCGCCCGGATATGTTCGTGAATGTCGAATTGCCTGTCTCGATGCCAACTGGTCTTTCGGTGCCTGCCGATGCAGTTGTCGATTCTGGATTGTCAAAGCGCGTTTACGTTGAGACATCGGCTAACCATTTTGAAACACGCGAGGTAGTAACCGGGTGGCGCCTCAACGATCGCGTGCAGATTGTGAAGGGATTGCGGGAAGGTGAAACCGTCGTTGCCGCAGGCACGTTCCTGGTGGACTCGGAGAGCCGGCTGCAGGTCGCGGCGAATTCCGGTAGTGCTTCTGGAGAAGCTTCACGGGCAAAGCCGGCGATGGATCATCCAATGAGCTCGATAGATCATCCGATGAACTCAATGGATCATCCCATGAACTGATGTCCGCCGAGTCAAAGCGGCGCTCTTGGGCAGCCGGCCTTCGAGAAGGCGGTACGAAAGGACTTTGCGACGAAGGCAGGCTGAACGAGCCGCCGATGTGGAGGCTTCAAGAGTGATCGATCGGATTATCGAGTTTTCCGTTCGCAATAAGCTAGCCATTTTCGCGGCTGTGGCGATCTGCTGCGTCTTCGGGTGGTGGTCGATTGCACACACTCACCTGGACGCCATTCCCGATTTGGGCGATACCCAGGTTATTATTCTTTCTCGCTGGGACCGCAGCCCCGACCTTGTAGAGACCCAGGTCACTTATCCAATCGTAACGGCGATGCTGGGCGCCCCACATGTGAAGGCGGTGCGCGGCGTCTCGGATTTTGGATACTCCTATGTGTATGTGATCTTCGACGACGGCACCGATCTTTACTGGGCGCGCTCGCGGACTCTGGAATACATGGCCACCGTTCTTACACGCTTGCCAGAGGGAGTAAAGACGGAACTGGGTCCCGATGCAACGAGCCTGGGCTGGGTCTTTCAATACGCGCTGGTTGACACAACTGGCCAGCACAGTCTGGCTGAGCTTCGGTCCTACGAAGATTGGAACCTGCGCTATCATCTGAGGTCGGTGCCTGGAGTAGCCGATGTCGCGCCCGTTGGGGGATACACTCGCCAGTACCAAGTGAACGTCGACCCGAACCGGTTGCAAGGCTATGGAATCCCTATCTCTCAGGTCGTCAACGCCGTACGCGAGGGAAACAGCGAAACGACGGCTCGATTGCTGGATTTCGGCGGAACCGAGTACATGGTTCGAGGCAGGGGCTATGCCACCTCTATCGATGACTTCGAAAACATAGTCGTTGCCACCCCCGCGGAAGGGGCGCCGATTCGAGTAAAAGATCTGGGCGAAGTCGTCGAGGGACCTGACCTGCGCCGCGGTGTCACCGACCTGAACGGCACCGGAGAAGTGGTCTCTGGCGTCGTCGTCATGCGCAGCGGTGAGAACGCGCTTGAAGTCATCGACCGCGTCAAGGGACGGCTGAAGGAGATTGAATCCAGCTTGCCGGCGGGCGTCAAGATTGTTCCCATTTACGATCGCTCCCAGTTGATTCATCGCACGATAAGCAGCGTTCAGGAGACGATCCTTGAAGTGGTCGTCACAGTGGTGTTGATCATCCTGGTATTCCTGTGGCATTTCCCCAGCGCTGCGGTTCCCCTTTTGACCATGCCGGCAGCGGTGCTGATCTCGTTTATTCCGTTGCGATACATGGGGATCAGTGTCAACGTGATGTCCCTTGCCGGAGTGGCGATTGCATTCGGCGAACTAATCGATGCGTCCATCGTGGTGGTTGAACAGACTCACAAAAAGCTTGAACAGTGGCAGAAGGCGGGGAGTCCGGGGAGACATCGCGATGTTGTGCTTGCCGCGGTGAAAGAAGTTGCGGGCCCAACGTTTTTCGCTCTGCTTGTGATCGCGATTTCGTTCCTCCCTGTGCTCACGTTGCAGGGCGAGGAAGGGCGCATGTTTCGGCCGCTGGCGTACACAAAGACCTTGGCAATGATCGTCGCTGCCGCGCTGGCCATTACTCTTGACCCGGCTCTTCGCTTGCTGCTGACAAGAGTCAAGCGGTTCGATTTCCATCCGGAATGGGCGTGCAAACTTACCAATGCGTTGTTGGTGGGACGTATTCGCCAGGAAGAAAAGAATCCCATAAGCGGTCTCCTGATGCGCCTTTACGAGCCGGCTGTCAGGTGGACCTTGCGCTCAAAGTGGATCGTTCTTGCAGCCGCCGCTGTGCTGGTTGCTGTCACCATCCCGGTGTTCCTTTCGATAGGCTCTGAATTCATGCCGCCAATGGACGAGGGCGCGATTCTCTACATGCCCACGGCCATGCCCGGCATTTCGATCGCTCAAGCACAGCGTGTGGTGCAAGCAACCGATTTGATTCTCAAAGAGTTTCCTGAGGTCGATCAGGTCCTTGGCAAAGCGGGCCGCGCAGAAACGGCCACAGACCCCGCACCGCTATCGATGCTGGAGACCGTGATTACGTTAAAGCCCCGATCCCAGTGGCGCAAAGTAGACACCTGGTATTCCTCCTGGGCGCCGGAATGGGCAAAGCGCATTCTGCGGCATGTCACCCAGGACACGATCTCAACGGATGAACTCATTGCCGAGATGGATGCTGCAATCAAGGTCCCCGGATTGCGCAACGCATGGACAATGCCCATCAAGGGCCGCATCGATATGTTGACGAGCGGTATTCGGACTCCAGTGGGGTTGAAGATCTCCGGTGACGACCCCAAGACAATCGAAGAGATTGGCAAACAGGTCCAGGCGATTCTTCCTTCTGTACGCGGCACCCGGGGCGTCTTTGCCGAACATACCAACGAAGGATACTTTCTGGACATTCGCTGGCAGCGCGAGCAACTCGCCCGATATGGCATCAGCATGGAGAAGGCAGAGGAAGTTCTCAACAATACCATTGGCGGCGACAATGTTTCCACTGTGTATGTGGGCGCGGAACGGTATCCGGTGAATGTCCGCTACATGCGCGACTTCCGCAGCGATGTGGATTCCATCAGCCACATCCTGGTTCCAGGAGCCGGGCAGCGCCAGGCGCCCATCGGTGAATTGGCAACGATTCAGATCAGCAACGGCCCCTCGATGATCCGCGACGAGAACGGCTTGCTGACTGGCTATGTCTATGTTGACCTTGCGAATCGGGATCCTGGCAGCTACATCGCCGAGGCCGGCCGTGTATTGCAGGAGAAGACCAAATTGCCGCCCGGTTATGTCATCTCCTGGGGAGGCCAGTTTGAATCCATCGAGCGAGCCAATCGCCGGTTGCGCCTCGTCGTTCCTGCAACCATTGTTTTGGTGGTCTTTCTGATCTACATCAACACACGTTCGTTCGCCAAGACGATGATCGTGCTTCTTGCCGTACCGTTTTCAGCGATCGGCGCAGTATGGGCTCTGTACTTCCTTCACTACAACCTGAGCGTGGCCGTTTGGGTGGGCCTGATTGCGCTGCTGAGCATCGATGCGGAGACCGGCGTATTCATGATGCTGTACCTCGATCTATCCTATGAAGACGCCAGGATGCGCGGCCGGCTCAGAAACCTGACGGATTTGCGCGAGGCCATTGTCTATGGCGCGGCAAAGCGGCTGCGCCCGAAGTTCATGACATTTGCCACCACCTGCATCGGGCTGCTTCCGGTAATGTGGTCGATCGGAACAGGCTCCGATGTGATGAAGCGGATTGCAGCGCCCATGGTCGGCGGAATATTTACTTCGTTCATTCTCGAACTGCTTGTGTACCCTCTCGTCTATGAACTATGGAAGCGGAATTCAATTGCGCAACCATTCGGATATTCGGAGACTCCGGCGAGCGAAGGCCTGCAGAACCAGCCGGAACTGATGTATTCTGCGGCGCGGGATTGAAGGTCAAGCGCATACTCGGTGAACGAATTGCTAAAGCTCGAAGGAAGGCTCGGAGGTGGATGGTGGCGAACTACAATGCGATTCGACTCCTCTCGTTAGGACTTATGGTTGCGCTCTCAGCTTCTGCATCGAGCGCGCAGCAGACCTCAACTGCAGTTGCTAGCGCAACCGAGGGGGCCGGCCTCTCCTCTACCATCGCGCCCCCTGCAACACTCGCCGAGAAAGCGCCCAGGGCGCCCAGGGTCACCTGCGACGGCGATCAACTGACCATCTCAGCTGACAACTCCACGCTGGGAAGCGTATTGGCTGCTGTGCATGCATGCATTGGAGTTCAGATCGACATTCCGGAAGGAGCTACCTCAAGCAGAACATTTGGGGAGCTTGGCCCAGGCCCGCAAAGACAGGTACTCGAGTCGCTGCTGAGTGGGACTGACTACAACTACGTCATTGGTTCGTCCGACGCGAATCCGCAGAAGATCGAGAGTGTCCTTCTGATGCTGCGGACGACAGAAGCAGCGAATACCTCAGTTTCTACAGAGCACACGCTCACGCCGGGGCGCCGTGCATGGCTCCTGGACCGCCCAGACAGAGCGGCTTCTTTGGCAGTCGAGAGCCACCCGGCTCAAGATGAAACACCCGCAACGCCTGCGCCTCCGTCAGAAGATGCTGTGACCGAGCCAGCCGACAATGCCGGCGCCAACGGGGCTCAAGTTCCTGCCAGCGATACTCCGCCCCCCGCACCAGACCCGCCTTCGGCCCCCAGTGTGACCACCGCCCCGACCACTTCGATTTCTGAAACTCCATCCGCTACCCCGAGTTTCGATTCAAGCCAGGGCACCACTGAGAAAATCAATGACATGCAGCAGCTTTTCCAGCAGCGCCGGCAGATGACACAGAGTCAGAATTCGACTAGCACACCGCAACAATGATACTCATCCAGTCTTAAGGCGCCGCGGCAATCGCAATAGCTCCCACAGGATCTGTGCCTGTCGAGGAACTAAGTACAGAGTCCAGTTTGCCAGCAGTCGTCGTATCGAAAGTGTACGCATCCAAGTCTGGACTGCCACCAGAATTCACGAGCAGCACAACAGCGCCGGTCGAGTCTTCTGCCAGGCCAGCCGGACTTGCTCCAGTCGAGGCGGTGCTGCTTAGGGCTGTCAGAGCGTATGTTGTCCCAGAGGTTGACAACACAAAACCCGAGATGTTGCCAGAGGAACTACCGCTGACCGTCGAGTTGGCGACATAGACGTATGCGCCAGATGCGGTGGGCAGAATGGAGACAGGCGTTAGTCCGCCGCTCGCAAAAGGGGAACCGGAGACCTCGACCGGAGTGCCGCTGAGCGAGCTGTAGTTAAACGCGCGCAGTCCTCCGGTGTTGCTGCTTGAGGATGTGCCCAAGGTTTCACCAATATAGAGGAGTCTATTGAGCGGATCCACGGCGACGGAAGCCGCAACACCTCCCGGACCCTTGACCGGGATCAGGGCGCTAACGGAAGCCGAAAGAGGGTTGGCGCTGGCTGCCGCGAATGGAATCATCGCGGTGCCGGCGGTGCCGAGAGCGACAAATACATTCGTGTTGTCTGGCGAGATAGCCAACTGGTGCGCCGTGATGCCGGCAAGCGCCAACTGTTGCGCCGCTCCCGTGCTCGTACCGCTGCTAGGACTGATCGGGATTGCGTACAGGTACCCCGATCCAGAAGCATCCAGCAGCCATGAGTTCGTTGCGTCCACCTTGATGGAAGCGGCGGCAAAGTCTGTTGAAACCGGCATTGTACTGGCAAGTTTCAATACCCCCCCCGTACCGATGGTGTAGAGGTAAATGCCAGTCTGGGTGCCCACGTATAAAAAGGAATTGTTGGGAGCAACTGCAATCGAATATGGGGCGGAGGTTAAGGTATAGGGGCTGCCGGTGAGAGCCGTCAGATTACCGTTGAAGATGGAATAGCCCGCAATTTCAAGCTGGCCCGCATTGGCGTTCAGCACATAGAAGACTCCGCTGGAAGTAGTGCAGTTTGTGATGCAACTACTTGTGCTGGTGACATTCCAGAAGTTCTTGCAGCCCGTTGCCAGCAGCAACGTCAGAAGTATCCACCTCGCCCGCGTTCCGTTCTGCATGCTCTCCCCTTGGGGACCTGTCATGGCGTCGCTTCCGCGCGGGTCCGTTCACGTTCATGATTTGACCTTCCGCCCTGAAAGAATCAAGAGGAAGCCTAGGCTAAGTGAACGCATTCCCGTAAGATATCCGGCCTGACAGGGTCCGGTGTCTGTTTGATGCACACCGGACCTTGACGGGTTTTCCGTTGCCTGCAAAGCTAGTGGCTATTCGAAGCGGTTTCGATCGCCGGCTTTGTGAAAAGCGAAGCATCGAGCTTGGGGTTCACCGCGACGTTGTCGATGATGATTTTCTCAGCTTGCACGGGCGCTTCCTTGATTCCACTGGCCGTCTTGGCCACGGGAAGAACTCTTGTCTCCAGAACAAACGGAACCTGAAGGCCGCTGACCTGCCGGTAATCGCGGTAGTAGACTTCGACGGAATGCTCTATGCCATCGAGACGCCTGGGCTGCCCTTCAACCTTAGCTTCCAGGAAGGTTTGCGCGTCGATCCACAAATGGATTGCATGCCCATCTTTCATGGTCAGCTTCAGTTTGTAAGCGTCGCGATCTTCCACCTTGTCCATGCCGTCCAGCTCGACCTTGGTGCCTTTTGCCGCGTAATCCACTAGCGGCCCATCAAGTTCCGCCTGTGCCGATGAAACCTTTAGTTCGTCCGCGGAGAAGGGCTCGACCTGAAGACGGTTCAGATAGGGTCTAAGTTTCCAGCCGCTGTTGCCATCGAACACCTGGACAGCAGTCTGGCCTTTGAATTGGAGTTCAAACCGAACCTTGCGGGGCCGCTGCATTTCCATCGTGAAAGGCAGTAACACTTCGTCCTTCGGCCGCGGGTCGGTAGGGAGTGCGGAGATTTTCTTGCCGTCCGGTGCGATCTTCGGAATGGGCGCCCGCTGATTTCCCCCTACGCCCATCTTTCCTGTCCAAGAAATGGCTTGGACCGACCGCCATGCCTGCAGGCCGCCTCGAGCCGCGACGTTCTTGTTCACAATATCGGAGGCTGAAAGGTTCGCCCGCATCTGTGCGGTATCCGCCGCAGCGGCGACAGAGACTGCGGACACAACGAGCATGCTGACTGCAAGCAACTTTCGAATCATGGTAACCCCTCACTGTAAGAAATTGAGGCCAACCGCGGAAGGTCGAGCCGGTTTGATTCTTTCGCAGCCAAGCATTCCCACTGGCTGCGAGCTGTCAATAATTACGGATGTTATTCAACCACGAGTCCGTCTGCATGGAAATTCCCAATCACCACGTCGACGCGATCTCCGCGTTTCACCCTCCGGCCTGGATTCGAGAATGCCATCCAGTAGGACTTGCCCGCTTCGGGGGTGTTGATCTGGCGCAACTGCCCAACTTTTTCAAGCGATGGAACGGACAGTCTGAGATGTGAATCCTGCGCCATCAGGTATGCATCGATTGTCTTGTCGTTCAGCGGCTTGGCCTTGTCCGCGTCCAGAACATGCCAGGAAAAGCGAATCAGTTCGCCTGATTCCGCAGCCTTTACTGTGGGCGAGTCGATTCCCCAAAAGAGTGCGTAATACCTGCCTGCTCGTCCAGCGAAGCGATTGGGCTGAAAGCGATTTGATGCGGCGCCTGCCGCGGCGGGCGCCGTGGTGGCAGGGGTTGGGGCCGGAGACGCGGTTGCAGATTGGGCACAGACCGGTGAAACGAGCATGCTGCCGGCGAGAATTCCCGCCAGCAGCATCGCCTTCATCAACAGTGAACATTTGCAATCAAACTGAATCATGTTTCGAGTCATCACGTTCCTCGTTCCTTTTGATGGGCCGGAGATCCTGGTTGGGATCTCCGGC